>JAABUQ010011697.1_pt1 | contig 11125 bp, 7 predicted proteins | sample 5560001 | NCBI WGS metagenome assembly JAABUQ01 (sample SAMN10711888, study PRJNA513371) | rock metagenome | isolation source: Antarctica rocks | place: Antarctica: Victoria Land, Finger Mt nord | collected 2015-12-18
CGGAGAAGTTCTCAATCGTCGTCTGCCGCGCGACATCCGGGATCTCCACCGTGTCGTCCACGAGGAGATCATAGGAGGAGCCTTCGAGCGTCAACACATCCACACCGAGGGCCATCGTCAGGCTCGCTTGCGGGTCGAGGTCAATGGCGAGCGTGCGATGACCGCGCTCCGCCAATGCCGCGCCGACATTGAGCGTGCTCGTCGTCTTCGCCGTGCCGCCCTTCTGATTGAAGAAGGCGATCACGGGCACAGTGCGTCCGTTGTCCGCTTTGGTTCGTGGCACCGGCGTTCCCCGCTCCCCACCCGGAAACCGACGCACGCACACCCCTGCATCGTTCGTCACTCCGGTGTCCGTACAATACTCGAAATGCGGAGCAAAGGCAACAACGGAGAAAGGACTGAGGACTGAGGGCTGAGGACTGAGCACCTACTCTCGGCGCTCGTCGCTCGTGTGCAACATTTGTCATCGCCCACCGTTGCTACACAGACCGATGCCGACGAACCCCGCTTCGTCCTCAGTCCTTAGTTCTTAGTCCTTCCTCTCTAGTTCTTGCTGTGGTACGGCACACTGGTCACCACTGTGTTGGGCCGCAGCAACAACGCCGCCTTCAGCCGTAACGCTGTTTGCGAATGCAGAATCTGCTCCCACCAGTGCGCCGGAATGTACTCCGGCACCAGCACCGTGATCATCGCGTTCGGGCGCTTCTTCTGCACCATGTCAATGTACGAGAGCAGCGGCCCCATCAAGGACCGGTAGGGCGATTCGAGGATAACGAGATTGACGCCCTCGCCCCACTTCTCCCACTTCTCCTGCAAGTGCGCGATCTCCTCCGCGTCGTCCGTCACATGGACACCGACGATCTTCGGCGAGAGCGTGCGCGCGTAGTTTAACGCATTGGCCGTCACCTTGTTCATCTCCGAGATCGGCACGATCACTACCTGCTCCGACTGCTGATAGGCGCTCGGCGCATCGTCGTCGCCCAATGCCAACTCTGCCGCCGCCCGCGTATAGTGCCGGTTGATCCCCCGGAACATCAGAATAAATAGGGGCATTAAGATCAGGACGATCCACGCGCCCTGCGTGAACCGCGTCAGGAGTACGAGGATGAAGACGAAGCCCGTCGCGGTGGCGCCGACGAGGTTGAGGGCGAAGCGACGCGTCCAGCCCCGGCCACGCTTCCGGTACCAATGGACGACCATCCCGGACTGTGAAAAGGAGAACGCCGTGAAAACGCCGATCGCGTAGAGCGGCAGCAGCCGTGTGGGCTCGGCCTGAAAGGCGATAATCAGCAATGCCGCCAGCAGACCAAGCACGCTGATCCCCGTGTTGAATGCAAGCCGGTCGCCCCGGAAGAGGAACTGCTTCGGCATGAAGTGGTCCTTTGCCAGCCACGTTGCCAGTCTCGGGAAATCCGCGAAACTCGTGTTCGCGCCGAGGACGAGGATCAGCGCGGTCATCGCCTGGATGAAGTAGTAGAAGAAGCCATGGCCGATGATCGTCCGCGCGATCTGCGAGACAACTGTCTCCTTATCGTTCGGCACGATGCCGTAGCGATGGGCGAGGAAAGAGAGACCGATAAACATGGCGCCGAGGATCGCGCACATCCAGGTGAGGGTCTTCGCCGCGTTCTGCGCCTCCGGCTTCTTGAAGGCGGGCACGCCGTCCGAGATCGCCTCCACACCCGTCAGGGCGGCGGAGCCTGCGGTGAAGGCACGCAGGATGAGGAAGAGCGAGACGCCCTCCGTGGCAGAGATCGCCTCGCGCGGGGCGTTGACCGCCACATCGCCGCCTGTCAGGGAGCGGAAGACGCCGAGGAAAACGAGGACGGCGACGCTAAAGATGAAAAGATAGGTCGGCACCGCGAAAATCGAGCCGCTCTCCCGGATGCCGCGTAGGTTGCCGAGCATCAACAGCGCGACGAACGCGATGCCAAACCAGACGCGGAAGGGATGGAGCGACGGCAGCGCGGAGGTGATCGCCGCCACGCCCGCCGAGATGCTCACCGCCACGGTCAGCGTGTAGGAGATGAGGAGCGCCGACCCCGCCGTCAGGCTCGGCAAGGTGCCGAGGTTCGCCTTTGCGACGAGGTATGCGCTCGCGCCGTTCGGGAATGCCTGGATCGTCTGGCGATAGGAAATTGCCACGATGGCGAGCAGGATGGCAATCGCGATGGAGATCGGGATGAGGTAGCCGAAGGCGGCCGCGCCCGCGACGATCAGAACGCCGAGAATCGCCTCCGTCGCGTACGCCACCGACGAGAGCGCGTCCGACGAGAAGATCGCCAGCGCTTTGACATTCGTCAGCCGCTCATGCGCCTGATGTTCGGTAGCGATCGGGCGGCCAATTAATGCGCGGCGGAGTCTGCCGAAAACGCCGCGTGGTGTCGAGAGTTGCTCCCCGGCGACGAGGTAATCGGGCGAGACCTGCTTGAAGACCTGATCCTGCGCGCGCAGCACCCGGATGTACTTGTTTCCCGGTAGCGCCCCCTGCCGCACCTCGCGGAAATCAATCTGCGGGGTGTCGCGCCGGGCGACCGGGCGGCGCGCGGGTTCGGTGCGGCCGTTGAGGTCGGCGAGGAACTCCGCCGTGCCCGGCGCCTCTCCCTTCGCCGGTTCCGACGGTGCAGGTGTAATTGGTTCCGACGGTTCGCCCGGTGTATTCGCAGCCATGCAGATTACTTCCTCCGTATGGTCACGGGGATGCGGTTGTCATACCGCTCCTGTCCCTGTGACGATACGGACAGTATACTCTGCCTGCATAGCCGAACGAAGGGGTGAGAATTGAGGACTGGTAGCAAGTACCGCGTCTCGGATTTCGGGCGGCGTTACTCGCGCGACTCGTTCCTTTTCAGTTCCTGCTATGGTACGGCACACTCGTGACGACCGTGTTTGGGCGGAGAAGGAGGGCAGCCTTCATGCGCAGCGCGGTCTGCGAGTGCAAAATCTGTTCCCACCAGTGGGCCGGGATGTATTCGGGTACGAGAATGGTGATCATCGCGTTCGGGCGCTTTTTCTGCACCATGTCAATGTACGAGAGGAGCGGCGCCATCAGCGAGCGATAGGGCGACTCCAGGATGACGAGGTTGACGCCCTCACCCCAGCGCGCCCATTTCTCCTGGAGATGCGCCGCTTCCTCGGCATCGTCCGTCACATGGACACCGACGACCTTCGGCGAGAGGGTGCGTGCGTAGTTCAACGCGTAGACGGTAGTCTTGTTCATGTCCGCGATCGGGATGATGACGATCTGCTCCGCTTGCTGATAGGTGCTCGGCGCATCGTCGTCACCGAGCGCCTGTTCCGCCGCCGCGCGGACGTAGTGACGGTTGATCCCCCGAAAGAGCAGGATCAGGAGCGGCATCAGGACGAGGACGATCCATGCACCGCCCTGGAACTTCGTCAGAATGACGAGGATCAGGACGAAGAACGTCGCCGTCGCGCCGACAAGGTTGAGCGCGAAACGGCGCATCCAACCCCGGCCGCGCTCCTTGTACCAGTGCAGCACCATGCCGAACTGCGAGAGTGTGAACGCCGTGAAGACGCCGACCGCGTAGAGCGGCAGCAGCCGGTCCGTCTGACCGCCGAAGGCGACAAGCAGCATCGTCGCGAGCACGCCGAGCACCGCGATACCCGTGTTAAATGCGAGCCGGTCGCCCCGGAAGAGGAACTGTTTCGGCATGAAGTGGTCTTTCGCCAGCCAGGTCGAGAGGCGTGGGAAGTCCGCAAAACTCGTGTTGGCGGCGAGGACGAGGATCAGTGCGGTCATCGCCTGGATGAAGTAGTAGAAGAAATTATGGCCGATGATCGTCCGTGCGATCTGGGAGACGACCGTCTCTTTGGCATTCGGCACGATGCCGTAGCGATGGGCGAGGAAGGAGAGACCGATGAACATGGCGCCGAGGATCGCGCACATCCAGACCAGCGTCTTCGCGGCGTTGTCGGCCTCCGGCTTCTTGAAGGCGGGCACGCCGTCCGAGATCGCCTCCACACCCGTCAGCGCCGTACAGCCCGCTGTGAATGCTTTCAGAATGAGGAAAAGCGAGACGCCCTCCACCGCGTTCACCGACTCGCGCGGGGCATTGATCGCCACATCGCCGCCCGTCAGAGAGCGGAAGACGCCGAGAAAGATCAGCACCGCGATGCTAAAGATGAAAAGATAGGTCGGCACCGCGAAAATCGAGCCGCTCTCCCGGATGCCGCGCAGATTGCCGAGGATAATCAAGCCGACGAACGCGACGCAGATCTCCACGCGCCACGGACTGAGCGACGGCAGCGCGGAGGTGATCGCCGCCACGCCCGCCGACACACTGACGGCAACGGTCAGCGTGTAGTCAATCAGGAGCGACGCGCCCGCCGTCAGGCTCGGCAAGGTGCCGAGGTTCGCCTTTGCGACGAGGTATGCGCTCGCGCCGTTCGGATAGGCGTGGATCGTCTGGCGGTACGAGATGCCGACGATGGCGAGCAGGATGGCAATCGCGATGGCAATCGGGATCGTGTAGCCGAAGGCCGCGCCACCCGCGAGGATCAATACGCCGAGAATCGCCTCCGTCGCGTACGCCACCGACGAGAGCGCGTCCGACGAGAAGATCGCCAGCGCTTTGACATTCGTCAGCCGCTCGTGGATCGCGTGCTCGCTGGCGATCGGGCGGCCAACGAGCGCGCGACGTACCTTGCCGAACGCGCTACGCGGCTTCGTCAATTGTTCGCTCGCGACGAGGTAATCGGGCGAGACCTGCTTGAGGACCTGATCCTGCGCGCGCAGCACCCGGATGTACTTGTTTCCCGGTAGCGCCCCCTGCCGCACCTCGCGGAAATCAATCTGCGGGGTGCCGTGCCGGGCGACCGGGCGGCGCGCGGGTTCGGTGCGGCCGTTGAGGTCGGCGAGGAACTCCGCCGTGCCCGGCGTCTCCCCCTTCGCCGGTTCCTTCGCGGATACGTCGGGCGTTCGTGACGCACCAATGTCATTCGCTGGCATACGGGGTCGTTCCTCCATGCTGCTGCAATGGGTAATTTCGCGGCATATGTTGCACGTCGTGTTCGGACGCCTTCGATGCAAACGGCGGAGCAAGACGGACAACCGTTGATCGGCGCGGAGAAGGGCGAGAGAGAGATTCCGCGGTTGCCGCGGTATAGACGACATGGACATCACATGGCGCGTGGCGCAGTACAGTGTGTACGAGACCGAACAGCGATACGAGGCGGCTGCGAATCCCTACACGCTGGGCGAAGAGAATCGTATCGGCCTCGTAGTAGATCGCCCCCGCGATGATTGCCGTGGCGTGTGTATGCGCCTGCACACGCACGCAGCGCAGGTCAACACCGAAGCCCATCTGCTCCGCGTACGCGCGTGCCGCCGCGAGACAAACCTCGGCGCTACAGGTCTGCTTCCAGACCTCGCCCGCCGAGACGTCAATGTCCAGCGATGTGGGGACGATCACCGCCGCCATCACAAAAACGGTATCACGCGGTGTCATCATCAGGCACGCTTCACACAGGGCGAAGCGGCTGAGATCGGAATCGTCGTATGGGACGAAAAGATTCATGTCGCTGGCTCCCCAGCCGACACGGATGGTCGCTCACCAATGCCCGATGTGGCGATCAGTTGCATCAGCACCGTAATCGAAAACGGTTTGAGGACGACGGCATCCGGCTGGAACTCCGCAAGCATCTGCGGGGATGGCGGGATCGCCGAACAGATAATCACCGCGACCTTGCGATGGATCGTCCGCAGCCAGCGCAACACGTCCCATCCCGTGCCGTCCGGCAGGTTGACATCCAGGAGCACGACATCCGGCAACCGCGCCGTCATCTCGGCGATCGCATCCCTGACTGAATCCACAGCGATCGGGCGATGACCGCGCTGCGTGAGGTTGCGCGCGATGACGCGGCGTAGCGGCGCCTCATCCTCCACAAGCAGCACAATCCGGCCTGCCGTCGGCTTCTCGTCGCGCTCAATTGCGATCCCGCGTCTGCCCATTGCGTCGCCCTTCTCATCCCGACACCGCACGGCCCCACACGGAGAAGATACGGCGGTCGGTATCAAGGAGAGATAAAGACGCGGGGATTCGGTATAAGAGTTGTATAAAGAGAAAATCGAACGCATCAGGTATGTGCGGCGATGGAGTAGGAGCAGGTTCAGCGCTCGTTACGTGTTACGGATACGAGTATTCGTCGGCGATGAAGCGATAGCCGACGCCCGGCTCGGTGATAAGAATGCGCGGGTGGGCGGGATCGGCTTCGAGTTTGCGGCGCAACTGGTTGATGTAGACGCGCAGATACTGTGCCTCCTCGCTGTACTCCGGCCCCCAAACGCGTTGGAGGAGCATCCGCTGCGTCAGCACCTTGCCTGGCTCGCGGGCCAGTTCCGCCAGCAGTTGCCACTCCGTCGGCGTCAGATGCACCTCCGCACCCGCGCGGCTAACCGTCCGTCGCGCGAGGTCTACCGTCACCAACCCCGCGTGGACGACCGGCTCTGTCGCGGTCATCTCTGGCCGGTGGCGGAGGGCCACGCGGATACGGGCGAGCAGTTCATTCATGCTGAAGGGTTTGGTGAGGTAATCGTCCGCACCGAGATCGAGCGCGATCACTTTGTCCCGCTCCTCTCCCCGCGCCGAGAGGACGATGATCGGCACGCGGGACCATGTCCGCACTTCCTGCACGACATCGAAGCCGCTCTTGCCCGGCATGACAAGATCGAGGATGACGACATCTGGCGGGTGGAGGGCGAGCAGATCGAGCGCTTCCTCACCATCGGCGGCAGTCTGCACATCGTACCCATGTCCCTTGAGGGCGGCACGCAAGGCACGAAGGATTTGCGGCTCATCGTCCACGACGAGGACACGAATAGGCGGCGCGTTCATATAATGGATGCTCCTGCGACGAGAGCAGCGGGTTCGGGCGCGGCGGGCGCGGCGCTCATCGGGAGCGTAAAGGTGAAGGTTGAACCCTGCCCGACAGCCGATGTGGCATCAATCGTACCACCGTGCGCCGCCACGAATCCCTTGCAGATAGCGAGGCCGATCCCCGTGCCGCCGATGCGCCGCGCCCGCCCCACGCGCTGCACGCGGTAGAAGGTGTCGAAGACGTGCGTCACATCCTCCGGTGGGATGCCGAAGCCGTGATCCGCGACACTGACGCGGATATTGGACCCGTCGCGATGCGCCGTGACGGCAATCTCCGTGCCCGCGTCGCTGTACTTCGCGGCGTTCTCGATCAGGTTCGCGAGTACCTGCGCGATCTCCACGAAATCGCAGGCGATGGGCGGCAAGTCGGGCGCAATTTCCACCCGGAGTACATGCGTCTGGAGGAGCGGCGCGAGGCGGTCCGTGACGCTGGCGACCAGTTCGCCGATCTCGTTCCACTCCTTTTCGGGCTTGAGTGCGCCCCCCTGGATGCGTGTCAGGTCGAGGAGGTTACTGACGAGCCGGGCGAGCCGGTCCGTCTCCTCGTCAATTGCGGTGAGGAATTCGCGCTGTGTGGCGGCATCCCACTGCACGTCATCCTGGAGGAGACTCGTCGCGGACGCCTTGATCGAGGCGAGCGGCGTGCGCAGGTCGTGCGAGACAGCGGCGAGCAGGGCGGATTTCAGGCGATCCACTTCCTCCAATGCGGCGGCGCGCGTCGCCTCCTCGATCAGGCGGGCGCGATCAATAGCGAGTGCGGCCTGATTGGCGAAGGTCGTCAAGAGGCGGCGCTCATCGGCGGAATAGTCGCTGACGCGGACGGCGGCGACACCCATCACGCCGACCGCCCCATGCGCCGCGCGCACAGGCACGTACAAGACACGATGTCCGCGCGGCAGCATTGCATCGCCCCCATGCTCCGGCCCATGCGGGCGATAGGCGCGGTACGGGCTGCCGACACCCGCCGGGATGCCCGCCACGAAGACGTGCGCGGCGACGGCGGCCTGCTCGCGATCCCGCACATAGGCGGTGGCCGCGGCGGCGGGATAGGCGAGACGCACGCGAAGTGTGCCCGCATCGTCGGGGAGCAGGACGGCGGCGGATTCAAGGCCGAAAACGCGCGTCACCTGCTCGACGACGGTGGCGAGAACGGTATCGAGGGTAACATCCGCGATTAATTCGGTGCTGAGGCGCGCGAGAGTTTCCGATTCGATGGCCCGCCGCCGCGCCTCCTGCTCTCGCTCCCGCAAGCGACCGACGAGTTCACTCGTCACCCCGGCAACGATCAGGAAGACGAAGAGCGCGACGATGTCTTCCGGCGCGCCAACGATGAAGAGATGATACGGTGGCAGAAAGAAGAAGTTGAAGGTAAGGAAGCCGACAACCGAGGTGAAGATACCCGGCCCCAGCCCGCCGAGCGTCGCGCTCGCGAGGACGATAACCAGGTAACTGAGCGCGGGGGTGACGATCGTGAGGTGCGCCCGATTCGGTTCGGCGACGACCGTGACGAGTGCGATGCCAAGCACGCCAAGCAGGTAGCCGCACCACGCCCGCCACCCCACCCGGTTCATCATGTCCGCTATCCGCCGCATCGCGCTCCCCTTCCATCACGCTACATCGTCGCATGATACCGCGTGCTGATTGGATCGCGTATTTTCGGGACATGTATTCCCGCATGGGAACGAAGGCCATGAATCAATTTGAGGAATTTTCCCCATCTGCTCTTGCGTGATATCGCGTAGACAGAGACAATCATGATTCCGGCAGGGGTGCCAAAGGCGGCGATGCGATAGATCGCCGCACGCATAGGAGCGTGGGGATGATAGGCCGTTCTCGTCGCAGCATGCCGCGCACCGCGCGGGCGCGATTTCACGCACCCGCACGTCTCTTCGTCGCCGCGCTGCTGGTTGCGGTGGTCTGGGCATCGCACGCCGGGACTGCCAGAACCGACCCGCCCATCGGCACGTACACGAACCCGCTCCACATCGCGACCACCGCTGCCGGGCCGTTCGAGAGTTGCCCGGACCCGGCGATCATTCGTGGTCAGCAACTGGGTGACACGTTCTGGTACATGTATTGCACGACGAACCCGCTCAATGACGCGGATCGCACCGCAAACGGCAGGCTCAACGGCCACTATATGCCCATGTTGCAGTCGCGTGACCTGATTCAGTGGACATACGCGGGCGATGTTTTCAGCGAGCGTCCGTCGTGGCTCGCTGTATGGAGTGGACTCTGGGCGCCGGATATTCAGTTCTTCAACGGTCAGTATTATCTCTATTACACCGCCAATGGGACGCAACTCCCCGGCCGGGGCGCCGCCATCGGCGTCGCCACCAGCCCCACCCCGATCGGCCCATGGACCGACAGCGGCGGCCCGGTCGTCGAGCCACAGCCCGCGCCAAACGGCATCCGTTTCGGACGCTGGGTGTACGATCCCGCCATCGCGACCGACGACGCGGGGCAACGCTACCTCTTTTACGGGAGTTACGTCGGTGGCGTCTCGGTGCGTCGCCTGTCGGACGATGGCCTGCATACGGACCCGGCGAGTGAAACGCCCGTCGCCGCCGCGAACCGCTACGAGGGCGTCTCGCTCGTCAAGCGCGGCGGCTACTATTACTTGTTCGCCTCCGCCGGCGAATGCTGTAGCGGCCCGTTCTCCGGGTATAGCGTGCTCGTCGGACGCGCCACGAACATCCTCGGGCCATACACCGACCGTGAGGGCGTCTCGCTGCTGGCGGATCAAGTTGGCGGGACGCCCGTCCTCAGTGCGAACGGCAACCGATGGGTCGGCCCGGGACACAATACGGTCTTCACCGACGCCGCAGGACAAGATTGGTTCCTCTATCACGCCGTGGATCGGGATAACCCGTACTTCGCGGGAACCAATCTGACCAAGCGCCCGCCGCTCCTTGACCGGCTCGATTGGCGCGACGGCTGGCCCATTGTGGGCGGTGGACTTGGCCCCTCGGACACGCCACAGCCCCGACCAGCGGCACAGCCAGGCGATCCGCCACGACCGGCGCTCGGCACCCCGCAGGAGGAGGCGCTCGGGCGGCTCGACAGCGCACGCTCGGTCGAGTTCTCCGCCTTACCGGTGGGCGCGGTCGGCGCGGATCCCGCATTCCCGTCCGGCTCGTGGCGCTGGGTGCGCCCTCCCGCCCCGAATACTGTCGCCCTGATGGGTGGCGCGCTGCACTTCCCGACGCAAGCTGGCGTCCTGGAGGATCATACCGCCGGGATACTGACCGAGGCCGAGCCGCCGGGAGATTACGCGGTGGAGACGCATGTGCGGCTCGATCTACCCCCGGACGGCTGTTGCCCGAACGCCGTGCAGGCTGGTCTGGTGATCTACGGGAATGACGGCAATTATCTCAAACTCGCGCACCTCTCCCGCGCGCAGACTCAACAGGTGCTCTTCACAAAAGCGACTGACCCGGCAGCGCCCCGATTCCCGCACGAGGGCAACGCGGTAGTCGGTCCGGCCGCCTCCGGGACCTATCTGCGGATCGTCAAGCACATCCGCATGGGCGAAGAGACCTACACCGCGTATTCGAGCCGCGATGGAGTGGCATGGACGCGGGGCGGCACATGGACCGATGCGCTGGGCGGGGATGCCCGCATCGGTCTGGTGGCGATGGGTGGCGCAGGGTACACCGCGAACTTCGACTACGTCCGCGTCTATACCCTGCCGCCACAGCAGGCGTAGTCATTCCTGTTGGGCACACGCGCGGTACGCTGGTGGCGTGCGCGCCGCCGATCCCTTCAGAGAAGCGTAAGAACTCGGCAATCAATCGGCAAGGCGCCGCGCCTAGACTGCTGTATAGATCGTTCTATGCAGGAGGCAGGCGGTGCGTACACACAGTGTTCCAGTGATTCCACTCCGCGATGGTGTGGCAGCGACGATGTACGGATGACACGGACGAATCTGCTGTCTGGCGTGTCACTCGCGGGTAATCCATCGCATGCCACAGGGTACCGACCGACACCGGCAAGGTGGTCTCCCCGTGGGCAAACCGCGTCGGTTTACGAGCGATATGCCGCACAATACGCGGCGTTTCGTCTCCACACCTGCCCTGATGACCGCGCCGAAGGACTAGCCGCGCTCGATCTCCCCCGCGCCCGACACGCCGCCGAGATCGGTTGCGGGCCGGGATACTACGCACCGGTGATCGCCGCGCGGCATCCGACGCTGCGCGTCACCGGCATTGACAACTCCCCGGCGC
>JAABUQ010011698.1_pt1 | contig 11123 bp, 9 predicted proteins | sample 5560001 | NCBI WGS metagenome assembly JAABUQ01 (sample SAMN10711888, study PRJNA513371) | rock metagenome | isolation source: Antarctica rocks | place: Antarctica: Victoria Land, Finger Mt nord | collected 2015-12-18
GGCCGTGGAACAGCTCCTCTGCGAGCTTCTCGCCGGGACGCAGGCCGGTGAAGCGGATCGCCACGTCCTGGTCCGGACGCAAGCCGGCGAGGCGGATCATCTGTCGCGCCAGGTCCACGATCTTGACCAGCTTGCCCATGTCGAGCACGAAGATGCCGCCGTCGCGCAGCAGGCTGGCGGTCAGCGCCTCCGGCTCCGGGCCGGCGCCCAGCACGCTTGCCTGCAGCACCAGCCCGACCGCCTCCGGCACGGTCATGAAGTAGCGCCGCATCTCCGGATGCGTCACGGTGAGCGGTCCGCCGCGCTCCAGCTGCCGGCGGAACAGCGGCACCACCGAGCCGTTGCTGCCGAGCACGTTGCCGAAACGCACCGTGACGCAGCGCATCGACCCCTCGCCGCCGCGACGGGCCTCGATGTCGAGCGCCTGGCAGTACATCTCGGCCGCGCGCTTCGAGGCGCCCATCAGGCTGCTCGGGTTGACCGCCTTGTCGGTGGAGATCAGCACCATCGCATGCGCCCCGGCACGCGCCGCGGCATCGGCCACCTGGCGCGTGCCGACGATGTTGGTCAGCAGCCCCTCGCACGGGTTCAGCTCGACCATCGGCACATGCTTCAGCGCCGCGGCGTGGAACACCAGCTCGGGCCGGTGCAGCTCGAACACCGCGCGCATGCGCGCGGCGTCGCGGGTATCGCCGATGACCATGACGCGCGGCACCTGCGGGGCCGCGTCGGCGAGCTCGAGGTCGATCTGCCAGAGCGCGAACTCGCCGTGGTCGAGCAGCACCAGCTGCGCCGGCTCCAGGGTCGCCACCTGGCGGGCCAGCTCCGCGCCGATGCTGCCGCCGGCGCCGGTCACCAGCACCCGCCGCCCCTGCACCAGCCGCGCCATGCCGTCTCGGTCGAGCGGCACCTGCGGCCGGTTGAGCAGGTCCTCGATCGCCACCGGACGCAGCTCGACCTTCGCCGCGGGGGAGAGCGAGGTGGGGTTCGGGGCGCGGCGCACCGCGATCTGGCGCGCGTCGGCGAGCTCGATCAGCCCGGCCAGCGCCTCGCCACGGAACTCCGGCTCAGTGATGACGAGCGCACGCGGCGCTCGGTCGGCCAGGATCAGCCGGTCGAGGACGGCGCCGGCCTCGCCGACGGTGCCCAGGATACGGTGCCCCTGGATGCGCCGGCCGGTCTGGTGGCCGCCCTGGGCGAGCAGGCCGAGGATGCGCAGCGGCGAGGAGCGGTCGCTGTTGACCGCGCGCAGGAACAGGTCGGCGGCCTCGTCCGCGCCGACCAGCAGCACCGGCTGCACCGCCTCCGCCGACAGCCGCACCCGCTTCGCGCCGGACAGCCGGTAGCCGATCCGCAAGCCTCCGAGCAGCATGAGCAGCGTCATGGCGTGGATCACCGGGAAGGTGACGCTGGGGATCGGGAAGCCGGTCAGGTGCAGCAGCAGCGCGAACAGCGCGGCGCTGACCACCGAGCCGCCGGCGATGCCGAGCAGGTCCGCGACCCCGGAGAAACGCCAGTACTGCGACGGCATCCGGAACGGCGCGCCGCCGACCAGCAGGGTGATGGCGCCGCTGGCGATGAACCAGAGCGGATGGATCAGGCCGCCATGCGGGTCGGCCAGGTAGCGCGCGATCGGCGCCGCCGCGGCGGCGAAAGCGCCGTCGAGAGCCATGTTGACCAGGATCCGGTTACGCGACCGCATCCGGGGGGGACGTTGCGAGGGCATCGTGGCAGCCCTATACGCGCGGCACGCCGTAAGGCAAGGGGCTTCGCCCCTCGAACCCCATCAAAGGCAAGCCTTTGAAATCCATTGGTTTAGGTATTGGGGTGGCGTTGCTCTCCGGCTTGCTCGTGCGGGTGATGGTGCGCATCGCGGTGCTGGACCTGCCTGGTCAGCGTAGTTCGCACGACCGGCCGACACCCAAGGGGGGTGGCGTCGGGGTGATGGTGGCGTTCCTGCTCGGCTCTCCACCGGCACTCTGGCTGAACGCGGGCACCGTCCCCGTGTCGGCCTGGGCGATCCTGGGTGCGGTCGCGCTGCTGGCGGTGGTCTCCTGGCTGGACGACCTGCGGCAGTTCCCTCCCCTGGTGAAGCTGTCGGCACAGGCGGCGGCGGCGCTGGTGCTCGCCGGCATCGGCCCGCTGCCGGCGCATCCGCTGCTCGGCCTCGCGATCGACTTCGGCTGGCTGATGCTGGTGACCAACGCCGTGAACTTCATCGACGGGCTGAACGGCCTCGCGGCGGGCAGCATGGCGCTGGCCTGCCTATCCGTCGGCCTGACCGCGGCGGGCGGGCCGGCGGGACCGCTTGCCTGGATGCTGGCCGCGGGGCTCGCCGGCTTCCTGCCCTTCAACTACCCGAGGGCACGGATCTTCCTCGGCGACGTGGGCAGCCAGGGTGCGGGCCTGGCGGTGGCCGCGATCGGGCTGCTGCGCTGGCAGGAGCACACGCCCTGGTCCGTGCTGGTCATGCCGCTGCTGCTGGGAGGGATACTGTACGATGTCGGCTTCACCCTGTGCCGGCGCTGCCTGGCCGGCGAGCTTCCATGGCAGGCGCATCGCGGCCACCTCTATCAAGTCGCTTTCCGGAGCGGCATGCCGGCATGGCAGGTGGCGCTGCTGCACTGGGGTTTCGTGCTGTGGGGCGGCGTGCTGGGGCTGACGCTGCCGGCCGGGCCCGCCGCGCCGGTCGCGCTGATGCTGTTGCCGCAGCTGTTCTGGACAGGGTTCGTCATACGCAGGGCAAGGCTGGCGGCGATCGGCCGCTGGTAGCGAAGGACGCCGGAGCGCGATCAGCCTGGACTGATCACGCTCCGGTCGAGTTCGATGAGCAGTTCACGAACTTAGCCTGAGGTTCAGGCCAGGCTCATCCCGCTTCGATACGCCCTCCGTCAGGTATCGAGATCATTCCTTGTTCAGGGTGAGCTGGATGCCCTGTCCGGCGCCGGACAGGCGCGCGCCCTTGCTGACGTCGTCGATGCGCAGCTCGACACCGTTGCCGTTCTTCAGGAAGCGACCGCCGATGCCGTTGCCGAGCGTGGCCTCGCCGTTCACCGCCCCGTAGGTACCATCGAAATCCTTCAGGCGCTTGAGGCCGTAGACCCGCCCGTGGCCGACGACGGAGGAGTAGCCGACCGCGGCCACGTCCACGCCCTTAACAGTGAAATGGTAGTCGTGGCCTTTGTAGCGAAGCACCCCATTGCCCCAGGTGAAGCCGATGCCGACATCGGCGGCCTTGGCAGTAATGGTCACATGGCCGTTGACGGGGCCGGGAGCGCCGGGATCCCGCGCGGCGAATGCAGGGGCGGAAACGAGGACGAAGCCGGCGGCGAAGGTGGCCATCCGCATGGTGGAATATCCTTTCGAACGATAGCGAGCCCGCCCGCGACACGATACGGGTGAAACGATCAATTATCGCCCAGGGAAGGAAACAGTTTCAGCCTGAGGCCGAGCGGCCGTTCAGGAAGCGCGCGCGCGAACGGCGCCGCGACGTCCCGTTGGGGAAATCGCGACGCCGCAGCGTGGTGCCAGCCGGATCTAGCGGATCAGCCCGCGGCGCGGCGCGAACCGGTCTCTGCGGCATGGCCGCCCTTGCGCGCGGCACTCGATGCTTCCGTCATGATCGAGCGCAGCTCGCGCAGGTAGGCGGCACCCTTGAGGGTACGCTGCACCAGGATGGAACGGCGATCCATCGGGTCGACCTTGCGGCGGGCGAGGTCGAGCTCGCCGAGACGGTCGAGTGCCCGCGTGATCGCGGGCTTGGAGACGTTCAGCTCGGCCGCGAGACCACGGACCGTGTGCGCGCCTTCCTGCAGGTAGCAGGTCAGGAACACGCCAAGCTGGCGGGCCGACAGGTCCGGGCCGTCACGGCGAACCATCGAGACGATGGTGTCCCGCAGCGTGCCGACCAGCTGATCGGAGGAGGAGGCCTGCGCCATCGGTAAATCCTTTCTTGAGCGATACGACCCATTCGGGTCAGTTTCAGGGCTACGGCGCTATAACGTCACGCCGCGTGGTCCAATGACCAGCAGCGGGTTTGATCACTTGTGTTTATAGACACGAGAAACGATTTGGTTCAGTCCCAATTACGTTACCGAGATGTTTTATCGGCCTTAAAGATTAAGGATCGGCAATAAGCCGCTGAAAACTGCCCGTAATCCCTGCGCATCACCGCCCTCCGGCCGTCCCGGCCTGGCGGAGTCGCTCCACGCGTAGGTATCGATATGAGCCCAGGCGATATTGCTGGTCACGAACCGGCGCAAGAACAACGCCGCCGTGATCGCTCCTGCTGCCGGCTTTAATGAAACATTATTCAGATCGGCGACCGAACTCGACAGCCAGCCGTCGTAGCCGTCATGCAGCGGCAACCGCCAGAGCGGGTCGTGCGCGGCCAGCCCCGCATCGAGCAGGATGCCGGCCACGCGGTCATCGTTGCTGAACAGTGCTGGAAGGTCCGGACCCAGCGCGACCCGCGCCGCACCCGTGAGGGTGGCCGCATCGAGCAGCAGCGCCGGCTCGTGCTCGCACGCTTCGGCCAGCAGGTCGCACAGCACTAGGCGGCCCTCGGCGTCGGTGTTGCCGATCTCGACCTGCAGGCCCTTGCGCGTCGGGATCACGTCGGACGGCCGCATCGCCTCGCCGGAGACGCTGTTCTCGACGCAGCCGAGTCGCAGCTGCAGGCGGACCGGCAGGTCGCGCTCCATGATCAGCCGTGCCAGGCCAAGCATGATTGCGGCACCGCCCATGTCCTTCTTCATGCGCAACATTCCCGCCGACGGCTTGAGGTCGTAGCCGCCGGTGTCGAAGCAGACGCCCTTGCCGACCAGCGACAGCAGCGGCGACGAGGCGTGCGCCTGCGAACCCATCCAGCGCGCCGAGAGCACCTGCGGCCGGCGTGCCGATCCGCGTCCCACCGCTTCGATGGCCGGGTAGCCCAAGGCGAGCGCCTCGCCCTCGATGATCTTCGCCTCGGCGCCGAAGCGCAGGCAGACCGCGACCGCCGCCTCGGCGAGCTCGCGCGGCCCGAGCCGGTTGGCGGGCATGTTGATCAGGTCGCGCGCCAGCCAGACCGCGCGCGCCTGCGCCGCTCCCGCGCCGAGCCCACTGTCCACCAGGAGCGGGCGCGGCGCGTCGGAGACCTTGCGCAACGCGTCGAAATGATAGGCGCCAAGGCTGAAGCCGAGCACCGCATCCTCGGCGGCGGCCGAAAGCGCCTCGATCCCGGCGATCTGCCAGCGCCCGCCCGGCAGGTACGCGGGCAGTGCGGCGTAGGCGAACGGGCCCGGCTCCTCATCGCCCAGGCCGAGCAAGGCGGCCGCGACACCGTCGGCCCCTGGCAGCAACACCACCTCCCCCGGCTTGGCCTCGAATCCGGTCTGCACCGTCCACGCGCCTGCGCCCAGCGCCTCCGCCCGCGCCCGCCATGTCGCAGCCGACACCGGATACACCATGCGGACCGTGCCGCCGGTGCCGTCGGGATCGGGTTCGCCGGTGGCGAGGCAGTCGAGCGGTCTGTCGAACATGGCACAACCTCGGTCGCGTGAAGGCGGGCACCGTCGAGCAATTGCCCGGTTCCTGGCAAGCGGGCGGACGGGCGATGCGTGCCCCGCGGCGAAGCCTCACTTGCAATGCGCGCCTCGCGGCGAAGCCTCACTTGCAATGCGCGCCTCGCGGCACGACCATGATGACCATGCCGGGCGCAGCCTTCCGGGCCAGGAGCCCTTCGACCTCCACCCGCGATGTCGGGCCGAACCCCGATGGCCGTGAGCCGTTCGGCCACCGCGTCAAGGCGGTGCTCGGTCCCACCAATACCGGCAAGACGCACCTGGCGATCGAGCGCCTGCTGGCGCACGGGTCGGGCATCATCGGCTTTCCGCTGCGCCTGCTAGCGCGCGAGAACTACGACCGCATGGTGGCCGCCAAGGGCGTGCGCCACGTGGCACTGATCACCGGCGAGGAGAAGATCGTGCCGCCCGAGGCGCGCTACTTCTCCTGCACGGTGGAGGCGATGCCGCTCGACCGGCGATGCGAGTTCGTCGCCGTGGACGAGATCCAGCTCTGCGCCGATCCCGATCGCGGCCACGTCTTCACCGAACGGCTGCTGCACGCGCGCGGCCTGGTCGAGACGGTGTTCCTGGGCGCCGAGACGATCCGGCCGCTGCTGTCGCGCATGGTGCCGGGCGCCCTGGTCGAGACCCGCCCGCGCCTGTCCCAGCTCGCCTATACCGGCAACGCCAAGCTCACCAAGCTGCCGCCGCGCTCGGCCGTGGTGGCGTTCTCGGCGGCCGAGGTCTACGCCATCGCCGAGCTGATACGCCGGCGCCGCGGCGGCTGCGCGGTGGTGATGGGCCGGCTGTCGCCGCGCACGCGCAACGCCCAGGTGGCGCTCTACCAGGACAAGGAGGTCGACTACCTGGTCGCCACCGACGCGATCGGCATGGGCCTCAACATGGACGTGAACCACGTCGCCTTCGCCGGCCTGTCCAAGTTCGACGGCTCGCGTCCGCGCCGGCTCAGCGCCGCCGAGGTGGCGCAGATCGCCGGGCGCGCCGGACGCGGCATGCGCGACGGCAGCTTCGGCACCACCGCCAACTGCCCCGGCCTGCCCGACGAGCTGGTGGAGGCGGTCGAGGCGCACCGGTTCGACCCGCTGGAGCAGATCTTCTGGCGCAACAGCGCGCTCGACCTGTCCGGGCCCGACGCGCTGCTGGCCAGCCTGCTGGTGGCGCCGCCGCGTCCCGGCCTCGCGCACGGCCGCGAGGCATCCGACCTGCAGACCCTCGACCAGCTCTCGCGGGAGAACGAGATACGCGCCCTGGCACGCGGGCGCACCGCCACCCGACTGCTCTGGGAGGCCTGCCAGATCCCGGACTTCCGCAAGCTCGGCGACGACAGCCACACCCGGCTCTGCGCGCGCGTGTTCGGCCACGTGGTGCGCGACGGGCGGCTGCCGGCGGACTGGATGGCCGCCCAGATCGCGACGCTCGCACGCAGCGAGGGCGACATCGACACGCTGATGCAGCGCCTGTCGGGGGTGCGGGTGTGCTCCTACATCGCCGCGCGTCCCGACTGGATGGACGATGCGACGCACTGGCAAGGCCGTGCCCGCGAGGTCGAGGACCTGCTCTCCGACGCGCTGCACGAGCGGCTGACCACGCGCTTCGTCGACCGGCGCGCGGCCCTGCTGATACGCCGCCTGGACGATGCGGAGGGCCAGGAGCTGCTTTCCGCCGTCACCGCCCCTGGCGAGGTGGTGGTGGAGGGCCACTCGGTCGGCACCATCGCGGGCTTCCTGTTCCTGCCCGATCCGCTGGCGGAAGGACCCGAGAAGCGCCTGGTGCTGCGCGCCGCGCGTCGGGCGCTTCGCGAGGAGATGCCGAGGCGGGTGCAGGCGCTGGCCGCCGCCGACGACGCGGCCTTCGCCATCACCGCGGACGGCAGGCGGCTGCAGTGGGACAGTGCCCCGGTGGCGCGGCTGCGGTCGGGGCCGGGCCTGCTGCGGCCGATGGTGGAGGTGCTGGACAGCGAGTTCCTCGACGGCGCGCAGCGCGAGCGGGTGCGCGCGCGCCTGCAGGCCTGGCTCGACGCCCAGGTCAGGTCGGTGCTCTCGCCGCTGTTCGAGGCGGAGGCACGGGCGCAGGCCGATCCCGCGCTGCGCGGGTTGCTGCACCGGCTGCTGGAGGAGGGCGGCCTGGTCGGCGGCGCCGTCGCGCAGTCGGTGCCGCCGGCGCTGCGCCTGCGCCTGAAGGGGCTCGGAGTGCGAGCGGGGCGGTATGCGCTGTTCATGCCCGCCCTGCTCAAGCCGCGTCCGGCGGCACTGCGCGCGGTGCTGCTCGCCGTGCGCGCCGGAACCGCCGCGCCGGAGTTGCCGTCGCCGGGGGCGGTCAGCCTGCCGCGCGAGGAAGCCGGCGCCGACCCCGGGCTGGTCCCTCTCGGCTGGGTGGCGGCGGGTCCGGCCTGGCTGCGGCTCGACGTCGCCGAGCGCGTCGCCGCCGAGCTGGCCTGGATGACACGGCATCATCCGGCGGCGCTGCCCGTGGACCTCGCCTCGCGGCTGTCGCTGCGTGCGGAGCTGCTGCCCGCGGTGCTGCGCGCGCTGGAGGTGCGGCTGCGTCCGGCGCCGCCTCTCGCGGACGGCCATTTCGGTCCGCCCGCGCCGCCGATGATCAGCATGGCACGCCGGAGCGGCCCGGCCGCGGATCCCAGGGCGCGTCCGGGACGGTCGGCGGCGCCCGCATCGCGCCATGCGGCGGCGGCCACACCGGGCGACGGTCCGTTCGCGGCACTGGCGAGCCTGCGTGCCGAACGCTGACAAGGCGGGTGCTGAGCAGGCCCGGGCCGGAAGGGCTGGCGCCGACGATGCGGGGGAGGATCGCGGCTGGCAGCGGCTCGACAAGTGGCTGTGGCACGCCCGCTTCCTCAAGGCACGTGCGGATTGCGCGAGGCTGGCCGCGGGCGGCCTGATCCGCCTGAACCGGCAGCCGACCGACAAGCCGCACGCGCGCCTGCGCCCGGGCGACGTGCTGACCCTGCCGCTGGGCGGTCGCGGTGTGAAGGTGGTGCGCATCCTGGCCCTGGCCCGGCGGCGCGGCCCGGCCCCGGAGGCGCGGCTGCTCTACGAGGAGATACCGGAGGTGTGACGCCTGCGAATGCGAGCCTGAATACGAGCCTGGTCGGCTGCTTGCACTCGCCGGCAAAGATCCGCATATCTCCCGCCCCGCCGAGGCGATCCTGATTCTGGAGATGGTGATGACCTACGTGGTCACCGACAATTGCATACGCTGCAAGTACATGGACTGCGTCGAGGTGTGTCCGGTCGACTGCTTCTATGTCGGCGAGAACATGCTGGTCATCAATCCGGACGAATGCATCGATTGCGGCGTGTGCGAACCCGAATGCCCGGCGGAAGCGATCCTGCCGGACAGCGACGACCGCGCGGGTGCCTGGGCCGAGCTCAACACCACCTACTCCAAGACCTGGCCGAACATCACCCGCAAGGGCGAGCCGCCGGCGGACGCGGACGAGTGGAAAGACAAGCCCGACAAGATGAAGCTGTTTTCAGCGGCTCCTGGATAGAGGATCGCGGCTGCCGGATCGTCAGGTTTTCGAACACCATGTGGTCCGGCTCCTCGAAATACGGGAACCGCGCCGAGGAGGTCGGGAGCTGGGCCGGGCCGAACATGATCCGCCCCGCCCGCACTCCACCGGGCACCGTCACGAGCACATGACGTCGTCCACGCTCTCCAACTGGTGCCGTCCGATGAACGACAAAGCGTTCGCGTAGCTCTTGGCTAGGGAAAATCGGCGGGCGGCGCACCATCGGGGATGACGATCATGCAGCTTCACGGGATACACCACCTGACCGCTGTCTCGGCCGACGCGCACGGCAACCGAGACTTCTACACGCGCGTCCTCGGCATGCGCCTGGTGAAGAAGACGGTGAACCAGGACGACGTCAGCGCCTACCACCTGTTCTACGCCGACGGCGTGGCCAGCCCCGGCACCGACCTGACCTTCTTCGACTTCCTCCCAGCCGCCCGGGAGCGACGCGGCACCCAGTCGATCGTGCGCACGGCACTTCGGGTGGCGGGAGACGGGGCACTCGCCTACTGGGCCGGACGCCTGGACGAGGCCGGCGTGCCGCACGCACCGGTCGCGGCGGTCGACGGACGCGAGCAGCTGGAGTTCGAGGACCCTGAAGGCCAGCGTCTGACCCTGCTGGACGACGGCGGCGCCGGCCCGTCCCACCCCTGGGCGCGCAGCCCGGTCCCGGAGGCCCACCAGATCCGCGGCCTGGGGCCGATCACCATCAGCGTGCCCCAGCTCGCTGCCTCGGATCGCTTCCTCACCGAGGTGATGGCGATGCGACAGGGTCGTCGCTTCGAAGCGGCGGGGGTGACGGTCCAGGTCTACGAGATGGACGAGGGCGGCCCGGCGGCGGAGCTCCACGTCCGGGTCGAGCCCGACCTGCCGAGAACGCAACCGGGTGCCGGCGGCGTCCATCACGTCGCCTTCCGGGTGCGCGACGACGAGTACGCGTCCTGGGTGGAGCGGCTGCAGCGGCTGCGCATCCCCTCCAGCGGGGCGGTCGATCGCTTCTACTTCCGCAGCCTGTATACGCGCGAGCCTAGCGGCATCCTGTACGAGATCGCCACCGACGGTCCCGGCTTCGCCACCGACGAGCCGATGGAGACGCTCGGCGAGCGCCTGTCGCTGCCGCCCTTCCTGGAGGCCAGACGCGCGGAGATCGAGCGCGAGCTGAAGCCGATCTGAGCGTGGACCTGTTCTTGTGAAGGCCCACCTGTCCTCTTGAGGAGGCAACCGCCATGCGCGATGTCACCGGAGGAACCGGCCGGCATTCCGGCCAGCCCATCGCCGCGGCCGGTGTGCCGCCAGGCGATGCCAAGGCAGGGCTGATCCTGCTGCATGGCCGCGGGGGCAGCGGCGCCGACATGCTGGGGCTCGCCAGGCTCGTGGCCAGCCCGACATTCGCCTGCCTCGCCCCCGAGGCCGCGGACAGTAGCTGGTACCCCTACCGCTTCACCGAGCCCACCGCACGCAACGAGCCCCATCTCGGGTCCGCGCTCTCGGTGCTGGGCGACCTCGTGGACCGGCTGATCGATGGCGGGATGGCACCCGGGCGTATCGCCCTGCTCGGCTTCTCGCAGGGAGCCTGCCTGGCGCTGGAGCTGGCACTCCGGCGTGGGCAGCGCCTGGGTGCCGTGATCGGCCTCAGCGGGGGCCTGATCGGCGATGCCCTCGCCCAGCCTGCGGCAGGCGCACGTGCATTCGAGGGCATGCCGGTCGTGCTCGGATGCAGCGACCACGACCCTCACATTCCGATCGCGCGTGTTCGCGAGACGGACGCGATCCTGCGCGCGCTCGGGGCCGAAATGGTCACGCGCATCTATCCCGGCAGCAGCCACGACATCAACGACGACGAGGTGGCAATCGCCGGCGAGGTCCTTGCGCGCCTGGCCGGGGCGTCGGCCCAGGTCGGGGAGCTATGGCCGAACCTGGGTGATGGCGGATTGAGAGAGGCGGCGTATCGAGGCGGGTGAAGGCCTGCCTGAACTCCCGAAGGAGCCGATACGCCATGACGAGCAGTAGCAGTGTTGTTTCCC
>JAABUQ010011699.1_pt1 | contig 11123 bp, 12 predicted proteins | sample 5560001 | NCBI WGS metagenome assembly JAABUQ01 (sample SAMN10711888, study PRJNA513371) | rock metagenome | isolation source: Antarctica rocks | place: Antarctica: Victoria Land, Finger Mt nord | collected 2015-12-18
CTGACTCGCCCGTCCCGCTTCCCAGTCCGATCCCCCCCCCTCGTCCGGCTGCCTCGAGCCTGTGACTCGTTTTCTGGGCTTCATTTACTTTGAGCGTGAGGGCTGCGGTAGTTTGGTCGATGGTTTGGAGGGATGTGAGGTGGGTGTTTAGGGTGCGGATGACTTGGGTGAGCTGTTAGGGGGGCGGGGGTTAGTCACGTGTTGGTTTTTGGGGGGGCGGGGGACACGGGATGGAGGAGGGAGGAAAAGGAGGGGCATACCGGGTCGTCCGGGTTTGTGTTTTTGCTGAGGGTGGATGAAGCGTCGTTGATTTCGTCAATCATACTGCCTAGATCGCGGGACATTTCGTCGAGGCGTTCGGTGAGGCGCGACGCGAGTTGGTATCTGTGCGTTTGGCGGAGATGTAAGTGCTTCTTCCAGCAGGGAAAGTCTGAACGGAACGGTGTGTCGAGGAAGGGGTGGATCTTACGTCCTCTCCCTTTCCTGATCCGGCCCTCCTCCCCCTTCGTTACCGACCTGCTGCGCGATCATGCCATCAACCTCCCTCTCATAACGGTCCAGCCAACCCTCCAATTCCGCCTGATCGCTCTCTACAGCCGTCAATTGCCTCTCCACCTCCGTCGTCGCCCTCTCTGCTTCAAGCGTGCTGCCGTACAGTTTCTGAATCTTCTCGGAGTTTTCGATGAGCATACGATCCCAGAACGCGACTTTGACGGCTTGAGATTGAAATTCTTTTTGGTATTTGGACAAGTCAGAGGCCCAGCGCGTTATTATGTCGTCCATGGATTTGTTTTTGAGGCGGGATTGGACCGGGGGGGCGGGGCCGGCTGTCGAGGCACCGAGATTTTGAGCAGCGGGACCAGTGGTGGTGGGGGCTTTTTGGGGGGATTGCGGCTTGGCTTGGGTGGACCCTAGGGGTGGGGCGTTGAAAAGGGAGGAGGTCGGAGCGGCGGAGGATGTGGGCGGGTTTGTGGAGGTGGTTTCTTGGGGTTTGCTCAGTGAGGGGAAGAGGCTGTTTGTCGGAGCGGTTGATGCTGAGGCTGAAGTACCGGAGCTTGCTGTGGGCTGGGTGGAGAAGGAGAAAGCGCCAGAAGAGGGTTTTGGGGATGTGATTGTAGGACCTGAGGAAGCCGCTGTAGCTGAGGGTTTATTGAGATTGAACACTGAAGACGTCGAAGCACTCCCGAACATCGATGTTCCTGTTGATGGTGCAGCGGCAGCAGTGGTGGGTGGCTGGCCGAAAGGATTTGATTTAGTAGCGTCCTTATCCGGAGATCTGTTCGCACCGCCAAACAAATTGCCCGTTGACTGGGTTTTGTCGGTGTTGCCAAAGATATTCGTAGTGGATGTGGGTTTCGATGCTGGATCGAAGATACTGGGTGCAACTGTGGACGCAGTCGCAGCTGATCCACTCATCCCAGGCGCAGAAGACTGACCAAGGTTGCTGAACATTGACGGTGTAGCGGATGATGATGTTTTTGGCTTTGGGAAAGGGTTCTGGGCCTGGTCCTGGGGTTTGCCAAAACTAAAAGCACCCCCTGAGGGAGCGTTGCTGCTTGGAGGTGGCCCTACAGGCGTGGTAGACTTGCCGTAGAACGATGGTGTGGGCTTGCTTGTAGGTGTAATTTGGCTAGCAGTCGTTGCATTTGACCCCAGACTGAATGCATTTCCAGTACTAGCTCCTCCACCAAACATATTGGAATTTTGGCCTTGCCCCGCTGATGCATCTGCAGGCTTATTGGGCGTAGAAAACCCAGAGAAAGCATCTGATGGGGCTGCAGTGCTTGCCGTGTGTGGTGAGCTTGCCTGGGCTTGACCAAAGATTCCACCTCCACCACCTCCACCAGAGGCATTGTTCGCTGGGGCCCCACCGAAGCTGAACCCGCCCGAGGCTGGCTTATTTGCACCCCCAAAGGCACTACTTCCACCACCTCCGCCCCCGCCAAAGGCGGATGATTGGCCAGCTGGTTTTGTGCCTCCGAAGGGAGTGCTTGTGGGAGCTGTGCTTGTAGTTGTACTTCCAAAAAGACCAGCGCCAGATGTTGCTGGAGGACTCGGGCCCGAGCCAAACAGTCCGCCGGCTGAAGGAGCTTGACTGGTAGCACCAAAAAGGCCGGTTGAAGAAGTTCCAGATGATTGTGGTTGTCCAAAGGAGAAGGGTGATTTCGATTGATCCGACATGTTGATTGAGCGGACCTATTCCCTGTCAGAGGTGTCTTGGAGCAATGACGAGACTGGGGATTACAACTCCAGGATTGACAGATATTGAGAAGCAACGATGAGGGTGAAGGCTTCGTTCACAATTTTGAAGAGCTCAAGTTCCTCTGCGTTTACAACATGCGCGACCAAGCCTTCACTAGCGCGTCTTTCTCCCGCATGCTTCTTGATCCTCTGCATCTGCATCTTTGATGTTGATTCTTTGATCGGTGCTTTGTCATTGACTATCACTATTCTGTCACTTATTGAAATCTACATTCCTCCTGATTGCTGTATGCAAGTTGCTGTGGAGTCATGGTCGACTTCAACAATCCCCCCAAGAGTCCAACCCTCTTTCCTCCCCGCAAGAGTGTTGAATTAGAAGATTCGGGCGCTCATGATCTAGGTAAGCTCCTTTGTAGACCTACATCGCGCAGCTCAAGCATGAGCTGAGGATGGCTGACAAGTATACAGAGGCTTCAGAAAATGAGGAAGAGGAGTTTGCCGACGCTTCAGAAGGACAGGAAAATACAAGGCCAGCCTCACCTATACCGATGACCAGGGTCGAGAAAGTCTGTATTGACCATGAATGAAGATATAAACATATAGCTGACTCGTCCTCTTAGGTTGATAGTCGGGATGATTATGGTGAAGTTCCGGGCACGCCAGCGTACAAGTTGAGAGAACAAGATGCTGTGCCCGACGAGCTGGAAATCATACAGGATGATAGTGCCGCTAGATCTCACAAGATAAGCAGACCATCCAGGTCTCCAAGCCCTGGAGGCTCTCCGATACCAAAGACAGTGGTGGAGAAGGTCGACCCAAGTTCATCGAGTCATGGAGATAAACCAGGGACTGTAGGGTACTCAAGACGTAAAGCAGATGCTGTCCCGGATGTGATCACACAGGCTGCTGAGCCAGATGCACTTAATGAAAAGGGCGATCAAGGTGGAAATATACAGCCTGAGATCCCAGTCCCAAGTACGATAATTACGAAAGTGGACTCGGCCCCAAGTCATGGAGAAGTGCCAGGAACCCATGCTTACGACTTACGCCAAGACGATGCAAGGCCTGATAAAGTGGAAAAGAAAGGCGATGTATCTGGTGAGTAAGGTAGCATAGCTTTCCTTGACAGGGCTACCTAGCGAGCCATTGACTGAATCAGATTTACCAACCACTTCTAGATCCAAGCCTTCCAAAGCCAAACAGAGAAAGCCACCAATAGATGGGGCATATCCTATCGCTGCTGATGGTGGATTTGGCCCTATGGACGAGTCTGATGATTCTGAGGAGGAGGACACAATTCTTGAACACGATAAAGATGACAATGACGCTGAGCGTGATGGGGACAAGGGCTTTGGGGATGACTTTGATGACTTTGAGGCTTCGGCTGAGGACGAAGACTTCGGCGACTTTGATGAAGGATTTCAGCAGTCTCCTGCGTTTGAAGAAGCCCCTTCTGCAAGGGCAGAACCTAGTCCTCCGCCAATACAGTCCTTACCTCCTCAAGAATCCCCTTTTGTAAGTAAGCCTATTACAGCAGTTGATTCTCATCAACTTTTTGTGTGCACTACATCTGCCACAGATAGATACTGATTGTGATTTTGAAGCCCCTTGTCGATTTTAGTGATCTAGATACCCTGGACGATATAATCACCGCGACTGACCCATACCTCAACGAATTGTTCCCAACCACTATGGAAGAGTACCCGCCACCCCCAGCTCTAGCTCCCTCATCGACTTCCAACTCGATATTCCTCACGGACCGAAGCCTATCGCTATGGTCGCAGCTTGTCGCGCCTCCGCCTTTGCAGCCCCCGAATTGGGTGCGGTCTCGAATACGGCGGCTCTTCTTAATTTCCCTTGGTGTGCCAGTCGATCTCGATGAGATCCTGCCCGCCTCGAAACAGAAGAAACTAGTCTTGCCTTCAATACACCTACGCAGCGGTTCTCAATCGCCACCAGAAGGAACGCGAACAGCTTCTCGCGTGCGATTGAAGCAAGAAAATGTCTCCTCAACCTCGATTGATCAACCCTCGAGTTCAACGAAAAACCGAAAGAGAAAAGGCCCCCCACCAGCACCGGAACTTGATTTGCAAAGCACGAAGATGCTGTGCGCGACGACGGAAGCTGCGCTATCGAACATGACGGAAGAAGAACTTCAAGTACACATCAAGAAGCTCGAAGAATTGACAGCCAGGGCTAGCGAGGTATTAGAGTACTGGCTCAAGCGCCGAGACAGCGCACTGGGCGACAAGGAGGCATTTGAGGGGGTGATTGAGAATCTGGTCAAGCACGCGAGGAGAGTACGTAAATAGCTGGCTTCAGTCTCCGACATGTTTCCAGTGTACAGGAGTATGCAACTGTGGCCCAGCATTACCTACATAATAAAAAGCTGTTTGAGCTCTACTTTTGTATTTCAGTCACGTGACTTGGTAACTCTGGATTTCTCTTTGTAATTAGATTGGACGAGTGGTGGAGTCTTCTGGTACCTTAACTATCGCTTCTGATGAACTATTTTGGTACCCCTGCTCAGCCAGCCAGATATTTCAACAGCGCCCGTGGCAGCCAAGTGTTTCCAATCAGGCGCGTTAGTTCTCCTCGCTTTCCCTCGATCGTACCCATACAGTCTCCGATATCTCAGCGTCCGGCCAGCAAGACGCTCATGGAATTGCGATATCGACCCCCGCATTCCAATAATGTGGAGGACGTGGAGAAGTACAGGAGTGGAGGATTTCACCCGTTCCATCTAGGAGACTCTCTCAAAGGCGGAAGATATCGTGTTCTGCACAAATTAGGCTATGGAGGGTTCTCTACTGTCTGACTGGCTCACGACGAAAATGAAGATAGGCTGGTCTCACTCAAAGTACTCATTGCACAAGCCTCCCAAAAAGCGACAGAACTCAAGATCTCTCGGTATCTTGAGTATCTTGATGAATATGCTCAAGCCAATCCTTGGCGTGGCAACATTATTGCTCCTTTGGATGATTTCACCATTGACGGGCCCAACGGCACACATCTTTGCTATGTTTCGCAACCGGGTGGTCCAAGCCTTTCCGCGATATCGGATTCCACAGGTGAGATAGCGGGGACCCGACGCAGTCGTGCTCCCTTGGCTCGCAAATTAGATCGACAGCTGGTAAAAAAGATCTCTTTCCTGCATGATGTCGGTGTTGTCCCCGGAGGTATGTTGAATGCTGGGGAACGGAGAGGAGATCCTGACCGCTCGGACAGATATTACGCCTAAGAACGTCCTTCTACAATTAACAGGTATCTATGCGTGGCCCACGGAAGTAATGTACCAGCAACTTGGCCGCTTAATCACAGACGAGGTCTTCAAGTCTTCTGGTCAAAAGTCAGACCTATCTGCACCTAAATACCTCGTGGTCCAGCATCCTTCTCTTGCGTCGATTTCGAGTATGTTTCCGAGCAGGTCCTACTCATAGACCTTGGTGAAGCTTTCCCTAAGCTGTCTCCACCGTCCCACGGTGTCGGAATACCAGTTTCCTATCGCTCTCCAGAGCTGACACTAGAGGATGATACGGTAGGAATAGGCCACCCCAAGTATGTATATTGGTAAGTAGAGCGTAGAGCGTAGGGCGTAAGCAATTATATTTCAATTCAGCCCCTATCTTTGATGCTGGCATGCGCCCCATTATACCATCCGCGCGACCACAAATTCATCAAAATGACGAAGGTGGCGATTTTAGCACGCGGCAACGATGTTGTCTAATTTGGAAGTCTTCGTTTCATGGCAGCCCGCTTCGGTGTATTATAGCATAGAGAAGGGTTGATCGTTGTGGGAAAAAGTGGGTGGATGAATAGCAGGTCTATCGTTGAATGGAATCCCGCGTCTAGGCTCATTTCTTGATATTCTTCGAAGCTTTTGGTCCTAATTAAGGGGACAGAGGAGATTTCGCATGTTACGTATCTGGGTGAGCTAGAATAAGATACCGTTAGGGTGGTATCAGAGGCAGGGTTCAGCTGGCACCTAATCAAGGACCCTAGGGGTAAAATGTATGGGCAGACCCCCACTAGGACGTCAGGGAGTGGTACGGAGTATAGAGGATACGACCTCTTTCATGCTGGCCTCCAGCGTACATCGTGTACAGGCATCTCCATCTGCTGTTGGTGTCAGCTTCATATCTTCACGACCCCCTTGTCTATGCGAATTGGCCACATGCACTCGGGGAGCACAACCATCCACCCTCCCCACCTCATTGTCAGGCTTCGGTCTTCGCCTTAATCCCCAAGCACAAAGACACCCTTCCGGCCTTCCATTCCATCACCTTTGTCGTGTGTAAGGTCTATACATTGACGGCTTCTTGATCATACTGGTCTGGTACCTCCCTACACAATCACGGCCGGACTGGTGATTTCAAATCCTGTGCGTACAAGAGCTCTCGCTCATCCCTACTGAATGCCACGGAGACACTTGCATTGCGAATATCTGTTTTGAGAAATACTATCATTACCTTGACCCAATTTAATCACCATGGCCGATGAAGAAACTCTCGGCGCTGCGAGTGAGCTGGTCCGCGAAATGGCTAGAAAGGTCGCTCCGCATTACAATCCGCCGGAATTCAATCTCTCCACCAAGCATCAACTCAATGGCAAGACCACATTACCGGGTACAAATACATCAGCAAAGCACAATTTAGAGGCTGAACTCTCAGCGCTCGCCTCTCGGATTCAGTACTTGGAGAACAAAGCGAACATAGTCAACCACCAGGTCTTGCCAGATACACCCAATGAATTTGGGCCTACGTCACCATTTAGTGGTGGTCCCAATGGGTCGGTGAATGCATCTCGAAACGGAACATCTCGACCAGTACGCAAGATGTCAAGCCAAACAAGGCATGCCAAAGTCTCCAATATCCTTGCCGGTAACGTGCCATTCACCGAGGAGGACTTGGCGACCCTCCGAGACCATGTCGAAAAGCAAGCCGAGGAGATCAAGAGCCAAAGCGAAACCATCAATGAAATCGAAGACCAACTCGCACAGCAGCAGCACAACCTTAAGAGGACCTTCGTCAAAGTCGAACACGAGGACATTGGCCTGTTGGAACGTGAACTGAAAAAACATCAGCAAGCGAATCAAGCTTTTCAAAAAGCTCTGAAAGAGATTGGTATTGTCATTACAAACGTGGCCAACGGAGATTTGAGCAAGAAGGTCCAGATTCATCAGGTGGAGATGGACGATGAAATAGTCGCCTTCAAGCGGACCATCAATACAATGGTTGATCAACTAGATCTCTTCGGTAATGAAGTCTCACGAGTGGCCAAGGAGGTGGGCACTGAAGGCAAACTGGGAGGCCAGGCTCAGATCACTGGAGTCAGTGGGATATGGCAGGATGTTACATTTAATGGTGAGCGGCTCCCATCTTTCATCGTCTATGTACGCTTTCTAATACTCTACAGTCAACAAAATGGCCTTCAACCTAACTGAGCAAGTACGAGAAATTGCGGATGTCACCAAAGCAGTCGCTGCGGGCGATCTGACAAAGAAAATCTCGAGACGAGCCGATGGTGAAATTGCGCAATTACAACGAACTATCAATGTCATGGTGGATCAATTACGGAACTTTGCCAATGAGGTCACACGAGTTGCATACGATGTCGGTACTGCGGGTAAACTTGGTGGTCAAGCTGAGATTGAAGGAGTCCAAGGCACCTGGAGTGACCTGACCACCAACGTCAACGCCATGGCCGATCGGTTGACTGGACAGGTCCGGGATATAGCTGCTGTCACAAAAGCTGTCGCCAAGGGGGATTTGACCAAGAAAGTTCAAGCCAATTGCAAAGGCGAGATTCTGGATTTAAAGACGACAATCAATGCGATGGTGGATCAATTGAGGCAGTTCTCCCAAGAGGTCACGAAAATTGCAAAAGATGTCGGCACGGACGGTGTTCTTGGCGGTCAGGCCACGGTGCACAATGTGGAGGGCACTTGGAAAGACTTGACGGAGAATGTCAATGTTATGGCCAACAACCTCACGACACAGGTTCGCGAAATCGCATCGGTCACACAAGCAGTCGCGTCGGGAGATTTAAGCCGAAAAGTGACTGCAGAAGTCAACGGCGAGATCAGAGGCTTGAAGATTACGATTAATACCATGGTGGACAAACTCAACAACTTTGCTTTCGAGGTTAGTAAAGTGGCCCAAGAGGTGGGTACAGACGGTACGCTCGGCGGCCAGGCCAATGTCCTGGGGGTCGAAGGGAAGTGGAAAGAGCTCACGAAGAATGTCAATACCATGGCCAACAATCTGACACAGCAGGTTCGCGGAATCTCTGATGTTACCCAGGCTATTGCCCGCGGTGATCTTAGCCAAAAGATAGAGGTTCACGCACAGGGCGAGGTTCTCACGCTCAAGGTGACTATCAACAATATGGTGTCCCAACTGGATACCTTTGCACGCGAATTGAAAAGAGTCGCCCGTGACGTGGGTGTAGATGGCAAGATGGGTGGTCAAGCTAATGTTGAGAACGCCAGTGGACGATGGAGAGAGATCACTGAAGATGTTAATACCATGGCTGAGAACCTGACTTCGCAAGTTCGTGCTTTTGGAGAGATTACCGATGCAGCAACAGATGGAGACTTCTCCAAGTTGATCTCTGTCAACGCGTCTGGAGAGATGGATGATCTGAAACGAAAAATCAACAAGATGATATCAAACCTACGAGACAGCATTCAAAGGAATACTGCGGCCAGGGAGACCGCCGAGTACGCAAGCCGAACCAAGTCTGAATTCCTTGCAAACATGAGCCACGAGATCAGGACACCCATGAATGGAATCATTGGCATGTCGCAGCTAACGTTGGATACTGAGCTAACAACCTACCAACGAGAAATGATGAACATTGTGCACAATCTCGGCAACAGCTTATTGACAATAATCGATGATATACTAGATATCTCCAAGATCGAGGCGAATCGTATGGTTATGGAGTCGATCAGCTTCTCGATGCGTGGCAGCGTATTCAGTGCGCTGAAAACACTTGCAGTCAGAGCCAACGACAAATGCCTGAGCCTGGCATATCAAGTCGACAGCTCCGTTCCAGATTATGTCATTGGCGATCCCTATCGTCTTCGACAAATCATCCTCAACCTTGTTGGAAATGCTATCAAATTCACAGAGGATGGAGAAGTAAAATTGACAATCCGTAAAGCCGAAGACCTGGCATGTGGCGAGGACGAGTACGCCTTCGAGTTCTCAATTTCAGATACTGGTATCGGTATCCAAAGCGAAAAGAAGGACTTGATATTCGACACGTTCCAGCAGGCTGACGGCTCAACTACTCGCAGATTCGGCGGTACAGGCTTGGGCTTATCGATCTCGAAGAAGCTCGTCAGCTTAATGGGTGGTGAATTGTGGGTTGAGTCAACCTACAAGAAAGGCAGTACATTCTCCTTCACATGCGTGACCAGGCTTTCATCCCACGATATCACGGCTGTTAAATCACAATTGAGCGCGTACAAAAACCACGTCGTCCTTTTCGTTGACAAAGGCCGCACCGCCTGCTCACAAGAAATCACCTCCATGCTCACCGAACTCGAGCTAGAACCCATGCGAGTCTCCCACGAAGACGAAGTTCCCCGAAGCACCATCCCTGGCTCCCCCAGCAAAACCGATAACGTGCCCTACGATGTCATCCTCGTTGACGGTATGGACACAGCCGTTCGCCTCCGCAACCACGATGCCCTCCGCTACATCCCCATCGTCCTCCTCGCCCCCGTCGTCGCTATTAGCATGAAATCTGCCCTCGACCTCGGCGTAGCCTCCTACATGACCACCCCATGCTACACCATTGACCTCGCCAACGGCATGATCCCCGCCCTCGAGGGTCGGCAAACGACCTCCATCGGCGACGCGTCCAAATCCTTTGACATTCTACTAGCGGAGGACAACGAAGTCAACCAACGCCTCGCCGTCAAAATCCTCGAGAAATACAACCACGGCGTCACCGTCGCCAACAACGGCCAAGAAGCCCTCGACGCCGTCAAACAGAAACGCTACGACGTCATCCTCATGGACGTGCAGATGCCCATCATGGGCGGCTTCGAAGCAACCCACGCGATCCGCAACTTCGAACAGGCAGAAGGCCTCGTCCGCACGCCCATCATCGCGCTCACCGCCCACGCCATGATGGGCGACCGCGAGAAATGCATCGCCGCGCAGATGGACGAATATCTCACCAAACCCCTCAAACAGGCCCAAATGATGCAGACGATCCTCAAATGCGCCACCCTGGGGGGCAAGCTGCTGCAGAAAGGGAAAGAGACGAGGTTGTCGGCGAACGATGTACCGCCTGATACGCTGGAGAAGCCGCGGCCGGTGGACAGCGGGATGCTGCCTAAGGTGAAGAGGCCGGGGTTGGGGAACCGGGCGACCACGGCGGCGGTGGGCGGGGATGGAGCCGCGAGTCCGGGGCTGTTGGCCGCGGATATTCAGGATCCGATTGCTATTGAGAGGGTACGTTTGCTTCCCTCCTAACCTTTTGACGCACAGTGCGGGTTTCGGGTAGTGGCTAACAGACTGATAGATCCTCCTCCGTTCCCTCAGCAGCTGAATCGCTCCCTCGCTTCATCATCATTGCCATCACCATCTTCGGGGCGCTGCAGCCCGCCCTTCGCCCTCGCATCTTCTACAATCAACAACCGGCCACATACCCTCCCATTCTAGTCCCTTCATACCAAGCAAGGCGTTCGGCTCTCCCCTCTTTCGGGGGCTCATCACCATATCTCTGATTTCCCGTACTGCTAGTGGTGCTGTAGATCACGCATTTCTCCCTCGCTTTCCTTTCGAGAGCGTGCCTCTGAAGAAGGAAGGCTTTGGTGGAGATTTGTTCTTTCTTTCCGAGGGGTTTGGGGGGAGGGGGGGCGATGTTTCAGAGCTTAGGGGTTGGCAGTATATTCACAGCTT
>JAABUQ010011700.1_pt1 | contig 11123 bp, 15 predicted proteins | sample 5560001 | NCBI WGS metagenome assembly JAABUQ01 (sample SAMN10711888, study PRJNA513371) | rock metagenome | isolation source: Antarctica rocks | place: Antarctica: Victoria Land, Finger Mt nord | collected 2015-12-18
CCACGAACCGCCCGTCCATCGACGCGACCGTCGTCCGGTAGGTATGCCCGCCGATCGTGATGCGCACTGGCGGCCGTTTGCCCGATCCGAGGTCAGCCACGATGTCGTCGGGGACCTGCAGGCCGGTCGCGGTCTTGCCGCCCAGCTCGACCGTGGCCCGAAATCTCATGGCCATGAGTATCCGGCATGGGGATCCACTTACGGTACGTCCGCGGATCATGCGACTACTCGTCGGTTAGATTGGGGCGATGAACGCAGTCGAGCGATTTCTTGAGGCCTCCCGTGCCCGCAACGTCAATGCTGCGTCAGCAGAGCTGGCTCCTGATGTCGTGATGCTAAATCCGGCAACTGACGACCCAGTGGTCGGCAAGGAAGCAGTGGCGGCCAGCCTTCGAGCCGTTGAGGAGGCCTGCGATGAGTTTCAACACACTCATCTTTTTGCGGATACATCGCACGCCGACGCGCCGCTCTATGGCCTCGTCTTCGAGGCGAAGGTCGGCACAGCGACGTTACGCGGCGTCGACCTCATCGAGATCGATGAGCACGACCGCATTGCGCGGTTTGAGGTAGCGGCTCGACCGATGACCGCTCTAATGGCTCTCGGCAGCCGTATGAGCGGATCCCAGACTTAGCCATTTCGATGCTGATCGGTTCGTCGTTTCCAATCATTTGCGTCGATAACGTCGCGCGAGCCGTCGACTTCTACGGAAGCTTGCTCGGCTTCGAGACGGTCTACTCATTCCCGCCCGGCGACGAGCCCGGGTTCGTTTCGATGCGTCTGCCGAGCGGCGACAAGCTCGCGGTGTCGCTCAACAGCTTCGACCCCGGGCACGGTTTGCCGAGCACGAGGACGAGCAGTTCGTCGTCTTTGATCTCGTAGATGATGCGGTAGTCGCCGGTGCGGACCCGCCACTCGCCTGAGCCGCCGACGAGTCGGGTCGCGGCTGGTGGCCGCGGTTCGACGGCCAGCAGGTCGAGCGCGGCCTGGAGGCGTCGGCGGACCTGGGGGTCGTGTTTGCGCAGCTGACGGGCGGCAGCCGGGGCCAGCGTGACGCGGTAGCTCACGTCAGGCCGAGATCGGCCTTGACCTGCTCCCACGGGATCGGCGTCTCGCCGGTGGCCCGCATCTCCTCGCGTGCCTCCTCAGCGGCGCGGATATCGGCCATGTCCTCAGCGAGCGCGAGGATCCGATCCAGATCGTCGGCGTCGATGACTGCCGCGACCCGGCGGCCGCGACGCGCGAGGTAGACCGGCGCGTGCTCGACGCCGACACGGTCGATGATCGCCGCCAGCTGGCGGCGGGCTTCAGAGACGCTCAGCGGCGGCACCGACGACACCCCCTGAGCGTACGCGAGATGCTCACCATGTACAAGGAGCATTCGAACGGTACATGCCGGCGTCCGCCAGCGGATCGGCAACCGGCTACGAATTGGCGGCGACGCGGGGCATCGGTTTGGTCAAGCGCGGTCGGCTCCGTCACTGGCCCGCGGCCTGCTGCAGCCGGCGGAGCTGCTGAGCTCGCGCCGCCTGGTCTCGGCCGGTGTCTCGCTGGTCAAGGTGGGCCGCGACCCTGTACCCAGATCCGCCTTCTCATCGGGATCGTCGACGATCTCAGCGTGGCATTGCAGCTGCACGGCAGCGTAGTAGCTCGTCGGCACGCCCTCCTCGCCGGAAGTGCCCGCCGGTGCCCGCCACGTGGTCGGCACGTAGGCATAATCGTCCACGATGCTGAGCACGACCTGTGGGTTAGCCTGCAGCGCAGACCACACCGGGTTGGGCCGCGCCAGGTGCACAAGGACCTGCTGATCGTTATCCAGAACGAAGTGGGTGGGCACCACCACAGGCCATCCGACGCGCGCGGTGACGATCAACTACCCAAAATCACGCTCGGCCAGCCAGGCTCGCCACTCGCACTCGCTAATCGCCGCGTTCCAAGGATTTATGAGCATCCCTCGATGATCGCATGATGCTGATCTGACAAACGCATGACTTTGCAACCGACCGGGATATCTCTGCTCGCGGAGGGCGCATCGGTAGAGGACGGCCACCGGGGACTGCGCCGAATCCGGACGGCGAGGCTCCGCCGTACCCGTTCGCTCAGTGGTCGAGCGGGTGTCGAAGCCAGGACAGCCAGGCGTCCGCGACGAGTTCCGCGAGATAGGCGTAGCCGCCGGCGCCGGGATGGGCGCCGTCACCTCGCTCGCACTCGGCGCGCCACACGCCGTGCGCGTCGATCGAGGTCGCGACGTCGACGAATGGGATGCCGCGTCCAGTGGAGACGTCGTTCATGCGACGCGCGAGGTCGATGACGCGCCGGCGCTGGCGAGCGTCGTTGACCGGGGATGGTCCGACGACGAACGCTGGGAGATCCAGGGCGGCGGCCCGGACGAGCACGGCGTCGAGGTTCGTAGCAGTCTCCTCCGGCAGGACCCGTAGCCGGCCGCCCTCGATCGTGGTGTCGTTGGCGCCGAATGAGAAGACAACTCGCATCGTCGCCTCAAGTCGCGGTCGTGCTTCGCGTTCCCAGCGAGAGAGGATGTCGCGCGAGGTGTCCCGACGGACCCCGAGGTTGTACGGCGTGAGTGCCATGCCCGCCGCATGGGCGGCTGCGACGCTGCGCCCGACCCAGCCCAGGCCCGTCTCGTCGCCGACACCAGCGACGAGCGAGTCGCCGAAGAACAAGACCCGAACGTCGCGCACAGGGGAGCGAACCATCTCGTCATGCTCGCACCCGGCGAGATCACCGCGCGCGCAGCTGCGCTGGAGCGAGGCTCGCAGAGACCGAATCCCAGGTGCGAGTGGCAGCGCAACCGATGGGCGATCTGGAATTGCGTGCGCGACGAGCCGAACTGCGTGCGCGCCCCCCACGGTCGCGTCCCGCAGGCCGATCGCGGTCTGCTTCGAAGCGCCAAACTACAGAGGTGACACCGGGTTGTCGTGCAGCAGTCGAGGTTGCAGCCGAGCTTGAGCTCGTCGTGGACGAGCCGCTGCTGATCCAAGAGACAAACAACACGGTGATCTGGCTACGACCCCATCCGATCATCGCGAAGGTCGGAACACATCCCGACAGCGGCGCCTTGCTGGTTCGTGAGCACGAGGTCGCCTCGGCGCTCGCTGCGCTCGGGGCACCAGCCGGGGCGCCCCTGACGGGGGTCGCCCCTCTCCACCACCTCGCGACCGGGTTTATCGTCACGCTCTGGCAACGACTGGAGCACGACGTGACCAGCGAGCCGGCAGATTCGATGGTCGCGGCGTCGCTGCAGCAGCTTCATGCCGCGCTGGCTCTCATCGACATCGAACTTCCCAGCTTCCGGGTCGGCTTGCAGCGAGCCCGGACCGCTCTCTTCGACGACGTGCGCATGAATGCTCTGGCTGTCGACGATCGGGCGTTTCTGCGATCTGCGTTCGATGGGCTGGTCGCCGAGCTGGACAGCCGGGTGCTCGGCGAACAGTCGCTGCACGGCGAACCTCACGACGGCAACCTGTTGGTCACTCGCTCCGGTCTTCGCTGGATCGACTTCGAGAGCACCTGTCGAGGACCGCTGGAATGGGATCTTGCCTTCCTGGGCGGAGAACCATGCGATGTGTTCGGCGGAGTCGACCTTGAGCTCCTGGAGCTGCTCGCCACCTTGAACAGTGCCCGCGTGGCGACCTGGTGCTGGATCCAGGCTCGCTTTCCCGACATGCGATGGCATGCCGAGCACCATCTCGGCATCGTCCGATCCAGGACATCCACTTGGCGAGAGTGATTGTCGGCAGACCAACCAGCGATCCGTCCCACAAACGAACCCGGTACGGGGGTACCTCAGGCGGCCGACGACCTCCGCCGCGTTCCTGTAGCCGGATCCCCCAGCGGGCACCTGAAGACCCCCGATGGAAGCCCCAGACGTGTCCGCTGATCCTTCCTCTACCGGGGCTGGGGTGTGAGCAGTTTCGCGATCGCTCGCAGCCCGTCGGTGGTGCGTTGATGGTCAGCGGTGGCGTTGAGATCTTGCAGTAGCCCACGGACTGCGGCGATGATCGCGGTTGCCAGCGCGGCGGCGTTGGGGTGGCCGTCGGCGTGTAGCCCGGCCTCGACCGTGGGCAGCCAGTCGGTGATTGATCGGACCCGAAACTCAGTCCACGGGTTTTGGTCTGCAGGGAGGTCGTGCAGCTGGCCGAACAGTCGCAGATAGGGGCCCAGCTCGGGCGCTGTGATCTCGTCCCATGCCTCGATGAGCACGGTGGCATAGGGGACGCCCGGTCGGGGCGCGAGGAGTTCGCCGAACACTTGCTGCTGGCGGCGGCGGGCTTCTTGCAACGCCCCGAGTACGAGCTGGTCGCGGGTGCTGAAGTGATAGAGCAGCATCCGCGAGCTGGTGCCGGCGGCAGCCGCCATCTTGGCCAGCGTCAGTCCGGATAGGCCGTGGCGCAGCAGCTCGTCGGTGCATCTGATCGACTGGGGCGTGGCTGAGTCGATCGTCCGGTGCGTCCGTAGACGCGCACGTGTCGGCCGGATGGGGTTCGACGATGGCTCTGGAGGTCGTGCCGTCGTACCTGACCCAAGCCGTTCGTATCGCCAACCCCGAGCGCGTGACACGAGTTCTGCTAACCGGCGGTGATGAATGGCTGACTTCAACCGCCGTACTCGGCGCCGCCGAAACATTGGGCGCATGGGCCGACGATGCCGAATTCTGGAACAGCGTGGCCGAGGAGCTTCCGCAAGAAGTCCCCGGGGTACATGCTCCAAGACCACTTCGATGAAGAGCAGGACTCGCCAATGCTCTGGACGGTGACCACAGGCTTGCTGGGCTTCTCCTACTCGACGCCCCGCTGCGCGCCGCTCGACCCAACCCACAACAAGCGCGGCAAGTAAGCGGGATCCTCCAACGCGAATGTCATCAGGTCGCCGAAGAGCCTCGAACCCGCAAGCGTGCCTGGCGTGCTGCCAGGCTGCTGCGTCGAGTCTTCAAGGCCGCTGGTGGCGGACTCCTAGTGGCCGCCGACATCGTCGGTCCGGATCCCACGCTTCTCGTGAGGGTGGCGTCGATCTGGGGTGGGATCGACATGATTCTCGATGCCGCCAGCGCTTAGGTGCGCGTGCTTTTCGTTGATCTCGATACGAAGCCGGAAATCGAGGTCGGCGACGCGCGGTTTTCCGATTCTCTCTTGAGCCGTGGTGCCCCAGCGGTTCGAGTCCGAGTCTCGCCATCTCCACATCGTCGTTTGGCCGGCGGCGCTGGCGGAAGCTCGGAACACCAGCGACACCAGAGGAGTGAGCAAACCTGAAGGCGACGGCAGCGGAAGATCCCATCGCGCGCTACGCGGCACTGGTCGCGGTCACCGCGCACGTCAGTCCCGAGCTTACACCCGACGCCATCGAGCAGATCATCCACGACCTGCCTGCCAGCGGCCAGCCCGCTAGCGAGGTGTCCGCGCTATCCAGCCACGTCGCCGAGCACAGCCAGCTAACGGTTGCCCAGGCACAGCCGGTGGTTACAGCCGCACTCCAAGATCAGACCGATCCGACGGCCAAGGCCGCCGCCGTAACTCAAGCCGTCGCGGCTGCGACGGGCGCGACCGCGGACATCGAACTGAGCGACCCGGTGATGCTCAAGCCTTGGGCCCGCGTCGCTTTCGCTGTGCTGCTCTTCGTGGCACTTGTGGGCTGTATTGCCTGCATCACCGTGCTCGGCGATAGGCCCCGCACTGCGGGGAGCGCGCTCGTTGGTCTTGCCGTCGTGGGAGTACTAGCTCTGATTGGCATCCTTGTGCTGGTCATGGGATATAAGAACGTGACGATCAAGGGCGGTCCGGCCAAGAGCGCACCGTCCTGACACCAGGATCCCACGGGCGGCGGCAAGGCGTCGTCGGGAAACGCTGAGGTTACGGTCGTATCATCTCGACCTGCATGGCATCGTCGAGCTGCATCCAGGCGCGGTCGGTGGTGAGGATACGTGCTTGGAGCCGGCGCCCGAGTGCTAGGCATGCCCGGTCGCCGAGGGAGAAGCCAAGCGTGCGCGTCTGTGGGCGCAGCACCGCGATTGTGATGCAGTCCTCCTCGCTCAGCGGCTCGATCATCAGCGAGTTGCCGAGCAGTCCGATGGATCGCAGCTCGGCCGCGAGGGCGGCGGGATCCTGCCCGATCTCGGCGACTTTGGAGAGCACCTCCGCCCAGTTGGCGCTGCTGATCGCCGCGCCCTGGTCGAGCGCTTCGCCGACGACGTCGGCGCCAGGCTCCTCGCGCAGGTAGGCAAGCAGCGCGGAGGCGTCGAGGACGGCGCTGACCGCCGCCTCAGCGGCTGGCACGCGGCTCGACGGGCACCAGCCGAGCCTCGGCGCGCCGTTCGGCGATCAGCTCGTCAGACAATCGGCGCTCTGGCTGAATGTCGGCCAGCATCCCGCGGGCGCGACGTACCGCGCTAGTAGGCGCCACCGAGGCCGGCGCCGCACCTTCGCGATGGGGGGCTCGGGCGGACTTCATGCCGCCAGTGTAGTCCCGTCCGGAGGCTCCGTCGTCCGTGCGGAAGGCCCGATTCCTTCGATGCGTATCGATCCCGATGTGACCAGGAGGCGTCGAGTGCAGCCAACGCCCGGCCGTCGTTTTGGTACCGGACCCCCTCCCGGTACCAAAACCCACGGGAATCCGCTGGGAAACGGATGGCAACCGCCAATGGCAGCACCGTGAAAACGTCCTGCAAATGCGCCTATTCCGGTAAGCGTTCAGTGTCCCGGGTCAGGTGAGCAGGGGCACTGGATGGCCGCGGGCGTGAGCGTCGAATGCGTCGATGAGGTAGGCGTGCAGGCTGCGGTATTGCAGGCGGCAGGTGGTATGCGCGGAGAGGAGGCGTTCGATGCGCCGTTCGCCGCTGTGGGACTGGGTGCCCAGCGAGAGCTTGCGGTAGATGACGGCGCTGCGTAGGGCGCGCTCGGCGTGGTTGTTGGTCGGCTGGACCTGTGGGTGCTCGGCGAAGGTCCACAGCGCGCCCCAGATCTTCAGCAGGTTGCGGGCCATGCCGCGGGTGTACTTGTAGCGTGGCGCCTTGCCGGAGTAGGTGCGCAGGATTGGCTTTAGTTCGCCGCGCAGCGAGCGGATCGCCAGGCGCAGGTCCCGGCGGTCGTGGGTGTGCTGGAAGATTTCCCAGGCCCAGAACAGCCGTTCGCAGATCCGTAAGCCGTGCTCCCCCAATTCCTTTTCGGCGGCGAGTCCCTCGGGGTGCGCTTTGAAATCGCGCAGTAGGTGCGCCCAACAGATCTGGCGACGCGCGCTGGGAAGATGGCTGTAGGCCCACCAGCGATCGGAGGTCACGATCGCTGTGGTGTCGCCGAGCATCACACGGGCATGATCTTCGTGACGGTCGGCAGCGATGGCCAAGACGCCGTGACGGTCGGTAAAGTCGCCCCATAACGCGCGCCGCTGCCCGCTCGTGCGCCACCCGGTCTCGTCCATGTTCAGCGCGTCGGCGCCCCGGACCCTGTCGAGTAGATCCGCATAGGGATCCGCCTACGAGACGGAGATCGTCGGAGGCAGCGGCCTTCAGCGATGCCTGTCGGTCGAGTCGTTGACGGCGAGCCCGAATGTCGTGTGCAACCCGGCTGCGCCGTTGTCGGTCAAGGTGATCGCTCGGCTCTGCGGGGTGCGTTTGATCCAGCGCAGGTCGAGCAGTCGTTGTGCGAGTGCGGCGCCGAGGGCGCCGGCGAGGTGGTGGCGTTGCTCTGACCAGTCGACGCAGTAGCGGATCAGCGGGCGGGAGCCGTGACGTAGCACGTCGACGTCGACGTCGACGTCGATGCCGAAGTCGGTCAGTCGGGTGACGCCATGCTCGGTGAGGCGGTAGTCGGCCGCGCCGCCCGGCGCGGAGAGTCGATCTCGCCCGGGCTGGAAGTCGCCGTCGCCGCCGGTGAGCGTGCCTTGGTCGAGGAGGCTTCGCATGAGCGCGGTGCCGAGTCGCCCGGCGAGGTGGTCGTAGCAGGTGCGTCCGCTGCGTACGGCTTGGGGTCGTGTGCCCTGGCGCAGCGAGCGCACGGGCGCGGCAGGGGCAAAGCGCGCGAGCGCCTCGAGCAGCTCGCCGACCTCGGGACCGGCGAGCCGGTAGTAGCGGTGGCGGCCGTGGCGCTCGACGGTCAGCAGGCGGGCAGCGAGGAGCTTGGCCAGATGCTCTGAAGCCGTGGATTGAGCGACTCCCGCCTCGTCGGCCAGGACACTGGCGGCAAGTGCTCGCCCGTCGCCGAGGGCCAGCAGGATCCGCGCTCGTCCCGGATCGGCGAGCAGCGCGGCGAGCGTCGCGATGTCCGTGTCGCCGTCCATGCCGCCACCGTAACCACAGAACGTTTCGTCTGGGAACGAAGGAAGCTGGGCCCACACTGTCGTCCGTGTCTGAGCCGACAGCGACCCGATCGGGCGAGCACGCCGGCGCGTCCTCGCCGCGGCTGGTGCTGGTCGTCATGTGCGTCGGCTATTTCCTGGTGCTGCTGGACGTGACGATCGTCAAATGTCGCGCTGCCGCAGATCGGCTCGGGGCTCGGTGCGAGCGTCAGTGGCCTGCAGTGGGTCGTGGACGGCTACGCGATCGCGCTGGCTAGCCTGATGCTCGGGGCGGGCACCGTCGGCGACATCGGCGGCCATAAGCGCGTGGTGCTGTGGGGGCTGGCCGTGTTCGGCATCGCCTCGCTGGGATGCGGGCTGGCGACGAGCACCATGGTGCTCGTCGGCTTCCGGATCCTGCAGGGCATCGGCGCGGCGCTGCTGTTGCCCGTCACCCTGGCCGTCATCGCGCACGCCTTTCCTGAGCCGGGCGACCGCGCCAGGGCGATCGGGTTGTGGGCCGGGATCGGTAGCGTCGCGCTGCCCGCCGGGCCGCTGCTGGGCGGCGCGCTCGTGCAGGGGATCGGCTGGCGTGCGGTGTTCTTCATCAACGTCCCGATCGTCGCCGTCGCCGTCGCCGCGCGCGTCGTGTCCGAGAGCACCGAGTCCCAACAACGTAGCCTCGACGTCCCCGGCGTGCTGCTCGGCGCCGCGCTGCTCGCCTTCGTCACCTTCGCGTTCGTCGAGGCGGGACACGCCGGGGTGAGCATCGCGGTCGTGATCGCCATCGTCGTCGCGATCGGCGTGCTCGTCACGCTTGTGATCGTCGAAGCCAGGACCGCGGATCCGATGCTTCCATTAGCGCTCTTCCGCCGCCCCGACTTCTCGACGGCCAACGCCGTCGCCGGGACGATGAACCTGGCCGCCCTCGGTCTGATCTTCGTGCTCACCCTCTATCTGCAGGGCGTCCAGAGGCGCTCGGCCCTGGACGCCGGCGTCGCGGTGCTGCCGTTGTTCGCGCCGCTCGGCGTGTTGGCACCGCTCGCCGGCCGGCTGACCGCCCGCATCGGCGCCAAGTGGCCGATGGCGATCGGACTGCTCAGCGCCGCGGTCGGCGTCGCCCTGCTCGTCCTCGCGCAGCCTGACTCGAACTACGTCACGCTGCTGCCGGCGATGCTGCTCTGGGGCATCGGCCTTGGCATCCTGACCCCCGCCGTCGTCGCGGCCGCCATCGGCGCCGTTCCCGCAGACCGCGCCGGACTCGCTTCCGCGGTCAACAACACCGCCCGCCAAGCCGGCGGCGCGATCGGCATCGCCGCCTTCGGCGCGCTCGCCGGCCAACCCGAAGCTCGGGCTTCATCACCGGCTTCCATACCGCGGCCCTGATCGCGGCCGCACTGCTCGTTGCCGCGACGATCGCCACGTTCACCCTCATCCCCGCCCGCCGCGCAGCGTGAGCATGTCCGATCCCGGCGGCCGAGCACCCCACGCTGACGTGCCGGCACGAACGCCCGAAGCCGCAGCCGAGGCGTCGGCGTGCTTGGGTTCGAGTTGATGACCGTGTTCGAGATGTCAGTCGTCGAGACCGACGCGGGCGAGGATCAGCGTGCGCCGAGGCGGGTCTGGGCGCCCGGTGCTGCTGCTTCATGGGTTTCCGCAGACGCTGCTGATGTGGCGGGATGTGGTGCCAGTGCTGGCGCAGCCGCTCACGGTCGTGTGCGGCGCTATCCGGCCGTTCGGTACTCGGGACAAGTAGGGGAGCAGAAAGGGCCCCTGACAGCGGTATCAGCGGACGCCTTGCCTGTCTCAGGAAACCCGTTGGGCCGGCTGGTACGTCGCCATCAGCACTCCGGCAGCGGTTGGCGTGCAGTCAACCAGCCGCAGCCGGTGCGCTTCGTCGTCCGGACCGAACAGCCGGTGGCCCGAGCCGAGTACGAGCGGGTGGACCATCAGCAATAGCTCGTCGACGAGGCCGCGTGGGAGCAGGGACCGGATGAGCTGACCGCTGCCCAGGATCACCAGGTTGCCGCCGGGCTGCTTGCGCAGTGCAGCTACTTCAGCGGGGACGTCGCCGCTGAGCAGCGTGGAGTTCGGCCAGGGCAGGTCGGCGTCGGGGCTGGAGGAGGCGACGTACTTCCTCGTCTGGTTGAGACCGTCCTTGAAGGGGCCGCCGGCCTGGTTCCAATGAGTGAGCATGCCGTCGTAGCTGCGTCGGCCGAACAGCCAGGAGAAGTCCTGGCCCATCCGCTCGCCCATGGCGGCGCCCATCGCCGGATCGTTGGCCTGCTGGGCCCAGCCGCCGTGCCGGAAACCGTCACGGGTGTCTTCGTCGGGACGGCCTGGACCCTGCAGGACGCCGTCGAGGCTGACGTGGTTCACGACCAGAACGCGCATGTGGGACTCCTTCCAAGATGGTCGAAGTTGCTGACCCGTTCCAAGCCCCAATCTGATCGCCTGCCAGTCAAGTCTGGGGGCGTGGTGTACGACGACGCCTTCGGCCGCTCGCGAAGTGTGCCAGTTGCCGAACCTCCTGCGGGCGTTCTTCGCCCGCTCGGGCAGGAGATCGTCGCCGGGGCAGAACACCGTCGTGAGCAGCAGGTCGAGGTCGGCGAGCATCATCGCCCCTTGGGTCGACGGCGCGACACAGCACCGCCGAGTTCGACCCCTGCTCTTATGTCCCCTCCCTCCACGACCACCCGGCCGTGGAATCACTCATCTAGTCCTCCGGCGGCACGAACTGGCTGGCGGTGAAGGCCGCGCCGGCCGGGTCGGCGAGCACCGCGAAGCGCACCCACGGCGCGTCCTGGGGCTCGGCGAGCACCGAGCCGCCGAGCCCGCG
>JAABUQ010011701.1_pt1 | contig 11123 bp, 9 predicted proteins | sample 5560001 | NCBI WGS metagenome assembly JAABUQ01 (sample SAMN10711888, study PRJNA513371) | rock metagenome | isolation source: Antarctica rocks | place: Antarctica: Victoria Land, Finger Mt nord | collected 2015-12-18
TCCCCGCACCCTGAAGGTCAACCCGAACAACCCGCGCCGCATGTCGGCCGGCGAGCACCCGGACGCGCAGATGGTGGCCAACATCCAGGCCGTGGGCATCCTGCAGCCGCCAGTGGTGCGCGAGGAGGGCGAGGAGCTGGAGATCGTTGCCGGGCACCGTCGCGTGGCCGCTGCGATCGCGGCGGGATGGCCGGAGATCCTCGTGCTGGTGCGCGGCCCTGACGACGGCAGCGACGCCCTGCGCGCGATGTCGGAGAACGTGGTGCGCGCGCAGATGGGGCCGGTCGACCAGTGGCGCGCCATCGAGGCCCTGGTCTCGGCCGAGTGGACCGAGGAGGCGATCGCCACCGCGCTCGCGCTGCCGGTCCGCACCCTGCGCAAGCTGCGGCTGCTGGCGCAGCTGATGCCGGCGATGCTGGACCAGATGGCGCTCGGCGACATGCCCGACGAGGGCAACCTGCGCACCATCGCTGCGGCGTCGTCCGAGGAGCAGGCGACAGTGTGGAAAAAGCACAAGCCCAAGAAGGGCCAGCGCGCCGTGTGGTGGGAGATCGCCCGCGCCCTGGCCAGGCGCACCCTGCCGGCGAGCGTGGCGAAGTTCGGCGCCGAACTGGCGCAGGCCTACGGCATCGTGTGGACCGACGACCTGTTCGCCGAAGCTGGCAAGGACGCCCGCACCACGAGCCAGGTGGACGCCTTCCTGGGCGCGCAGGGCGAGTGGCTGGCGAACAACCTGCCCAAGGGCGGTAGCCTGGCCGAGCTGGACCAGTATGGCAGCGTGAAGCTGCCGCCGAAGGCGAGGCGACGCTACGACAAGGCGCGCAAGGGCGACCTGATCGCCTGCTACGTCGATGTCCGCACTGGCGAAGTCGAGCACGTCCCCTACACGATGCCGGAGGCGAAGCGGAACGCCGGGACCGGCAAGGTGGAGCAAGCCGAGAAGCCCGCACCCAAGCCGCGCGCGGACATCACCGGCAAGGGCGTGGCGCTGATCGGCGACATCCGCACCGAGGCGCTGCACCAGGCGCTGCAGGAGGCGCCGATTGGCGACGACGTGCTGATCGGCCTGCTGGTGCTGGCCCTGGGTGGCAGGAACGTGCAGGTGGACAGCGGCGCACAGCACAAGGGCCACGGCTGGCGCGAGCGCGTCGCGGAGAAGCTGACCGAGGGCGGGGTCCTGACGCAGGACCTGGAGCTGCTGCGCCTGACAGCGCGGGAGATGCTGGTCGAGGTTCTGTCGTGCCGCGACAACAAGAGCCAGAGCGGCATGGTGGCGCGCCACGCGGGCGCGACGATCGGCGCCGACGACTTCCTGCCGAACATGGCGACGCAGGAGTTCCTGTCCTGCCTGTCCAAGCAGGCGATGGAGCGGGTGGCGTCGAACAACCGGGTGCTGCCGCGCACCACCGGCAAGCAGACGCGGGCGGCGTTGATCGAGCACGTCGGCAAGGGCTGCTTCGTCCACCCGGCGGCGCTGTTCGCGCCGACCCCGGCCGAGCTTGAGGCACGCCGCCGCCCGGAGAGCCTGATCGAGGCCGAAGGCGGCGAGGACGAGGACCCGGACGATCAGTCCGACGCCCTGGCCGACACCGACTTAGAGGACGAGCTGGACACCGGCGAGATGCCACCGCCCGGCGCTGGCGAGACGGCGAAGCACCAGGCCGCCTGAGCCTCGCTGCCCGGCCAGATCCGGGCAGCCCCTTCTTCATCCCACCCCATCCGCCACGGCCGGCGCGCGCACATCGGGTGCGCGTGCGCGGCCGTGCGCGTTGTCCCGAGAGGACCCGCCATGCCTGTCACCCTTAACCTTGTCCACCGTCCCCGGCACGCTGACCGTATCCTTCCGGCCAGGACCACGGATCAAGTAGTTGATTTTGGCTCGACCGCAGGTTTGCGGGTCCACTTCTTCGCGAGTGCCGCGACATCACCTGCCAGTCGGTCGACGTCGACGGCCTTGGGATCGTAGTTCCTGCCGGCCCACACCTTCATCTCGGCATGGCTTTCGTGGTCGGGATCGGCGAGAGCTTCCAGGAACTCGTCGTAGCCCCAGGAGCCGCCAACGTCTTCAGGGGGGCACTGCCCGGTGGCGTCGATCAGCAGCGGGTATGTGACGCCCGGCACTGCCTCGGTGACGCGCTCGACCTTGACCGTGTGCTCCCAGCCGTCGCCGAAATCGTAGAGATACCTGAGTGTCTTGATGCCGACGTCCTGCAACACGTCTGTCAGGCGAGTTTTTCGGGCGTCGAGCGGACCATTGTCGAAATCGGGATCCGGCATGCCCCAGCCGACGCCACCGGCCTTGATCTCGTAGAGGTGGCTATTGGTCCAGCCAAGCGCCGCCTGCAGCACCAAGTGCAACCGGTCGAGCCGGATCGTCAGCGGCACCTCGATCCGGCGCTGCACGGCGGGCTTGACGTCATCGAGCGTGATCTTGAGGCGGGCGATGCTGGTGGCGGTCATGCCGCCAAGCTACGGCGCTCCGGCGCCCGAGCCCACTCCCACGGCAGCAGTTCGTCCAGTTTGCGGGCGGGGTGCTCGGCAATCCTGCGCAGCACGTCGGCGAGCCAGGCGCGTGGATCGACGTCGTTCAGCCTGGCGGTGACGATGAGCGAATACATGGCGGCGGCACGTTCGCCGCCGCGGTCGGATCCGGCGAACAGCCATGACCGACGACCGATGGCGACACCGCGCAGCGCCCGCTCCGCCGCGTTGTTGGTCAGGCAGATCCGCCCGTCATCAAGAAATCGGGCAAAGGCTTGCCAGCGCTTGAGCATGTAGTCCATCGCCCGGCTGATGTCGTTGTGACGCGACATCCGCGCCCGCTCGGCACGCATCCAGGTCTCCAGCTCGGCGACCAGGGGCACGACCTGCTCGCGCCGCGTCGCCAGGCGCTGTTCGGGCGAGAGGCCATTGATCCCGCGCTCGATGTCGAAGATCGCGTCGATGCGGCGCACCGCCTGCAAGGCGATCGGCGCCTTGGCCATCTCGGCCAGCACATAGAACTTCCGCCGCGCATGAGCCTAGCAGGCTGCCTCGGTGATCGGGCCCGGTGTGCGCCCGGGCGTGTAGAGGTCGTTGTACCCGGCATAGGCATCGGCCTGCAGGATCGCGTCATAGCGGGCCAGGTGCCGGCGCGGGTGCTCCCCGCCTCGATCGCGGGAGTAGTAAAAGATCGCCGCAGGCGGTGCCGGTCCGCCGAACGGATGGTCGTCGCGCACATAGGTCCACAGGCGGCCGGTGATGGTCCTGCCCTTGGCCAGGACCGGCACCGTGGTGTCGTCGCCATGGATGCGCGTGCCCGCCAACACGTGCGCCTCGATCAGCGCCACCAGCGGCGACAGCGCGGCGGTGCAGGCGCCAACCCAGTCGGCCATGGTCGAGACGTCGAGGTGGATATCCTCGCGGGCATAGGTTTCGCTCTGGCGGTTCAGCGGCAGGTGCTGGCCGTACTTGGCTTCCAGGATCGTCGCCAGCAGCTCCGGCCCGGCGCGGCCACGGGCGATCGGGTGGAATGGCGCGGGTGGCTGCGTGATGGTCTCGCAGGCGCGGCAGACGAGCTTCTCGCGCACGGTCTGGATGACCTTCCACTGCCGCGGGATCACCTCCAGCGTCTCGGTCACGCTCTCGCCCAGCCTGGCCAGCGTGCCGTGGCAGCAGGGGCAGGTGGTCGGGCCCGCGATCACCACGCGCTCACGCGGCAGATGGGCGGGCAGAGGTCCACGCACCGGTCTGGCCCGGGGAGTGGGGCGCCTGGCACCGCCGACAGGTTCAGGCTGTCCGGCCTCGTCCTCCGCGCCGTTTGCCTCCAGTTCCTCGAGCTGCAGCTCGAGCTGGTCGAGCAGGCGGCGGCTGCGCTCCGAGGTCGGGCCGAACCGGTCGCGCTGCAGCCTGGCGATCATCAGCTTGAGGTGGGCGATCATCGCCTCGGCACCCGTGGCCCGCGCCTCGGCCTCGTGCCGGGCCGTGCGCTCGGCCACCAGCGCGGCGCGCAGCGCGTCGATGTCGTCGGGCAGAGGCTCGGTGTCGGGCATCACCCAAGGATTCAATCACGTCCGGAGCAGCTTGTGTACCCCCGCAGTCCGTCAGCCAGCCGCGTCCGGTCTCCACGTGCGCTGCAGATTTCTCCAGTCGATCCCGTCCAGCATGTATCCGAGCTGGGAGGCGGAAATCGCCACGCATCCGTCCGCGGGCGAGGGCCAGAGAAAGCGGCCCCGCTCCAGCCGCTTGGCATACAGCGACATGCCAATTCCGTCGTGCCAGAGGATCTTCAGCAGATCGCCGCGCCGACCCCGGAAGACATAGAGGTCCCCGGCGTGCGGATCGCGCTCGAGGGCCTGCTGCACCTGAAGCGCCAGGCCGTTCATGCCGCGGCGCATGTCGGTGTGGCCGTTGGCCAGCCAGACCCGCGTGTTGCCGGGCGGCACGATCATCGGCGCACCGCCGCCATCACCCGGCGCAAGGCCACCAGGCCGATATCCTCGCCCACCCGGATGCAGGTGCCATCTGGCAGCGCAATCTCGATCCGGCTCGCCTCGACCACAGCCACAGGCTCGCCCGACGGCGCGACAGGCGACGGGATCAACGCAACGGTTGGAGGCGGCGGATCCGCCACGATCCGCACTGGCATGAACATGGGCATCGGCTCTGCCGCCAGCGTGCCGCGACGCACCTGACGCCGCCAGCTCCACAGCAGGCCGCGGCTCACCTCGTGGCGACGGGCAACCTCGGCGAAGCACGCCCCAGGCTGCTCCACCTCGGCCACGATCCGGAGTTTCTCCTCCAGCCGCCACCGACGGCGACGCTCAACCCCGGTGATAATCTCCATCCGCACCTGCCCGCCCCTGCTCTTAACGACGCTCGTACAAGCACCGCTAAGATCAGCCACCATCAGCAATCCGGGCAGGCGTCACTCGCCGGGCGGATACCAAAAACTCGGCCGCTCATGGATTGGTATAGATATAACTCACCTTGCTATCAGCCTTATTGAGCGTCGGTTAAAGGACGCCTTTCCGGGCATTGCATTTGAAGTACACGGCACGCCGTCTGATATAGACGGAGCGCGCGACCTTGCGGCTCGCGACAAGTACCAGTTCCAGTGGTGGGCCGTGTCGCTGATCGAGGCCCAGCCCTACGGGGGAAAGAAGAAGGGCGCGGATGGCGGGATAGACGGCCTGATCTACTTCCGGTCCGACGCCAAGACGACGGAGCGGGCCATCGTGAGCGTCAAGGGCGGCGGGGTGAGCGTGCCCATGGTGCGCGACCTCAAGGGCGTGCTGGACCGCGAAAAGGCGCCTATAGGGGTGTTCCTGACCCTGGAGCCGCCCACCCGACCCATGGAGAAGGAAGCCGCCTCAGCGGGCTTCTACACGTTGGGCGACCGGCAATATCCCCGCTTGCAGATTATCACCGTTGAACAGGCGCTAGCCGGTACAAAACCAGCCATCCCGCTGATCGACACCGGAGCGGCCTTCAGACGGGCAGCTCGCGAGCCGACCGGCGGGCAACGGAAACTTGAGCTATGAGGCAATTTCAAACTGACCCACTACCCGCGCCTGAGTGCGGATGATCGCAGGGCGCTACAGCTAGATTCTCCATACCCAGGCATGCTCTCGCTTGAGTGCCGAGGTGTGGTCGACAAGACCGATGGTTATCTCAAAACGTTGAACTTGCACCACTTGGATGAACAAAACTCTGAATGTTATCCAGTAAGGCTTTGTTCACGCGTCGCTAGCCCCAAGAGTGACCGCATCAAGCACAATCTAGGGTTACTTTTTCGAGTGGCCTTCCCTAAAATGTAGAGATTGCTGCTAGAAAAACGATCTATAATTGTATAGCACGCACCGCCGAAAACCGGCGGCCTTCTGCGATGCCGAAGGAGCTATCCCATGACGTTCATTAATCGGCTTCCGGCAAAGTCGGGTGCTTTCGACAAGGCGAACGGAACGAACCCGGTCCTGGGAGAGAAGTCATCCCTCCGAAGCGTCCATCCGCTCAGGCTGGCCTACGAAAACCTGTCCCTCCTGGTCGAGGGAGCAAGCAAGACGGCCTGGTGCGCGATGCGGCCACCCGGTCGGCCTATCTACACCCTTGAGTTGATGGAGGACGTCAGCTCGATGCAGCGCGATCTCGCGGAGTGGCACGCGACGGAGGCGCAAGGTGGTGCAAGCCCGGTCGACTGGTTCGTGATGAAGTCGGACGCGCCTGGCATCTTCAACCTGGGCGGCGACCTGGGACATTTTGCGGAGCGTATCGCGGCCGGCGACATCGAAGCCTTGCGGCACTACGGCCAGCTTGCGGTCAGGGCCGTGCACAAGAACACGACGGGCTTTGGCTTGCCGATGATCACACTGGCCCTGGTGCAGGGAGACGCCCTTGGTGGGGGCTTCGAGCATGCGCTGTCCTTCGATGTCCTGGTGGCCGAGCGCAGCGCACGTCTCGGCCTACCGGAGGTGCTGTTCAACCTGTTCCCCGGGATGGGAGCCTACAGCTTCCTGTCACGCAAGGTCGGGCGGACGATCGCGGAGGAGCTGATCCTGTCGGGGCGGCTGAGGACAGGGGAGGAGCTGCACGCGATGGGCGTCGTCGACGTGCTTGCGGAGGACGGCCAGGGCGAGGATACGGTGCGCGAATACATCACGCAGAGGTCTCGCAAGCACAACGCCCACCTGGCTGTGCATCGGGCTCGCAAGGTGGTCAACCCGGTCACCCTGCAGGAGCTGCTGGAGGTGGTTGACGTCTGGGCGGAGACGGCGATGACCGTGACCCCGCTCGACCTCAAGATCATGACCCGTCTGACAAAGGCTCAGGATCGCAGGCTGGCGGCGGAGGGGGGAGCGGGCGTCACGGTGACGCCTCGGAACAGCGATGGCACCGCGGACGGGAGGATGTCTGCGGCGAGCTAGTCAACCCGCGGATGACAGGGAGACCCGTGCCGCATCGAACGCGGCGCGGGTCCGACCCAGCTCGAAGCGGGCGCGATCGGACACCTGGGCAGCCTGGGTGGCCAGTTCGTCCATGCCCATTCTCTGCCAGGGGTCGCAGAGCTGGCCCAGTCCCTGCGCTCCGACGTTGACTGCCGAAGAACGCAGGGCATGGGCGTGAAACCTGAAGGCAACGATGTCGTTGCCGCTTACCGCATCCTCCAGCAACGCCACCGTCTGCTCCGCTTCGGTGAGGAAGTCGTCTAGCAGGTCGCAGACGAACTCGTCCCCGCCCAGGTCGCGCAGCACCGCGAGCTTGTCCAGGTCCACAAGCCCGGCAAGGGGCGGACGATACCGGGGGTGCTCGGCAATCGACACGACACCTTCGACGTCGGCCGCAGGCCTCGCAACCGCGAGCTTGCCGATCAGCTCCTCGAGCTGCGCGGGCTCGATCGGCTTGGTGGCGACGGCATCCATTCCTGCTGCCAGGCACCGCGCGGCCATTTCCTCGCTGGCATCGGCCGTCAGCGCGATGACAGGCACATGCGGCCGCCCAAGGGACGCGATGCGGAAGAGCTTGGTCGCCTGGATGCCGTCCATCTTCGGCATGTTGATGTCCATCAGAACCAGGTCGAAGGCTTCATCCCCCTCAAGCGCGTCAAGAGCGGCATCGCCGTCCCCGACGACCCGTGAGCGGTGCCCGGCCCGGTCAAGGATCTTGACCATCACCCGTTGGTTGATCCGGTTGTCGTCCGCGATCAGGATGTTGAGGCCAAAGATTGCGGCGTTATTGGATGCCGGCGTGGGACTTGGCGCCTCCTCGGCATGGTCTTGTCCACGGGCAAGCTGAAGCGTGGACAGGAGATCGGAGGCGGTTACGTCCTCCAGCAGGACCGAGAAAAACTGATGGCGTCGGTCCGCCGGTGCGCTGGCGCTGGAATGGAGGAGCAAGGTCGAACGCGCCATGGCTGGGTTGGTCTCGCGCAAGCGAACCACTAGGTCATCGATGTTCTGATCCAGGTCGCGCTCGATGATGACGAGCACCGTATCGCTGCCGTTGGCATCCCGCTGCCGGCGGACAGCACCAATAGCGGTCTCCAGGTTGCCATGGACTTCGCAGGGCAGGCCGATCCCGGCCAGGCACGAGACCAGCAGCGCCGCTGCGTCTTCGGTAGAGGCGAGGGCCACGACCTGCGGCCTGGAAGGCTCGCTCTCCACCTGGTTCACAGCCTGCACGTCGACGGACAGCCGGAAGGTGCTGCCGACATCCAACGTGCTGATCAGCTCCAGCGTGCCACCCAGAAGCTCTGCCCTGCGCCTGGCGATCGACAGACCCAGACCAGTGCCACCGTAGTCGTTCAGGATGTTGTCGTTCGCCTGGGTGAACGGCTCGAAGACCTTGACCTGCGCCCCAGGCGCAATTCCGATTCCGGTGTCGATGACCTCGATTACTAGCCGGACGATACCGTCGTCACCGCGGCGAGCGTCGGCGGCGATGGTCACGCTCCCCGCCTTGGTGAACTTGACGGCGTTGCTCGCAAGGTTGGTGGCGATCTCCGCGATGTGGCGCCTGCTGCCGAGCAGATGGCGCTGGCTGCCCGGCGCGATGTTGAGGCTGAGGTGCAGCCCCTTGTCGCGCGCCTGAACGGTCACGAGGCCCGCGACCTCGCGCAGAAGGTCTGCGAGGTCGAATGCGACCGGCTTGACCGGCATACGGCCGGCTTCGAGGCGCGAATGGTCGAGCACCTCGTCAATCAGCCGGGTGAGCGCCTTGGCGGCGTCCTGGACGACCTGGTTCATCTCCCGCTGCTCACCACCGAGACCGGTGTCGCGGAGCAGGCTCGACATCCCGATAATGGCAGTGAGGGGGGTGCGAAGCTCGTGGCTGACGCTGGCCATGAACATGGTCTTGGCATGGCTTGCCGCTTCTGCCTGGACCTGGGCCTTCGACAGCCTCCGGATCAGCTTGCCCGCGTAGGCAGGCAACGCGATCAGACCCAGCATCAGCCCATAAGACAATCCTGGCTGGTCCCGCCAGAACGGCGTCATCGCCATGTTGTAGGCGAAGCCACAGCAGGCGGCGATGGCGGCGGCCTGGAGCCACCGAATGCCGAAGCGGAAGCCGTTGCCGAACGTGATCCAGAGATAGAGGGAGAACAGGGCGGCCAGCGATCCACCGCCAACGTGCATTTCATAGGTCACGATCGCTATGTCGATGACGAGGGCGAAGACGCGCCGCCTATCGTTGAGCTGCGGCCTGCAAAGGATGTGAGCCGACAAGCCGATGCCCAGTGTGGTGTAGACGAGCAAAGCTTGCACGGCTGCGGCGGACGATCTGCCGCCGAGGAGCATTACGAAGGCCAGGGTGAGAACTGCGAACCCGATGCGGTTGCAGCCCATCTCGAACTCGCCCTCCACCGGACGGCGCAATCGTCTGATCCAGGCCCTCACTGTCCGGCCTTTCGGAAGGAGCGCGCGCCTTGGCAATGCCTCGGATGACCACACGCTTCGACAGGCCTGGTCCCTATTTTGGCTCTGCCAAACGCTGACGTGGAAGCCGGCCAGTCCCGGGGGTCGGTGCCGATGGAGTTTGTCTGCAACGGCACCTGCTCTACCTCGCGGGGCTCGCGTGGATGCGGGCCACGGTTGTATCTGCCGCGGGTTAACCGTCCCTTATTGGCCGGAGCACAGCGCGGTATGCGAACTATCCTACCGTTTAGGTTGTGTCTCCTAAAATCCTGAGATCATAAATTGTTTCGGATTTCGGCAAATCAGCTTCAGGCAGTGTTTTACGGCATCGCATTACCTCTGATAGTGCACCTTATAAAATCTTCGTGATGGCTTTCACCCGGCTCTTTGTGCGATCGCTTGCGCGCCTGTTAGTAACCTTGCCACTTCGTAGGTATAACGGCGCGCAATGATGAGCAATCCGATGCGTATCAAGGGCAAGTTCCGGCGCAAATCGATTGAGATTGGGTCGAGTGCCCAACGCGGGCTGTTGAAAACTAGATGTACAACTCGTAAACTCAACGACAGTTGGTGATGATACCAAGGCAAAGGCGGCTATCATACCGTAGGATCTGTGTGTTCAGCTTCCTAAGGTTCACATTCTGGGACTGAACCCCGTCAACCTGGTAGGAGCGGAGGCAGCTCGCTCTGCCTCCTGCTGCTCCTCCATCGCGATCACCGCCGTCCGCATCCGGACACGTAGCGTCTCGGGGAAGGTATCGACACCTTCGCCCAACTGGCGGATTGCCTCTTCCCGCCGATCCAGGGCGGCGGTCAGCGGCCCGATGTGCTGCTGCAGCACCCGGCGCAGCTCCTGCCCGCGTAGCCGGGCGCGCAGCTCGGTGCCATGGTCCCGTCCCGCCTCCTCCTGGGTGAACACCCGGTGCTCGGTGCGGATGAAGCGGTCCACGTCTGCCTCCTGCCCTCGCTCGATCGCAGCGACCAGGTCGCCCGCCAGCGACTTGTAGGGCTTCTGGCTCATGTCCTTGGCTATCTGCGCCCACAGGTGCTCCGGGGTGATCGGGTCCTTGTCCCCGAGTGCCCGGCTGCACCGCACTGCCTCGAAGGCGACCGCCTCGGAGAGGATGGTCCAGACCTGCGAGACGTGCCGGCTCTCGGCCACGTAGCTCTTGAACGCCGTGATCCCGGCCGTCCCCCTGGGCAGGGCGTTGATGTGCTCGCCCGACGTGATGCCCTGAGCGCTGTCGATGGTCAGGGCGTGGCCGAAGCCCAGCAGCAGCCGGTCGCCGTGCAGGTCCTTCAGCACGTTCCAGGCCACGTCGGCGACCTGACCGTCCGCGTTGCGCAGCCTGAGCTCCTCGGCCGACTGGCCGAGCACCTCCACGACGTCGCCATTGCTGCCGATGAAGCCAGGGCCCTCCCCCCCGATCCGCCCCCAGGTCTTGCGGAACAGACGCACCTTGTCGCCCCTAGCGATAGGCAGGTCGTAGGTCTCGCCGCGTTGGTCGACGGCCTGGTGGACGATCTCGTCGCCTCCGAGCTCGCCGCGAGCCTTCATGCGCTCGCGCACGGCCCGGCTGATGTCGGCCGCATCCTGGTTGGTCAGGGCTGAGATGGTCACGCCATGCCTCTCGACTTTGCCCATTTGGGCTGAGCTGGGTCGGGCATGACCGCGATCACGGCGCGTAGCAGACGGCGTCGAGGATGCCCTGGAGCTCCGGCGCGATCGGTTCC
>JAABUQ010011702.1_pt1 | contig 11123 bp, 8 predicted proteins | sample 5560001 | NCBI WGS metagenome assembly JAABUQ01 (sample SAMN10711888, study PRJNA513371) | rock metagenome | isolation source: Antarctica rocks | place: Antarctica: Victoria Land, Finger Mt nord | collected 2015-12-18
ATGACGACGCCGATGGCGCGCTGGAGGCTCCCCCGCAGGCTGCGCGCGGAGTGATTGGGTGTGTAGCGGAGCTTGGCCGCCGCCTCGCGCACCACCCGTCGTGTCCCCTCCGCGATATCTGGATGGTCGGCCAGGGCCATGGACACGGTCGACGGCGCCACGCCGGCGAGGTGCGCCACGTCGCGGATAGTGACCGTCGATTGCTGCTTCATAATTCCTGAAAGCTTTCAATTAGCGGGCTATTCAATCGTCTGAAACGATTCAGGTAACCGTGGCGCTATCATACACCGTCGCCAGCGTGGTTGTCAAGGAAGTAGGGCCATAGCGGGCGCGCCCCGCGATTGTGAGATGTGGCCTGGCCCACGGCGCTCGCCACCACAATCTCAGGGCGCACCCGCCCATAACCCTATCGCGTCATGGCGCGCTGAGAGAAAAGAGAGGAGGAATTGGGGCTGTCGACCGTGTAAGCAGCCATGAGACGGTATGTCTTCTCAAGAGATCATGCAATCGGTGCGCCAAAGTCCTGGAGTATCTTTCCCATCGCTCCTATCGCTCGCTTAACCGCGTTACGTTGTTGGCCGAAAGATCGTGGCGCCTTCAGGCGCGCCTGTCCCGCCCTCCGCTATCCATTGGCCGCGCGAGAGCGGGAGTTTCGTGCCGTGGGGCGGGCTGAGTTGGCTGTAGGCCGCGATCTGCCGGAAGCCGAGCGTGTGCGCGAGCGCACGCGAGGCCGCGTTCGCGTCGTCGGCCTCCCATAGCGGGATCAGGCCTTGCTCCCGAGAGTGGTCAATGAAGGCGCGGCAGACGAGCAGGGCCAGCCCCTGCCGCCGGAACGGCGCGACCGTTTCGACGTCGATGTTGGCGTGGCGCGCGCTGACGGCGATGGCGAAGGCGACGCCCGCGAGCTCGTCGTCGACCAGCGCGCAGAAGCCGAAGCCGCCGTCGATGAAAGCGTCGTAACTGCCCCAGGACGCCTTGATGTATTGGCGCATCTCCGTGTCGATGCGCTCGGCCAGCGGGCGATCGATGCGTTTCACCACCACCCTGCCCGGCCGCGCGGTCGCCCCGTCCGGCCCCCCTATTTTCGGCGTGGCGGTTTCCGTGCCCGCGTCCAGCGCGAATCCGCGCCGCTCGATCGCCACCAGCCCTCCCTGGCCGTCGTCGAGCAGGGCGCGCGTCCAGGCGTCGGTCAGGGGCACGTAGCCGTAGAGATCGGCGAACACGCCGGCCTCGGCGGGCGCCGCGTGGATAAAGCGGCGCAGGGCGGCCGCGCCGGGCGTGCCGTCGGGGTCGCCCGCGACGTAATACTCGTAGGTGCGAGACAGCAGCGCCGCCGTCGGATGGCGCGCGTCGTCGACGAAGAGGCGCGCCGGCTGCCGGCCCTCGAAGGCGGCGTCGATCAAGGATCGCTCGATAGGCGTCGCGGCGAACAGGGGCGCGGCGCGGTGGAAAAGCCCGTAGGGCAACTCGTAGATCATGTTTTCTTACGCCTTAATTGTTTTGATGACATACGAAACGGCGATGCGGCCGGCCTCGCGGACATCGGGCGCGGGCAGGACGCGCCGGCCCTCCTCGGAGAGTTCGGGCTCCTCCAGGTCGCGCAGTTCGAGGCCGTGCCGCTTGCAGGCGGCGAGGTAGTCGCGTAGGGGGCGGTGGAAGCCGAGCACGGGCTTGAGATCACCCCATTGCGTGTAGAGGCTACGCCGCTCGAAGTGGCGGTCGACCAGCCAGCCGTCGCGATCCTCGCGGCGCGGCGAGTCGGGGGCCGGGTGATGCCAGCGGCCGTCCGAGGTGTGGTGCAGCAGCGTGAAGACAAAAACGCCTCCTGCCTTGAGCACGCGCGCGACTTCCGCGATGGCGCCCTCGTAGTCGCGCACGTCGATGAGCACGTAGTTGGCCACGGCGAGGTCGACGCTCGCGTCCTCCAGGTACGGCATGGCCCCGATCGATCCGTGGTGAAACGCGATGTCGAGTGGCTCGCGCCCCTGATGAGCCAGGGCGAGCTCGTGGAAGCGGCGCGCGTTCTCGACCGCGACGACCGACGCGCCCCGCCGGGCGAGCAGGCGCGAGAGGTAGCCGCCCCCGCTGCCGGCGTCGAGCACGCGCCGTCCGACGACGTCGCCGAGGAAGGCGAGCAGAACAGGGTCGCTGTAGTACCGGCGGTTGGCGTCGCCGCGTTCGTCGTACCCGGCGTCCCAGATGTCGGCGTTCGCGCTCCAGTTGCGGTCGGAGTCCTCGTCCGTCAGCGCCTCTATTTCCGGCGCGACGAGGTATGGACGTGGATAGCGCGCGAGCTCGACTTCGGGCGAGAGCCAGCGCCGCGCCGTCTCGAGGGCGGGGTCGAGGCGCCAGGGGTGGGCGCCGGTGAACTCGGCGTAGTCGAGCGAAGGGTGCGCCTCGCCGCAGTCGGGGCATGCGAGCGCCCACCAATAACCGCTTGGCAGGTAGTCGCCATGAACCGTCTCGACGCGGCCCGCCTCGCGGCAGAGCAGGCGGCCGGAGGCGGGGCAGTAGAAGCGCGCCATGTAGCTGCCCGGTTCGCCGCAGTGGTCGCAGCGGAAACGCCAATGCCAGGCGCAGCGCGGCGCCTCCGAGCCCGTGTCGAAGGCGGCGGCGCGCGACGCGTATGTCGGGTCGCTCGCGGCGATGCGGTCGCAGTAGTAGCAGTTCATGGAAACGAAGACCTACCCTTTCGCGGGAGCACAGCGCGTCCCTGCTCATGATACGCTTGGAGGGTACAACTGGTCTAGTGGCCTGACGGGTCGAGGTAAAAGAAGGACAACGCCCCTTGAACGATATCGAGCTCGTGCTGGCCCTGCTCGTGGGCGTGGTCACGCTCTCCACGCTCGCGCGGCGCATTCATATCCCGTACCCTATCGTGCTCGTCCTCGGCGGCCTGCTCCTGGGCACGAGATCGGATCTGCCAAAGGTCAGTCTCGCGCCGGACGTAGTTCTGTTGCTTTTCTTACCCCCGCTCGTCTACGCCACCGCGTGGCAGACCTCCGTGCGCGATCTGCGCGCCAACCTGCGGTCCATCCTGCTGCTGGCCATTGGCCTAGTCGTGTTCACCGTGCTCATCGTCGCCCTCGTATCACGGACGTTTATCGCGCAACTCGGCCTGCTGCCCGCCTTCGTGCTCGGCGCCATCGTGTCGCCGACCGACACGGTGGCGGCCGAGGCCATCATCACGCGCCTGAGCGTGCCCCGGCGCATCGTCACCGTCCTGGAGGGCGAGAGCCTGATCAACGACGCCACGGGGCTGGTCGCCTACACCTTCGCCGTCGACGTGGCCGTCAATGGCGCCGGGTCGTTCTCCGCCCCCTCGCTCGCCCTCGCGTTCGTCAAGGCCAGCGTCGGAGGGATAGCCGTCGGGCTGGCCGTGGGGGTCGTCGCGGCGTGGGCGCAGCGGCGTATCGGCGACGTGCCCACCGGCATCGTGTTCTCGCTGCTGGTCCCCTACGCGGCGTACCTACCGTCGCAGCTTCCCGTGCCGATATCGGGCGTGCTGGCGGCGGTGACGGCCGGTCTGTACGGGGGGTGGAGGGAGCCGACGCTCTCCTCGGATCAGCGCCTGCAGGCATTCCCGGTGTGGAGCACCGTCACGTTCATCGTCAACGGCCTCATCTTTATCCTGGTCGGCCTGCAGTTGCGCCCGATCGTCGAGAACCTGCTCGATGCGCGCCAGTACCCGCGCGGCCAGGTCCCCTACGCCCCGGCCACGCTCGTTTGGTACGCCGCCCTCGTCGCCCTCCTCGTCATCACCGTGCGCATCCTCTGGGTATTCCCGGCCACCTACCTGCCGCGGCTGCTCAGCCGTCGCCTGCGCGCGCGCGATCCGTACCCTGGCTGGCGCAACGTCGTCATCATCGCTTGGACAGGCATGCGCGGCGGCGTGTCGCTCGCGGCGGCGCTGGCCCTGCTCGCGCGCGGAGACCTGAGCCGGCCGCGGGTCAACCTCATCACCTTCCTGGTGTTCGGCGTGATCCTGGGCACGCTCGTCGTGCAGGGGCTGACGCTTCCCGCGCTCATCGCGCGCCTGCGCCTGTCTGACGACGGCGCAGCGACGGATCGCGAGGAGGTGACGGCACGGATCACGGCCATGCAGGCCGTGCTGGCGCGGCTGTCGGACCCCGCGCCCGTCGAGGGCGCGTCGCCCGAGGGAATCGAGCACCTGCGCGCCTACTACGAAAAGCGCGCCGCGCACCTGGCCTCGCACCTGGATGGAGGGACGGGCGACGGCGCGTCGCCCTCGGAAGGCGCGGACCCCGTGCATGACCTGCGCCGGCTGAAGCGCGAGATGCTGGGGGTCGAGCGAGGCGCCGTGATCGGCCTGCGCAACCGGGGCGTGATCGGGGATGAAACGATGCGCCGCATCGAGCACGACCTCGACCTGGACGAGGCGCGATTCTAATGCCCTCTTGACGATGCGCGGAGATCGGCCTTCTCGTATGCTTGGAGTGAGGTGTCTCGCGTCCACATGGTGGATGGGGGCGTGATACGCCCCGCCATTTAATTGCATCCCCACGCCGTTTAGTTGCATAAGGAATACTCGATGATTTTACGACCTATCGCATGCCTGGCCCTGGCCGGATCGGCCCTCGCGCCCGCCCTGGCCCCCTCGGCGCACGCCGCGTCGACCTCTGTCACGCTGCGCTACCACTACGTCGCCGGTCAGAGCTACGGCTACAAGCTCTCGGCCACCGCGCGGGCGCATGTCGCCGGCCTCGGCGCGGCCGCCGCGCCGCAGAACGTGTCGAGCACGACCGGCGTCGTGCGCTACCACATCGTGAGCGTGGACCAGGCCGGCGCGGCGACCGCCGATATCTCGACCTCGGCGCTGCAGGTGCGCGCAACGGCCAATGGGCAGACGCGGACGGTGACGGTCCCCGCCACCAAGCAGCGCGCCGTGTTGGGGGCCGACGGCAGCCAGCGCGGCTCCGTCGGCTCGACCATCGGGGCCGTCGGCGTCCAAACCTTGGGCACGCTTCCGCCGGGCAACGGGTTGGCCACTGTCGGCGGCCCCTCCTGGACATCGAAGGCCACGGTGACGCTGCCGAGCTCCCTCGGCGCGTCGCTGCCCCCCTTCCGTGTCACCACGACCTATAGGCTCAGCAGCCTGCAGCAGCAGGGCGGCAGCGCCATCGCCACCATCGCCGGCGTCAACAGCAACACCAATGCGCCGTACAAGGTCACCACGACGGTACAGGGCACGACGGTGTCGCTGCGCCTCCAGGAGACCACGAACGCACAGACGCTCTTCAACGCCACCGCCGGCCGGCTAGTGTCGAGCACAGCGCGACAAACGCTGCACCTAACCATTGGGCAGGGCGGCGCGACGACGGGGAGCGGGGCCACGATCTCCGAGGACATCACGACCGACACGAGCCTGACGCCCGCGTAGGGGACCCTCACCCCCAACCCCTCTCCCGTGCGCGGGAGAGGGCCGGGGGTGAGGGTCCCCTACGCGCAGGCCGCACTCCCCGTTGGGAGCGCGACCGTAGGGGGCGACACGGGGAGAGCGACGCGCGCACTGCTCTTCTCATAGCGCGCCAACGTAGCTCCGAACCTACCCGGCACGCCCCACTTGACGACGACGTGCCCGGGCGTCGTCGCGTACCAGATGTCGAGCGGGGCCTGCGAGCCCTCACGGAAGCGTACGTGTACGGTCGCGACTTTGCCCAGGATAGTGGAGAGCGTGTCGTGCCCCAGGACGAGGTACGAGGCCGGCGCGGCGGGCTCCCGGCTGTAGGGGTCGAAGACGGTATAGGTGGCCGGCCCTGTCGCGCGCGGTGTAATCGTGCGCAGCAGGTCGGCCATCATGCCGTAGGCCGTCGTGGTCTCGGGCGCGCGGCGGCCCTTGGCGATGGTGCAGCCGGCATGACCGGGGCGGCTCCATGTTTGGTACGAGGTGTAGTCGAGATGCGGCCCGAAGAGGGTCGCACGCAGCACGCTCCCCACCGGTGTGGTGTCGGGGTCGTCGGACCGTAGCGCGCCCACGGCGTCGTAACGGCGGAGCTTGTAGGTGTTCGTGTCGAAAGCGGTGCGGCCGGTGAAGGTCGTGACGCTGGGCAGCAGGGCGTAGCGCCGCTGCTCCACGAGCGTGTAGGCCGAGGAGTCGATCCACTGGTGGCCTGAGCGTGTGAACAACTGGTAGGCCGTCCCGCTCACGATGTCACGGCCCGCGATCGTCCAGACGTAGTACTCGCCCGGCGCCCAAGGCGCGTCGCCGAAGCCGGGGTGCGGGTTAGGGGTGGCGCGCGGCGTCACGACCGATCGCGCCGTGGCCGTGGGACGCGGCGTGGCCGTGCGGGTGGCGGCTGTGGCCGTGCGGGTGGCGGCTGTGGCCGTGCGGGTGGCGGCCGTAACGCGCGGCGACGGGGTTGCCCGCGCCGTTACGGTCGCGGTCCCCGTGGCCGGCGGCGTGCCCGTGACCACCAGTGTCGTCGTGACCGGCGTGCCGACGGCGATGGTCCCGGTAATGGCGGTCGCGGTTGCCGTCCCGGACGCGGCCGGCGACGCGCCCCCGGGCGGGGTCGTGGCCGGCGTGGTCCCCGTCGACACGGGAGCGGATGGCGTCGTGACGGGATAGGCCACCCCGACGGTCGGCGCGGCGGCCGCGACGATTTGAGCTGAGACATGAGTTGGGGCATAGCCGGCCAGGGGTAAGACGGCCAGCGCGACGGCGGCGGCGAGGACGCGGAAATCGATCATAGGGGTGCGGCGCACCGGGCTCTCCTCTCCTAACAACGGCGGGGACGCCGGGGACGCGTCGATAGCCTATACTACCGTGTTCCGCGCTACGCCCCAACCTCTCGCGGCGCCGGTAGCCGATCCGCCTCCCGCGCCGCCCCTGCGACATCCCACCCCTGCGCGCCGAGACTGGCCGCGAGGGCCTCGAGCGACGCGTCGATTTGCGCGTCGTCGACCCACCCCAGGTGGCCGATGCGGATGATACGCCCGCTCAAAGACTTCTGCCCGTCGCCGAAGTGGACGTTGTGCCGGTCGCGCGCGTCGCGCAGCAGCCTCTTGCCGTCGACGCCGTCCGGCACGACCACGCTCGTGACGCTGTGCGAGTAGTGGGCGGGGTCGGCGAAGAGCGTCAACCCGAGCCGCCGCGCGCCCTCGCGCGTGTGCGCGGCCACGGCGGCGTGCCGCGCCCACACCCCCTCGCGCCCCTCGGCGCGCAGCAGACGCAGGCCGGCTTGGAGCGCGTAGTACAGGGACACGGCGGGCGTGTAGGGGGGATTGCCTTCGTCGATGCCCTTACGCGCCTTCACGAAGTCCCAGTAGTAGCGCGGCAGGCGCGCGCTGCGCGTGGCCTCCCAGGCGCGCGCGCTCACGCTGACCATGGTCATGCCGGGCGGAGCCATCCAGGCCTTCTGCGAGCCCGTCACCACCACGTCGACGTCCCACGCGTCGGTCAGCAGGGGGGCGGTGCCGAGCCCGCTGATGCCGTCGACGAGCAGTAGCGCGTCGGCGCGCGCGGCGCGCACGGCCCGCGCGATGGCTTCGATGTCGTTGAGCACGCCCGTCGATGTTTCGTTCTGCGTCACGAGGACGGCGCGCGCTCCGGGATGCTCCTCCAGGGTCCGCGCCACGTCCGTAGGGTCGGCGGCCTGGCCCAGCGGGTAGGAGAGCCGGTGTACGGTCAGGCCGAAGGCGGCGGCCATCTCCGCGAAGCGGTCGCCGAAGACGCCGACGCTGACCGCCACGACCTCGTCGCCGGGCGAGAGCAGGTTGACGATGGCCGCCTCTAGCCCACCCGTCCCCGAAGCCGGGAAGGTCAGCACGGGACCTTCCGTGGCGAAAAAGTAGCGCAGGTCCTCGTGAACCTCGGCCATGATCGCCTCGAAGCCGGGGCTGCGGTGGTTCATCATCTGCCGCGCCCCGGCGGCGCGCACCTCGTCCGGCAGGGGCGTCGGCCCCGGCACGCGCAGGTTGATATCGTCGTCGTACATCATGCTCCTTTCGGCCTGCGACTGCCCTGGTGGGCTGTCGGGCAAAGCCCGAGAGACCAATCCGCATGGTCGCATGGCAGATTATAGTAGCCTGCGATTAAAATCGCATGGCAAACCACGGACACTAAAGTGCCTCCGCTGCACCGATGCTGATACATACCTGGAGAATTATTGTTCCACCCACTACGTTAAGCCGTCAAGCGACTTCAGTCGCCATAGTTTGCCATGCGACTTTAGTCGCAGGAGCCGCGGACGACATTCAATTCCACTCGCCCGCAGTCTGCGTCAGGCTATGTCGCCACTTTCAAGGATTCGAGCTCCCGCGCGATCGCGCCGGCGAGCCCTTGCCGCGCCAAATCGTGGGCCACACGGACCCCGTTGTCGATGGCCCTGGGGCCGGAGCGCCCGTGCCCGACGAGGACGACGCCGTTGACGCCGAGCACCGGCGCGCCGCCGTACTCTTCAAAGTCGAGCCGATGGTAGACCGCGCGCAGGGCCGGCCGCAGCAATAAACCGCCAAGTTTGGCCCGCCACGACGCGGCGACCTCCTTACGCACGAGGTCGAAGATGGCGTCCCCCACCCCCTCGGCGGTCTTCAGGAGAATATTGCCGCTAAAGCCGTCGGTCACCACGACATCGACGAGGCCGCCGGGCACGTCCTTGCCCTCGACGTTGCCCTTGAAGTTGAGCGGGCTCGCCGCGAGCAGCGCATGGGCCTCGCGCACCAGAGGCGTGCCCTTCTCCTGCTCCTCGCCGTTGCTGAGCAGCCCGACCGACGGATTGCTCAGGCCGAAGGCGAGGCGCATATAGGCCACGCCCATGGCCGCGAACTGCACGAGATAGGACGGCTTGCACTCCGCGTTAGCGCCCATGTCGATGAGGAAGGTCACGCCGCCGGTCCTGGTGGGGAAGGGCGAGCCGATAGCGGGGCGCTCGATGCCCTTCTGTCGCTTCAGCGTCAACAGAGCCGCCGCCATCACCGCGCCGCTGTTGCCGGCCGAGTACGCCGCCGCGGCGCGCCCCTCGGCCACAAGGTCGATCGCCACCTTGAGCGAGGAGTGACGCTTCTGGCGCAGGGCCAGGGCGCCGTGCTCGTCCATGCCGATGACCTCGTCGGCCTCCACGATCTCGAGCGGCAACCCGGCCGTGTCGTGCTTGGTTAGTTCTCGTTCGATGGCCGCGCGGGGGCCGACGAGGATGATGCGCGTCCCCCGACCGCGCGCCGCGGCGACCGCGCCCTCGACCACGACGCCGGGCGCGCGGTCACCCCCCATGGCGTCAAGCGCGACGGGCAAAGCGGACGGGGGCGTGGATTGTTCGTTGTGCGCTTCCATACCCTAGTCTATCAGGGGCAGGGTCCGCGCATCGTCCGGGGTCCGCGCATCGTCCGGGGTCCGCGAGCCCTTGGTCTATCAGGGACGATGGGGAGGGCCGGGCGCATTTCGCGCTATAGTATAGTGGCAGCCTTGCGAAATGCCGATACTTGACGTGGTGGAACGATAACTGTCCCGGGTAGCCCCGCGACGCACAGCCGCCGTGGCGGCGCGCGTACGCCCGGTCGAGAACATGAGGACGCGGCGGCGCGCGCGCATGTAGATGATCTCACGAATGGAGCACACCAGATCATGGCCGACTCACACCCCGAGAGGATGCTTGAACAGGAGCCGGCGCCCCCGCTCATCTCCGACGACCCGGTCCTGCTGCACCTGCGGCAAGCCCAACTGGCCTACCACGAGGCCCGGACGCGCGCGGAGTTCCAGTCCGCCGCGCTCAAGGACGTGCAGGATGAGTTGGCGCGCGCTCACGACACGAACGCTGGCCTGACGCGGAGCCTGGAGGAGAGCGAACGCCGGGGGGCGCGGGAGAAAGAGGAGGTCCATCGCCAGTTCACACAGGAGAAGGGCGAGGCCGAGCAACAGCACACGCAAGAGATGCAGCGCCAGGCCGCGCGGGGGCAGGAGGCGGCCCGGCAGCAGCGGGAGCGCGCCGACAGACTCGCCGAGGCGCTCAAAGACATCTACGGGTCGCTCTTCAAGGGAGACATCTACGAGCTCATCCTCAAGGCCTGCCTGCTCATCACGGGCGCCTCTCGCGGCCTCTACGTCACGTCGCGGGGCGAGGGCAAGGCCCTGCGCATTCGCGCCGCGATAGAGGTGGACGGATACCCGCAAGCGCCTCCCTCCGACTACATCGCCGCGCTCGCCCGCAAAGCCCTCGGCGGGGACGACACGTACGTGCGCAACGCGGGCGATGATCAGTTCGATCTCCCGCGGCCCGCGACGGAGGGCGAAACGTTCCGCAACGTGGTCGTGGCGCCCGTGGTGCTGCTCAAGAGCTTCGACGGCGTCATGATCGTCGCCGACAAGCGGGACGGCGAGTTCGAGCACGAGGATGTCGAGGCGCTCCTGAGCGTCGGCGACCAGGCGTCCGTCGCCGTGGAGAACACGCGGCTGCGCCGTGAGTTGCAGAAGGCGTACCTAGGGACCGTCAGCGCGCTGGCCGACGCCATGGAGGCCAAAGACGCCTACACGCAGGGGCACTGCGATCAGGTCGCGCGGCTGGCCCGGCTGACCGCCGAGCGTCTCCGCCTCTCCGACTACGACCGCAGCGTCGTCGCGTACGCCGCGCTGCTGCACGATGTCGGCAAGATCGGCGTGAGCGACGGCATCCTCAATAAACCAGGGCCGCTGCAGCCCGAGGAGCGCCTGCTCATGCACTCGCATGTGCGCGTAGGGCACGACCTGATCGGCCACGTCCCGGCGCTCGCCGCCGTGGCGGACGCCGTGCTACACCACCACGAGTGGTACGACGGGACGGGCTACCCCGATGGGCTCGCGGGCGACGAGATACCGATCGCCTCGCGTGTCGTCGGCGCCGTCGACGCTTACAGCGCGATGATCACGATGCGCAGCTATAAAGAGGCGTACAGCGAGGAGCGGGCCAGGGGCGAGTTGGCGCATTGCGCCGGCACGCAGTTCGACCCCCGCGTCGTGGCGGTCCTGCTCGACGTGCTCAAAACGCCCGGCGCGGACGACGCCACGGACGAAGACGAGGACGACGAGGACCTGCTGTTGCCCGGCTTCGCGCGCGACGAGGCGTTCGAGCAGGCGGCGCACGCTAAATAGCAGAAGCGCCGCCCTAACTCGCGTAGGAATGTGTCGATCA
>JAABUQ010011703.1_pt1 | contig 11122 bp, 10 predicted proteins | sample 5560001 | NCBI WGS metagenome assembly JAABUQ01 (sample SAMN10711888, study PRJNA513371) | rock metagenome | isolation source: Antarctica rocks | place: Antarctica: Victoria Land, Finger Mt nord | collected 2015-12-18
GACCAGCTTTTGCAAGTCTTGCCACTGATGTCTTTTTTTCGACCGACTCTCGATCTCGGAAAGAGTATCACTCATTGACTGTTCCTCCAAAATTCAATAAGTCTCCCCATCCAACTTCAGGCTCTTGTGCTGAACCAGCTAGAGAAGAGATCCGTGGTTTCTTTGGCAGCTCCTTTTTTCGACCGGCAAGCTCAACGTAGTCTTTGAGCTTTTGATCTAACTGTTGATGCAGAACATCCTGCATTTGAGCATGATGAATAGCTTGAAAGTAATGTTCGTAGGCTTTCAACGTATCAGGGCTACGCCAAGCCATGTAACGAACCATTTCTTCCTTTCGGCGTTCGACCTCACCTGGAGTCCCGGCGACCTCATGAATCAGCCGCATCATTTGACAAACGTACCAATGTCGAAGCCCGTGAATATTTAGGTCAATACCAATTGTTCTACACAAACGTTCCCAGTGAGGAACGAAAGCATCATATCCATAGGGCTTGCGCCTAGCCGACAAAAACAGCGGCTCATCATTGCCTAATTGAACAAAGGGTCGATGCAGTGGATCAATAGAGGCTCTCTCCTCGTTCATCTAACCATGTAGGAGTTTCGCTGTTTCCATGCTAAAGCGGATAATTTTCACGCGTCGTCCGTGACTGCCTTTGCTACAGGCTGTCGCTTCTTGCTTGCCACCACGTTTGCTCCAATCCCCTACTGTGAGCGTGAGCAATTCGGAAATGCGTGCGCCTGATTCGTAAGCCATGCGTATGACGACCTGGTCACGTCTGCTGATCTTCGCCTGCTTGAATCCATTCATGAGACGAAGATGCAAAGTAGGATCGTCGATGGGTTCTGGTATCCATTCTTTGTCCACGAGCCGAAAGTAGTTGTCCGAGGTCCGTTTTCGCTGAGGCTCTTCGATACCGCTTTCTGGCGGCATCTTAGGGCGAGATTGTCGGGGAACGACTTCTTCCTGGTCAACCGCTTCGAGCAGGTGAACGACTGGATTCGTAAGAGGATGCGCGTATCCATACAACCCCGAAAACTTGGCGCAGAAGTAAAACCGCTTCAAAGCTGAGAGAAAGACGCGCACGGTACTCGGACTTTGGGCAGAAAGTGCAACGATCTCATACATGCCGTAGCGACGCACTTTACAGTGCAGCTTCTGAAGCAGGTAATCTCGAACTGCTTCCTGAATACTTTCTGGTGGACTATCCCATCGGTCTTGTCGTTGCAATCTCCAGTGATCCGTATTGAGAAAAGAAAAGTAGGGTAACAGGGCTGAAAGATAGGTGTGGGCAGTTCCATCAGAAAGCTCTTGGCGAAACTGGTGGTAACATCTGGTGAGTGCAAGGTGGGGGTGTCCCTTGCCATCTACCACTACATATTCAAATTGGCTCACGATTCCCTCTGGCCTCCGTACAATGTGGAAGCCTTTTGTCTGTATCATCATCCGTTCAAAACCTCCTTTTTCTTAGAACGGAGTATGACATATCCAGTAAGGCTTCAGAAGACTTCTTGGCTATCTTTTGTTAAAACCAATATTACACTATGGCGGGGTTTGCTTCAACCATTCAAAAGCAACTGGACTCAGATATCCGTGTGAAGAGTGTCAGTGTCTTGCAATTTACTCGGGGTAAACAGTTGTGTAAAACGCTCCTGCGAAATATAATCACCTGTCGTCATTACCGTAGCGGCCCCAGCCCGGACACCTAAGAAAAGTGCCTCCTCAAGTGTGCTACCTCTTAGCCAACTGGCGAGAAATCCAGCACCAAATGCATCTCCTGCTCCAACAGGGTCAATGGCAGCCTCAACATGTTCCGCAGATACCGAAACTCGTATTTTCCCATCCCAAGCACAAGCACCATGCTCGGCCTGTTTCAGCACAACAAGTTTGCAGCCCAGTTCTACAGTGGCACGAATGATGCTTTCTTCATCATCTACGCCCAAGATGGCCTGACTATCTTCATGACCAATTAACAGAATATCTGCCTTTTGTATCAAAGGGAGTAATGCGTTGCGTGCCTTCGTCGGGTTCCAGAGTGTTGGCCGATAATTGGGATCAAAGGAAACGATTGCACCAGCAGCGTGGGCTAGTTCTATCGCACGCTCGACCGTAGCGGCACAGGTAGGACTTAGTGCAGGGGTAATACCCGTAACATGCAAGAGGCGAATGCCACGGAACACTTCGGGATGAAAATCATCAGGCATGAGGTGGCTAGCTGCCGAGCCAGCCCGATAGTAAAAGACGCGCCGTCGTCCGTCGGGCAACCACTCACGAAAGAAAACTCCTGTGGGAGCAGTGTCATCTGTACGAAGGTCTGTGATATCAATCGCTTCCTCAGCTAGCGTCGCACGAATACGCTGGCCGAAAGGGTCATTTCCCACACGGCTAATAAAACGGACGCGATACCCGAAGCGACGTAACAGAATCGCCAGATTGGACTCAGCCCCTGCGATACCTAGTGTTAACGTCGTTGCCTGAGCCAGAGGAAGAGGCTCACTCGGACTGATTAACGCCATTGTTTCTCCCAGCGTGACAACTTCGTGCATACTTGTTTGTGCTCCTTCGCCTACTTACATCTGTACAGCCTGAATGCATTCCTGAGCTTGACGTGTAATCTGCATCCAATCACCACTCGCGACGGCTTGCTCCGAAACCAGGTTTCCTCCCATCGCTACCGCAATTGCACCAGCTTTGATATAGGCAGCAGCATTTTGTGGACTGACGCCACCAGTGGGAACCAGGCGAAGATGGGGCAAAGGGGCCAGCAGGTCACGTATATATTGAGGACCAAATTGGCGTGCAGGAAACACTTTCAGCAGCTCAGCACCAGCCTCGTATGCCGACTGAAGCTCAGTTGGCGTCAATGCACCGCAGACAATCGGGACGTTTGAGCGATGACAAGCAGCAATCACTGCATGATTGAGCACTGGCGTTACGACAAATTGTGCGCCCGCACTAACCACATCCTGAACATCGTTGACCGTCAGTACAGTGCCTGCACCAATCAGCGCGGCTTCGCCGAGTGCTTCATGGGTCCGAGCAATCGCTGTAACAGCTCCCTTGCCAGTAAGCGTAAATTCGATGACTGATATACCGCCTGCTATCAGGGCCTCAGCAACTTCCTGTGCCCGATCATAGTTTTCTAGGCGCACAATAGCAATGATGCGTGTGTGCGTCATTGACTGGAGTAGTGTAGACATACAACCTCTTTTTCTAGGAACTCAATCTCATTGAGAATTAGCCAGCGAATTGAAACTTCTCGATTCCTCTCGTTTCCGTCTTCACGCGAAACACATCGCCAGAAAAGGGATAAATACGTAGTTCCTCATCATAATATACACCTCGTTCAGATCATGTCCACCAAAGACGCAACTCGTCGGACGTGGAACCAATTTCGTGTACTTTCTCAATTTATGGGCTTCAATACGACCCACACAACGCCAGGTTCTACCATAGAGATAATAACATTGGGCTTTTCCATACGCATAGGATGCAGGACCACCCACTGATCTCCCTCGAAACGTCCCCACTCGATGGAAGCGATGGGAAGAGGCGTTCCTACTGGTCTCGGTCTCTGAAATTGAACGCTCAATCCGACACCAATCAGCAGGAAATCGAGAGGTCCTTGTTGGATGATAAGACCACGCCCATTTCCCTCTTTCTGATGATAGGTCACCATCACATCGCAACCTTTAGCTGCCCAGCCAGTTGCGTATTCTGCGGGTTCCTGAACACAGGTAAAGATACGCTCAGTCCCTTGCGCTTCAATGATAGGAGTCACCGCTCGTCCAATAGCGACGTAGGAATCGCGTAACCAGTAGGCCACGGGACTCCATTCTCCACCAATCGGATCTACCAGCGGAGGTTCTTGCTCTTTGTTAGGCCAGGACTCGTCGATGGCCCAGGGATCGAAACCAAGCGCACCATAGTCTCCTAGAGCGTAAAATACATTACGCTCTGCTCGTCCAGAGGGTGGCGTACTATGTTCCGCGATGTAGAGAGGATTTCCATCCGCACTATAGGTCTTGCACAGTCGGTGAAGATCGCGGTAGCCAGATGTGTAGATATCTGGAGCTACCAGGTCGAGATGGTGCAGATGTTCGCGGACCAGAGGCAGCATTTCTGGTACTGCTCCGCCTGAGAAATAGTTTCCAGGAATGCCGCCAACAGCGGAGGGCAGCGCGACATTCACGTAGAGGGGTAAAGGATATAGTGCTTTCGCCTCGGCTGAAAGTCGGTCAATATATTCCGCAATAGTTACCGCGCTAAACGCCTCAGCAGCATGTGCGCCTAACCTACTTTCCCATTTTTCACGATTGAAGCGTTCATTACAGAGTGGACAGTAACAACGGTCAGAGTGCAAGATGCCGGGTTCGTTCTCGACCTGTACCATGATGACTGTGTGCATTTGGTCTACCTCTCGCAAGTGCTGCATCACAGCGACAAGCGCATTCCGGTCACGCTGCCAGGTCGTCTCTCCTGAAGGGCATGGACTCACCGTGCGGTGTCCATTGCGGTGTAAGGCCATTGGATAGGTATCAGGATCATTGCGAATATAGTCCGGTGCATAAAAGGCGCAAGCATTTTTCCATGTAGCGAACCAGAGTAAGATAATACGCAGGGAATTGGCTTGTGCCTGTCGAATACGCTCATCAATCATGCGAAAATCGTACTGATCTAGCAGAGGCTCGACTTCTCGCCAGTAGAGGGGCAACACGGCGGTATTCGCCCCCATTGCAGCAGCATGAGGAAATAAAGGATTCGTTTCTTCTTTACTGAAGCAGCTATCGCACCCCCACTGCAATCCGAGGATGAGGAAGGGATTGTCATTGACAAGAAGGCGCGGCTTCCCATCCACACGGACGATTTGCGGTATGGTTTCAGTCATAAGTTGATATGCTCCTGATGCTAGTTACTCCTTCGCAGCACCGAAGGTAACGCCATTGATAAACTTATCCTGGAATCTGAGGAAGACGAGTAGCAACGGCACCGTTGCAAGGATGCTACCAGCCATGATTGTGCCATAAATTGGCACGAGTCCCACAGGGTCGGTTAGTGTTGGTAGCGTCACTGCCAGTGGGGCAACGGCATTCGTGTTCGCCATGACCTGCGGCCAGAGGTAGCTATTCCACATACCCAAAAAATGTAAGATGGCAAAGGCCGACAGAATCGGCGTCGAGACGGGTACCATGATGCTCCAGAAAATTTGCCACTCGTTTGCTCCATCCAGTCGTGCCGCTTCGATCAGCGAGTCAGGAATAGCAATCATGTACTGCCGAACCATAAACAGCCCGAAAACCGGAGCGATGAAGGGGATGATCTGGACCTGATACGTATCAATCCAGTTGATCTGCGCGAACAGCAGGTACAGTGGGGGCAGTGTAATCTCACCGGGTACCATCAGTGTTGCCAGCAATACGAAAAAGATCACGTTGCGGCCTGGGAAGCGCAGTTTGGTAAAGGCATAACCAGCGATACCAACCACAAAGACCGCGATGGCTGTAGTGACGACCGAGACGAAGATCGAGTTGGCGAAGTTCAACAACTGCCCGAAATCAATGAGCTGGATATAGCTGGCAAGCGTCCAGGGCTGGGGTAGTCCTGCAGGATTGAGCAACACATCATTGTCGCTCTTGAACGAGTTGATAATCATCAACGCCAATGGATAGAGCGATGTAAATGCGATGATTACCAATACCAGATACGCCAAAGTCAGGTTCAGCAGGCGTCTGATGGATGGGGCCTCACGCTTGCTTGTATGGTGAGTTGATGTAGCTAACACTGCCATCGTTTGGCCTCCTTTTCTTCTCTACTCATACCGCTCACTCTCCTCCGGTAACTCGGAAAATGCCAAAGAGAATGGTGGTAATCAGGATGGTGATGATGAAGAGTAGCCAGCCCACCACCGCGCTTTGGCCGAAGCTACCGCCCTGAAGGTTTGAGACCAGCAAATTCAGCAGTGGGGCAACCTGTGGATCGGCTAGGCTAGCCCGTGATACCAACACATTCGGCTGCGTGTAGAGCCGCATCGATCCAATCGCGTCGATAGCGAAAGCGAAGAGAAAGATGTTACGCATTAGTGGTATGACAACGTAACGTAGGCGTTGCCAGACCGAGGCTCCATCGACAATCGAGGCTTCCTCCAGTGATGGATCGATGGAGGTGAGGCCCGCCAGAAAGACGACGAACCAGAAGCCGAGACCCTGCCAGATAAGCATGAGTACTACTACCCACCTGGTAATCGAGTAATTCTCCAGCCATTGAATATGCGTATGAAAGACCTGGTTCACAACCCCATACTGTGTACTGAACAGTGTCTGGAAGACGAGCGAGACGGCAACGATGGTCATAACCTGGGGCAGGAAGATCACTGGCTTCCAGAAGCGTTGCCCTTTGATGAGTTTGGAGCGCACCAGGAACGCCAGCAGGAAGGCGATAGGGATCAAAGGAATAGCGTGGGCAAGCCAGTAAAAAATGGTATTCCACAGTTCTGTCCAGAATACATGATATTGCAGAATCGAAATATAGTTATGAAGCCCTACAGGAATAGCCGCCCCGAAACCAGCATAGCGGTCGAAGCTCAGGACGAACGAGTAGATATAAGGCCCGATACTAAAGATCAGGAAGAGTAAACAGAACGGAGCAATGAAAAGATATGCCCACCATGCCTGTTTGCGTAGCATTTGACTGCCTCGCCGGGAACGATGTGCTCGCTGGTCTGTTCTGGCTAAAGATGACCTCTTTACCTGATCTGCATGCTGTGACTCAACTGCTATGTTGACTCCATGCTCGTTCATGGGAGATTGTCCTCTCCGTTATGTGAGGCAGGCTGCATTTCTGTTCTGGCGTACCCACAAAAATGCAGCCTGCCTTATAGCCGTTCAATGTTGATAGGGATTGCCGATCTGCGACTGCATATCATGCTGCGCTCCCGCCAGCGCGGAATCCACGCTCGCTTTGCCCTGCACGACATTGTTTGCCCACTGCTCAAAGATAGTGAACTCTTTGGTTGCTGCCGGATCGTAGCCGAAAGCTTTTACGAGATCGTAACTAGTGAACTGTGTGGGAAAGTAGCTCTTGCCGAAGAAGTTCTGTGGCAGTGCCAGCCAATCAGCCCTACTCATCGAGGAAGGTTGCTGGCTATTGTTGATGGAGTCGAGCACCGTTGATTGCACGCTCTTCAACAAAGGTGGGTTGCCTGTCGCATTAAACGCAGCCAGTGCTCCTTGCTTGTCCAGGACAAGCTTGCTCAGATACTCCATCGCCAGGTCCTTATTGGCTCCCCCTGTTGGCACCACCCAGACTGAGCCACCTGCGTCCGAACCGTACTTCTCATCAACATCGGGGAAGAATTGCGGCCACGTCTTCACCTGCCATTTGCCAACCTGCGCAGCCGTAGCATAGCCAGGGAGGAAGTCCTGCATCCAGTTGGCGATCAGGAAACCGCAAATCGTGCCGTTTTTGATCGCCGCAGGCCAGTCGGCTGTGAAATCGTCAATGGGGTAGGCAATCCCCGAATCATGAATCTGCTTCAAGAAGGTATACGTCTGGGCAAAGGCCGGGGATGTTGCTAGCTGGTAATTGCCTGACTTATCGGCGAAGCTCGCGTTGGGGAAGGCCGACATGAGCTCGCCATACCAGTAGCCCACCGGTTGCTGACCAAGATTGAGGATATACTGTTTAGGGAACTTGGCGTGAAACTTGTGGCCTGCGGCGATAAAGTCATCCACGGTGGCGATTTTGTCCACGTCGATACCCGCTTGCTCAAAGAGGTCCGCCCGATAGTAAAAGAGCTTGCTTTTCAATTGCCAGGGTACAGTGACAGAGGTGCTGTTATAGGTGCTAATTTGCTGAGCACCACTATAGAGATCGTCTTTGACGGGACTAATGATTTTGCTGAGGTCTTCCAGCACGCCCACTTCTGCGAACTCAGGAACTTCGGTATAGTTCAGCAGCATGAAGTCTGGAATGTTCTTGCGTGCGGCCAGAGCGAGACTGAACTGCTGCGCTACTCCCGCATCACCATTGGGTACCGTCGTGATATTCAGCTTTACATTCTTAAAAGAGCCCGGATAGGCTGCGGCTATAGCGTTGAAGGCTTTCTGTTGCAAGGTTGCCCCAGCCCAGACCCAGACATTGAGTGTTCCTCCGTTGGAACTGCTTGAACTGCCTGTGGGGCTAGATGAGTTACAGGCGGCGAGTGCCAGTGTAGCAGCACTCGCCGCAGCGTACTTGAGAGCTTCGCGACGACTGATTTTTGTGAATAGATCCATATCTTTACCTCTTTGAAGTTTTGTGGAGAGCTACTTTTGTGAGCTGTTTCATCGGACGAACGTTGTCCTTCATAACAATGCTCACCTACATCAAATACATTAAGATACGTAAAATCCGAGAACTCCCTTCTTGCTTTGTATTTCTTAGTGTGTCGCGCTCACACGCCGTTCCCAACCAGGCTGGAAGAGGCGCAAAAAGTTGCCTTCGGCATAAGGATAGTTCGCCATAAGGTCTTCGTTCAATGTCACACCAAATCCAGGTCCGTCAGGTAACTCGATATACCCATCAACAATGTGTACCGTTCCGCTCATGATTTCACGGCTCCAAGGGACCAGGAAATCGTCGAAACATTCCTGAATCAGGAAATTTGCTACTGTGACCCCGACATGGCTGTTCACAACCGTGGTAAAGGGACTCTGTGCATTGTGCGGAGCAACAAACGCGTCATAGGCTTCGGCGAGTGCAGCAACTTTGGTAAGTCCCGTAACGCCTCCGCAATTCAGAATCTCAGGCTGTATCACATCAATCACACGTGTATTGAGCAGACGGGCAAATTCAGCTTTTGTAGCATAACGCTCACCCCCTACGACGCGAACAGGAATAGCCTTTGCCACTGCCTCCATCGCTTCAATCTCTGTAGACATTACTGGTGTCTCAAACCAGAATGGTTGGAACTCAGCAATCGCGTGACCTACTTCTATAGCGGTCGAGACGGAGAAACGATCATGCCCTTCGATCAGGATATCTATACTGTCTCCTACAGCCTCACGTACTGCTCTAATAATGTCCATAGAAAGTTGGAAATCACTGCGGCTCAGAAAGCGATAGGCATCGCCAAAAGGATCAAACTTCAATGCTGTGTATCCCTTTGCTACGATCTCTTTCGCACGCTCAGCAAAAAATCTTGCTTCCCGTGGTCCTTGATACCATCCATTGGCATAGGCTCGAATACGGGTTCGCGTCTGACCTCCAAGCAGTCGCCATACAGGGACATTCAGCGATTTTCCGAGAATGTCCCAGCAAGCCATTTCGATACCTGCCATCGCTGCATTTTGATCCAGAAATAAACTTTTATACAGGCGATCCCAGAGTGCAATGATATTGCGTGGGTCTTCCCCAATATAAAGTGAACGCAACTCATGGACCGCCGCCTCATTTGGTCTGGTACTCAGCCCACCTGTTGCCTCACCTATGCCAGTAATGCCCTCGTCAGTGAAGAGTTGGACGAAAATCCAATTTTTCCAGGGATTACCAACGACGATTGTACGTGCGTCGATGATTTTCATAACAACAACCTCCTTCATGGAACATAACAATCAAGACACTGTGTCACACAGGTGGGGCTAACAGGAACAGGTCGTGCATGTCAGCGAATAGTGCGCTCAGCTCTTCATGATCTCGCTCATCGAGTGGGTTGCGGGCCTCACTACGCAGATAATCGGAAGCAATAATACCTCTACGTTTCAGGATCGCTTTATACACCCCTGGTAGAAGGGCTTCAAAGTTAAGCAGAGGTAACAAGCGATAATAGATGTTGCGAGCTAGACGCTCATCTCCACTATCTAATGCATTCCATACCTGCACATGAACATCTGTAGCCTCACAAGCTGGCATTGTTCCACAGGCTCCACGTCGGTACTCATCAAAGAGATAACGGCCCGCGACTCCGCCCATAACTCCTTTCAGCTTCGGACCGCTCAACGCAATTTCTTCCTGGATCGCATGACCTGGTGGGAAGGTCTCTTCCTTAATCCAGTCAACGTGTTCAAGTTCGCGCACAAGCCGTGCTACAAAAGATGCACTCATGCGTGTACCGGCTGGTGCATCGTGATTTTGCACAAAGATCGGAATGGTAATGGCCTTGGAGAGCGCACTGAAATAGGCATAAATGGCTTCAACGGACGCAGTACGGACATGAGGTGGCAACGCAATGACAGCACTCGCGCCGATTTCCTGAGCATGTCGAGCAAAGTCAACAGCAATTGGTGCTGATGCACCTGTAACCCCTATGACGGTTGGAATGTGTCCATTGACTGCCTTCACGATGACCTGGGCCACCGTTTTCCTCTCTTCATCAGAGAGTGTCCAGAATTCCGAGGCATTGACTGGAGCCACAATTCCATGTGCGCCTGCTTCGAGACAAAATTGAATTTCTTGCTGCAAGCTATCTATATCAAGTTGTCCCGTCTCGGTAAAAGGGGTGCAAGGAATGGTAAAAACTCCGCGCCATGTTTTTGACATTTTTTCAAATCTCCCTTGTGAAATAAACTGGAAGCTCTGATTAACGGCTAGAGATTACTGGTTATACCAACGCTCTAACTCAGCATTATGCGGAAGCGCGAATATTGCATCGATTAGGCGATTGGCCTGTTCAGGAGTTTTCGTGCGATGATCCTCGCGCACGATATCTCGCAGCAATTCCTTATCGTGATTCACGTAGGCAGATAGTGTCTGTTCAAGGAGCAAGTGACGTGGATACATGACTTGCTGCATCAGCGTTTCTGGCAGCCTTCCAACGTGTAGTAGTTGAACACCCTTGCCACTAACGACTGCCTTCCCTTCTACGACGACATCATCTGGTATTCCTTGTATTGTTCCCATGTTTGGCACGTTCACTTGCATGATACGCTCAACATTGTTGGTGAGTGAATCGATTAGAGGTAACTGCAACTCGCCGCTGTACTTGAGTGGCAACATCTCGCTCACAGGAGTGGTGGTAGTGCGTGCTACTCTGGCAATGGCCTCTATATTCGCCTGCAATTTGTCCAGATAGAGTTGCCAACCTATCTCCGAGTCAAAGCCACCAAGAGGGCCAAACCAGTATTTTTTCGTCTCGAGGTTGGTATGGTA
>JAABUQ010011704.1_pt1 | contig 11122 bp, 14 predicted proteins | sample 5560001 | NCBI WGS metagenome assembly JAABUQ01 (sample SAMN10711888, study PRJNA513371) | rock metagenome | isolation source: Antarctica rocks | place: Antarctica: Victoria Land, Finger Mt nord | collected 2015-12-18
ACGCAATGTCACACTTGTATCCAGGGTGGCTTCGTAGTCCACCATCTTAAAGATTCGAGGCATAGCTGCTCATTGTCACTTGCCTCACTCTGACACATCGGTGTTTCTCCGACAACCTGCTAGGAGCGAAGAACAGTAGTGCGAAAAATACTGGCTGACCATTCTAGTTCTTTGCCCTCAACGCTAAAGGAGCGGTAACCTAAAGGCTCCAGGATTTCTCTAGTACCATCTAGTTCGCACTGACTATGGAAGCTCATGACGACAGTTGGACGGTGAGCAGCAATGGTTTGACGAGCGCCTAACAAAGCTTTAGCGCCATGTCCTTCCACATCAACCTTGATGAACTGGGCAGGTCGAATCTCGCCGCCCTCTACCAACTTGTCAAGTACAACCGTCTGTACTGTCACTTTGGGAATAGTGGTGTCAGGCAGTTCATTCTCATAGGCAAAATGAGATGTAGAAGCTCCAGCACCTTGAGTGAGAATCAGACTAGATGAACCTTCAGATTCACTGACTGCGGCATTAAAAAGTTTGACCCAGGTGAGGGAATTCATCTTTACATGGCGTTGAGAGCGTTCGAAAGAAATCGGATCAGGTTCAAAACTAGCAACCTGACCTTCACTGCCTACAGCCATTGCCATGCCGACGGTATAGATGCCAAAGTGTGTGCCTAAGTCCCAGCAGGTAGCGCCGCGAATACTCCCATGTAGGCGAATGGCGGCTTCAACGTCTAGTTCAGTATCGCCACGCCAATAGGCCGAGTAGGGAAAAAGTGTCCAATTCGCTCCTTTTGCCAGTCCTTTTTGCACAGTAACAGGGAAGTACTGAATTGGTGTCCGAGCAATTAAGTTAGTGGCTAAAGCTTTAAGGTTATACATGGTTATCCTCAGACATTGCCCACCAAAATCGGAAATTTTTGCCCGACTCAAGCGATTCCAGGCCAGTTGGTGCTAGCCCACTGACCCGCAATCCCATGTTTTCCAGAAGGGATTGTAATTCCGCAACAGTCCCACCCAAACCCTGAATTTCTTCTGGATGTACCTCCAGCAGGATTGCAAGGGGAGCTTTTCGTTGGGCTAAAACTCGCTGACCACCCTGCAAAGCCAGGCACTCAGCACCTTCAATGTCCATCTTGATCAGGCAAGCTTCTTGAAGCGGCTCAGCTAGGAAATCATCAAGGCTGACGCAAGACCTTTGAACGCCTTGTTCACTCTGGGTGGTGATTTGCCCTATACCCTGATTGTTTTTAGCAGGAGGCATGAAAGTAACTGTTCCAGAGGCTTTACCTACGCAAGTCTCATGGATTGCTACATTGGTCACACTATTCAGTTTCAGGTTTGCTTTCAGTCCGGGCAAGACTGATGGTTCCGGTTCAAATACATCTACACGGTCGATGCGAGCGGCGAAAAAGACGCTGTAGATCCCGATATTGGCACCCAAATCCAGTACTCTTTTGTATAGCGGTTTGCATTTGAGTGCGATACACCGCAAGTCAAGCCCTATATGACATTGTCCTGCTGATGCTGTACTTCATCCGAACGCAAACCGCTATACTTTGTAGCCTGGGCCGATAAAAAATTAAAAATGTAATCGTCGTATTCTCGCTCGTAGTACAGGTAAAATCCGTGCATTTCTGAGGGATCAACCCAGAGCTGCTGTCCAAAGTGGTGCACCAGTCGCTGGCGGTGTGGCAACTTTAAAACCACCCGCTTGAATTGGCGCTGTAATTCCGGCATGGAATTGAGGGAACGGTAAATAGAGTCAGTCAGCATAAAGCTTCAATTGAGGATGGTAGGTTTTGAGCCGCTGCTAAAATTTCCACGTAGTGTTGAGCACACTTTTCCAGGGTCAGGTTTGACAATATGTAGTCGCGGGGGGCGAATTCCTGACGCCCCAATTTATCTAGAAACTCTTCCAGCATGTCCGGGAATTCGCTGAAGTCTTTGAACTTGAGCCCGCAGCGATCATCCCAGTAAGGAACTGAACTGACAGGGGCAAACTTAACCTTGTGAGGGAAATAAGATGGATCTTGCCAAAATCCGCCTCGATCCCAAGCGAGTATTGGAACTCCGCAGGAAAGGACTTGCTGATAGGCAATTCCTTGGGTTTCGTGTTCACACAAGAAGATCATTGCTTTGCTCCTACCCAGGAGAGCTTGAAAATCCTCTTCCCTGTAGAAGCCGTAACGGATGACGGCTATTTTTAAGCCCTGGCGTTCCAGGCAGGATCGAATCGGAGCAATGAGTGTGTCTTCATAACGCTCATGCTCCCATCGCACTTTGTCGTAAAGCAGAATGTCTATATCTTTGCGATCAATCTGTGAAAAAGGCGTCCATTTATCTGTGTCGATTCCCACCGGCCAAGCAAGTACTTTATCGCCGTAATAGGGTGACCACATCTTTCTCATCCATTCCCCAGGAACCAGAATCTTACTGATGAGTAAGCGATTCAAGAGTTCTGAATCATAACTTGGATGTGAGAAAACAGCTGCTCCAAATAAAATGGAGTTCTTCCACTTAATCTTATCTAATATATGTGGCTTTCCGACAATACAGGCAACTTCTTGAGGATGCTGCTGAATATGTCGATAATTATTTACTCGATAGGGAATACCTATTCGCTCTAGTCCAGCGCATAGGTTCAAAAAAACCCGCATTTGACCACTTGGTCTGGGTTTGCCACGCACGAGGCGGCGAATGATGCGCCGAGGGTAGCGGTCTAGTGGTAACCAGCGATCGCACTCCGGTTCTTCGTAGAAGAGGTTGAGGGGTTTCATCGTGCAGCAGCCTTACGCGCCACCATCCCGTAACTCATTCCACAGGCTGTAGAATCACGCCGTTCAATCGCCTGGTTAAGCAAAGCAAACGCACAACGTAGAGGATAACGAAAATTATAGGGACGACCAGGCCAGCTTGTAGGCCCATCCAAGGTAACGTAACGTTCTATGCCCAAACCATTATCGTTGAGAAGTTTTTCCACGATGTGTGGCCAAGGGGTAAATACATGATGGTTTAGATCCAAATCCGATTGAGTGAAGCAAGCAAGGTTCCCCTCAGATAGAGCCAAGAAACGACTTCTACTCCAGCGAGGATTCGGTGTGCTAAGGATGAGAAATCCCTCTGGTAACAACGTATCTGCAAGCTGTCGCACAGCCAGCCATGGATTATTCAGATGTTCCAAAACATCAAGTAAGAGAATGATGCCAGCTGATTGGCATTCAGCAGGGGCAGGCTGGTCAAGATCCCACTGGTGGATCTCTGGAGATTGCGGGAACATGTCAAAGCCTTGCCACTTGCCGCCAGCTTCTTTAGTGAGAGCATGCATCCTACCATCACCAGCACCAATGTCACTGATAATATGCGAGGGAGCTAGAGGGAGTAATTCTCTCAAAGATTGATCTGCCCACTCATAGCGATCTGCTGAGAGACTCTGGGAAAATTTCATAAATAATTAAACTTCAGCTTTGATTATTTGAATGACTGCAAGCGGGAAGAAAGTATTTGAATTTGTTTAGCTAGCTTCCAACCCACAGTGTTAGTAAAAACTTTAAACAGGGGGCCGCCATCAGGCTTTAGGTTTGATCCACCCAGGATCTGAACCTTAGCTTCTGCCTTTTTCACCAGGTCGGGCATGTCTTGGTAAACATTATAGATAAATCGTTGCCAAGCTGTTGCACAAGCATGGCGAGTGCGTCGGCTGTCTTCTTTTTTGAGCAAACTGTTAGTACACAGTTCGCAAGCCCGAAAAGCTGATTCCCAGCCAGCCTTGGAAGTTGTACCGCTTAAGCTGCCCTGAATGCCAGAGCGATAATAACTTTTTGCTCCAAAGCAAAACTTGATACCCTTGCTAGCTAGTATCACCCGGCAAAAGTATTCCCCGTCATCGTTTAGAGACAGCGTTTGTAACCGTTCACGGGGGGGTACATCATGCGCATAAACGTCAAAGCCTTGCTAAGCAAAAGCTTTGGGTTTTATGCGCATCAAAATATCGTACCTAAAATGTCTAAAAGACAATTTGCAGACCAGTATAGCACTTTTGACTACTCACAATTATCCGGTATAAATCCAATCTAGACTGGTTTTCGTACTGATTACGTGTGATTTCATATTGGACGTTTTTTTGATCCCCCCCTGAACGGTTACCAGCGTTTCGTCCCAGGAACCAGCAGTTTCGGCGATCGCATGAGGAACCAACCAAGCGGCGGGGTGCATCATTCCACCACCCTCCCATGAACAAATCAGCCAGTCAATAGGCAGCATATCCTGCCAAACTGGCTCTCTAATAAAGTTTGCCTGCGTAGGCGAGTTGCAAAACCGACCCCATTCCCCCGATGTAACACAATTATAATTTTCTTCATTGCTGAGAAGTTGCATCTGACGCTCAATCTTGTCAGGTGCTAATAGATCGTCAGCATCTAGATATTGAATAAAGTCCCCTTGAGCTGCTTGAACAGCGCAGTTTCTAGCAGCACTCGCCCCTCTATTTTCTTGGCTGATAACTTTCAAACCACAGGACTCAAACTGGTTTGCGATTGCTAAGCTACAATCTGTTGAGCCGTCATTTACCAGAATGATTTCTTGATTTTGCCAAGTCTGGGCGAGAGCAGATTGCAATGTTTCAGCGAGCCACTGTTCAGCGTTGTAGGCGGGAATGAGGATAGAGACGAGTGGTTTCATCAGCGAAGGTGTGGTTTAAGAACCCTGAGTAAAGATTCACGTATACGCATGGCTATATAAGGATTGCAGCCACAGAGAAACTTAAAGATTGGGCTAGCTCCCTCTGGAATTTTCCCATTAAGTGACAAAGCCAAGGAAACACAAGCATCAGCATTTTCCCAGTCCAGATAGGAAGCAGAAACCCCAGCAATTCCCCATAGTCTCTTGGCAATCTCAGCAGAATAACAGCCTTGAAGCGCAACTGCCGCTTTTCTCATAACGTGGAATGTCGATTTTGCTGCTCCTGGGAAGTTACTAGTAGTCATTGAACTAGATCGGATATAGTTGATAACAGTCACATTAGGATCAGCAGCGAAAGTTAAACCTGCTCGTGCAAGTCGTGCATGCGTTGCTTGGTCTTCACTTTGCAAGACTAGGGGATCTGTATCCCATCCACCTGCTTTCAAGAAAGCTTCGCGCCGGTAGAGTCCACAAAATGGGTTGATCTGCTCTCGAATCGTATAAGCAATGGGATCGTGTTTCAGCTCGGCGTTATCGAAACTACGAATTCCTAGTTGTCTGTCTGTATCATAATCCCTACATTCGTAATCAAAGAAAACGACATCAGGAGCATTATCCCGCATCCATTGATGTGCCTGCTCTACAAAATTAGGATAGAGTGCATCATCGGCATCATGAAAATGGAGCCATTCACAAGTGGTTTGATTAGCCAGAGTATTCTTGCCGAAAGAGCAGCCACGATTAACATCTGCGCTAACAACCTTCGCGCCAAATTCGGCAGCAATTTTCCCAGTATCATCTGTGCTACAATCGTCATAAACCCAGATTTCATCAAATGAGATTGTTTGTGCTAAAGCGGTTTTGAGTAATCGTGGGAGAAATGCAACCGCATTGTAGGCTGGAACACAAAGGGCAAGGGATGGTTTATTCATAGACTTGAGCTGACAAATTTTCTGAGCTTAAACAGGAAATTGATGCAGTTTTGGTGCAGAAGCTCTGCGAAACAAAGCAAGGATGATACGCCTTAGCTGCAGAAGTCTCTCAGTATTACGAAAACCTAAGTGAGTATACAACTTGCCGAGCAATCCAGGTTCAGATATTTTAAATTCTGGGTTTAGTTGGTATATCCACTCAACGACTTCACAAGCTTCATCCAGATGCGTATAAGCAATCCAGTGCGCTAGAGCCCAGAGTAAGGAACAGGGTGCTTGGCGACGGCGTGGGGTTAGTTCGCTTTTTGCAGCAAGTTGGCCAAGACATTTCTTATAAATAGTTAGATGTTGTAAAATTGTAGTGGTCATTTTCATTCCTTGGACATACTGCATACGGTCTTTGTCATGCTGATAATGACAAAGGGCAGGCTGTGAATAAATTGCAACCTGGGGATTTGCCATAGCTACTTCAATCACAAATTGACGGTCATCGCGCGCACCGAATTCTGTACGGTGGGGAATGTCTTTAATAAAATCCCTACGAAATAGATAAGCAGAGTAATGAGAGGTCTCACACTCCCCCAATTGTTGAGCAACAAAGTCATCACATTCAGCGTAATCAAATCTCCAAAGCAGTTTTTCCGACTCAGAATACAATTCGTAGCCGCCAACGACCACATCTGCTCCCTGCTCCCGAGCGATTTCAAGCTGCCGCTCATTAGCTTTCGGATGACACCTATCATCTGAATCCAAGAAACGCACATACTCTCCCTTGGCGATCGCAAAGCCACGATTAACAGCCCAACCCTTACCCCAGTTATCCTGGCGCAGGCTAATGATATCTGTCTGAGTCTGCAACCATTCCCAGGTTCCATCAGTGCTGCCATCATCTACCACGATGATTTCAGTCTGGCAGTGAGTGTTACGACAGGACTCTACAGCTTTGGGAAGACACCAAAGGCGGTTGTAGGTAGGAATAATGACAGAGACATCTTTTATCATTTTGGATTTTGGCTGCCTCAGGTTTTACCTGCATTGAAACTTACGAACAATAATTTCCGAGCTAAACCTAAAGTTGAGCGTTCAGTTAGCAAATCGGGATTTGCCCAACATGCACTTATAAGGGCTTGCAGGGCTGACCATTTCCCCTGATTCACAAATATTTTTCCTATTTCTAACCGAAGGTAATGGCGAAGCCGACGGCGGCAAGTGGCGGTAAGAGCCAGTTTATCTTTAAACGAACTTACATGTGCTACTGCCAACATTGGCAGACCTGCTAGCTCCGACCAAAACACATGATCTAGTCTAGAGCCCTTCGCATCTGGATGGTGGCGGTAAAAGGCTAAGGTTGCATCTAGTTTGACAACTTGGTATTCAGATTTTATCAGTCTACACCAAAAGTCAAAGTCCATACAAAAGACCAGACGATCAGTGAATCGATGAGGAACAGAATTTTCAGGCTGTGTCCAAAAAGTTGCCGGTTGTGGGCATAGTGCATCATTATTAATAGCCTCGAGCAAACTAACTGGAGGCACTGGAACACATGTGGTAAAAATTTCCTCAGTACTAAAACCCATTTCACAATCTCCTAAAATCAGGATTGGTTGCCCTGAGTGAGCGGCAGTGACGCTTGCTACCCGCTCTAAAGCTTCAAGCATAAGTAAATCATCACTGTTTAAATAACCCCGGATAAATCCAGAGGCATATTCAAAGCCCTTATTAATTGCATGAGTTTGTCCATTGTCTTTTTCAGAGCGCCAGAGAGATATCCAATCTGTGTATTTCTCCAAGATTGAAACTGTGTTGTCGGTAGACCCCCCATCCATAATGACGTATTCCAAATTGGGATAGTTTTGAAGCAGAACTGAGCGAATTGTCTCCTCTATAAACTGCCCCTGATTGTATGAAGGTGTGACGATGGATATTTTAGGCCATTGTTTACCATTTGGCAGCGTTGGTGGTAATGGTGGAGTTTCTTTAGTCCAAGGCCAGCCAGTGCGTTCATCTAGTGGCGCAGGCAGAGATGAAAGCAGACCAGTATTAGAGTAAGGAACTGTGGGTAAGGAAGTGCTAGGATTCTCTAAAAGTCGCTGTGTCATAAATCAAAAGTCACATTAACAAATGCAAGACATCAAACTTGAACCCACTCACGATCCAGTATTTTGGGAAGGCGGTTCTCTATACCCGACTTAACCTTAGGGTGCTGAAAGTATTGAGAAGCTATAGTCTCTGGGAAAATATCCTCACCTACTCCTGAACGAATAAAAAAGGCGTTAAATCCATAACGCTGACAGCCAACAAGGCGATAGCCTTTCTCTTTTCCTAACTTTATAAAAGCGGAAAGTGAAGCTCCATAGTAGTCAGAAAAGCCAATTTCATTAAATTTAACTTTGAAGTTTGGTTCATAAGGAACCGTAACCGCCTTTTCTGAACCCAATATGTCTTGATATTCCAAAACGACAACTCTTGGGTTAATACAATCAATTGCCTTCCAAATCCAGTAATCTACACCATCAAGATCCAATGACAACAAGTCAATTTCTCCTTCAAATCCATTGCTCAATATCAATGAGTTTACATTCTCAGCGTTTATCCATGATTTTACTAACTTTGGAGGCCAAATGAAAGTATCTTTAAGGTTTGAATAGAAACTTTTTCCTCTAGATATGTTCTGTTCATCTCCATCAAATAAAAGTCCGCTCCAGCCATGATTGATAATCAAATTAGCTGTATTACATTCAATGCCATCTGCAGCACATAATTCAACGCAGTTTTTATTAGTAGTTCCAATTAACGAAAATATGTAAAGTAATATTCCATCCTCTCCATTTTGAGAAAATGCTCTCAACTCAACATCTTCAAATTGTGGCAAGGGAGTTCCTCGCGCTAATAACTCCTTATATTTCAAAGAAAGAAGTATTTGCATCCCCTTATTAACTGCTGTAGTTTCAGCAACTTTATGGATAAGCGTATCAAGTTTTTCCTCAATAGTTAAGATTTTGTTACCGGATAAAGCAAAACTGTTTTTAATTATTTTCTGAATGGCTTGAAACATGCGTATAAATCTCCATAGACAAGATTAAAGTTAAAGAAATTAAAGCGAATGCCAAGGCTGCTTAAATTTAAAATCCGTATTACAAAAAAATCCAAGCATCTCTTTTTATAGTCTTCTCGGTCTTGAATAATCTGCTTAACTGCATTTGAGGGTGAAGCGCTAACGCGCCGCTTCGCTAACGCACGCTCCTGTTGACTCATACGAATTTATTCAATTACTTACTGAACGATAAACATCAACAGTCTGGGCTACAGTTTTGTCCCAGCTAAACATTTGTGACCTCTGGTGCCCTTTGGCTATTAGGCGATCGCGTTCTGTAGGATTATCGAGCAAGAACAGCAGGATATCTGCTAAGTCGCCGGTTGCTCCGGGGTTAAACAGCAAGCCAGCATCACCTACCACTTCAGGAATGCTGGAGCAATTGCAAGCTACAACAACCGTCCCGCAGGACATGGCTTCTAGAGGAGGAATGCCAAAGCCTTCGTATAGTGACGGATAGACAAAGGCGACACTGCAACGGTAAAGCTTTGCTAAATGGCGATCGCTAGCATTCCCATAATGCTTTATGTGCTCAGTCAGCTTAAGATCAGCAATCAGTTTCTCTTCTGTCTGATTAAAAGGCGAGCCAACAACACACAGCGCCATATCAGGTCGTTGGGAGACAGCTTTTGCAAAAGCTGCTAGCAAGCCATCAAAGTTCTTATAACTAGCGCGGCTACCTACATAAAGATAGTAAGGTCTAGAGGGAACTGGCTCAAGGCCATGAGAAAGACTTGCATCTATTTCTGAAGCCAGGTGTGTGACTGTTATTCTATTCTCAGGTAATGAGTATCTCTCCAATAAATCTTTCTTGGTATTTTCAGAAATGCAGATTATCGCCTGTGCCGCATGAATCGCTTTTCGTTTCTCCTCAGCTTGGTGACCCATGGGATCTATTTGTTCAGAAAAACGCTCATGGATCATGTCCCAAACAGTAAGTACAACCGGAAATCGATACTTATTTATTTCTTCTCTTGTGAGCAATGAGTAATAAGTAGGGTGAATAACATTAGGGCTACTCAGAGTAGTAACGGCTCTAAAGTAATATTTTTCAAGCCAGTGTGAGACACGTCCTGGATGAAAACCAAATCTCTTGTAGAAGAATGTTTTGAGGTTTTGATGAACTGGATAGTTGAACTCGCGAGGCTGGCAGCTAGTCAGAATAGGAGTAAAACTTGTTGGCAACCTACTAATTAAGTTGGCAAAATAGCGGTTAATACCTCCATTTTGTTGCATGATATATATTTTTCCATCATAGAGAGTACGCATTACCTTTTTTTACCTCAAAATTTCTTGGATAGCCAAAGCATGCCCTCTTTTAAATGCCTGATAAAAGCGACGCTCTCTTGGAGCCATTCGCCAGAGTTGATAAGCTGACAACAGTTTGCTTTTCCATGATAAGTTTGGTAAGGCAGGCATTTTACTTCGGCAGGCTTCCAGGATTATGCTAGAGTAACCATTTCCCTCAGCCAATCTAAGGAGATATTCCTCTTGAAGTCGATTATTCGGCATCAAATGAGTTAACTTTAAAGACACAAACTGTCCTGTTCCCAAATTAATGTCGCAAGACGTAAATGCTAGGTCTAAATCTCCGCAACATAGTAGTAGTTTCCCCTTTCGATCAAGGTTTGATCGTTTGGGATCATTGCGGAGCATGTCAGCATATTTCTCAGCCACAACTTTTCGAACACATATTCCAGCGCCACAAGGCGTTGTTTCGTAGTTGTGTAATAAGTTTGACCACTTATCTTGCTCAAACTCTCGAATAGCTAGCATCCACCAGTAAGGTTTTGTCCAATCTGGGGGTGGCTCCTCGAACTCAGGTCTAATCTGTCCGCCCCAAGCTCCAAGAATCGGCCACTCGAGGCTGATTTGCAATGCTACTTCTAAATAATCTGTGTCTAGAACATTATCATCATCTACAAAGACTAAAGTTTCAGCTACTGCTTCCTTAATGCCTCGTAGCCGAGCTGGGGTCAAACCCAGTTGATCTTCTCGAATGTGACGCGCTTGAGGATGCCAACTCAGGTCAATTTCTGAAGAAAGCAGTTGAGCACTTGCATTATCAATTAGCAAAAGTTCCCATAGCTCTGTCGGTAAAGCCTGGTTCTTAAGTGCTTGTAACACCTTGTCAAGATAATTACGCCGAGGATTATGGGTGCAAATGATAACGCTTATCACTGTCATAACAGGAAGGAAGAATGAGTCTTGTTAAAACAAGTTCCACTCAAATAGGACTTGCTCATGTTGGTTTAGACCATTTTGCTGGCTTAAGCCACACAAGGCTATCCACACCAGGGTTAGCGCGCCTCAAACCCTATTGACAAAAGGACTTGCTTGAGCCGTGATGTGACCTGAAACAAAGTGGTACTATCCGAGCTAGGGTAAGATTTTATCCATCTAACTGCAACTTGACTTAA
>JAABUQ010011705.1_pt1 | contig 11122 bp, 7 predicted proteins | sample 5560001 | NCBI WGS metagenome assembly JAABUQ01 (sample SAMN10711888, study PRJNA513371) | rock metagenome | isolation source: Antarctica rocks | place: Antarctica: Victoria Land, Finger Mt nord | collected 2015-12-18
AACAAATGAGGTAGGATGACAAGAGCCGACGGGTGCGAGGGTAGCCCCCACCCCGTCGGCCCGGACCGGCGCTAGTTACTGCCGGAGGAAGTCGCTGGGAGTGAAGGAACTGGGCGGGACGTTGGTGACGATAGCGAGCAGGTGCCCCCCGCGCCTCGTGGAAATCAAGGTGCCGTTGAGACCGACGGTGCCGGCGTCGCGGAGGGTCAGACCCGAGAAGACCAGCCCGTTGGTCAGGCCGATCTTGTCCCCTTCGCCCTGGTTGAAGTCGCCCAGCGTGGCCGTCCCGTTGTGAGCGTCGAGCACGAACACGTCGGCGCCGGGTCCGCCGATCATCGTGACCCGCGACGTGCTGCCGATCAGGACGTCGTTACCGGCCATCCCGTCGAGCGCCCAGAAGCGCGGGTCGGGGCCGAGGGTGTCGTCCCCCGCCGTCCCGCCGAGGACCGGCAGGCCGACGGTCTTGTTGGGGAACCCGGCGGAGTCCACATAGTTGACCTTGCCGACCTTCTGGTACGCCAGGTACGTCCGCTGGCCGCTGACGGGGTCGGGGGCCGAGTAGTTCACGCCGTAGGTGGCGTAGTTGGCGTCCGGACCCGAGACCAAGGCTTCGGTTATCACCCGGCCGGTGAGCGAGCCGTTGCTGGCGAGCGGGAAGCCCAGGATCGCGGCGGCCGTCGACGCGATGTCGGCGTTGCCCACGGGGTTGGGGTCCTCGTACCCCTGCTTGAAGTCGGGGCCGATGGCGGCCATGTTGATGAACGTATCGTGCCGGCCGATCGTGCCGTGCATCCCTTGACCTTGCTGGAGGCCGCTGTCGGCGACTTCCACGGCGGTCATCAGCGGGTTGCTCGGGTCGGTGCTGAAGGTGGCGAAGTTGACCACCACCGCCGGCTTGGGCAGGTCGGTCGAACCTTGCAGGTTGATGGCGGTCAGGGGCAGCGTCCCCGGTGGGATCGCGCCGAAGTCCTCGTTGACGAACAACCCGCTGACGTAATCCTGCTTCAGCAGTACGGCGACGACCTGCTTGAGAACGTCCGGGCTGCCCGAGGGGATGTAGACCAGGTCGGAGCCGCCGTTGGCCGCGATCGCGACCAGGGCATCGGTGGTCGCCAACGGGGTGACAAACTGACCCAAACCGCCGATCAGGCCGTTGCCGCCCCGAGGGCGCTGGCCCTGGGTCGGGTCGACGGGCGCGTAGGCGACACCGTTGCTGGGCTGGACGGTGGCCGGCGCGTCCGGGTCGTAGAGGGGAAGGTTCAGGTCGTGGGCCAGATCGATGGCCACAAAGCCCGCCGGGAGGAAGCCGGGATTAACGCCGGGATAGGTCTGGGTGGCCGCGTAGCTGTTGGTCGGTTTCGACGAGGCGTCGACCGGCTGTTTGCTGATGGTCCCAAAGCCGTGGTCGGCGGTGACGATGATGTCGGTACTCGCCGCCAACCCGTTGGCGTTGACGGCGTTGAGAATCTGGGCCAGGTTCGTGTCCGCGTTCCGGACCGCGGCTCTGGACGTGAGACCGTTGATTCCTGGCACCAGGCTGTTCAGGCTGTCCCCCTGGTTGTGCTGGGTGCCGTCCGGGTCGCGCGACCAGTAGACCAGGACGAACGGCTTCCCGTCCTTGACGAACTTGGGAATGATCGCCTTGGTGATGGCGTCGGTAAAGTATTGCTGCTGGGCGAGGTTGGCGGCCAAGGTGCCCGGCGTCGCGTTGGTCCCCGAAACGCCGTTGGGTCCCCGCGTCGGCGCCACGACGGCGATGTTGGCCTTATTGAGGTAAGCCAGAAAATCGGCGGCGAGCGGGATGCCGCCGGTCCGGCCGGTCAGGTCGTCGATGATGATGGTCTGAGGGGGCGGGACCACCCCGTTCTGGAGGTTCCCTTGACTGATGTCCTGGATCAGCGTCGGCCCGAGCTTGCCGACCGCGGCCGTGTTGAACCCCCGGACCCGAGCGGCGGCCATGAGGCTCTCTTCGTTGAAGAAGTTGCCCCCACCGGCGAAGTGCCCGTTGAGGTCGGCTAGCACCGGGTCGTTCTCGACGAACGGAGTCAGCGTCCCGCTGGCCAGGTTGGTGGCCACCCCGTTGACATTCTGGCGGGCGAAGACGGGATATCCGGCGAAAATCGTGTTGCTGAAGTCACCCGTGTCGCCGGGGAAGTGCCCGGTGGCGATCGCGGCGCCGTTGGGAGTGGTGAAGGTCGGGAAGACCGAGTGGCTGTTCGAGAAGTTGACCCCGTTGTTGCGGATCGACAGGAGCGTCGGCGCATCGAGCGGGTTGATCGACCCCGGGCGCAGCCCGTCACCGACGAAGATAATCACGTTCCGGCCGGTCGGCGGTTGCGCGAGGACCGGTCGGGCGGCCCATCCCCCCCAAGTTGCGACCGAGATCATCCAGGCCGCGCTGACGAGAACGGTCCGGGACCACCTTCGACCATCGGGTCGTCCCAACATCCAGGCGGAAAGCCCTCGACGACTGCATGGGTCTGCCATTGCCAACTCCCTTTTCGAAGGCTGTCGCTTCTTCGCGGATGGGAAAATTGCGATCGAGGCGGGATTCGGGTGGGGCGGCCGGCCGAGGCGCGCCTCGGTCCGCCGACGGTCCTGATCCCAGCATCCATCCCGGCTCGCCTCTGGCGGAAGAGGACACACTATACCCCGGTCGAGGACGGCCCGGTCAACACCCAAACCATCGTCGAGCCAGGACTTAACGAAAACGACACATCATGTTCGCGCCCTCTTAACCCCGCTGTCGGCCCGCGGCATCATCGCGGATCTGGCCGAGTGATCGCTCGGGGCTAAACTGGAACGCACGCGAGCCAAACCGATGAAGTGACGGCAATGCCCGCTTGATACAATCCGAGGGGAGGAGCGTCGAAGTTGGAGTTTCTTCCCCCCAGCGGGGCCGCCCGGACCGAGGCGGATTCCGGTTCACCCGTCAAGAAAATCGTGATGAACAAACGCGGAGCCTGGGTCCTGAAGGCATCTCGGTTCCTCCAGGATCACCTCATCCTCTTGTTGATCGTCGCTTACGCCCTGGGTGCGTTCTGGCCCGGTCATGGTCGGCAGGCGCGCGGCCTGTCGATCGGCCATGTCACCCTCTTCCGCGAGCAGGTCAAACTCTCCCTGCCGGTGCTGACTCTGGCCTCCCTGCTGGTGAGCGCCGGCCTGGGTGTGAACCTCGTCGACTTGAGCGGGCTGGCACGCCGGCCCGCCCCGCTGCTCGCCGGGATCGCGGCCAACAGCCTGATCCCGATCGGGTATCTCTGCGGGGTCACGGTGATCATGCGTCCCTGGCACAGCCCGGACGAGGTCCAGAACATCCTCGTTGGGCTGGCCTTGGTCGCCTCGATGCCGATCGCCGGCACCTCCACCGCCTGGTCGCAAAACGCCGACGGCGATCTGGCCCTCAGCCTCGGCCTCGTTTTGGCGTCAACCCTGCTGAGTCCGCTGACGACCCCCCTGGCGTTGCGGACCATCGGCCTGATGGCGACGGGAGATTACGCCGAGGACCTGCGCGACCTGGCAACCGGTGGCGCGGGTTTGCTGCTGGCGTTGGCCGTCATCCTCCCGACTTTGTTGGGGGTCGCGCTGCGGAAGGTCGCCGGCGAATACCGGATCGCCGCCGCCAGGCCCGCGCTCAAGCTGATCAACACCTCGGTCATGCTGTTCCTGAGCTACTCGACCGCGTCCGACTCGATCCCCCAGGCGATCACCGCTCCGGACACCGACTTCCTGATCGCGATGCTGCTGGTCGTCGTCGGCTCCTGCGTGGTGACTTTCGCCGCGGGCTGGGGGATCGCCCAATGGCTGGGCGTGGGCCGCGACCAGCGGACCTCCCTGATGTTCGGTCTGGGGACAAACAACAACGGGACCGGGCTGGTGATGGCCTCGCTCGCCCTGGCGGACCATCCCCGGGTCATCCTGCCGATCGTTGCTTATAACCTCATCCAACAGTTGGTGGCCGGAGTCGTGAGCCGGATAACCGTCTCCGACCCCATACGCCTGGGCAACGATTGGCGAGGCCGTCAGGCGGAGGCCCGGGTCCGAAACCGGCGGTAGCCGAGGCCCGCGAGCGCCCCGATGGCCATCAGGGTGAGAGACGACGGCTCGGGGACGGCCGCCGGCACGAAGAGCAGGCCGTGCGGCGAGGCGTTGGCCGCGAACAGCCCGTCGGTGATTGACGTGGAGACGCCGGTCGTCGGGTCGATGAAGTCCACGGAGTTGGTGCTGCCGATCGAGCCGTAGGTGCCCCCCGCCTGGAACGACCCCTGCAAGGCGTAGATCGTGTTGTTGGCGGTGTCAGCGACGAGCAGCCGCTGATCGCCGCTACTGGCGAAGGCCGTGTCGTCCAGCCCGGACAGACTCGCCCCGGTGGAGCTGATCAGGCTGAGGAAGCTGACGGCCTGAGCGCCGGTACCGGGATTCCGGACGGTGGTCAGCGCCCCGTCGTCCCCAGAGGACAGGACGAGGCTCCCGTCCGGCCGGAGGCGGAGCGAATCCGGGTCGTTCGCGATGATCGTGCCCACCTGGCCCGTCGCGCTGTTCGTTCCGGTCGCGTTGAAGGGCAGCACCGAGCTAACACTGATCGTCCCGTTGCCGAGCGTCGCCTGGACGATGATCGGGTCGGCCGAGTTGACCGGGTTCGTGTAGCTCAGGTAAGTCTTGCCCCCGGTGAAGACGACGTCATCGAACCCTCGGCCCGGCGTCTGGGATGTGTACGAAAACTGGGCTGTCGCGCCGGTGGAGGCGTTGATGGTCGTCAACGCGGAGTTGGAGTCCTGGTTCTGCAAGACCCAGAGCTGGTTGGTCGAGGGGTTGTAGCGGAGCCCGTCGGCGCTCCCCGCGATGCTGTAAGTTTGCATGACCCGGCCCGCGAGGTCATACTCGGCGATGGTGGAAGAGCCGCCTGTGCCGGGGGGGAGGGTGGAGGAGGCGCCGTTGCCGTACTCGACCCAGACGTGGCTCCCGTCGGTGGTGATCGAGTCGGGTCGAGATCCGCCGACGGCCGCCCCCGTGGCGAAGACGGTGGCCGTGAACCCGGCTTGTGCCGGTCGGATGGGTGCGAGGAGGCAGGCGGCCAGGGAGGCCACAGCCAGGTTGCGAGCGATCCCGATGTGAGTCATGCTTACCTCAAGAGAAGGAGGGTCGGTCGTCGGTCGGCGAGCCAGGCTCGCCGGTTCCGGGAGCGTCTCGGAGCGAGGGGCTTCCGGGACGGTCGTCATGTCGGGGCATCGATGAGTTCACGATGACCAGCCGGGACTCCCCGATTCCGCATGGACCCGTCGCCGGGGACTTCGTCCGTCGCTCCCGGGCGCTCATTGGATCGGTCCTGCGTTCCCCTGTCCAGTGAAGATATGATGAGACCGGCCGACCGACGGGCTGGGAGCCACTCAGGCCACCCGACGCCGCAGCAGGAGCGACGCGAGGCCCCCCCCGATGACGCCGAGCATCAAGCGAGCGAAATCGGTGTCAATTAAGCGAAATCGGTGTCAATTCAAAGCAAAATCGGTGTCAATTCATTTTGAGCAAAATCGAGCAAAATCGGTGTCAATTCATTTTGAAGCGAAATCGGAGCGAAATCGGAGCGAAATCGGAGCGAAATCGGTGTCAATTCATTTTGTTGAAACGGAAAAATGAATTGACACCGATATCGCTCCCGATATCCTCCGATTTCCCCGACACCGATTTCCCCCATTTCTCATGGCTCGAACCTCGGTTAAGTTGGGGCGCATTGCGTGCGAGCTGTTACTTCGACGCGAGAAGGTCCGAGCGCAGGATCGTCGGCTCGCCCTCGAACAGCTCCGGCCCCCGCTCGGCCAGGAGCTTGGGCACCGGGCCGTCGAGGTGTGCCCGGAAAGCCGCGTCGTCGGTGAAGGTGTCGAAGATCGCGTATGCGCCGGGCTTCTCACGCATCACCAGGAAGCGCGTGGTCCCGGGCTCCTTCCGGATGAGCGGAAGCGCTTCTTCGATGAGGAAGCGCTCCGCCTCGGCATACTTGCCAGGCTTGGCCGTCATGGTGGACCAGATCGCGAACTTGTCCATCGCTACCCTCGGTGCTTGGATCATGCGGCGTCGCTGCCCGCGCCGAAGCGGGTCAGGAAGTGGCGGCAGCCGGTCACGTCAAGGCCGTCGCCGCGCCAGGCGACGTAGCCGTCCGGACGAACCAGGTAAGTCGCTTGCCCGTCCTGCTCGCGCAGGCCATAGGCTTCGAACACCTCGGGCGAAGACACGAGCTCGACACGAGGATCGCGACCGACCGCCAGCCTGGCGATCAGGTGCGTCGTAACGCCGCCTCGCGCGATCGCCTCGAGCGTGTCCGCCGCAAGGCTCGCCTCAGCGCGCTCCAGTGGCTTGCGCGACAGTGCGAGCACCGTCCATCCGTAGCCCGTGGTCAGGTCGAATACGTCCCTGTGGCGGGCGATGGCGGCATTGGGGGCGCGCTGCCCAACTTGCGGTCCAAGGCTGCCGAGCTTGGGCGCCGCATCCTCACCGAAGCTTGCCGGGTAGACGATGTCGAGTTCAGACAAGGTTCGGAATGCCCTGTGCTGGACCGACTTCATGTTGGAGAGGGCGGCCACCGCGGGCTTGGCGATCCAGTCCCGCACCGTCGCCTCCCATCCCGTTTTGCCCGCGGCCGCGGAGAACATCTTGTCCGACGTCGCCACCACCTGCAGGCCGACAGGCCGGCGCTCTGTGTCGTAGGTGTCCAGCAGGCTGGGCGACGCCCCGTGCCGGAGCACCGCCGCGAGTTTCCAGGCGAGATTGGCCGCGTCCTGGAGGCCGGTGTTCATGCCCTGCCCGCCAGCCGGCGAGTGGATGTGGGCGGCGTCGCCGGCCACGAAGACCCGGCCCTTGCGGTAGGTATCGACACCGCGGTGATGCACCCGGTAGCGCGTCGTCCAGACTGGCTCCGACAATGTCGCGTCCGTGCCCGTCGCCTGACGGAAGGCGGCCTGGAGTTCTGGCAGGTCCATTTGGGAAGCGGCTGTGCCACCCTGGTCGGCCTTGCCGCTATGGTCGGTCGTCATGACGCGCGAACAGGCGGCGCCGTCCAGCGGCAGGAATAACCCGACCGACGCTCCGTGCATAAAGACGCGGAAGCGTGAATGGTCATAGGGCCACTCGACCCGGCAGTCCGCAAGCAGGAACGTCTGGGCGTACTTGGCCCCCTCGAACGTGAAACCTTGCGTACGACGGACAATGCTGTGAGCGCCGTCGCCGCCGATGACGTAGCTGCTGCGAATGGCGAACGCCGTGCCATCGGGCGTAGTCCCGGTCGCGGTGACGCCCTGCCCATCCTGCTCGAGTCCGGTGATCTCCATCCTACGCTCGACCTCGACGCCCTGCGCGGAAAGATCCTCGATCAGGATCGCCTCGGTCTGCGATTGGGGAAGGAGGAATATGAACGGATAGGGCGTGTCAGGCGATTCCGCCATATCGTAGTTCAGGCCGCCGACGTGCTTGCCGCCGACGTAGAACTCGATGCCCGGATTGATGACGCCCCTGTCGAGCAGCTTGCCGACAACGCCCAAGTGCTGGAACAGCTCCATGGTGCGCGCCTGGATGGCGAAGGCGCGCGACTCCCGCGACGCCTCGCCCCGCTCGTCCACGATCCTCACTTGCACTCCGCTTCTCTTGAGCAGGTTGGCGGCCATGAGGCCCGTAGGGCCGGCCCCCACGACGAGGATCTCACAGACGTCCGGATGATTGTCGGCGCTCGTCATGATCGGCCCTCCATAAGTGACCATTCGATCAATATACATAGGGAACAAGGTCCGTCAAGATAAAACTGACTTTCAAGTCTTTTATGCTAAGCTCGGTACATGACACGTTCCTCCATCCGGACCCAGATTCGCCGACGCGGCCCGAGAGCGAGAACCCGGCGAGAACCCGGGGCGAGAACCCGGTGTCAGTTCTGATTTCGGCGAGAACCCGGTGTAGACACTCAACTCGGCGTCTATTTTCTGCCACATTGAGCGTCTACTTCTGGACAACGAAGAGAGCATTCCGCAGTATGAAAGGGTTGTCAAGGGTCCACTGATAATAGACGCGGGATGGGCCGGTGGTAAAGACGCCCAAGCTGCTGGATCGGGTTCGCGAGGCGATGCGAACGGCGCATGACAGCTTGCGGACCGAGGAGGCTGATCTCGGCTGGATTCGCCGGTTCATCCTCTGGCAAAAGGGAATCGGAAAGAGAAGGGAATTGGGAAAGGAATTGGGAAAGGAATTGGTGTCAATTCATTTTTCCGCCGGCTAGGCAGTTCAGGTCCGGCGGAGATGACCTCTTTGGGCGATTTTGGGGGGAATTTGGCAAAATCTTGCGATCAGTGTGATCGAGCCGGCTCAAAAAAGTGATGTTATTCTCGATGCAACGGCCGCGCCGCCTGGGTGGTGCCGCGCCGATCGGTTGGGATGACTTTGACTTTTGATTGAGGGTGCTCCGATGGGTCTTTCAGCAGTACGACTGGCTGCCAATCGTGCCAACGCCTTGAAGTCGACCGGGCCGAGGACGGTCGGGGGGAAGGAGGCTTCGCGGCGCAATGCCTTGAAGCATGGGTTGACGGGGCGAGGGATCGTCATCCCGGGGGAAGATGAAAACGAGGTGGCGCTGCGGATCGAGGCGCTGGAGCCTGAACTGGCGCCGGAGGGGGAGGTCATGGCCCGGCTGCTGGTCCGGCAGGTCGCGGTGTTGACCGTCCGCCATGAGCGGGGGTTCCGCCACGAGAGCGCCGCGCTCGCCGAGCGGATGCGGCACGCCGCCGACACTTATGACGACGCGCGGCGGGCCGCCGCCGAGGGACTGCTCGACCGGATCGCCATCGAGCCGGCCACCACGCACCGCCGGCTCATGGCCACGCCCGAGGGGGTGGATTGCCTGCTCGGCCGGCTCGGGGCGTTGCGGGCGACGACCGCGCCTCGGCCGTACATCCAGTGGTCGGCGAACGACGGGTACGAGCTGAACCTCTGCATGGGGCAGAAGATCAGCGGGGCGCCGTCGACTCGGGCGTACCTCCTGACGCAAGGCATCCTGCTCGGCAACTGGGCGGGGATCGACCCGGCCGAGTTGGAGGACCTCGGCGGGATGTCGCGGCCGCACTGGGCGATGGCCGAGCTGCACAAGATCCTCGGCGCCGAGATCGCCCGGCTGGAGGCGCACCGCGCGACGCTCAACCTGGCCGACGTCGCCCAGAGCCGCGCCGAGGCGGCCGAGCGGGTCATCGTCGACACCGGACCCGACGGGTTGACGCTCCGCCGGTTCCAGGCGGCCACCGAGCGGTCGATGCTCAAGATCCTCCGCGAACTGCGCCTGATGCGCTACGAGGGCCGCTGCCGCGCCGTCGACCCGGCCGAGGTGGTCGAAGTGCTCGACGCGATGGCGGCGGAAATGCCCGAGCTGCAAGAGGTTGCGGTCGAACTGGCTTCGTTTTCCCCGACCCCCGCGCCGCCCACCCACCCGGGCTCGCGGGCGACGCTCACATCGGTCCTGACCGATCCGAAATCGTCCTATGTGCCGATCACGGCTGGTCTCGCCCCCCCAAACTGCCCCGCCCAGCCCCCTGAAGCCCCGCCCGACCCGCCCCAACGCTCGATCCCCCCGCCCTCGCCCGGCGGGACCGCTCGGCGTGCGCGCCGGGTGGGACGATCGCCGCGTGCAAGCTCCGCTGGCGGAACCCGATGCCCGGACCGAGGAGGAATGGATTGCCGGGGACGAGGCGGCGGCCACGGAGAACGACGACCAAGCCGTGATCACCGTCCCGACGGCGCTCCTCCCGAAGTCCGGCGGCTGCTGGCGGCCCCTAAGACGGCTTAACCTCACGCCGCTCGCCGCTCATCATCACCAGCCAAAATTTCCGCCCTTGATTGACGCCGAGACCGGTTCCTGGCAACGTAGATGTTGGCTTGTGCGATCAATTCCCGTGAATCACCTCCATCCGTCCTTTCCATGCAGTTCCGCGACGCGGCGTTTCCCCGGCCCGAGCGGCCAAGGGCGGCCGCGCACGGTGGGTTTTCACCACTTTGCTGTGCCTACCTTGGGAGAATCGACAAATGCGTAGGTCATCCCGCTGCGGGTTCACGCTGATCGAGCTGTTGGTGGTGATCGCCATCATCGCCGTCTTGATCGCCCTGCTTTTGCCCGCCGTGCAGGCGGCGCGCGAGGCCGCCCGCCGGAGCCAGTGCGTCAACAACCTCAAGCAGATCGGCCTGGCGCTGCACAATTACGAGAGCGCGATCGGCTCGCTCCCGCCGGGGGAAGGGGCGGCGCCGGTGAACAATTGGGACGGGTGGTCGCCGCTGACGATGATGCTCCCGTTCGTCGAGCAGAATAACCTCTACAACGCGATCAACTTCAACCTCGCACTCGGTGCCGCCCGCGGCTACCCGGCCAACACCACGGCGCAGCGGACGACGATCAACAGCTTCCTCTGCCCGTCGGATATCGACCGACTCACCAGCGCCGAGGGGCACAACAATTACTTCGGCAACGCGGGGGCGACGCCGGCGATGTCGACCAACCAGCCGTCGGGCCTGTTCGCGGGGATGACGCCGCTCTCGGACCCCAACTACTACTCCGCGACGGTCGTGCGGTTCGCCGACATCACCGATGGCTTGAGCAACACGGCCGCCTTCTCCGAGCGGCTCAAGGGGGTCGGCACCTTCAACACGGACCAGCTCGACGGGATGAAGCCGTCGGCCTCGGTCAGCAAGATTTCCGGGATCACCGGCGACCCGATCGTCGTGTTCAACCTGTGCAACGCCGCCAGCCCCACCATGACCGGCGCATCGCTCTCGGGCTTCGTGTCGGTGGGGAGCACCTGGCACCTCGGCGAGGCCCCGGGGTCCCGCTACAACCACGTGATGCCCCCCAACACCTGGAGCTGCACGGGGAACAACACCGATAACGATGGCTCGCACACGACCGGGAGCCGCCACCCCGGCGTCGTTAACGTTTGCATGGCCGACGGCTCGGTGAAGGCGGTCAAGAACACGATCAACCTCGTGACCTGGCGGGCGATCGGCACCAAGGCCGGCGGCGAGGTCGTCTCGGCGGACTCTTACTGATCGATCCGGCGGATCGGGAGGCTTATCGCGATGTCACGCCATCTCCCTCGAAAACTCCGGCTCG
>JAABUQ010011706.1_pt1 | contig 11121 bp, 10 predicted proteins | sample 5560001 | NCBI WGS metagenome assembly JAABUQ01 (sample SAMN10711888, study PRJNA513371) | rock metagenome | isolation source: Antarctica rocks | place: Antarctica: Victoria Land, Finger Mt nord | collected 2015-12-18
CGCTGCGTGGCATCGTCGGGGTGAATCTCCAGGGGTGAGAAGGGCAGATTCATCAACGCCAGCCTTCATGAGACCGGCTGGCGAAGATTTTAGCCAGATTGTTCAGATTTCCAGATCCCCTCTGAGAGCCGCGCCGACATCTCCCAACACAGGGTCGATTTGCCGACACCGGCCGGGCCGGTGATAAGCAGGATGTGTGTGCGACGTATTTTCTGGTCCGATTTCATCGCCGCTCCTACCCTCGCATCAGTTTGTCGAAAGTCGGCACCGCACTCATGGAGCGAGCCCAGGGAGTCTCATCGAACAGCTATAAATTGCGCCACCCACGACATTACCGGCGTTCACACCCAACCGCAACGCCGCGTGGTTCCGCCGTGGCGGTTGGCTCCGTTATGATAATCGGATGGACGCCGAACTGCTGGGATTGCTGCGTTGCCCCCGATGTGGGCAGGGGCTCGACCGGGTCGAGGGGGGCGAGGCGCTGCGCTGCGGGGGGTGCGGGGCGAGTTACCCGGTGGTCGGGGGGATTCCCCGTTTCGCGGGGGAAGGGTACGTCGCGAGCTTCGGGCGGCAGTGGAATCGGTACGACGTGGCGCGGGACGGGGAGGACGAGGCGACGTTCCGGGTCAAGACGGGGGTCGACGCCGACGACCTGGCGGGGCGGCTCGTGCTCGACGCGGGGTGTGGCGGGGGTCGGTATGCCCGGTTGTTGGCGGCTCACGGGGCGAAGGTGGTCGGGGTCGACCTCAGCTCGGCGGTCGACAAGGCGGCGGCGCTCTGCGGGCGGCTCCCGGGGGTGGGGATCGTCCAGGCGGACCTGCTCGCGTTGCCGATGGCCGAAGGGGCCTTCGACATGGCGTTCTCGATCGGCGTCCTGCACCACGGGCCGGACCCTCGGGGGGCGTTCCGGGCGGTGGCCCGGCGGGTCAAGCCGGGGGGCCGGCTGGCAATCTGGCTGTATCGCCGGAACACCCCGGCGCAGGAGTGGGCCAACTCGGCGATCCGGGCGGCGACGACCCGCCTGCCCGCCCGGGCCCTGGAACCGCTCTGCCTCGGGCTCGGAGCGCTGGGGAGCCTGCCGGTCGTGAACCGGACGCTCAACAAGGTGGCCAACTTCTCGAACCACCCCGACTGGACGCTCCGCGTCTGCGACAATTTCGACTGGTACGCGCCGAAGTACCAGTCGCACCACTCCGTCGACGAGCTGAAACGCTGGTTCGCCGAGGAAGGATACGTCGACCTCGTCGAACTGCCCCCCGCCCGCTCGGGACGCCTCTACGACTGGGCCTATCGCCACGACCTGATCATCGGCAGCGGCGTCAACGTCGCCGGGACCCGACGGGGATGATCGTGGAGCGTGGAGCGTGGAGCGTGGGGGAGGATCGCCGGGGGGCAGAGATATGGAACGAGCCTATGACCACTTGATCGACGCGGAGCGCGTGGCTTTGGGCCGGGGGGGGCGGGCGGTCGACAAGATCGCTCTCATCAAGGCGCTTCGGGAGGCCACGGGCCTGAATCTGAGCGACGCCAAGGCGGCCGTCGAGGGCTACCTTGCCCGTCGAGGGTCCGGGATGGCGACGGGCGACCCCCGGGCGGACTGGATCGATGACCTGCTCGACGCCGAGCGGGCGAGCGCGGCGCGAGAGGATCGGCCGGTCACGAAGATCACGCTCATCAAGGCGGTCCGCGAGGCGTCGGGCCTGGGACTCGCGGCGGCGAAGCGGGCCGTCGAGGATTATCTGAGGCGACGGGGCGGCGAGGGGCTGCCGGCCGGCTCGGGAGGCCGGACGGGGCTGGTCGTCCTGGCGGCGCTCCTGCTCGGGGCCGCCGCGCTGGCCTATTCCATTTCTCTTCGCTGACGGGACCCATCGCCTATTCGCGGGGGGGCCAGAGGTGGTGGCCGACCAGGGTCGTCTCGACCCGGTACAGGCCGGTCCCGGCGGTGATGTAGAGGGTGGATCGCCCCGGCCCGGCGAACTCGACGTTGCTGGGGGACTCGGGGACGGCGAGGAAGCCGCTCGGCGTGCCGTCGGGGCGATACACGTAGATGCCCGCCTTCGGGCCCGACCCGGCGGTGGCGACGATCCGGCCGTCGAGGGCCACGGTCAGGCCGTCGACCCCGCGGTCGGCGTAGGTGGCCAGGACCCGCGGCCGGGCGACCGCCCCCGCGGCGTCGAGGTCCAGCGCCAGCAAGGCCCGGCGGGTCGGCCCGGTGTCGGCGACGTAGAGCGTCCGGCCGTCGGGGGAGATCGCCAGGCCGTTGGGCTTGATCGCCGTGGTTTCGAGCCGGGCCACGGCGCCGTCGGGGTCGACCCGGAAGACCCCCTCGAAGTCCAGCTCGCGCGGCTCGTCGCCGACATAGCGGGGGTCGGACACGTAGACCCGCCCCCGGGCGTCGACCGCCACGTCGTTGGGGCTGTTGAACCGCTTCCCTTGATAGCGGTCGGCCAGGGTCCGGACCCGGCCGTCGCCCCCGGTGATCGACACCCGCCGGTTGCCGCCGATGTTCGCCCCTTCGGCGACGATCAGCCGCCCCCGGGGGTCGAAGATCATCCCGTTGGCCCGGCCGCCGGGGTCGCGAAACGGGGCGACGGCCCCCGTCTTCGGGTCGAACCGCATGATCCGGTCGCCGATGTCCGAGAACAGGATCGACCCGTCCCCGGCCAGCGCCCCGCCCTCGGTGAAGCTCCCCTCGCCCCAGAGCTTTTCCAGCCTCGCCCCCGGCGCGATCAGCCCGTCCGGCCCGTCGGCGGCGATCAGGCACAACGCGAACGCCATCGAGATCATCGGCAAACCTCCGAAGGGGGCGGGACGACGCCGGATTCTCCCCCCATGATACCCACGACGGGGCGGACGAAGCACCAGCCCGGATCTCCGCCGCGCGAGCCTGAATCCACCCGCCCGGGGCTCGCGGACGTCCGGGGCCGCCTCGCCCGGCGGGGGCGCTGGCGGCGGGCGACGGGCCGTGCGAGGATGGGTCGCCCCCGGGCCGACGCCCGGGCGGGGCGAACCCTCCTCGGGAAGCCTGATCGGCTCGATGGACCCGTCGGGACATCCGGCAATGACCGATAACGACCGCCGGCGTCCCACCCTCTTCGACGTCATGACCCTGATCGCCGCGACCGCCATCGGGTTGGCGATATCCCAGCTCGGCTGGCCTCGCGGGATGCTCCCGGGCGCGCCCCCGGTGACGGGGACCGTGACAAGCAACGGGGTCACGGTGAGCTTCACCACCGCCACCCCGCCGGCATCCTCCGGCTACCCGTCGAGGCGGTGGGCCGCGCCGGTGGCCCAGTGGACCGCCCCGGGCTTCCCGGTCCTGGCCGCCTGGACGGGGGCCTACCTGGCGTCGAGGCTCCGGGCCCCCCGGCCCCGCCGCCGGCGGCTGATCCGGCAACCCGGGCTCGCCGCCGCCGTCGCGGCCCTGGCCGTCCTGATCGTCGAGGCCCCCGCGGTCGTCGGGATCGCGTGGCTCGACGGCCGATTCGGCTGGGCCACCCCGTCGAGGGTCGCCCAGGTCGCCGCCAACGCCACGGTCCTGCTGGCCCACCACGCCGGGCTCGCCGTCGCCGTGGCCTGGCTGACGCTGGCCCTGGCCGGTCGATGGCGGGCGGAACGGGGATGGATCGACCGCTGGGGGCGGGCCCTCGGTTGCGCCTGGATCGCGGCCGGCCTGCTCTCGGCCGTCCTGGTGGACCACGTGGCCTGGTGGGGGAACTTCTTCGAGCCGTGATGCACGCCCGGCCTGGCGGAGCCGGTGGGCCAGTCACCGCTCCTCGACGCCACGCTCGCCCCGGTCGCGCCGCGACGCAAGGGGTGATCCCGGGGGCCAAATCGGCGCGATCGAGCTTGCGGGGACGGCCGGGATCGGGTCCACTTCGACGAAGAGGGACTCCCCGGACGGAACGGATTCGCCGCCAATGGCCAGCTTGCCCCTGTTCGACCGCCTCGACGAGCCGGTCTCGGTCTCGGAGCTGACCGCGCGGATCAAGGAGGCGCTGGAAGGCGACTTCGCCGACGTCGCCCTGCTCGGCGAGGTGTCGAACCTGTCGAGGCCGAGGTCGGGGCATGTTTACCTGAGCCTCAAGGACGACTCGGCCCAGATCCGCGCCGTGATCTGGAAGAGCACGGCCCAGCGGCTCGCCTTCGACCTGCTCGACGGGCTCTCGGTCCGGGTCTGGGGCGACCTGGCGGTCTATGCCCCTCGGGGCGAGTATCAGGTCACGATCCGCCGGGTCGAGCCCGAGGGGATCGGGGCCCTGGAGCTGGCCTTCCGCCAGCGGTTCGCCAAGCTCCAGGCCGAAGGGCTGTTCGACCCCGACCGGAAGCGGCCGTTGCCCCGGTTCCCCCGGCGGATCGTGGTCGTGAGCAGCCCCACCGGCGCGGCGGTCCGCGACTTCCTCCAGGTGACCGGCCGGCGGTGGTCGGCCACCGAGATCCTGATTGCCCCGGCCCGGGTGCAGGGCCCGGGCGCGGCCGAGGAGGTGGCCGAGGCCATCGGGCTGGCCAACCGCGTGGCCGGGGCCGACCTGATCGTCCTGGCCCGGGGGGGCGGGAGCCTGGAAGACCTCTGGGCGTTCAACGAGGAGGTCGTGGCCCGGGCGATCGCGGGATCGGCCTTGCCGGTGGTCTCGGCGATCGGCCACGAGGTCGACGTCACCCTGGCCGACCACGCGGCCGACTTCCGGGCCCTGACCCCCAGCGAGGCCGGCGAGCGGTGCGTGCCCGACGCCCGCGAGGCCCGCCAGGCCCTCGACCACCTCCGGGGCCGTCTGGCCCGCGACGCCCGCGACCGCCTGGCCGACGCCCGGCTCCGGCTCGACGACCTGGCCGCCCAGCTCGACCGGGCGACCCGCCGCCAGGTCGCCGACCGCCGCCATCGCCTGGCCCGGCTCGCCGCCGCCCTGGAAGCCCTCAGCCCCCTCGCCGTGCTCGCCCGGGGCTACTCCCTGACCTTCCGCCCCGGCGAACCCGCCCCCCTCCGCGACGCCCGCGACGCCCGGCCCGGCCAGCAGATCCTCACCCGCCTCGCCTCCGGGTCGATCCTCGGCCGGGTCGAGGAGGTCCGGACGGATGAAGACGACGCTTGAAGACCAAAACGGATCAACCCAGGTGCCAACCATGCCCGTGGCGAGCGAGATCGGCTTCGAAGCCGCGGTCGAGGAACTGGAGCGGATCGTGGCCGAGCTGGAGCGGGGCGGGCCCGACCTGGGCTCGGCCCTGGCCCGGTACGAGCGCGGGGTCGGGCTCCTCGGGCATTGCCAGGGGCTCCTCGACTCCGCCGAGCGGTCGGTCGCGCTGCTGACGGGCGTGGACGAGTCGGGCCGGCCGATCACGTCCCCGTTCGACGCGGCGGCGACGGCGACCGCCCGACCCTCGAAGCCCGGCGACGGCCCGGCTTGAGGGGCCCCGATCCGCCGGCGCGCGACGAGCCCCGGTCGACCGCCCCAGCGGGCCGCCGACCGGGACTTCGCGGGTCTCCGAGGCCCGGCGCGTCGGATCAGACGATGCCGCCCGAGCCGCCGGTGGGCGTGCCGTTGCCGGTCCCGCCGGTCCCGCCCGCGCCGGTGGTCCCGCCCGATCCGCCCCCCGCGCCGGTGGTCGTCCCGCCGGTCCCGCCGGTCCCGCCGATCCCGGAGGTACCCCCCGAGCCGCCGGACGTGCCGCCAACCCCGCCCACGCCCGTGGTCCCGCCGGTCCCGCCGTTGCCGATGGTCGTGCCGCCGTTGCCGGTGGTGGTGCCCCCCGAGCCGCCGGTGGTCGTGGTGGTGCCGCCGGTGGTGGTGGTGGTGCCCCCCAGGCCGCCGGTGGTGGTGCCCCCGTTCCCGTTGGTGATTCCGCCGTTGCCGTTGGTGACCGGGATGGGAACATTGCCCGTGGTGGACCCGTTGCCGGACGTGGTGGACCCGTTGCCGGACGTGCCGGACGTGCCGGTCGGGGTGGTGCCCGATCCGACGCCGGTGGTGACGGTCCCGCTCGTGGTCGTACCGGCGCCGCCGGTCGAGGCGGTCGTGCCGACGGCCGGAGCGGTGCCGGTCGCGCCGGCCCTGGGGGTCGTCGAGCCGACGTTCCCCGTGCCATTCTGGCCGGTCGGGACGGTGGAAACCGTCGTGCCGGTGGTCGAGGAGGTATTGTAGATCGGGCTGGTGGCGAGGAGATAGCCGTCGGCGGCCGTCGAGGCGTAAGAGGCGGCGATCGCGGCGTCGACCGCGGTGTAGAGGAGCCCGAGGGAGGACGCGGGGACCGTGAGGCCGGCGGTCGTGCCGGTGGCCGCCGCGCCGAAGAGGCCCGACAACTGGGTGGCCAGGGTGCCCGGGACGCCGTTGGCGAAGAGGCCCTGGATCACGCCCGCCCTCGACGCCGCCGGCGTGGTGGTCAGGGCCGCGCCGATCGCCTGCGAGAGGACGCCCACCTGCTGCTGGGCCACGCCCGTCGTCGCCGTCGTGGTGCCCGTCCCGGGCGCGAGCAGGGTCGTCTCGGACTGGCGGATGCTGGTCGCCAGCGCCGAGTAAGCGGCGTTGATCTGGGTGTTGAACTGGTTCCCGTCGAAACTGGTCCGCGAGACGCTGGTGCCCGAGCCCTTCTGGCCGGTCGCGAAGAGATAGATCTGGGCCGTCGTCGCGGAATAAGACGAAGCGATCGCGCCGTCGACCGCGGCGAACAGGAGCGGGAGCGACGTTCGCGGGACCGTCCCGGCGGTCGACCCGGCGGAAGCGGCACTCAAGAGGTTGGCCATCGAGGTGCCCAGGCTCCCCGGGCCGGTGCCGGAGATCTGCGACTGGAGGAGCCCGGCCGCCGTCGCCTGGCCCGGCGGCGCCCGGAAGCCCGCGCCGCTGTTGACCGCCGCCAGCAACCCTTGCGAAAGGGTGCTGATCTGCTGGGCGGCCTGGGTGGCCACCGACGCCCCCGTGGTGGTCGGGGTGAGCAGGGTGGTCTCGGCCTGGCGGACCGCGGTGGCGAACGCCGAGTAAACGGCATTCACCTGGCCGCCGACCTGCACTAGCTGGGCCTGGAGGGTCGCGGCCCGGGTGGTGGCGGCGGTCCCCGCGCCGGTCGTGATGCCGGTCGTCGTGCTGGGCACCGCGCGGTCTTCGAGGTGGTCGAGGATGGTCGGACGATAATGCGACGAATGAGGCTTGCGATTCATGGTACGCCTGTTCTCCGTGGTTGGCGGTGGCTTCGGCCCGGGGCGGCCGGGCGTTCCGCCGTTCCGAAGCGGAATGCCACCGACAAGGCGGCGCCCCTCGACCCCTTGAGGAGCACCCTGGGGACATCCGGTGGCCCCGGCCCTCGGCTCGATCTCGACCGTGGCCAGGTCCCCCGAAAGGGCGCGGCTCGCGCCCGTCCCGTCCTCCCCACCTCGCAAATTCCGGTCCTAGCCCGGTGTTATTTCGACAACTCAACAAAACCACGCGTTATCATGTCGCATCGGCGATCCGGCGACGTTCCGGGCCGGATCGAGGGTCGCGGGCGGCGCGGGCCCGGCCCGAATCCGGGACCGGGGCCCCCGCGGATGGGGGGATCATCGACCCCCTCCGCGAATCCCGTCTCCGGACCGCGCCTCAGCGGGCGACGGTGAATTCGTCGATCACGGCGCCGTCGCCGTCGACCTGGCGGACGATCGTGGCGGCCGGGGTGACGTCGACGACGGTCAGGGAGTGGACGTCGGCGATGAACTTCCGGGTGAACGGCTGCCAGGACGCGGGCCGGGTGGTCTGGCCCGGGTCGTACAGCTTGGCCCCGCCGGCGCCGGTGATCAGGTAGATCACCCCCGAGGGGCGGGTCCGGGGCGAGCCGTCGTAGGCCTCGTCGAGGGTCCAGGTCCCCTCGACGGGATGGCCCGGCTCGGGGGCCAGGCCGCCGAGGTCCTTGACCCCGAACTTCAACGGGTAAGTGCGCTGGTAGTTGTGGACGTGCCCGCTGAAGGCGAGCGACACCCCGCGCCGCTCGAAGATGTCGGCCAGGAGCCGCATCTGCTGGTCGCCGGCGTGGGCCTTCGACGAGTTGAAGCCGGGGTGGTGGAAGGCGACGAACCGCCAGGGCTTGCCCCCGGCGGCGGCGAGGTCGGCGTCGACCCAGGCCCGGAGCGACGGCTCATCCCAGTGAACATAAAGGTTGGAGTCGAGGATCGTCCAGTGGACGTCGCCGAGGTCGAACGAGAAGTTGGCCATCGTCGGGAAGTTGGGCCCGGCGGCCTCGCGGAAGGCCCGCTGGCGGCCCTCCGAGCCGTGGACCGGCGTCGCCAGCTTGACCCCCGGCGCCGCGACCGGGCCGCCGAGCGGCTGCGACCAGTAGTAATAGTAGGCCAGGCGGTCGGCCTTCTCGTCGAGGTCGCCGACCCAAAGGTCATGGTTGCCCGGCGCGGCGATGAAGGGGACCGAGCCGAGCAGCGGGGCCCCGGCGGCCGGCGACGCCTCGGCCGCGGCGTAGATCGGGAAGAACTTGCCGCGATACTCGCCGATCCGCCCCTGGAAATAGACGATGTCGCCGGTGATGAGGGCGAAGTCGGGCCGGGCCCGGTGGGCCTGGTAGGCGACCTTCTTCTGCTCGGGCGTGCCCGCCGCGCAGTCGCCGAAGGCCACGAAGCGGTGCGGCTGGCCGGGCCGGGGCTGGGCCCGGGATCGGGCCTGGAAGACCGCGGCGGCCCCGAGCTTGACCCGGTAGGCGAACGGCTCGCCCGGGGCCAGGCCGGCCAGGACCGATCGATAGACCCGGTGCCGCTCGACCCCGTCGAGCCGGACCGGACGCCACTGGGGGGCCCCGGCGGGCCTCCAGGGGGCGTCGAGCGGCGAGGAAACCTCGACCGACCAGTCGGCGTCGACGTCGTCGCCGTGCCAGAGCAGGGTCCAGGCGTCGGGCGCGGCGACCTCGCCGAGCTGGAGGTAGGGGGTCGCCAGGAACGGCCCGACCCGCCGGGCGTTGGGGTCCTCGACCTCGGCCGACGCCCACGACCAGATCCCGTAGCCGAGGCCGGCGACGGCGGCGGAAGCGGAGGCGAGCCGGAAGGCGAGGCGAAGGCGGCTGACGGCCATCGAGCGAACATCCAAGGGCGGGGGCGGGCGGCGACCGCGTCGGGTTTGGCCTCGGGAAGGCCCCGACTCTACCAGTTCGACCCGGGCGACTCCACCCCGGACCCCCTCCCGACCCCGAGGACCGATGGCCCGCCGTTTGCTTCTGGGACATACGTTTTTCGAAGATTGATTTCGAGAGGGCCGGAGATCGGCCCTCAAGCCGCGACGGGAAAAGGGAGTGCTCGACGATGGCGGGACGGCGAAGCGAGAGTCCGGGCGGCGCGGCGGGTCCCGGTCCCCGGGCGGGGTGGGCCCTGGTGGTCGCCTTGGCGGTGGCCTTGGGGCCGGCCCCGGCCCGGGCCCAGCAGTTGCCCGGCCTGCCCGGCCTGTCCAAGCCGGCGACGGCCCCCAAGGCCGACCCGAGCCAGAAGCCGTTGCCGACCAAGGGGGCCCCCGGCGCCATCTTCTCGGCCACCTCGGGGCCGATCAAGGTCAACCAGAAGGTCGACGACGGCGCCATCGCCGCGACCCTGGACGACCTCCTGGGCCAGTTCCCCGGCGTCCGCCGCGTCGAGTCCGCCGTCCACGACGGCGCCGTGAAGCTCGAAGGCCACGTCGACGACGAGAGCACCCTCAACGACGTCACCGCCTTCTCCCAGAAGGTCGAGGGGGTCCGGCTGGTCCTCAACAAGATGAAGACCGACGCCGAGGTCCTCACCGGCCCCGAGATGGCGGCGAAGGTCCTCCGCGAGTACCGCGACGTCCTGGCCAAGAACTGGCTCCTGGCGATCGTGGCGGTCGCCTTCATGTTCGGATTCGCCGGCCTGGCCCGGGCGTTCGCCCGCTACTCCGAGACGCTGCTTTCGCCGTTCCTCCGCAACTCGCTGCTCCGGTCGGTGGTCGGGTCGATCCTGAGCACGGTGATCGTCCTGGCGGGGATCTTGCTCGGGCTGTCGGTGCTCAACCTGACGCACGCGGTCCTGTCGGTCCTGGGCCTGGCGGGGGTGGCGGGCCTGGCCCTGGGGTTCGCGTTCCGCGACATCGCCGAGAACTTCATCGCGTCGATGCTCCTGGGGGTCCGCCGGCCGTTCGGGATCGGCGACTTCATCACGGTCGCCGGCAAGTCGGGGTCGGTCCTGTCGCTGGACACCCGGGCGACGCTCCTGATCACCCCCGAGGGGAACCACGTCCGCATCCCCAACGCGGTGATCTACAAGGAGATCCTGACCAACGCCTCGACCACGCCGACGGCCCTGGGCACGGTCGACGTCCTGATCCCCTACGAGACGTCGACCGCCGACGCCCTGGAAGGGATCGCCGAGGCCATGTCCTCGACCGAGGGGCTGGTCCAGGACCCCAAGCCCCGGGCCCTGATCCAGGCCCTGGAAGTCAACGGGGTCCGGATTCGCGCGAGCTACTGGTTGCCGACCAAGGGGATCGACGGCGACAAGGTCCAGAGCGACCTCCGGCTCAAGATCAAGGTCGCGCTCCAGAAGGCGGGCTTCACGCCCCCGTCCGCCCATGCGTCGGTCGCCATCTCGGGCCGGGTCCCCGTCGAGCTGTTCGAGCCCCGGCGACGCGACGGGGCCGCCGACGCCGCCGGCCGCCCCGACCCCGACGCGGTGGCCCGCCCCGGCGCCACCGCCTCGACCGCCCAGATCGAGGACAACCTCCGCAAGGATTCCCGGGCCGCCGACGCCGCCGCCCAGCCCGACGATTACCAGGACACCCCGATCGACCACGCGATCAAGCAAGCCGAGGTCGCCGCCAAGACCGAGGGCGGCAACATGCTCGTCAACGGCAAGTCGTGACCCGGCGGAGGCGGGATTCGCCGGGGAACTTCGGGCCGACGCGGCGGACGGCATGGTTCCTGCTGATACGAGTCGTCCTCTCCTCGGACCACGCCTTTGAACTCTCACCCTCTCCGCGTTCGGGGGTATTGACACGTGAAGCGTCATCGTGGATTCACGCTGATCGAGCTGCTGGTCGTGATCGCGATCATCGCGGTCCTGATCGCCCTGCTCCTGCCCGCCGTGCAGGCCGCCCGCGAGGCCGCCCGCCGCGCCCAGTGCATCAACAACCTCAAGCAGATCGGCCTGGGGGTGATGAA
>JAABUQ010011708.1_pt1 | contig 11119 bp, 9 predicted proteins | sample 5560001 | NCBI WGS metagenome assembly JAABUQ01 (sample SAMN10711888, study PRJNA513371) | rock metagenome | isolation source: Antarctica rocks | place: Antarctica: Victoria Land, Finger Mt nord | collected 2015-12-18
CCGACACCCGCACACGGGCCCGGCCCCCCACCGGCTCCCCGCTCTGCACCACGCCGGTCCACGTGTTGCGGGCCGATCCCTCAGGGCGCGCCGCGGACAGCGTCACCGCCCTCGGGGCGATGGTGGCGAACATGCGCTGATGGGGGTCAGCTCCCGGCGGAGCTTCGGCCAGCACCAGGGTGCCGCCGCCGTCGAGCGTCAGTGCGGTGCCTTCGCGCTGCCCGACGAACAGGTTGGTGCCGGCCAGCTCTGCCACCCAGCTCGAGCGCGGCCGGGCGACGATGTCGGCTGGTGTTCCCACTTGCACCACGCGCCCTGCGTCGAGCACCACCACCTCGTCGGCGAGAACGGCGGCGTCGACGGGGTCGTGGGTGACGATGATCCGGGGCCCGGTGAAGCTCAACAGGAACCGGGCGAGATCGCGCCGTGACTCGTTGCGGGTGGCGGTATCGAGGGCGGCGAGGGGCTCGTCGAGGAGCAACAGGTCCGGTTCGGTCACCAAGGCTCGGGCCAGGGCCACCCGCTGCGCCTGGCCACCGGACAGCTCCGAGGGCCGCGCACCGGCTCGATCGCCGACCCCGACCCGATCCAACCACTCAGATGCCCGGCGGTTCGCATCCGCTCGGGGGACGCGCTGCGCTCGCAGGCCGAACGCCACATTGGCGGTGGCGTCGAGGTGCGGGAACAGCCGGTGCTCCTGGAAGACGACGCCGATGGAGCGCTCCTCGGCGGGCACGAAGGTTCCGGCCGTCGGGTCGTCGAGCCGGCGACCGCCCAGATCCACGTGACCGTCCGTCAGGGCGAGGAGCCCGGCCAACGCTCGCAGCGCCGTCGTCTTGCCTGCGCCGTTGGGACCGACGAGGGCGGTGGTCTTGCTGTCATCGACGTGCAGGTCAGCGTGCAACCGGAAGCCGTCGAGCTCGACCACGAGCGACGCGTCGAGGCTCATCGGCGCACCCTGTGGCCGATGGGGCAGTGCACGCCGGTTCTGATGGGCGGGCACCAATGAGCACCGCCGCTTCGCGGCGGACCGGCTCTGTGCTGATGGGTCGCTCGCCCTTCGGGCTCGCTCATTGGTGCACCCTGTGGCCGATGGGGCAGTGAGCGCCGGTTCTGATGGGCGGGCACCAATGAGCACCGCCGCTTCGCGGCGGACCGGCTCTGTGCTGATGGGGCGCTCGCCCTTCGGGCTCGCTCATCGGCCGAGCGGGCTCAGCCAGCGGTCGCGCAGGCCGATCAGCACGGCACCGGACATGGCCAGGAGCACCAGGCTCAAGACGATGGCAGCGTCGGCTTGGGGGCTCTCGAACTTGAGGTAGATGAACAGCGGAAGGGTCTGGGTGATCTTGGGGTAGTTGCCGGCGAAGGTGATGGTGGCCCCGAACTCGCCAAGGGCGCGTGCCCAGCACAGCACGGCTCCGGCGACGAGAGACGGCCGCACCAACGGCAGGGTGACCCGCCAGAAGACCACCGCGGGACCAGCCCCTAGCGTTCGGGCCGCGTCCTCGAGCCCCGGGTCCACCGAGGCGAACGCCGCTTCCAACGTCAAGACCAGGAACGGCATGGCCACGAACGCTTCGGCGGCGACGGCTCCTGCGGTGGTGAAGGGCAGGTGCACGCCGACCGCGTCGAGCGGCCGGCCGGCCAGGCCGCGCTGGCCGAAGGCCAGGAGAAGAGCCACGCCACCCACCACCGGGGGCAGGACCAACGGCAGGGTGGTGACGGTCCGCACGACCCGCTGGCCGGGATAGTTGGTGCGGGCCTGGACCCAGGCCAGGGGCACGCCGAGCACCAAGGCGACGACGGTGGCCGAGAGCGAGGTCACCATCGACAGCTTGAGGGCGTCGACGGCTTCGGAAGCGCGGAGCTGGTCCCAGGCATCGGTCCACGGGGCCCGCCAGGCCAGGCCGGCCAAGGGCAGAGCGAAGAGGGCGGCCGCCACTGCCGCGCAGAGCAGAACCAGGGCGGGAGGCCGGCGGCCTGAGCGGTCGCCGGTGGTCCGGCGTAACGTCACGTCAGCCGGCGGGTGTCTCGACGACGACCGCAGTGGCCTTCACCGACGCCACCGCCAGCACGCCCGGCGCCAAGCCCAGCTCGTCGGCTGCCTCGCGGGTCATCAGCGACACGAGGCGGTGCGGGCCTGACTGCAGCTCCACCTGGGCCGACACCTTGTCCTTCACCACCTTGGTGACGATGCCGGCAAAGCGGTTGCGGGCAGACCGCGCCGCCACGATGTCGGTATCGGGTCGGTCGACGCTCTGCGCGGCGAAGCGGGCCAACGCCCGCCCGTCGATCTGGCGTCGTCCACCTTCGGTCCGGCGAGCGGCGAGCTGCCCACTGTCCACCCAGCGGCGCACGGTGTCGACGCTCACCCCGAGCAGCTCGGCCGCTTGGCCAATGCGATAAGACGGCATGTGCGAGGAGACTAGCTACTGAACCTTGTTGCTGCGAGGACCAGTCCGTCAGCCGGCGGAGAGGAAGCCCCGCTGGCGCAGGATCGTCTGACCCTTGGCGCCGGTCACCTCCGCTACAAAGGCGCGGGCCGCGGCGGGGTGCTTGGCCGCCTTCACCACGGCGATCGGGTAGGTGGCCGTCGCGTTCTGGGCTTGGGGGATCTCGACTCCCTCTGCCTTGCCGCCGGCGGCCTTGGCGTCGGTGACGTAGACGATGCTGGCGTCGGCCTCACCTGCGGTCACCTTGGCCACCACCGACCTCACGTCGGGCTCCAACGACTTGGGGGTGACGGTGACGCCGGCTTGGTCGAGGACCCGCTTGGCGTACTTGCCCACGGGGACGGTCTCCGCGCCCAGGACCACGTTGAGTCCGGGCCGGCCGAGATCAGACACGGTCTTCACCCCCCTCGGGTTGCCCGCCGCCACCAGGATCTCGAGGCGGTTGCGGGCAAAGGTCTTTGGTGCCTCCACCAGATTGGCGTCCTGCAGCTGCTTCATCGACGATGCGTCAGCGGTGGCGATCACGTCGGCCGGCGCCCCTTGCTGCACCTGCTGCACCAGCGCGCCCGACCCGCCGAAGCTGTAAGTGACGTCCAGAGGATCCGAGCCCCGGGCGACCGTGGTCTTTAGCTCACCGAAAGACTCGGTGAGCGAGGCGGCGGCCAAGACCGTCACGGGCTGCGGCTTCCGAGCCGTCGCAGACGAGTTGTGGGAGGAAGAGCCAGACTTGCTGGAGGTCGTGCCAGTGTCCTTGCTGCACGCCGGACCCGCCAACAAACCGAGGAGGAGCAAGCTAGCCATGGCGGTTCGGCGTGCAGAAGCGAGGTTCATAGCCGCGAAGCATTGCACATCCCATGTTCTACGGCGGCCTCACCCTGCCGGAAGGGCGATCGCCTCGTTGTTGGCTGAGGCCCGACTCTGAACTGCACAGGTTGGTGGCCGTGCCGATCACGGACACATGGGAGAAGGCCTGCGGGAAGTTGCCGAGCAGGCGTTTGGCGTGAGGGTCATACTCTTCTGACAGGAGGCCGACGTCGTTGCGCAGGGTCAGGAGCCGCTCGAACAGGGCACGAGCCTCATCGGTGCGCCCCATGAGGGCCAGGTTGTCGGCCAGCCAGAAGCTGCACATCAAGAACACGCCCTCGCCGCCGGGCAGTCCATCCGGGGTCTCGGCGGTCTTGTACCGGTAGACGAGCCCGTCCACGGTCAGCTCACGCTGGATGGCTTCCACGGTGGCAATTACCCGCGGATCGTGGGCTGGTAGGAACCCCACCATGGGCACCAGCAGCAGGCTGGCGTCGAGCGTCTCGCTGCCGTAGGCCTGCACGAACACGCCCCGGTCGTTCACGCCCTCGGCCAGCACCTCGGCGTGGATCGCCCCGCGCAGCTTCTTCCAGCGCTGGAGGGGTGCGTCCAAGCCGAAGCGCTCGGCGGAACGGATGGCCCGATCCACCGCCACCCACGCCATCACCTTGGAGTGGGTGAAGTGCCGACGGCCGCCCCGCACCTCCCAGATGCCGTCGTCGGGCTTCTGCCAGACGTCCTCCACCACACGGAGAAGCTCGTGTTGAAGCTCCCACGCCGCCGCGCTCAGCTCCAGGCCCTGGAGTTGTGACTGGTGCACGGCGTCGAGCACCTCGCCGAACACGTCGAGTTGGAACTGGTCGTGGGCGGCGTTGCCGATGCGCACCGGCCGCGATCGCTCATAACCGGGGAGCCAACCGACCTCCAGCTCGGTGAGCCGGTGCTCGCCGGCCGGTCCGTACATGATCTGGACCTGGTCGGCCCGGCCGGCGACGGCTCGCAGCAGCCACTCCCGCCAGGCGGCCGCCTCGTCGGTGTACCCGGCGCTCATGAGGGCCATGAGGGTGAAGGTGGCGTCACGCAGCCAACAGAAGCGGTAGTCCCAGTTTCGGGGCCCGCCGATCGCTTCGGGCAGCGACGTGGTGGCGGCAGCCACGATGCCGCCCGTGGGCGCGTAGGTGAGACCCTTCAACACCACCAGCGACTGGGTGACGGCTTCGGTCCACTCACTCTTGTGTTGGCAACGGTCGCTCCACGCCCGCCACCAGCGGGTGGTGCGCTCCACGGCCTCGACCGGATCGACCGGATCGGGGGCGCTCTCATGGGACGGGTGCCAGACGATCTGGAACGGCACCCGGTCGCCCTTGGCCACGGTGAACTCGGCCGTGGTGGCGAAGTTCTCGTTCTGGAACGGCACGGGCGTGCGCAGGCACAGCGCGTCGGGTCCCGCCACCATGCGCAGGTGGTCGTCGTGCATGGTGGCCCACGGCAGGATCGAGCCGTAGTCCATGCGGACGGTGAGGTGCATGGTCATGGGCACGCGCCCCGAACGTCCCTCCACCAAGCGCACGATGTCGAGGCCTTCGTCACGCACCGGCATGCAGTCGATGACCGCCACCACGCCGTCATCGGTGCGGAACTCGGTCTCGAGGACCAGCGTCCCCTTCCGGTACCGACGCGTCACCTCCCTCACCTCGCCGGCCGGACAGAGCTTCCAGCGCCCGTGATCCGGGGTGCCGAGAAGGGCGGCGAAGCACGCCGGTGAGTCGAAGCGCGGGAACGTCAGCCAGTCGATCGAGCCGTCCTTGGCCACCAAGGCCGCCGACTCGGTGTCGGAGAGCAGGGCGTAGTCCTCGATCGGTGACGGCATGAGGATGGCGGTCAGATCTGGGGCAGGGCGGCGAACGAGTAGTCCTGCGGCGCGGGCCGAGCCGGTTCCCGCCGAGCCAACGCTGCCTCCATGGCGGGGGCGAGGCGCTCGAGCTTCTCAGCCTCCTGGGCGTCGGCCGTCTCGGCCAGCTCGGGCATGACTTGGGCGGCGAACAGCTCCAAGGCCTCGCAGATGTGCTCGTGGCGGTTGCGGCCGGACTGGGACACGAAGATCACCTGGTCGACGCCGACGTCGGCGTAGGCCCGGAGCAGGTCACACACCTGCTTGGGCGTGCCGATGGCACCCCGCAACGAGCCGACGCCGTTCTGCTCGATGGTGGCGGCCAGGGTGTCGCCGGTGCCCGACGCGATGGTGCGGTCGAAGCCGAACTGCGATCGGTTGCGCTGGAACTCCTCCCACACGTTGGTGACGCCCGGGCGGTGGTTGCCGAACGCGTAGTAGTGCAGCAAGGAGTACCCGAAGAAGTGGCCGCCGTCGAGGCCCCGCTCGATGGCCGTCTCCTCGTCCTCGTGGCACATGAACGGCAGCACGATGGCCAGGTTGGGGTTCACCGAGAACCCGCCCGGCACGCAGGCGTCGGAGGCCAGCGTGGCGTAGTAGTCGCTGACCCAGGCGCGGGCCTCCTCAGGGTTGACGAAGCTGAACGACAGGGCCCCGAGGCCCTTCTCGGCGGCCAAGTGGATCGTCTCCCGGCGTGAGCAGGCCACCCACAACGGCGGGTGCGGCTTCTGCAGCGGCTTGGGCACAACGTTGCGCGGCGGCATCTGCAGGAACCGCCCGTCGTAGCCGGCGAAGGGCGTCTCGGTGAACATGCGGGTGACGGCGTCGAGCGCCTCGGTCCACTCCTCGCGCTTGGTGGCCCGGTCGACGCCGAAGCCGCCCAGCTCGGCCTCCGACGATGACTCGCCCGTGCCGAAGTCGACCCGCCCGTCGCTGATCAGGTCGAGGGTGGCGATGCGCTCGGCCACCCGTGCCGTGTGGTTGAAGCCCTGCGGGAGCTGCACGATGCCGTGGCCGAGGCGGATCCGGTTGGTGCGCTGGCTGGCGGCAGCCAGGAAGACCTCGGGGGCCGAGGAGTGGCTGTACTCCTCGAGGAAGTGGTGCTCGACCTCCCAGATGTAGTCGAGGCCGAGCCGATCGGCCAGCTCCACCTGGTCGAGGGCGTCCTTCAGGAGCTGATGCTCGTCGCCCTCCTCCCACGGGCGGGGGAGTTGGTGCTCATAGAACATGCCGAACTTCATGGACGGCCTTTCTCTTCTCTGGGAACGGTCGGGAGCGGTCGGGGGGCGGAGGGTCAGGGGATCGACTCGACGAGGTCGTCGAAGGACTGGAAGAGGGCGGGTCGGGAGTGGGCCGCCCTGATGCGCAACGCCAGGCGCCGGCTGCGCACCAGCAGCTCGCGCGCCGTGCGGCCAGGCCATGGTCGGGGCAGCAGCTCGGGCGGAAGGAGCGGGTCGAGGGCGAAGCAATCCTGGAAGGCAACACCCATGGCCAGGGCTCCGGGCAGGAAGGCGGCGTCGTCGAGGCGCTCCTTGCGGGTACGCATCCGTTCGAGCGCCGCCGGTACGTCGCGGTAGGCGTCCACGAAGTGCTCGTACCGGCGGGACAGCTCAGTGAGCGGCCAGAGCTTCAAGGCCAACTGGCGGGGGTCATGGACGCCGCCGACCTCAAGATCGTCGGTGCTGGCCACCGAGACGTGCTCGGCGATGCCGAGCCGCTGCCCGTCACCCACCGCGTCCTTCTCCCACCGGTGCGGTGAGACGTAGAGCCCGTTGTGCACGGCGGCGCCGCCGAGGCTGAGCAGGCGGTCGCGGAAGGCGTCGCGGGCCGCCCGCTGCGGTTCGGGCACGGCAAAGGCGATGAGGCGCCAGTGTCGGTCCCAGCCCCGCCCGGCGGCGTCTTGCGCGTAGGCCAGGCGCTGACGCTCGATCTGGGCACCGAGGGCGGCCATGCCGGCCGGGGTGGCCTCATAGCGAGCACCCCGGCCAGAGCCCTGCCGAGCGAACAGGTCCTCGCTCACCAGCCGGCGCAGGCAGGACCGCACCTGTTCGGCGCTCTGGCCGCAGGCGGCGGCCACGGGGTAGACCTCGGCCGCCACCACCGTGCCGTCGTGGTGGGCCATGCCGAGCACCAGCAGCCTGGTCGGTATGGGAACGGTCGTTCGCGCCACGGCCGGTATCTTCTGCGACCGGCGGCCCCGTCGTCAAGCACGCGACGCGCTCGGGGCAGGCCGTTCAGACCGGGACGGACGAGTGCCCCAGGCGGTGGTGGGCCGACGCCACCCAGCGGCCCGACGTCTCCGGCGGGAGGAAGGCCAACAGTCCGCAGATCATAGCCCAGGAGAAGAAGCCCACCAGCAGGGTGACGTCGATGGTGAGGTGCAGCAGCACCAAGCCGACGATGACCCAGAGGCGCCAGCGCTTGACCCAGATGAGCACGCCGCCGGCCAGCTCCAAGGCCATCGTGCCCCACCCGAGCATCGTGGACAACCACAGGTTGTGGGTGATGGCGCTGGGAACCACGAAGCGTTGGAGGTCGATGAGTTGCCAGGCGATCGACACGGCGCTGCCGCCCCGCCAGGCCAACCCCGTCTTGTTCCAGAACGAGAAGAAGTACACCAGGCTCACTTGGATCTGCACCAGCCGCATCGCCCATTGCGTGACGGGCGGGTTGTCCCAGAACCGGTCCCTACCCACCCGCCGCCACCGATCGACTGACAGCGCCGCCCCACTCGGGCAGAGCAACAAGAAGAAGGCGAGGTCCTTGACCACGAAGTCACCGGAGTTCAACAAGTACGGGTTGCGGTGCTGGAAGGACACCACCAGCACGAACGACACGGCCAACGCCACCGGGGGTCGGAAGCCGACGATGACGGCGACGGCGGCCAACAGCAGGACGACCCAGCCGATCCACACGGCGGCGTCGGTGGGCCATAGTTTGAACACGCTCCAACCGGTGGAGCGGGCCAAGTTCAACGGCACCGTTCCTCGCTCCGAGTCCGAGAAGAAGGCCATGAGGTCGGGGCCGAGGGTGGCCGCCCACCCCAAGAGCACGACGCCGTAGGCGATCCGCACGATCCCCAGGGTGGTGGCGGGCGAAGGCGAGAACCAGAACCGCTCCCACCCGTCGGCCACTGCGGTCAGCGGCGCGGGCCACCGCCGTGCGACCGCTTCCACGCTGGTCACGTCCGGGTGGCCCGGTAGGTGTAGAAGACCTGGTCGATCCATCCCGGCTGGGTGGCGGTGGTTGGCGTGATGGTGGCGGGCGGCCCCTGGGGCTCCAGCTTGTCGACCGCTTTGGCGTGCCGGGAGAACACGACGAGCACGGGGTGACGACCGTTCCTGGTCCGGCTGGCGACCAGCCAGCGGGCGGTCGGTTCCCACAGCCCCTTGAACTCGTCACCATCCACCCGCTCCTGCCACTTCTGCCAGCGGTAGTCGCGGTAGGCACCCACGAGGGCACCCGAGTGGGGTATGCGCCACCGCTCGGTGCTGCCGTCGGGGTACGTGAGCCGGGCATCGACGCGGATCGAGACCGGGCGGGGGTCCGGGGCAAAGACGGTCCAGTCCTGGTCGACGCCGACGTCGTGCAGCCCGTTGTCGAGCGTCTGGAGATCTCGGCGCACCACCGACGCCGGGAGGTTCTGCACCACCATGGCCGCCAGCACCACCAGCAGGAGGTAGGTGATCAGCGTCTGGCCCACGCGGCCGCGCTCGAAGCGCTCACGATCACTGAGCTCTTCGGGGTCCCCGCCGGGGCTCCCATCCGGTTGGGGTTCGCCAGGGGAGGTGGGCCCGTCGCCCTCGGCCTCGCTACTCACTGCCCGGATGGTACCGGTGCCCTCTTGCTCATGGTGCGGGCCCCGGCCGAGCCCCGCAGCCACGACGTCCTACAGCTCGTGGAGCCCGCACTCGGTCTTCTCCGAACCCCGCCACCGTCCGGCGCGGGGGTCCTCGCCCTGCTTGACCGGGGTGGTGCAGGGCATGCAGCCGATCGACGGGTAGCCTCGCTTGGTGAGGGGGTTGACGGGAACGTCGTGATCGGCGATGTAGCGAGCCACCTCGAGGTCGTCCCAGGTGGCGATGGGGTTCACCTTCACGAGGCCCCGCAGGTCGCGGGTGAGCATCGGGGTGGTGTCGCGGCTGGACGCCTCGCTGCGGCGCACGCCGCTCATCCAGGCCCGCTTGCCGGCCAACGCCCGGTCGAGCTGGCCCACCTTCACCGCTGAGCAGCAGTTCTCGGGGTCTGCCCGCCACAGCGCCTCGTTCTGGCGGGCGACGGTCATCATCCGCAGGTTGAGCCCGTAGTGGCGGCGGACCTCCTCCACCGTGGCGAGGGTCTCGGGGAAGTGGTAGCCGGTGTCGATGAAGACCACCTCGATGGCGGGATCGACCCGGACGGCCAAGTCGATCAGCACGGCGTCGGTCATGGAGGCGGTCATGCAGAGGTGCGGTGCGAACCGGTCCACCGCCCAGGCGATGATCTCGCCCGCCGGTGCCGTCTCGAAGCTGGAGCTGAGCGCGGCCAGCTCGTCGTCGTGCAGGTCCCGTCCCGGTCGCACGGTGACCGGCGCTTCCCTGGTCAATGGCTCGTGGGTGTAGGCGGTGGCGCTCACGTGGCGCACTCCGACGCGCCCACCTCGGCCGCATACGGTCCGGTCTCGTCGTAGTCGACGTAGTACTCGGGTGCGTCGGCGGGGGACGGGAAGCTGTCGAGGTCGCGCAAGTCCTCGGCCACGCCTTTGGCCCCGCCGGACCGATCCAACCAGCTCCGGAACGACTCGCCGGCCTCCCGCTCGGAGTGGAAGCGGCGCACCACCCGCAGGGCCGCCTCGGGCGCGTTCTTGGCCGGTACGCGGAGGGCTTTGTCGCCGAAGTGGACCTGGGTCTGGCCGACGTAGCCGCCGAGCAGCAGCTGGTAGCCCGGCGCCGGCTGGCCGTGGGCCCGACGCTCGGCCCCGAAGAAGCCGATGTCGGCCACGTGGTGCTGGCCGCAGGAGTTGGTGCAACCGGAGATGTTGGTCCGTATGCCCCCCACCTCGGCGAGGCCCTCGGCTTCGAGGCGGGCACCGATGGCGTCAGCCAGACCGCGGCTCTGGGTGACGGCCAGGTTGCAGGTGTCGGCGCCGGGGCAGGCCACCACGTCGCGGGCCAGCTCGGCGCCGGGTTGGGCCATGTCGATGGCGGCCAAGCGCTCATAGAGGGTGGGCAGCTGGGCTTCGGTGAGGCCGCGGAACACCAGGTTCTGGCGGTTCGTGACCCGCACGTCGGCACCGAGCTCTCGCTGAACCTGGGCCAAGGCGCGGAACTGGGCCGAGGTGATGTCGCCCAGGCGGGCCCAGGCGTAGGCCGAGACGGTGCCCTTGGCCACCCCTCGCACCACGTTGGCGCCGTCCCAGCGTCCGTAGGCGTCGCTCGCCCGCAGTTGCACGGGCGTGCCGTGACCCATGGGGGTGGGGGCGGCGGTGGGAGACACCCCGGCGGGGTCGTCGCCCGCCTTCTGGACAGCTTCGGGGATGCCGCCGGGCCAAGTCGACGAGGCCAGCAGGAACTTGCGCTCCTTGAACACCCGGCGCTGGACCTCCTCGAAGCCGAGCGTGTCGACCAGCCACTTCATGCGGGCCCGCAGCTTGTTGTCCCGGTTGCCGGCGTGGTCGAACACCCGCAGGATCGCCTCGCAGGTGGCCAACAGATCCTCGCGCGCCGTGAAGTCCTCGAGGGCGAGCGCCGGGTGAGGGTTGGCGCCCAGCCCCCCCGCGATGAACACCCGGAATCCCGACTCGACGGTGCCGTCGTCGCGCCGGTGGGTGGCTGCCACCACGCCCACGTCGTTGAACATGGCTTGCCCGCAGTCGGTGGCGCAGCCCGAGAAGTTGATCTTGAACTTGCGGGGCAGGCGCTGAGCGATGGGGTTGTGCAAGAAGTGGCGGAAGGTGGCCTCGGCCCAGGCGCTGATGTCGAGCACCTCGTGG
>JAABUQ010011709.1_pt1 | contig 11115 bp, 9 predicted proteins | sample 5560001 | NCBI WGS metagenome assembly JAABUQ01 (sample SAMN10711888, study PRJNA513371) | rock metagenome | isolation source: Antarctica rocks | place: Antarctica: Victoria Land, Finger Mt nord | collected 2015-12-18
GTCGACTCCTTTACCTCTATCTCTGCAATCACGGAGCGGGGCGGAGGGGCATGACCACCAGCAGCACGCGGCGTGCCAGGGCCGCCAGGGCATAGAGCCAATAGGCTCACCAACCTGCCGGCCCACCATGCCCCCAGCGCCCGTTAGCGGTCGCGTCAGCCCCTCATGCGCCGCTTTCGCTCGTTATCGGTAAAGGTGAGTGTCGCATCATGCGCGTGCGGGGTCGTCACCGCTATCCTGGTGGGTAGTAGGGGGTGGACACGCCGTTGTGGGGACGCCGGCGTGACCACCCCTTATGCCTGTTGTCTCCCGCCCGCATGAGCGGTCCCGCGCACATTGGCCACCTCGCCTGCACCTTTCTCCCCTCCGTGTACACTTGGAGGAGAGACTCTCAGGGGCACACCTCATGCCGTCTGTAAGGACCCACACGAGGTGCGCCGTTCGCCACTCGTCCTGCGCCACTTTTCCCACTCGTCCTGCGCCATCCATCCAACCAGCCGTTTCATCGGTGTGCTCACACACCAGTGATCGTCGCTGCCAACGGGATCGGCGCAGGACGAGTGGCGATTTCTGCAGGATTGGCGCAACTCGCGTGGGTCCTTACACTCGTTCTTGAGCGGTAACGCCGCGACGGACGAAGACGGAGAGCGGCGCGACCGGCACCGCGCCGCGACCAGACCAGGCAGAGGAGGTCCAATGATGCGCAAGACGACACGTCCGCGGTTGGCGTGGGCGGCGCTGGCGGCGCTGGCCATCGGCGCGGGGGCGGGGGCGCGCGGGCAACACCCCCCCACCCCCGGCGGGTTCGCCACGACAATCGCGCTCGACGAGCCACCCTACGCGTTCGCCGTTGACGTGACCGCCGCGCGCGCTGTCGTGGTCGGCGACCCCCATCGCCCCGATAGGACCGCTGTGAGCGTGATCGACCTGCGCAGCGGGGCGACGATCCGAGCGCGGCGGGAGCCGGGGCAGGAGGTCGCGATCGACCACCGGACCGGGCGTGCCTTCGTCTTTTACCGGGCATCGGAGGACCAGGCGAGCGCGGACGTGTTCGCCCGCACGCTCGACCTCACCACCGGCGCCCTGCTGCGTACCGTCAAGATACACGCCGCACCGTCCGCGGTCACGGTCGACGAGGACACCGATCGTGTCTTCGTGGATGTCGGAGGTGGCGCGGAGGTGCTCGACGCGCGCGACGGCCGCCTCTTGCCCGGCATCAGATGCGGCGCGGGCGCGAGGAGCATGCGCGCGGTCGACCGCCGGGCCGGTCCCGTCACCATCGACGTCGTCGCGCGCGCCATTACGCGCTCGGACGGCGAAACGCTCCCCTTCTGCGACGGGCTTGTGGTCGACGCGCGCCACCGCCTCCTGCGCACCATCCCCCTCTCCGCGCGGGATGGCGTCGTGGAGGCGCCTGCGGGGCGCGTCTTCCAAGCCGACGCCCAGGATGTTGACGCCGCTGACGGCAACCCGCACTTCCCGGCGCAGCAGGGGCTCGTGCGCCTGTTCGACGCGTGGACGGGCCGGGAGCTCGCTGTCGTCAAGGCCGGGTTCGGCGACGGCAGCCTCGTCGTTGATTGGCGGACCGGCCATGTGTTCAGCGCCAACACCGGCGACGATCCCGCCGGCGTCACCGGCTACACGGGGCCGAGCGTCACCATGCTCGACGCGCGCACCGGGCGCCTCCTGCGCGTCGCCCCCATCGCCTTTGCCGGCGCTGGCCCCGCCGGGGCCAGCGCCGGCAAAGGCGACCCGGGTCCCGGCTCGGGTCCCGGCTTAAGCAATTTTACCGTGACGCTCGACCAACGCGACAGCCGGCTGTTCGTCGCCAACTATTACAGCGACGGCGTCAGCGTCCTCGACACGCGGACGGGCTTGCTCCTGACGACATGGCGCGTGCTGGCGCCGCTGAAGGTCGTCGTCGACGAGCGGGCGCGGCGGGCCTTCGTCCTCGCCGGCGCGGCGACAGAGCACGTGGCGGCGTCGGACCCCTGGGGCTGGGTCCCGGCCCCTCTGCGCCGCGCGCTACCGTTCATCCCGCCCCCATCCCCGGCGCGGACCCGCATGCTCCCGCCGCGCATCGTCATGGTCGACGAGGACAACCCGTAGCGGACGGCACAGCGCAGAAATGGCCCGCCGCGTCGGCAACGGGGACGGATGTATACGGCAAGCTAAAGCAGGCTCTCCGGCACTTTTGATACAGCCGAATAGCCCTGTTGTAGGGCTGAGCTGAGTGTGATTAACAGCCATGCCAATCCGCAGATTCAGATGGCGAATAGCGACTCCGTCACGTGACTGACGAGAGACAGTTAATCCACTACATATAGAAGGTTTATGGCTGCTACCGGCAACATGTAGTGTCTTCTACTACAGAACGGTGTGTATCAAAGGTGCCGGAGAGCCTGCTTTAGCTTGCCGTATACAGGACGGGAACAGATGTCCTGCGGAGTACGTGTGTCATGACGACAGGGTCTACTTGGAGCCTGTGCGCCTATGCCTCGCCTGTGCCTCTCCTTGCGTTTCCATCGGCCCTCATGCTAGTGGGTCACGCTGCAATTGATGCAGGATAAGGGATGGTCGCGCCCGAGCCACCCAGGCGACGGGCGCGGGCACGCACACGGCGCTCGTGGCGCTTGCCACCCCAGGTGAAGGGCGTGGGGGCGCGGTTCCAGCCGCGTAGCGTGGCCTCCAGCCACGCGATGATCGCCTGGCTCCCCTGGGGATGCTGCCCCGCCAGCGCACGGGACACCAGGATGCGCTGGATGGACTCAGCCATGTTCAGCCAGGACCCCGAGAGCGGCGTATAGAGGGGCGCGACGCCGTGGGCCAGCAACCAGTCGACCATGGCCCGGCTCTTGTGTCCGGCCAGATTGTCCCAGACCAGGAGCAGGCGCAGCGGCGGCAGCCCCTCGGGCACCACGTCCAGCCAGGTTTCCCAACGCCGCAGCGGCGAGAGGGCACGCGGGTCGTCGGCCGACACCTCCGGCAGGTCGCGCAGGATCTGCTCCACTTCCCCCTGCAGCCAGGGGTGCAGCACGGCGTTGGGCGCGTGCGTCACCCCCGCGCCCCGCACCTCCCCCGTCGCAGGATGGAACAGCGTGAGCAGCTTGGCCGTCCCGCCCCGGAGGTACTCGTGCGGCTGGCAGGCGGGACGCTCCTCCGGCTCCCAACTCGCCCCCGACTGCGGGATGGCTTGGTAGGGTCCCGCCTCGTCCTGGCACCACACCGGCACCCCCTCCTCCTCCGCTAGCCGGTACGCCTGCTCGATGCGCCCCTTTTTTTCTCCGTCTCGGGGTCGATCACCCGGACAGGTCCCTCCTTGCGCTGGCGCACTGCTGTGCCGGTCGGGCACCAGGTGCGCGTGCGTTGGTACGAACTCCCCGCCGCGCGCAGCACCCGGCGGATCGTCGTCGCCCCGATCCGCGGCAACCCCTCCCCCCGCGCCGCTCGCTCCAAGGTCGTGAGCGACCACGTCGCGGTACCGTCCTGCTCCCGATCCGGCGTCCGCTGCGCCAAGGCCACGAGGCGCGCCCGCTCCGCCTCCCCGTAGGTCGCCGTGCGCCCCCGCCCCGGCGCGATCTCCAGCGCCTTGAGGCCCCGCGCGTTGAACCGCCGCACCACCCGACCCACGCTGTCCTCGTCCCGATAGCCCGCCTGCCGCGCCGCCTCCTGATAGGTGTGCCCTCGCGCCGCCGCCCGCACCGCGATGGCCCGCTGCACCTGATCGCGGCGCGCACTGCTCGCCTTGACCAGGCGTTCCAACGCCTCCTGCTCCTCGCCGCTCAACGGCCGTAACGGCTGCTGTGGTCGTCGTCCCATCCCTCCTCATCCCTCCTACCCCCATAGCATCCCACACCCCTCATTTACCCGCTCTATTTGCAACGTGACCCACTAGTGTTGTAAGACGTCAAATTAGATGAGCCAAACGTCACAGTTGTAAGGCGTCAAAGTCCCTGCGCCGAACGTCAGAGTGCCTGCGCCAGAAACATCACAGTGCCTGCGCCAATCCGCATCACAGGCTCTCTTCCTGGGGCAAAGTATCCTCTTTCACACTCACGTGACCCTCTCTGGGGACGCCGTCGCCCCCGATCCACACGCACCCATTCCGTGTGGATCGGCGCACGCACTTTGACGCTCTGGACGGATCGGCGCACGCACTTTGACGTTTTCGGCGCAGGCAGTGTGACGTTTCGAGTCGTCTTGAGCGTGAGTGTGGCGCACGCACTTTGACGCCTTACAGACGCAAGGCCTCCACCCGGCCGATACAGACACCAGAAGGCCGACGGGGGGGCGGGCTTTTGAGGGTAGGTTAGCCATTACGCCACCTGCAAGGCACGGGTAGGTGAGGCAGTGGGAAACGTCGCGGGCCAGGGCAAGGGGACGAAGTGGCCTCGTGGCAGTGGACGCCCCGCCAACAGGGTGGCGCAGATGTGAATGACGCCGCGACGGAAACAACTGAGGAGGCGGGGACGTGACCGCCGGGTCGGCGTCACCGACAGAGGGACGCACAGGTCGGCCGTCAGAGCCTCCAAGGTGACGGCAGCGCTGTCCTCGGCGGCCTCGACGGCTCCTCCGACGCTCACGGTCCACAGGGTCGCGACGGCCATGGCCAACCGGAGCCGACTGGCGCGCGCTGGCCGGGTCATCTTCGTCTGCTGCCAGTCCCAGCCTCCTCTCTTACAATCCTTAAATCCGCACTCGATCCACGCGCGCAAGCCGTACCACGCGGCATCGGCCCCTGCGGGAGGCAGATCGGTCAGGATCAACCACGGATCGGTGTGGGGATCCGTCCACTGGGCGAGTAAGGTGCAGGTGAGGCGGCAGGAGGAACTGGCGAAACAATCGACCGTGCCACGCCAGCCGCCTTGTCCGCGTCGGACCACCGTGGCGAGGGGCCGGAAGCGGGTCTGACCCACCGGGCGATACTGCCCCTGCTGGTTGATGCGCAGGAACGGATGCCAGTGCTGTGCCACAATCGCCTGGAACAGCCAGCGCGCAGACAAGCCGCAGTCGGCCAAGACGATGACCAGCCAGTCAGCGGGCACGCCGGCTCCCACCTGTGTGAGCAACCGCTCCCAATGCGGTTGCCAGCGTCCTTTGGCGGTGGCGGGCACCACGTGCCACGCGACAGGGATGGCGCAGCCCCGGTAGACCACGCTGATCGCCAGCACCGTGAAGCGTTGGCCCAAGGTCGTCGCGTCCAGCGCCAGGGCTAGGCGGCGCTCCCCCGGTGGCCACAGCGCCAGCACCCACCTCAGCAGCGGCGCGAAGCAGGCATCCACCGCGACCTCCCGCCGCCCTTTTCCGCGTTGATCCGCCGCATCATAGCACCATTCGCGCAACTGTTGGCGCTGGGCGTCATACCGGGTACCCACCAACGTGGCCAGGAACATGGCCACCGTGGTCAGGCCGCACGACTGGCTTAGCACCATCCCATATCTCCAATACGCCAAGACCCGTGCCTGCGCCGGCGTCAACACCCCGAACCGGCTTGACACCTCCGCGATCCACTGCGATACTCCCCCCTGACGAGACATGATGGCCCTCCTGTGATGGTGGTTTCAGCACCTTCCATCATACAGAAGCTCTCTGTCTCGTCCCTTCCTGCACTATGACTTTGTGGCTAACCTACCCCCAAAAGGGGGGGCGGGGGCTATCTCCCCACGCCGGCCTTCCACATCTCCCTCACCCTCCTCTCTGACAGCGCCCCTGTCCGCGAAGGGCGTATGCCCCATCTATGGCGCGTAGACGCAGACCTTTGTTAGGGATGCACACTCCTGGTATCTTACCTATGGAGGGCTCTGTGGCCCGCGTGCGTCGCCTGGTCCTACGTGGAGGACCGGACACGTCATCTCTCCTAAGCACCTGACCATAAGTTCGGCCCAGTTTCTCGGGCGAATCACGCCTAACAAAACCGTGCCAGATTTCTGAACACATGCTTAGCTTGTGTGGGGCATGCAGGCCGGGACTGGCGTCACGTCTCATGCTCCTCACAGGACCGCGCCCCTGCTGGTCTGGCCGGGCGCTCCTGGAGACCCCCACCCGCCAGACCCCTACGCAGGAGGCTCCATGCCTATGTCTCCGTCTCTGTCTCCCCGCCCGACCCCGCACGAGGTGCGCGCCTACTTCGCCGGCGCCCTCAGCGACGACGCCCTGCGCGCCGGCGTCCTGGTGTTAGACCGCGATCCCAATTGGCAGGTCCTCTCCACCCCCGGCCCGCGTGCCTTGACCCTCACGCTCCTCTATTCGCCGGAGGGAACCTCGTATGCCGTGCACCTGGAGCGCGCCACGGCGACCTGGCACGGCGGCCTCGACCGCAGCGCCTGACAGGAGGTCTCGTCTGTCTCTGGCCGCTTGTCTCCCCCCGCAGGCCGTGCTCGCGTGCGCGCGTCGTCCCGCTCCACCGGCGCACGCCGCCGCCTGAACGCACCGGACGGGGCGGGGAGGGCGACGGAGAGGAGCCTCGACGTCACGCCCCGTCTCTCGGCCCCGTCCCCCGGCCCTGCTATCCGGTACCCTGCAAGGATGTATTTGGCGCAGTTAACGTGACGCCTTGCAGACCTCGCCAGAGGTTAGGCAACGCTCGCTTGGTGCTCGGGCGACCGGACCGGATCGGGACCGGGGGCGTCACGCCGTGGTGCGGCGCAGGCCCCGCGTCCAGTGGGCGAACCAGAGCTCGATGTCCCCCGCGGAGACGGGCCGGCCGATGTGGTAGCCCTGCGCCACGTCGCAGCCCAGCGTCGCGAGGCGCGCCTGCGTCGCGGCGTCCTCGACCCCCTCGGCCACAACCCCCAGCCCCAGGTTGTGCCCCAGGTCGATGATCGCGCGCGCGATCGCCTCGTCGTCGCTGCCCGCGCGCATCTCCCGCACGAACGACTGGTCGATCTTGATGGCGTCGACCTGCAGGCGCTTGAGGTACGCCAGCGACGAGTAGCCGGTGCCGAAGTCGTCGATGGCCAGGCGGATGCCCCGGTCGTGCAGCCGGGCCAGGAGGGCGCGCGCCCGCGCGGGGTCGGCCATCACGGCGCTCTCGGTGATCTCGATCTCCAGCCAGCGGGGCTCCACGCCGCGCGCCGCCAGCAGCCCGAGGATGGTGTCGACCACCGCGGGGTCCTGCAGCAGCCGCGCGGAGAGGTTCACCGCGACCGGGAGGGCCAGGCCGCGGTCGCGCCAGGCCCGCGCCTGGGCGAGCGCGGCGTCGAGCACCCAGTGGGTGAGCGGGCCGATCACGCCGGTCTGCTCGGGCAGGGGGATGAACTCGTCGGGCGGGATCAGGCCGCGCGCGGGGTGGGGCCAGCGCACCAGGGCCTCCACACCCTGGAGGTGGCCGGTGGCGAGGGCAACCTTGGGCTGGTAGTGCAGGACCAACTCGTCCGCCGCAATGGCCTGGCGCAGCTCGCCCATCAGCGCCAGGCGGCGCAAGCTGTGCTCGTCCCGGTCGGCGTCGTAGAGGGCGTAGCCGCTGCGGGCGCGCTTGGCCACGTACATGGCCACGTCGGCGTGCTGGAGCAGCGCGGCGGCGTCCGTGCCGTGCGCCGGGGCGAGGGCGACGCCGATGCTCGCGCCCACGCCGAAGGTCTGGCCCTCGACGAGGAAGGGCGGGTCCAGGGCGGCGAGGAGCGCGCGCGGCCGTGCGCGCCCCGTCCGCGTCGGCGGCGGGCAGGAGCACGGCGAACTCGTCGCCGCCCAGCCGCGCCACCGTGTCCGAGGCGCGCACGGCCGCGACGAGGCGGCGGGTCACGTCCCGGAGCAACTGGTCGCCCGCGTGGTGGCCGAGCGTGTCGTTGACCTCCTTGAAGTGGTCCAGGTCGAAGAGGAGGAGGGCCAGGGGGGTACCGACGCGCGTGGCGACGCGCAGGGCCTGCTCCAGGCGGTCGCCGAGCAGGGTGCGATTGGGCAGGTCGGTCAGCGCGTCGTGCAGGGCCTGGTGGCGCAGCGCGTCGGTCTGCTTGCGCGCGGTCACGTCGCGCTGCACCGAGACCCAGTGGGTGATGTGGCCGGTGGCGTCGGCCACGGGCACGATGCTGAGCTCGACCCAGAACGTGCCGCCGTCCTTACGGTAGTTGAGCACCTCGACGACCACCGCCTGCCAGCCCTCCAATGCCGCGCGCAACGCGTCGAGCGCGGCGCGATCGGAGCCGGGGCCTTGCAGCAGGCGGGGGGTGCGCCCCAGGACCTCGGCGGCGGCGTAGCCGGTGGCGCGCGTGAAGGCGTCGTTGACGTAGACGATGCGCGGCCCCGGCAGATCGAACGGCCAGGCCTCGGTGATCAGGACCGCGTCGTTGGCGTGGACGACGACCGACTCCAGCAGGCGCAGGCGCTCCTCGGCCTCCTGCCGCGCGGTGACGTCGACGAAGCTCACCACGATGTGGACGGCCGGTCCCGCCGCTGCGGACGGCCCTGACCCTCGTGGCCCTCGTGGCCCTCGCTCCGTCTCAGTCTCCGTCTCTGGCCCTGATCCCAGCCCCGGCCCCGGTCCTGTCTCCGCGGGCATGGGCGCGACATCGGCGCGCAGCCAGCGGTCGGCGCCGTCGGGGCGCGCGACGCGCAGGGTCAGGTCGCGGCACGGCCGGCCGGAGCGCGGCGTGGTGAGCAGAGGATGCTCCTCCGCCGGCTGTGCCGCGTCGCGGGGGGGCAGCGGGAAGGCGGCGGCGACAGGCAACCCGCGCAGCCGGTCCAAGGGGACGCCGAGGATATCCTGGGCCGCCGCATTGGCCTCGACGACGCGGCCGGTGTGGTCGAGGATGACGACGCCGCAGGCGAGCGTCGCGTAGACGCGGCCGAACCAGGTGGCGGTGGCGAGCACATCGGTCACGGGCGGCACGCTCCTCGGATCGCGCCTGCCCGCGCTGCGGGCAGGCGTGCGCGGCTAACATCGATGGCGCGCGGCGCGGCGGGGCTCGTCTTGCCCTCCCGCCCGCGGCCGGGTTGTCGCGCGGCCCGACGGCCCGCGAAGGTCATCATAGGCCAGCGGACCGGGGCGCGCCATAGCCCATCCGGCGTCCGGCCACGGGTAGGCGCGGCCGCTGCCGCGTGCGGACGGGACGGGCGCCAGCGACGAAGAGGCCCACCACCGTCGCGCGTGCGCTGGCCCTTACTCCCCGGGGGTGGGCATGAGGTCGCCCAGGGCCGCCGTCGTCTGCTCGTCCGCGCCGTCGTGGGGGCGCTCCGATGTGTGGAGGGCGGGGACCTGCGCAGGGACCGCCGGTTCGTCCCGCGGCGGCGCCTGGTACCGCGCGCCATCCTCCGTCCGCGGCGCGATCGCGCCCCTCTTGGGGGTGTCCATTGGCCTCCTCCTCTCGTGTGTCCTGGTTGTCGCGTGTGGTCCGGCGCCCGCGGGGGCGCCGGATGCGTTATCGTCGCGGACAAGGGAAAGCAGGAGGTGTGCCGCAGCCGCGCCGTGCGCGCTCCGGGCGCTCCGGACGGCTGGGGCGCGGCAGGTGGCAGGTGGACCTGGAGCACGCCTGTGAGGACCCACGGCGGTGCGCTACCCCCCGCGCATGAGTTGGCGTTCTCCCCACGAGGTGCGCCGGTTGACCCCGCTGCGGTGCGCCCATCCTGCCGACAGCGCCACACGAGCCACGCCAATCCCGCCGGCGGCGACGATCACCGGTGAGTCAGCACACCGATAAAACGGCTGGCCGGATGGAGGGCGCACGATGCGTGGGAAATGTGGCGGGCGCAAGACGAGTGGCGAACGGCGCACCTCGTGATAGTGGTGGCGAAGTCGGTTTATTCCCGTGACCATGCCTACGTGGCACCCTGTTCCACCCCTGGGCAAAACCCTGAGAAGGACTTCGCCATCAATATCCTGTCATGTGAACAAGTCCACTCCAAGGCCTTTCAGGATCGCTATGGCGTGACCGCCAGCGCGCCTGTAGCCATGGCTGCCGCGCCCGTCGGTGGCGGTGGCGCCACGGTGGCCGAAGCGCCGCCCGAGCCGCCCGAGTTCAACGTGCTCATCACGGGCATTGCCCCGACCGCCAACAAGATCGGGGTGATCAAGATCGTGCGCGAACTGACCAGCCTCGGCCTCAAGGAGGCCAAGGACGCGGTCGACAACGCGCCGACCACGCTCAAGGAAGCCGTCACCAAGGAGGAGGCCGACGCCGCTCGCGCCAAGCTCGAGGAAGCCGGCGCGACCGTCGACGTCAAGGGTGTCTAGACGAGCTTTGATATTTTGATATAAGGACCAACCAGGCTGAAGCAGCGAACGGATTGCGGTTTGGACAACAGCACAGGGCAGAGGATCGCGCCCTGTCAAGCGTGATCGCTCGACCTATCGCGTCCTGCACAGCGGCATGGCCGAACCGGCTACGGCGACAACTTGACCATAACCCTTATATCAAAACGTCAGAGACGAGCTGTTCGATAGTCGTCAGTCGTTAGCAGTCCTCGCTGCACGAGGGCTGCAAGACATCGGAGGTCGCGAGGGGGCGAGCATATCGTGTGCTCGCCCCCTCGCGACCTCATCTTTTTGCCTGCTCTCCCGGCCGGCTGCCTACGCCGGAGAAACCAGGCCCTGGCATGGCCGGCGCGCTGGCCAGCGACCTGCAATGGCATGTCCGCAACGCGGCCGGTCCGCGGCAACGAGTTGATCGGCGGGGTTCCTGGGTTGGACGCATAAGCGCCGGCCCGCCTCCATGAAGGCGGACCGGCGCTTGTCGTGCTGTCGAGGAAAGACGGGGTGGGGCCGCTACGAGGCGGCGCCCTGCGTGCTATCCAGCGTGCTGAAGTTCGGCGCGAAGAGCGTCTGCTCGGCGACGAAGCCCAGCCCGTTGGCCGCGCGCAGTACGAAGCCGTGCTGCACCGTCAGCCCCCCGAACATGCGGGCGACGTCGATGGTGACGCGCGTGGTCGGCGGCACGTCGAACCGCCTGGTCACCATCCGCCCGTTTGACCCGTAGCCGGTCGCGTCGACCGCGACCATCCTGGCCGACGGGTTGTAGAGGAGCAGGAACTCGCTGCGGCCAGCGTCCAGGCCGCCCGGGAAGGTCCAGCGCAGGCCCACACCGTTGCGCCCGAACACGTCGCTGCCAGCGATACGCCGGCCGTTGGGGCTGCCGAAATACTCCGGGCGCTCGACCACGATGGGCTTGGCGCTCGTCACCAACG
>JAABUQ010011710.1_pt1 | contig 11115 bp, 9 predicted proteins | sample 5560001 | NCBI WGS metagenome assembly JAABUQ01 (sample SAMN10711888, study PRJNA513371) | rock metagenome | isolation source: Antarctica rocks | place: Antarctica: Victoria Land, Finger Mt nord | collected 2015-12-18
CGAGGACGCCGTCCGAAAGAGCTACGACGCCGCCGCCAGTGAGTACGTTGCGCACATCTATGACGAGCTGCGCCACAAGCCGCTGGACAGGAGGCTGCTCGATGAGCTGGCCGAGGAGGTCAGCGGCCGCGGATCTGTCTGCGACATCGGCTGCGGTCCCGGCCACGTTGCTCGTTACCTGCGCGAACGCGGCGCGGAAGTGACGGGCGTTGATCTCTCGCCCCGGCTGATCGAAGAGGCGCGGCGGCTGAACCCGGGTATTCGATTTGAGGTGGGGGACATGCGCTCGCTCGAGGTTTCGGACGCCGCCTTCGCGGCCGTCGTTGCCTTCTACTCCCTGATCCACTTTGATGCTGACCAGCTTCGCGAGGCGGTCCGGGAGCTGCGACGGATTCTGAGCCCGGGCGGCGTCCTGCTGGCATCTTTCCACCGAGGCTCCGAGCGGAGACATGTCGAGGACTTGTGGGGCGTCGAGGTCAACCTCGACTTCAACTTCTTCGAGCCAGATGAGATCAAGACTGTGCTGACCGCGGAGGGCCTTGCAGTGGAGCGGATAACCGTGCGCACCCCGTACATCGGCTTCGAGGTCGAAACTGAGCGCTTCTACGTCAGCGCCCGAAGACCAGCCGAGATCTGCTGAGCGCTGAGCGGCGGCGGCTGCGCGGTTACTGAGACAATTCGAGAGTCATGGAAGTGGGCTTCATCGGTCTCGGCAAAATGGGCCAGCCCATAGTGCGGCGGCTGCTGGGCGCCGGCCATACAGTCGTCGTCCACAACCGTTCTCGGCCGGCCGTGGAGGAGCTGGCGGCCGCGGGAGCAGCCGCCGCAGACTCTGCCAGCCAGGTGGCCGCGAGGGCCGAGCTCGTGCTCACGGCCTTGCCGACGCCGGAAGCGGTGGAGAGCGTCTATCGCGAGCTGGCGGCCGCAGGCCGAGGCGGTCAGGTCTACGCCGACCATTCCACCGTCAGCCCCGAGACGAGCCGTACTTGCGCTGCGCTCCTGGCGGCCAAACAGGCAGCTTTCCTGGACGTGCCAGTCAGCGGCGGACCCGACGGCGCGGCGGCCGGCACTCTGACGGTGATGGCGGGAGGCGCGGAAGCCGATTTCCAGCGCGCGCTGCCCGCCTTCGGGGCCTACGGCCAGAACATTCGCCTCTGCGGGCCGGTTGGCGCGGGACAGGCGGTGAAGCTGGTCAACCAACTGCTCTGCGGTGTCCATTCGGCCGCCGCCGCCGAGGCGGCTGTGTTCGGGGCCGCACTCGGCATCGACGCCGACCTGCTGCTCGAGATGCTGGGCACCTCGTTCGGTAGTTCCCGAATGTTCACCCGAAATGTGCCCCGCTTTATCTCCCGCGACTTCTCAGGCGCGACCTCGGTCAAGCTGCTGGTCAAAGACCTGGGCTTGATCGCCGCCGAAGCAAGCAGCGTCGGCCTGGCGCTGCCGCTGGCGGAGGTCACTGAACGTCTGTTCCAGGCGACGGCGGCGGCCGGCCTCGAAGAGGAGGACATCGCCAGCCTGATCAAGCTGAGCGAGAAAGCGGCCGGAACCAAGGTTCGGGGCCGCCAGCCGCCGCCGGGCACAGCTCCGGCCGGCTAGACACCCGAGACCTCGCGCAGGCGTTCGCTCGCTTGGCGGAGGTCGGCTGCGATCGCCCTTTCGTCCCCGGTTTGGAGCTGGCCCTCGCTGACGACGACCCGGCCCTCGATCACCACAGATTCCGCTCGCGCCGGCGGTGCCAGGGCCAGCGCTACCAGCGGATCGGCAATGCCGGCCTGAGCCAACCCGTCCAGGCGGAAGAGAGCGACGTCGGCGCGCTTGCCGACTTCGAGAGTGCCGCAGTCATCCCGGCCCAGGCAGGCAGCGCCGCCGGCGCTCACCAGCTGCCAAGCGCTCCCCGCGCTCAGCGCGTGGGGCGAGTCGACCCGGTCCTGCAGCGCGGCCCGCAGGCGGGCCACGAAGAGCGCCTGGCGAACCTCGGCCGCAAGGTTCGAGTCCTCATTGCTGGCAGCACCGTCAACGCCGAGGCCGATCCGAGCGCCGGCGGCCAGCAGGTCCTCAACCCGGCAGGCGCCTGCTCCCAGTCGCAGGTTGCTGGAGGGGCAATGGGCGATGCCCGACTGGTTGGCGGCGACGGCCTGCACCTCGCTCTCGCTCAGGTGGATGCAGTGCGCGTACCAGACGTCGGGACCTGTCCAGCCAAGCTCCTCCATCAGCTCCAAGGGTCGCAGGCCGAACTTCTCCTGGCAGAAGCGCTGCTCGTCAAGCGTCTCAGCCAGATGAGTGTGCAGGCGGACGCCATTTCGCCTGGCCAGCTCCGCCGAATCCCGCATCAGCTGCGGGCTGACCGAGAAGGGTGAGCAAGGCGCGACCACCAGCCGGCACATGGAGCCTGGCGCGGGGTCGTGGTGGCGGGCGATCATCGCCTCGGTGTCCGCCAGGATGTGATCCTCCGGCTCGACCAGGTGGTCGGGTGGGAGACCACCCTGGGAGCGGCCCAGCGACATGGAGCCGCGGCAGGGGTGAAAGCGCAGACCCAGCTCCTGGGCCGACTCGACGAGGGCGGCGAAGATCCCCAGTCGGCCGGCCGGAAAGACGTAGTGGTGGTCGGTGGAGAGGGTGCAGCCGCTGAGGATCAGCTTCGCCATCGCCGCCCGCGCCGCGCAGCGAACTAGCTCGGCGTCAAGGTTGGCCCAGACGGGATAGAGAGCGGTCAGCCACTCGAACAGCGTGCCGTCCGGCTCGTAGCCCCGCGTCGCCCACTGATACATGTGGTCGTGGGCGTTGACCAGGCCCGGCATTGCCACGCAGTTCGGCTCGTGCAGGTGCTCGCCGGCCGCCGGCGGCGGACCTGTGCCGATCTGCTTGATCTCGCCGCCTTCGCTGAGGAGCCAGCCGTTCTCCAGCTTCTCGCCGGTGCCGGTGACGAGCATGCCCGCTCGAATCAGCAGCGCCACTAGAGGTCGAGAAGATCTTCCGGCCGGACAGGCACGTGGCTGACCTCCCGGCCTGTCGCGGCGCGGATCGCCGCCAGTACGGCGGGGCCTGACGAGATCGCCGGCGGCTCGCCGACGCCCTTCAGGCCGTAGGGCGAGCGGGGATCGCCCAGTTCCAGCACTTCCATGCGCACCGGCGGCATGTCGAGGATCGTAGGGATCAGGTAGTCCGTGAAGGAGGGGTTCAGGATCTTGCCGTCCTTGACGAGAACCTGCTCCATGATCGCCAGACCCAGGCCCTGCGCGGCACCGCCCTCCAGCTGTCCCTCGACCGCCTGGGGATTGATGGCCCTGCCGACGTCCTGGGCGGTCGCCAGCTCGACCACGTGGACCAAGCCCAGCTCGACGTCCACATCGACCACCGCCCGATGGGCGGCAAAGGCGAGTTGCAGATGCGCATTCCCCTGACCCCGCTCGTCCAGCGGCTCGGTCGCCCGCGGCCTGTATTCCCGCTCCTCGGTCACCACCTCGTCGCCCAGCAGGATTACCAGGTCGATGACAGTCCTTCCCGACGCATCGACGAGCCTGTCATCCGCCAATCTCCAGTGCTCGCCATCGCCGGCTCGGTTTCCCAGCTCGGAGCGCGCCATCTGGAGCACCCGCTGGCGCACTGCCTCGCAGGCTGTCTTGACGGCCCCGCCGGTGATGTACGTCTGCCGCGAAGCCGAGGAAGATCCACCCGAGCCGACCTGGGTGTCAGCATTCAGCACCACCACCTGGGAGACGCCCAGTTCGGTGCGGGCGATCTGACCCTGGATGGTGAGCAGGCCCTGGCCCACCTCGACGGAGGCGGTGTGGACCTCGGCTTGGGCCCGTCCCTCGACCACCCGCAGCGTCACCCGCGCCGTCGAGTAGTCGGGAAAGCCCTCGGAGTAGCCCACGTTCTTGAAGCCCGCGGCGTAGCCCACGCCCCGCCTCACACCCTCACCGTGCGTGGTGTTGGAGACGCCGCCCGGCAGCTCGCGGAGATCGCGGCCGCTGGCATCGGCGGTCTCGGGCAGCGGCATTGAGAGCACACGCTGGAGCAGCTCAGCGACAGGGATCGAACCCTCCAGCGGTTGGCCCGTGACGAGGTTGTCGCCGGTCTGAAAGGCGTTGCGCAGCCGGAGTTCCACCGGGTCCAGGCCCAGCGCTTGGGCCAACTTGTCCATCTGAGCTTCGTGAGCGAAGCAGTTCTGCACCGAGCCGAATCCCCGCATGGCGCCGCAGGGCGGGTTGTTCGTGTAGACGACCCAACCCTCGATGGTGGCGTTGGGGACGGCGTACGGCCCCGACGCGAAGGAACAGGCGTTGGAGATCACGGCTGTCGAGCTGGAGGCGTAGGCCCCGCCATCGAGAACTATCGAGGCCTTGACGTAGACGACCTTGCCGTTACGATCGGCGCCGTGCTCGTAACGGAGCCGGCCGGGATGCCGGTGGACGTGGCCGACGAACGATTCCTGGCGGCCGTAGACGATCTTCACAGGTCGGCCGGTCCGCAGCGCGAGCAGGCAGGCGTGGGCCTGCATCGAGAGATCTTCGCGGCCGCCGAAGGCGCCCCCCACCCCTGCCAGCGTGAGGCGCACCCGCTCGGGCGGGAGCGCCAGCACAGCTGCCAGCTGATCGCGGTCGACATGTAGCCACTGGGTTGCTATGTACAGGTCAACGCCGCCCTCGCCATCCGGCACGGCCAGCCCTGACTCCGGCCCCAGCGGGGCCTGATCCTGCATCCCTATGACGTACTCGCCGCTGACCACGACCTCCGCGCGGGCGTTCTGGTCGCCGTGCTCAATGCGCAGCCGGCGCAGGATGTTGCCGCCTTCGTGCAGGCGCGGCCCCTCGCCCCTGATCGCCACCTCCGGATCCGTCAGTGGCTCCAGCACTTCGTAGTCCACCTTCACCTTCGCGGCTGCTCGGCGGGCCTGCTCCGGGTGCTCGGCCGCTACCAGGGCCACCGCCTCGCCCTGGTAGCGGACGCAGTCGAAGGCCAGCACCGGTTGATCGGCGATCTCCAGGCCGTAGACCTTCCGGCCGGGCAGGTCCGCGTGGGTGAGGACTGAGTGCACGCCGGGCATGGCGGCGGCCTCGGTCGTGTCGATCGCGCGGATCCGGGCATAAGGGTGGGGGCTGCGCAAGGTGCTGCCCCAGAGCATGCCCTCCGCCCAGAGATCGGAGGAATAGGGGAAGTCGCCGCTGACCTTGAGCACACCCTCTGGGCGTTTGACTGATTCACCGATGCCGCCTGTGATCGCGCTCTGGGCCAGCGGACGCTGGCGGGTGGGCAGCGGCCGAGCTTCGATCACGGCGCCGACACCAGCCGACCAGCGGCCAGATGCACTGCGGCGATGATCTTGGCGTAGCCGGTGCAGCGGCAGAGGTTGCCCGCCAGAGCTTCCTTGATCTGGGCGTCAGACGGCTCTGGGTGGCGCCGCAGCAGGTCGTGCGTCGCCACTATGAGTCCAGGCGTGCAGAAGCCGCACTGCACAGCTCCGGTCTCCAGGAACGCCGCTTGGATCGGGTGCAGAGCACCCGGCTCGGCCAGCCCTTCCACTGTGACGATGTCCCGGTTCTGCGCCTGACCGGCCAGCACCAGACAGGCGCAGACCAGGTTGCCTTCCAGGTAGATCGAACAGGAGCCGCACTCGCCCTGCTCGCAGGCGTTCTTGGCCCCCGGCAGGCCCAGCCGCTCGCGCAGGAACCAGAGCAGGCTCTCGCCAGGCCAGACCTGGTCCGTCTCCCGTACTTCTCCGTTCACCCGGCAGCTGATTTTCACCTCGCGGTGTACTCCTGCCAGGTCCACGCGAACGTCCGCCGGGCCAGCACCGCCAGCGCTCGACGCCGATAGGCGGCGGTGCCCCTGACGTCATCGATGGGCTTGGCCGCCCGCGCCACCAGCTCACCAAACCGCTCTCGCGCGGATTCAGGCAGGGCTTGGCCAGAGCGCCAATGATCGCCGTCCGCCAATGCCTCGGCGAGGAATCGCTCAGCCTCCCCGGCGCGCAGAGGGGTGGGCCCGGCGGACCCGATCCCGGTGCCCACAGTCTGCTGTTCCGGATCGAGCGCCAGGCCGAAGGAGCAGACTGCGATCACCATGGCGTTGCGGGTGCCCACCTTGGCGAACTGTTCAGGACCTGGAGCCGCGCGCAGCCAGAAGGCGGCGATCAGCTCGTCAGGTTCCAGAGCGTTTCGCTTGGGACCGAGGAAGAATTCGTCAACAGGGATTTCCCGGCTGCCCCGCAGCGAAGTGACCTCGATGCTGGCGCCGGCCGCCAACAGTGCGGGATGGGCGTCGCCAGCGGGTGAGGCGGAGCCCAGGTTGCCGCCCACCGTGCCGCGATTACGGATCTGGGGCGAGCCGACGCTGCGGGAGGCGAGCGCCAGCCCGGGCAGACGCTCGCCGAGCTCGGTGATGATGCGGCTGTAGGAGACGCCCGCTCCCACCCGCAGCCTGCCGTTGGCCGGCTGCCACTCGCTCAGCTCGGCCACCCGATTCAGGTCGAGGATCACCTCCGGCCGGTGGCGGTCGAAGTTCAGGTCGACCAACACATCCGTGCCGCCCGCGATGGGAAGGGCCTCCGGCTGGGCGGCCTTCATCTCCAGCGCCTCGCGCCAGGTCGTCGGCTGCAGGAACTCCATCACCAGGCTCGGCCGGGTGGCGGTGCCCCGTCGCGTACTAGAGAGCCCTCGATCAGGCCGTAAGGACGGTCGGCGGCGTAATAGACCTCGTCCTGGTTGTTCAGGGCGAAAGGCGAGAGGTCGACCAGGAAGTGGTGCTTGTTGGGCATCGCCAGCCGGATCTCGGCCACCTCCGGCAGGCTCGCCAGGACCGCTCGGCCCATGTCGTAGAGAGTCTGCTGGAGGGAGAGGCTGTGGACTTCGGCAAACGTCTCCAGCAGCCGGCTCCGAGCCGTCGCAAAGCAGGCGGCGTGATCGACCTCTGCTGTGGCGTACCGCCAGCGGGCTGTGACGGAGGTGGCGAGGATGCGGTCCTGGGTCTCCGGCAATGTCGTGTAGCGATCCTTCAGGAAGCCCCAGAACTCGGAGCCAGTCGTCTTCAGGACAGTCAGCTCGGTGAGCCCCGCGACCACCCAGACCTCACTCTCGCTGGCGGTCACAGTGGCCAGGCGCATCTCGGTTCCGCCCCGCGCGAAGGCGTGGGGATGAGGCGTACCGTCGACACTCAGCCGCTGCCAGCTGTGCTGCTGGATGGCCACCCGGGCCTCGCGGATCGGCGCGTAGCTGCCGGCAAAGTGGCGAGCCAGGCGGAGGCCGAACTCCTCTATCTCTCCCACGCCTTCCTGGGCGAAGGCGAAGACAGTGTTCTTCTGGCTGTCGGTGGGCAAGACGTTGGAGTTGTCGCCGGTCAGATGGACTGACTCGAAGTCGCCGGAAAGAGCGACGCTGACCGTCAGGTCGGCCAGCTCATGCGCGCCATGCCCCCGGTCGACGCGGACGAGATGCGTCTCCGCCTTGCCGTAACGGTTGTCGCCCAGGATGATGCTCATGGCGTTCTCTCCCGATTGGAGCACAAAGCCGCCCGGCGCTGTCCGTCTGCCGTGACCGGGAGGCGGGGAATCGACAAGGCGCCGATAGGCGACAGTGCCTGGCCGCTTTCGTATCTCTCTCTTAGCCGTTGCTGTCGCGTTCTTCCAGCCAGAGGCGATAGTGCCGGTTGCCCGCTGCCCGAACGCTCACCGAGGATCTGCAGCGGCGGAGCCAGGCCTCAAAGCGGCGAGCCGCCCGGGCGTCGCTCTCCGCCAGGACCAGTGTGTGGTTGGCCCGGCAGGCCGCCAGGAGCGCCAGACCTATCCGGTGGCTGAACACCTCTCCCGATGGCACATGCACAACTGCGCCCCCGCGTCCCGCGAGGTCGCCGATGTGAGCGGCGAGCAGGCCGTTCAGCCGGCGCAGCAGCCGCTGCTCGCCCTGCCGCTTGGATTGGAAGAGGCAATGGGGGTGCAGCTCGAAGAGCCGAACCTGGTCCTCGATCGTCTCCACGCAGGCGGAGTAGACGAGCGGAATGCAGTTGGCGTGGCGACGGCGCAAGCGCTGGAGGACCATCTCCACTGTGATGGATCGCTCGTCGGCCGGGACGCGGGCCATGTCGAGGTCAAGCACCGCCACCAGCGGTTCCCGCCGTTCCAGCAGCGACAGGGCCTTCCGGGGACTGGGTGCGGGCAGTGCCTCCAGGCCCGCCCGGTCGACGGCAAGCGTAAGCGCGGCCAGCTCCTCCGGGGTGTCCTCCAGCAGCAGCACCTGCGGCGCCGACCACATCAGGCTAGTGTCCTGCGCCAGGGCCAGCCGGCCCGTAGTTCATCAGAGCTGCAAGCCCAGCCATGCCGCCAATGATGCGGCCTGGTCCCGGAGCGCGGCAAGCCTCTTTACAGATGTGTCCGGTCCGGTCGCTCCAATGAGTCGTAGCCGGTTCGTGTAAAGAAGCTGGCCAACCGCTGAGCCAGGGGCTAGCGTCGCAAATGACATGAGACGCTCTGGAGGACGGATCAGATAACCGTGGCCGGAGACCGGTGCGCGGCACGCCGCCGCGTCAGCTTGCGGCTGGCACTTCTGGCTTTGCTGGCAGCGCTACTGCTGCCAGCCTGCGGTGGCGGCGACCCTTCCGGGGTCGGCCGCAGTGGAAATCAGGGCATTTCCGGCGCCGCCGCGGCCGCGCCGGAGGTGCAGGCTGCGGGCAGCTGCCGGGCGCGTCAGGTCGGGTCGGGGGCGAGCGATTGGGAGCCTGACCCGCGCTGCACGCCGGGGGCGACGCGGCAGGCTTCCCTGAGCGAGATCTGCCCGATCGCGCACACCCGGGCGGTGCGGCCGCCCGTCTCCTACACGGGCAGCCTGAAGCGCGAGCAGATGGCTGCCTATGGATTCAGCGATAGCCCTGCCGCCCACCAAGAGGATCACCTGATCCCGCTTGAGCTCCTCGGCCATCCCACCGATGCGCGCAACCTGTGGCCGCAGCCTTCCCCGGTGAGTCCCAACGACAAGGACGGCTTGGAGGACTGGCTGCACGACCAGGTCTGCCAGAACCGGCTCTCGCTCGCGGACGCGCAGCAGCAGATCGCCGGCGATTGGTATGGCACCTGGCTGCGGGCCGGCAGGCCGCTGCCTCACTCGCTGACCGGTGGCTGAGACCCCAACCGGTGGCGGTAGGATCGGGCCGGTGACGAGTTGGACCTGGCAGTCGTTGTCCCTCGACGACGCCGGCTGGATTTCGGAGCTGATGACGCGCTGGCGGCCGCACGACCCTGTCGATCCGGTGGTGCTGCGGCATCGCTGGGCCAACTTCCGCCTGGACCACGTGCAGGGTCGCTGGGCGCTCAGGGACGCCGCCGGCAATGTTGTTGGCTTCGGTGCCGCCAATCATGCTCCGTGGGAGCGGGAGCCCGGCCGGATCGGCGACTGGGACCTGAACCTGGCGCCGGAGGTGAGGCCCCAGGCGGACGGCATCATCGCCGCCTTGGAAGAGTGGTTGCGCCGCGACGGAGCCCGCGCCGCCGCGGCCGACGCAGAAGGAGACGAGCACTGGCTGCTGGCGGCGCTGGCTGCGCGACGATACGAACAGGTCTCCGCCGAGAGGTTTTGGAAGCTCGACCTGCTGAAGCGAAGAGACACCCTGCTCGAGTTGGCCCGCGAGTCTGAGGCTAAGGTCACCTCGGGGGGGCTGGCGCTGCTGACGTTCGACCGCTTTCTGACCCGTCCGCAAGCCTGGGACAAGGTGATAGCGCTCTACCAGGAGACAGAAGCCGACATCCCGCAGAACCCGGGCGATCACATGCTCACGCCACCGGAGATAGTGGCTGAGCTGCAGGCTCCCGACGTCAGGCCGGATCGTGTCTGGCTGGTGGTTGCCGGCGACGATCTGGCTGGGCTTTCCTTCCTCAGTTTTCCCCCGATCCGGGGTCAGGTCTGGACAGGCTATACGGCCACCGCGAGGCGCTATCGCGGCCGTGGCGCCGCCTGGGCTGCCAAGATGGCGACGCTGGCGCAGGCGATCGAGCTGGGCGTGAGCGAGGTGAGAACCGGCAACGATGAGCGGAATGGGCCCATTCTCCGGATCAACGAACGGCTGGGCTACGAGCTACTACCGGGCTGGCTTCGCTTCCGGCGCCCGCTGTAGCTCCGTGTCGCAGGAGCGAGGAGCAGGTTCAGCCGACCAGGCTCAGCACTTCGGCGGCGTAAAGCTGCAGCTTGGCCGGGCCGACCCCCGGCACTGAGGCCAGCTCCGCTGCAGAGCGGGGCCGGCGAGCGGCGATCTCCGCCAGCGTCCGGTCCGAGAACACGATGTAGGCAGGCATCGAAGCCTGGCGCGCCCGGCCCAAGCGCCAGGTTCGAAGTCGGGCCAGGAGTTCGGCGCTCTCGGGGCCGTTATCAGCCAAACCGTCGGCGGCGGCGGAGCCAGAGGCCGAGCGCACGGCTGTCGCTGTGGCCGCTGGCAGGCTCAGCGCGACGGTTGTCTCGCCGTTCAGCACCCGGCTGCCCAGCTCGGTGAGGGCAAGCCTCGGATACTCGCCGGAGGTCTGTCGCGCCAGGCCGACCTCGACCATCTCGGTCAGCAGTTCCCGCAGCCTGGCGGGCGGCCAGCGCAGCGAGCCGAAGAACTCGAGCTCCTTCAGCCAGGGCTGGCTGCGCACCCAACTGGTTTCCTGCCCGGCGACGATGGCGGAGATCTTCTCAGCGCCCAATCGGTCGGAGAAACGGCGCAGCGCGGCCAGCATCCGGCGCAGATCCTCGGCTGCTATCGATTGCTCTCGCCGCCGCCCGGGATTGAGGCAATTGTCGCAGGCCGAGCAGGTCCGCGGCACTCCCGGCTCCCCGAAATAGTCGCCGATCCGCGCGTGCCGGCAGGTCCGCAGCCGTGCATAGCCGAGACTCTGGGCCAGGCGGGCATAGATGCCTTCGCGGATCCGGGTCGGCTTGGGCGGGTTCTCGGCGAAGTAGGCATGCAGATCCCGATCGGCGGGCGACCACAGCAGCACACATTCGGCCGGCTCCCCGTCACGACCGGCTCGGCCGGCCTCCTGGTAGTAGGCCTCAATGCTGCCGGGCAGGTGGTGGTGGATGACCTGGCGGATGTCCGGCAGGTCGATGCCCATGCCGAAAGCGGTGGTGGCGACCACCACACGCAGAGCGCTGG
>JAABUQ010011712.1_pt1 | contig 11115 bp, 10 predicted proteins | sample 5560001 | NCBI WGS metagenome assembly JAABUQ01 (sample SAMN10711888, study PRJNA513371) | rock metagenome | isolation source: Antarctica rocks | place: Antarctica: Victoria Land, Finger Mt nord | collected 2015-12-18
CCATTCCGATGCAGTCGATTTGCGAGCCCTACATCCGCCGCCGGGCTCTGCGACATTTGGAGAAGGGCCGTGTGGTGATCTTCGCCGCGGGAACGGGCAACCCGTTCTTCACCACCGACACCGCCGCCGCGCTGCGGGCGGCCGAGATGGGCTGCGACGCCCTGCTGAAGGGCACCAGCGTCGACGGGGTCTACACCGCCGACCCCAAGCGCCACGCCGACGCCCGCCGCTATGACCGGCTGAGCTATCTCGAGGTGCTGTCGCAGGACCTGAAAGTGATGGACGCCTCGGCGATCAGCTTAATGCGTGAGAACGCCATACCGATCGTGGTGTTCTCGATCCGCCGTCCGGGCGCCCTGTCCGACGTGCTGACGGGCGAGGGCGTGCACACCGTAATCGACGAAACTGCACCGGTTCTGGACTGAGGCTTCATCATGAGCAAGACCGATCTCTCCAAGTATCGCGACCGCATGGATCGGTCGATCGCCTCGCTGAAAGAAGATTTCCAGGGGCTCCGCACCGGGCGCGCCAATGCGGGTCTGGTCGAGCCGATCACGGTGGAGGCCTATGGCTCGCAGGTGCCGCTGAACTCGGTGGCGGCGATCAGCGTGCCCGAGCCGCGGATGATCACCGTCAGCGTGTGGGACAAGTCGATGACCGCGCCGGTGGAGAAGGCGATCCGCGCCGCCGGCCTGGGCCTCAACCCGGTCGTGGACGGCCAGACGCTCCGCATCCCCGTCCCGCCGCTGACCGAAGAGCGCCGCCGCGACCTCGCCAAGCTGGCCGGCAAGTACGCCGAGCAGCAGAAGGTCGCCATCCGCAACGTCCGCCGCGAGGCGATGGAAGAGCTGAAAAAGCTCGAGAAGGACGGGTCGCTGTCGCAGGACGACCAGAAGAGGCAGGGCGAGGAGGTTCAGACCTTCACCGACCAGGCGATCAAGCGCATAGACGAGACGCTGAGGACCAAGGAACAAGAGATCATGCAGGTCTGAAAGGGCCTGACAGGATCGACTCGGGGGTGGAGCCAGAGAGCCGATGGGCGTGTCGCCGCAGACATTCGGGCTGAAAGGGCCCAGGGCTCAGCGTTCCGAGCCTGTGTCCGCGCGGCACGTGGCCATCATCATGGACGGCAACGGGCGCTGGGCCAAGAGGCGGGGCTTGCCGCGCAGCCTCGGCCACCGGGCGGGCGTCAACGCCCTGAAGCGCACGGTCGAAGCGGCGCCGGAGCTGGGCATCGAGTGGCTGACCGTATTCGGTTTTTCAACCGAGAACTGGCGACGGCCGGTGACCGAGGTCAACGAGCTGATGAGCTTGCTGAAAAGCTACATCGAGAGCGACCTGGTCCGGCTGGAACGCGAGGGCGTGCGCCTGCGCGTGATCGGTCGCCGCACAGGCCTGTCGCCCGACATCCTTGAGATCATCGAGCGGGCCGAGGCGCGCACCGCCCGCAACGACCATTTCCAGCTGCAGGTCGCGTTCAACTACGGCGGGCGGGCCGACATCGCCGACGCGGCGCGGCGCTATGCAATGGCGGTGTTGAACGGAACCGCCTCGGCCGACCAACTGGACGAGGCGGGGTTCGACCGCTTCCTGTCCACCGCGGCCGGGCCGCCGCCCGACCTCATCATCCGCACCTCCGGCGAGCGACGGCTGTCCAACTTCCTGCTGTGGGAAGCGGCCTACGCCGAGCTTGTGTTCCAGGATGTGCTGTGGCCCGATTACGGCTCCGAAAGCCTGGGCGCCGCGGTTGCCGAGTTCCGCGCGCGCGACCGTCGCTATGGCGGCGCCGAAGTCGATGACGTCCTTGCCACAGGCTAGAAGCGCGTTCGACGGCCCGAACCTGCGCAGGCGGCTGGTCTCGGCGGCCATCCTGGCGCCCGCGGCCCTGCTCGCGGTCTGGGTCGGCGGCTGGCTCTATCTGGTCATGGTCGCCGTCGCTTTGGCCCTGCTCAGCGTGGAGTGGGGAGCGATGAGCGGGCCAACAGCCCGTAACCGCGCCGCGGCTGTGGTGCTGGCCGGCACGCTGGTTCCAGTGTTCCTCGCCTATGTCGGGCTGGTGCGCTGGGCGTGGCCGACACTCGGGCTGGCGGCGGCCGGCTCGGCGCTGCTGGCGTCCCTGTGGCGGGGGGCGGAGCGGCCCATCGACGCGGCGTTTGGCGTGCTATATCTCGGCGTGCCTGGGGTGGCGCTGGTTTGGCTGCGCAGCCCCGAGCACGGGCGGGGCTGGGTGTTGACCCTGCTGTGCGTGACCTGGGCGGCCGACAGCGCCGCCTTCTTTGCGGGCAGCCTGTTGAAAGGGCCCAAGCTGTGGCCCCGGATTTCGCCCAACAAGACCTGGGCGGGACTTGTCGGCGGCCTTGTCGCGGGCGCCGTCGCGGCGGTCGCGCTCAGGGTCGCCATGTGGGATTCCGGGCCGCCGAGCCTGGCCGTCGCCGCCGCCGTCGGCCTGATCGCCGCGCTGGCGACCATGGGCGGCGACCTTGGCGAATCGATGCTGAAACGGCGGTTCGGCGTAAAGGACTCGGGCGACCTGATCCCCGGCCACGGCGGCCTGCTCGACCGGGTGGACGGGCTGCTGGTGGCGGTGCTGGCGGTGGACCTGGCGCGCTGGGCGCTGCAGGGAGTGGGTGCGGTATGACGACGCGGCGCGTGACGGTGCTGGGCTCGACCGGATCGGTGGGGACATCGACGCTCGATTTGTTGCGGAACGCGCGTGCCGACGGAACCGAGATCGAGGTCGTGGCCCTGACGGCCGGCCGCAACGTCGCCCTGCTGGCCGAGCAGGCGCTCGCCTGGCGGCCTCAGCTTGCGGTGATCGCCGACGAGGCCTGCCTCCCGGAGCTGATCGGCCGCCTCGCCGGCACGGGGATCGCTGCGGCGGCGGGGCAGGGCGCGGTTGTCGAGGCGGCGGCCCGGCCCGCCGACTGGGTCATGGCCGCCATCGTCGGCGCCGCGGGGCTCGGCCCGACCCTGGCCGCGGCCCGCGCCGGGGGCGTGGTCGCTCTCGCCAACAAGGAGAGTCTGGTGTGCGCAGGTCCGGCCCTGCTGGCCGCGGCGCGGGCGGCCGGCGGCTCGGTGGTTCCGGTCGACAGCGAGCATTCCGCCATCTTCCAGGTGCTGCAGCCTGCCTGCGCCCACAGGATGTCCAGGCTGATCCTGACCGCGTCGGGCGGCCCGTTCCGCACTTGGACTCGCGAGGCCATGGCCTATGTCACGCCCGAGCAGGCGGTCAAGCACCCCAATTGGAGCATGGGCGCCAAGATTTCGGTCGATTCCGCCACTATGATGAACAAGGGGCTGGAGATGATCGAGGCCTCTTACCTGTTCGACGCGCCCGAAGAGAAGATCGACGTGCTGGTCCACCCTCAGTCGGTGGTGCACAGCATGGTGGAATATGCCGACGGTTCGACCCTGGCCCAGCTCGGCCCACCCGATATGCGCGCGCCGATCGCCTGCGCCTTCGCCTGGCCTGATCGTCTGCCCTGGCCCGCGCCGCGGCTCGATCTCGCCGCCATCGGCGCCTTGACCTTCGAGGCGCCCGATCCCGAACGCTTCCCCGCCGTCCGCATCGCCCGTGAGGTGATGCGCACGGGCGGCGGTGCGCCGGCGGCGTTCAATGCGACCAATGAGACCGCGGTCGCCGCCTTCCTTGACCGCAGGATCGGCTTTCTCGATATTGCGGCCACGGTGGCCGAGAGCCTCGAGCGGATGAATTCGCTGGGGGCGCTCGCCGGGGGGGCGGACGGCGACGCGCTGGAGACGGCCATGATGATCGACGCGACGGCCAGACAGGTCGCCGCGGAGGTGATCGGCCGGCTGTCGACGCGCCGATAAGCGACCGGAAGGACTGACCGCCCATGCTGGCCTTCGCCCTGTCGGCGCTGCTTTACATAGCGCCATTTCTGTTTGTGCTCATGCTCGTGGTGGTGATCCACGAGCTCGGACACTTCGCCGTGGCGCGCGCCTGCGGGGTGGCGGTCGACCGCTTCTCGATCGGGTTCGGCCGAGCCATCGCCCATTGGACGGACCGCGCGGGGGTGCAGTGGCGGATCGGCTGGCTGCCGCTCGGCGGCTATGTCCGCTTCGCCGGCGACTCGGAGGCGAGCTCGACCCTGCCCGACGCTGACGACCTGGCCACCATGCGCCGCGACGTGATCCTGCGCGAGGGTGTCGGGGCCGACCGCAAGTACTATCATTTCAAGCCGGTATGGCAGCGGGCGCTGATCGCCGCCGCCGGCCCGTGCGCCAACTTCCTGTTCGCCATTGTCCTGCTGACCGCCCTGTTTTGCGCCTTCGGCGAGCAGGTGAACGCGCCCAAGGTCGACAGCCTAGTCAAAGGAGGCGCGGCCGAGCGTGCAGGGTTCCAGATCGGCGACCTGGTGACGGCGATCGACGGCCACCGCATCGACGACTTCCGCCAGCTGGAGACCTACGTCTCCATCCGGCCCGGCCAGCCGATCCGATTCGACGTGACTCGGGGCGGCCGTCCCATCCGGATCGTCGCCGCGCCCGAGCTGAAGGACAAGGCCGTCGAGCTAACCGGCTCGACCACCAGGGCCGGGGTGCTTGGCATCGGCAGCGGTGGGCCGGGCGACCGTCCGGTGCGCCGCCGCTACGGCCCGGTCCAGGCGGTCGGGGTGGCCGTCGCGCGCTGCGTCGACATCATAGGCACCACGGTCACCTATCTCGGCCGAGTGGTGACGGGCCGAGCGCCGGCCAACCAACTCGGCGGTTTCATCGGCATAGCCGCGGCGACGCACGGAGCCGCCAAGCTGGGCGCGGCCGGTGCCCCGACCTTGCCGCTGATGCTGGCGGGCAGCTTGGTGACCCTGCTTGGCCTCACCGCGCAGATTTCGGTGGGGATCGGCTTCCTCAACCTGCTGCCGGTGCCGGTGCTCGATGGCGGGCACCTCGTCTTCTACGCCTATGAGGCTGTGGCGCGGCGGCCATTGGCCGCGCGGGTGCAGGCCGCCGGTTACCGTGTGGGCCTTGCTTTGCTGTTGGGATTGATGTTGTTCGCCGCCTGGAACGACCTGAGCCAGCTCAGCGTGTTCAAGCACATCGGCGGGCTGTTCTCCTGAACCCGCCCCCGTATCCCGAACGAGTCATGGTCAGATTGCGCGCGCGCCGGACGGCTCTGCTGTCCACTACGGCCATGATCCTGGGCATCTCCGCCCTGCTCACGGCTGCGCCCGTGCGCGCCCAGACCGGGGGCCAGCCCGGTCCGCCGCCGCTGGCCTCCACCGTGCCCGCCAACGACACCGAGCGTCACGACCAGCCGGCCACCCCCGCCAGCGCTCCCGCCACCCCCGACGTAGGCACGGGCCAGGGCGCGGCCATCCCGGCGCCGGCCTCGCTGGCCCCCGCGCCGGCTGCGCCGACTCCCGGCGTGGCGACCCAGAGCGGGGTGGCGCGTCGGATCGTGGTGCAGGGCAACGAGCGGATCGAGACCGGCACCATCCTGTCCTATCTGCCGTTCTCTCCCGGCGACACGGTCGACCCGGCCCGCATCGATGCGGCGGTCAAGACCCTGTTCCGCACCGACCTCTTCTCCGATGTCCGCGTCGAGTTGCAGGGCGACGAGCTGGTCATCCGCGTGGTCGAAAACCCGATCATCAATCAAGTGCTGTTCGAGGGCAACTCGAACATCAACAACGACAAGCTGAAGGACGAGGTCAGCGTCCACCCGCGCGCCATCTTCACCAAGGCCAAGGTGGCCCAGGACGTTCAGCGCATCGTCGAACTGTATCGGCGCTCGGGGCGCATCTCCGCGGTGGTGACGCCCAAAATCATCGAGCTGCCTCAGCGCCGGGTCGACCTGGTGTTCGAGATCAACGAGGGACCCAAGACCGGCATCGCCCGCGTCAACATACAGGGTAACACCGCCTACTCCGGCGACGTCCTTCGTGACGTGGTGGTCACCAAGGAGTCGCACTGGTATAAGTTTTTCAGCTCTAACGATAATTATGATCCCGACCGGATCGAGTACGACCGCGAACAACTGCGCAAGCACTACACCAATCGCGGTTATTACGACTTCAAGGTGATCTCGTCGGTCGCCGAGCTCGACCCCAACCAGCGTAATTTCGTGGTCAATTATACGCTCGACGAGGGCGCCAAGTACAAGTTCGGCCGCTTGCGGGTGGTGACCGACGTCAAGAAGCTGAACGGCGCCATCTTGCGCCAGCTTCTGCCGATACATGAGGGTCAGACTTATCAAGCCGACAGCATAGAGAAGGCGGTCGACGCCCTGACCTTCGCGGCGGGCGCGGCCGGCTTCGCCTTCGTCGACATCCGGCCGCGCTATACCGCCAACCGCACCAACCATACCGTCGATGTGACCTTCGACGTCAAGGAGGGCGCGCGCGTCTATGTCGAGCGCATCGACATCGTCGGCAACACCACCACGCTGGACCCGGTAATCCGCCGGGAGATGCGCATCGCCGAGGGGGACGCCTACAACCAAGTGCTGGTCGATCGGTCCAAGACCGAGGTGAAGCGGCTCGACTTCTTCAAGACCGTCGACATTGAGAAGCTGCCGGGCAGTGCTCCCGACAAGGCGGTGCTGCGGGTCAAGGTGCAGGAGCAACCGACCGGCGAGCTGTCGCTCGGTGCCGGCTACAGCTCGGTGGATCAGCTGCTGCTCGACATCGGCGTCAGCCAGCATAACCTCGGCGGCACCGGGCAGGATGTGCGGATCCGCGCTTCGGTCGGCTCGCTGCGCCAGCAGATCGACCTCGGCTACACCCAGCCGCGTTTTCTGGGCCGCGACCTGCGCGCGGGCGTCGATCTGTTCTCGTACCGCTACGACTTCACCTCGGAGGCGGGATATTCCAGCGAGTCGACTGGCGGCGACGTGCGTCTGGGCTTCCCGCTCAACGTCAACACCTACTTCGAAGGCCGTTACACGCTGCACTCGGACCGGGTCAGCGCCGACAGCGCCTCGTGCGACGCCGGCACGATCTCGATCACCATCTGCGAGCAGCGCGGCTCCAGCTTGACTTCGGCGCTCGGCTTCACGCTGAACCACGATGAGCGCAACGATCCGCGCCGGCCGACCCGCGGCTTCTACGCCACTTTGCGCCAGGACTTTGCAGGCTTGGGCGGCAATGTGAAGTACATCAAGACCGAGGCGAACGGCGGCGTTTATCATGGCTTCACGCCCGACTGGATCCTCAGCGTACTGGGCCAGGTCGGATACGTGGTGCCGCTGGGCGGCGACACGGTGCGGATCAACGACCGCTTCTTCAAGGGCGGCAACACCTTCCGCGGGTTCCAGACCGCAGGTATCGGTCCGCGCGACACCGCGTTCGACGAAGCGCTGGGCGGCAAGTTCTACAGCATCGGCACCATAGAGCTGACCCTGCCCAACCACCTGCCCGAGCAGTACGGTATCCGCACCGCCCTGTTCACCGATTTCGGCACGCTGGGAGGGCTGGACAACAAGGTAAAGGCTGGCAACCCGAACATCCAGGATGATTACAACCTGCGCGCGTCGGCAGGCGTCAGCGTATTCTGGACATCGCCGCTCGGGCCGATCCGCCTCGACTTCAGCCAGGTTCTCGCCAAGCAGCACTACGACAAGACCGAGTTCTTCCGCTTCTCCACCTCCACAGGTTTCTGAGCATCATCGTGAAACACCTCACCCACGCCGCCGCCCTGCTTCTCGCGCTCGCCGCGACCGAGACCGCTTCCGCCCAGAGCCGCCGCGCCGCTGCGCGACCCGCCGCCGCTTCCGCACCTGCGGCGGCGCCCGCCAACGCCGTACCCGGCCCGCCCATCGCGGGCGTCTGCGCCTACAACAACGAGCGGGCGGTGCGGAACTCGCTGGTCGGGCGCGCCGCCGACGCTCGCCTCGGCCAGCTCCAGGCGCAGGCCGGCGCCGAGCTCAGCGCTCAACAGACGTCCCTTCAGAACGACGCCAAGGCGCTGGAGGCCAAGCGCGCCAGCCTGACGCAGGCGCAGCTTCAGCAACAGGCCGCGCCGCTGCAGGCCCGCGCCCAGCAGCTGAACCAGACGGCGCAAGTCCGTCAGCGCGAGATGGAGCTGACCACGCAAAAGGCCCTGCAGCAGATTTACACTCAGATTCAACCGATCGTTCAGTCGATCTCGGCCCAGCGCAACTGCAGCATCCTGCTCAGCGGCGAGTCGGTGCTGTCGGTGAACCCGGCGATGGATCTGACGCCGGCGGTGGTCGAACAGCTGAACACACGCATGAGCACCATCAGCTTCGACCGCGAGCACCTGCCCGCCCAGGCCGCCGCGGGCCGGTGATCGACCTTGGGACGGGTCCGCTTCGGGCACGACGAGCCGGGTAGCCGGATGCCCGACGTCCGCTTCTTCGATGCGCTCGGGCCCGTGCCGCTGGCCGAACTGGCTCAGGCCAGCGGGGCGGTGCTGGCGCGCGCCGAGGACGGGACGCGGATGATCGCGTCGGCGGCGCCGCTGGACCGCGCGGACGCGGGCGCGATCGCCTTCCTGGCCGACCGCCGGTATGTGGGCGAGCTGAAGCGTTCGGCGGCGGCGGCTTGCTTCATGACCCCGGCCCATGCCGAGTCCGCGCCGGACGGGTGCGCCGTGCTGCTGACACCCGAGCCGCAGGCCGCCTACGCGATCGCCGCCGCGCGCCTGCATCAGCCTCGCCGGCACCCGTCCGACGCCTCTGCGGTCCACCCGGACGCGGAGCTGGAGGAGGGCGTCCAGCTCGGTCACGGGGTGGTGATCGGGCCGGGCGCCAAGATCGGGGCGGGGACCGAGATCGGGGCGCATAGCGTGATCGGGCCCGGTGTGGCGATCGGGCGCGGCGGCCGGATCGGCGCCCATGTGGTGATCGGCTTCTCGCTGATCGGCGACGGCGTTCGCATACTGGCCGGGGCGGTGATCGGCGAGGCGGGCTTCGGCGTGGCCGAGAGCCGGATCGGCGCGGTCGACGTGCCTCAGCTCGGCCGGGTGATCATCCAGGACGCGGTCACCATCGGCGCCAACGCCTGCGTCGACCGCGGTGCGTTCGAGGACACGGTGATCGGTGAAAACACCAAAATCGACAACCTGGTCCAGATCGCCCACAACGTCAGGCTGGGGCGCAACTGCGTGCTGGCCGCCCACACGGGCATATCGGGCAGCGTGACGGTGGGCGACCGCGCCATGTTCGGCGGCCGCGCCGGTATTGCGGACCATCTGGTGATCGGCTCGGGCGCCAAGATCGCGGCCGCGGCGGGAGTGATGAAGGACGTGCCCGACAATGAGATCTGGTGCGGCTCGCCCGCGCGGCCGCTGCGCCGGTTCATGCGCGAGACCGCGTGGTTGGCCCGCCAGGCGCAGGGCCGCGCCAAGGACGAAGCCTGATGAGCGAGGCCGCCGCCCCGAACGCCGCGCCGCGCGTAGACATCGACATGAACGAGGTGCTGCGCCGTATCCCACACCGCGCGCCCTTCCTGCTGGTCGACCGGGCGGAGGACTACCGCGCGGGCCAATCGATCGTCGGCATCAAGTGCGTGTCGTTCAACGAGCCCTGGTTCGCCGGGCATTTTCCGGGCAACCCGGTGATGCCTGGGGTGCTGATCATAGAGGCGCTGGCCCAGACCGGAGCGGTGCTGATGTCCAAGACCATCGACGCCGACGTCACCCGCAACACCATCATGTTCATGTCGGTCGACGACTGCCGTTTTCGCACGCCGGTGCGGCCGGGCGATGTGCTGCGCATGCCGGTCGAGGTGCTGGCCGCCCGGTCCAACGTGTTCAAGTTTCGCGGCCAGGCCTTCGTCGAGGGGCGCATGGCCGCGGAGTGCAGCTTTGCGGCGATGAAGGTCGCACTCACGTGACGGCGGCCGCCCTCGCGCCCGCAGTACGCATTCATCCGACCGCCCTCGTCCACGACGGGGCAAGCCTCGCCGAAGGTGTCGAGGTCGGCCCTTACTGCATCGTGGGACCGCGGGTGACCCTGCACGAGGGCGTGCGCCTGCTGTCCCACGTTCTGGTCGAGGGGGTGACCAGCATCGGCGCGGGCACGGTGGTCCACGCCTTTGCGGTGCTGGGCGGCGCGCCGCAGCACCTGGCCCATCGCGGCGAGGAGACGCGGCTGCACATCGGCGAGCGCAACGTCATCCGCGAACACGTCACCATGAACACCGGCACGGTGTTCGGCGGCGGCCTGACCCGGGTCGGCAGCGACGGCCTTTATATGACCGCCAGCCACGTCGCCCACGACTGCATCGTCGGCGATCATGTCGTCTTCGCCAACAACGCCACCCTCGGCGGGCATGTGAAGGTGGGGGACCACGTGTTCCTGGGCGGCCTCAGCGCGGCGCACCAGCACACCCGCATCGGCCGCAACGCCTTCATCGGCGGCGTGTCGGCGGTGACCAAGGACGTCATCCCGTTCGGCTCGGTGTGGGGCGTGCACGCCCATCTCGAGGGGCTGAACCTGGTCGGGCTGAAGCGGCGGGGCTTCGGGCGCGAGACCATCAACGACCTGCGCTCGGCCTACCGCCTGCTGTTCGCGCCCGAAGGCACGTTTCAGGAGCGGCTTGAGGATGTGGCGCGCGACTTCGCAGGCTGTCCCGAGGTGCGCGAGCTGGTCGACTTCATCCGCGCCGACGCCGGCCGCCCCCTGTGCATGCCGAGCCTCTGACCGCGGGTCGGGAGACCGGGCGGCGCAAGCTCGGCATCATCGCCGGCGGGGGCGAGCTGCCGCTGACCCTGGCGGAGCGGTGCGCCGCGAGCGGGCGGCCCTACTTCGTGGTGCGGTTGCGCGGGTTCGCGGGAGCGGAACTGCGGCAGCATCCGGGCGCGGACCTCGGTTTGGCCGAGCTCGGGCACTGCTTTGCGGCCCTGCGCGCGGCTGGGTGCGAGGCGGTGTGCTTCGCCGGTCAGGTCGATCGGCCCGACCTGACCAAGCTGAAGCCCGACCTGCGCGGCCTTCGCGCTCTTCCCGCGGCTTTGTCGGCTGCACGGCGCGGCGACGACGCCCTGCTGCGCTTCCTGGTGGTCGAGTTCGAGGGCGAGGGCTTTGTGGTCGAGGGAGCCGAGGCGGTCGACGCGGCCTTAACCCTGGCTCCGGGGGCGCTCGGGACCTGCGCTCCGGCTCTGGAGCACCAAGCCGACCTGGCGCTGGCC
>JAABUQ010011713.1_pt1 | contig 11107 bp, 10 predicted proteins | sample 5560001 | NCBI WGS metagenome assembly JAABUQ01 (sample SAMN10711888, study PRJNA513371) | rock metagenome | isolation source: Antarctica rocks | place: Antarctica: Victoria Land, Finger Mt nord | collected 2015-12-18
GCGACGATGCGCTGCTCACGGCCTCCGAGGAATGCGAGCTGGCCCGGGCGATCGCCCTGGGCGACAAGGACGCCCGCTGCCGGATGATCCGGGCGAACCTCCGCCTGGTCGTCAAGATCGCCCGCGACTACGCCGGCCGGGGGATGTCGATGGACGACCTGATCGGCGAGGGGAACCTCGGCCTGATCCGGGCCGCCGAGGAGTTCGACCCGAGCTTCGGCACCCGCTTCAGCACCTACGCCAGCTACTGGATCAAGCAGGCGATCCGCCACGCCCTGACCAACACCGCGGCCACGATCCGCCTGCCGGCCCACATGGTCACCCTGCTCTCGAAGTGGCGGAAGGCCGAGCGGGCCCTGGCCCGGGAGCTGGGCGGCCCCCCGAGCTTCGACCAGGTGGCCGTGACGCTCGGCCTGACCGACGCCCAGCGCGTGCTGGTGGGGCGGGCCCGCCTGGCCAGCCAGCTCCGGATGGAAGGGGGCGACGACGAGAACGGCTGGTCGCCCGACGAGGCCGCCGCCGACCTCGAGGCCCCCGGCGCGGCGATGGAGGCGGCCGACGAGCGCCGGTTGCTCTCCGGCCGGCTCGAACGGCTCGACGACCGCGAGCGGACGATCGTCTCGCTCCGCTTCGGCCTCGGCGGCGACACCCCGCTGACGCTCAAGGAGGTCGGCCGGAGGCTCGGCGTGACCCGCGAGTGGGTCCGCAAGATCGAGGTCCGCGCCGTCAAGAAGCTCGATGGCACGCCCGAATCGCCCAAGCCTCCTCGACGCAAGGCGGCCCCGACCTCGGCCGCCCGGCCCAGGCCGGCCTTGCAGCCGGCCTGAGCGCGCCGAAGGCCGGATCAACGCCCGAAGACGAGCCGACCGTAATCTTCGGATCGGTGGAAGCTCGGCCGACGCAGGGGGGCCGAGCTGGTCAGGGTCGGCCTGGTCCCCTCGGGTCCATAATCATATCGGCAGAGGGCGAACCGCCAGGCGTCGCCGGCCCGGGGCCGGCCGCCGGTCGGGGCGAACGCCGACCAGGGGATCCGCCCTTCGACCGTCCACGATCGGTCGAGATCGCCGGGCCGGTCGACCGTCCCGTCCGCCGAGGCGACGGCCTCCAGGCCCAGCGGCGGGCCGGCGGCGAGCCGGGCGAAGTCGGCCCCCCGCTCGGGGAAGGGCAGCTCCAGGATCACCGAGCGCGGGTTGACCTGGAACTCGTAGTAGGCCGGCCGAGCCTCATCGGGCTTGAAGAACAGCTCGAAGACGTCGCCCAGCCAGAGCCGATCGTTCCGCCGGACGCCCGAGGATCGGATCGACTCGTCGGCCATCCTCGCCCCGAAGTACAGGAACTCATCATCCCAGAGCAGGCGGGCTTTCGTCCCCTCGCCCGAGGGCGTCTGGCTCCAGAACGCGGGGAATTTATCGATCACCGTCGAGGCCGCCCAGGCCGGATCGTCGAGCTTGCCGTCGATCGCCAGCGGCTTGCCGGCGCGTCGGCAAACGGCCTCCGCCGTCGCCTCGACCTCGACGAGCGCGGCCTCGACCGACGCGGCGACCCGCTCGGCCAGGGCCCTCGACGCCGCCTCGGTGAGGTGGACGCCGTCGGCCTGGATGGCCGCCTCGGGCCCGAGCTTCGTCACCGCCGCGTGGAGGTCGTCGACCAGGACGTGCGGCGAGGTCCCGACCACTTCCAGCGCGGCCCGGTTGTAGGCCGCGACGTCGCCATTCTTGAGCAAGAACGCCGGGCGCTTGCCCACCTCCCGCCGAGCTTCGACGACCGGCGTGCTCGTGGCGAAGATCAGCCGGGCCGTCGTCTCCGAGTCGAGCCGCCGGACGATCTCCCGGAGGTTGGCCCGATACTCGGCGAGCTCGACCCGGCGTGCCCCCGAGGTCGGGTCGGCCATGATGTCGTGCAGGCCGGCGTTGAAGTGGACGACCGCCGGCCGCTCGCGGATCGCCCACTCGTCCAGGTGCGCCAGGACGTTCCGGCTATCCCCCGCGTTCTCGGACGCCCCGAAGACCCGGGCCCGCCCCTTGAGCCGCTCGGCCACGAACGGGCCGTAGCCCAGGAGGCGGATCGAATCTCCGACGAGGACCACGACGGGAAGCTCGGGGCCGTCGGCCGGCCCGAGCGTCAGGCAGAAGGCCGCGAGCCAGGGCGCGATCATGGCTCAAGTCCCCCTTGGATCGGTCGAAGGTCCGCCTTCGAGGTCGAGCAGTTCCGCCCAGGTGGCGACCAGGGCCATGCGGTCGATCAGTCGCTCGATCGACTCGACCGAGCCGATCGCCTCAATCACTCGACGATCGGCCGGACCGGGCGGGCCGAATTTTGGCATCCCGACCTTCAGCAGGATCGCCCTGGCCCCCTGGGCCTTACCCTTGGCCTCGCCTTTGGCCTCGCCCTCTTCGAGGATGGCCTGATAGAAGCTGGATTCCTTCATCTCCCGGACTCCTCGGGATAGACCTTGGCAGATCGCCCGCGTATTGCTCGGCCTTCCCCACCGTTCAGCCGGCGAGATCGTCCTCGGGCGTGGCCTCGGTGTTGAGCAGCTCGCCCCAAGTGGCGAACCGGGGCGTGCGAACGATCAGATCCTCGATCGCCTCGACATCGCCCATCGCCTCGACCGCCCGACTCTCGGCCGGCCCGGGCGGGCCGAGCCATTCCATCCCAACCTTCAGCAGGATCGCCCTGGCTTCCTTGGCCTTACCCCTGGCCTCGCCTTTGATCTCGCCTTTGATCTCGCCTTCTTCGAGGATCGCCTGGTAGAAGCTGGATTCCTCCATATCTCGGACTCCTCGGAAGAATTGAAGGATGACATCCTTGGGATAATACAGGCCCAGCAGGAGCCCGGTGGCGGCCCAGAGCCGGCCGGGCAGCGGGGCGGGCTGGGCTTCGATCGGGCCCTTGATCCGGCCGATCGCCTCGTCGGGCGTCATCGTCCCCAGGTCCGACACCGGCGCCAAGGGGAGGGTGCCGATCCCGCCGGCCAGGACCGATTCGACCGGCTGCTTCCAGATCCTCAATACGTCGTAGCCGAACTCCAGGAACGGCCCCGCCCCGGGCAGGGAGCGGCGGTAGGTCCCGGTCAGCTCGGGGCCGTCGGCGGCGGGCCGGAGCAGGATCGCGACCGAGCGGACGGGGAGGTCGTGGCGGTCGTCGAGCAAGGTATTATAGCGGAGCAGGCGGCGGGCGAGCTGGGCCTCGCGGCCGGTTTGGAACTCGACGTGGGCGAGCCAGGGGTCGGGCCCGCCGACCCGGAGGACCTTGTCGGCCTCGGCGGTGATCGTCGAGAGGTTCGCGTCGATCGCCTCGACGGGCCCGCCGAGGGGCAGCCCGACCAAAGTCAGCCAGTCGGCGGGGTAGGTCTCGACGAGGTACTTGGTCGTCGCGTCGAAGGGCTTGGCCAAGGCGGTTTGCCTCGATAGGCGGAGGGGTTGACCGGACCGGGCGGGGGCGGCCACAATCGCCGGCCTCCGAGGGATGTTATCGGAAGAAGGAGCCGGTAGGGATGCCCGACCGTCGCGTCGTGATCGGCCTGATCGTCCTGGCGATCGCGGCGAGGGCGGGGGCGGTCCTGGTGCTCGGGAGCCACCGGGTTCCCCGGAGCACCTACGAGCACGGCGAGATCGCGGCCAACCTCCTGGCAGGCCGGGGGTTCTCGGTCCGGTTCCTCGGGGCCGACGGGCCGACGTCGCAGCAGGCGCCCGCCTATCCGGTCCTGGTGGCGGGGGCCTACGCCGGGGGCGGGGTCGGGACCCCTCGGGCCTTGCTGATCCTGGAGCTGGGCCAGGCCGTGCTGGGCGGCCTGCTCGTGGGGGCCGTGGTGATGCTGGCGGCCGAGGTCGCGCCGGGGCGACGATCCGTCGCGACCCCGGCCGGCCTGATCGTCGCGGTCCACCCGACCCTGGTCTACGCGGCCACGCACGTGCAGGTGGCGGCTTTGGCCTGCCTGCTCCTGGCGTCGGCCCTGGCCTGGGCCTACCGGGCCGGCCGGACCGGAAAGGGGGGCGACGCCGTCGCGGCGGGGGCCTGGCTCGGCCTGCTCGCCTTGACGGACCCGATCCTCGGGCTGGTGGCGCCGGGGATGGCCTGGGCGATCTTGATGGGGCGGGTGGGAGATTGGCGGCGGTCGCTCGCCTTGACCGCTCGGGTCGGGGCGACGGCGATGCTCTGTGTCGCGCCCTGGGTGGCCCGGAACGCCCGGGTCCACGGCGAGTTCGTGCCGATCAAGAGCTCGTTCGGCTATGCTTTCTGGCAGGGCAACTGCGCCTTGAGCGAGGGGACCGACAAGGTGGTCCGCCCCTCGGTCGAGCGGGCCTTGGAGCGGCCTTCGGGCGGCCTCCGCGACCTCAACGCCAGGCTCTGGGAGGCCAGGCACGAGGCGGGCTACATCGACGACATCGCCTTGACGCGGGAGGATTACCGAGAGCTGGGCGCCTTGACCGAGCCGGCCCGGTCGCGGCTCCTGTTCCGGCGGGCCCTGGCCGACTTGCGGGCCGAGCCGGGCCGTTATGCCCGGCTCTGCCTCCGGAGGCTCCGCTACTTCGTCCTCTTCGACGAGACCAACCCCAAGGCCCGGAGCCTGATCTACCGGGGCGGGCACCTGGGTTTGACGCTCGGGGCCGCCCTCGGCCTGATCGTGGCCGGGCCCGCGGTCCGGCGGCGGCTCGGGCCGACCTTGCTGACGGCCGCCTTGATCGCCGCGTTCCACGCCTTGACCATCGTCTCGGCCCGGTTCCACCTGCCGATCGAGCCGTTGATGGCCCTCTGGGCGGCGTCGGGCCTGTCCCATCGGGAATCCGATCAGCCCCGGCTGCCGACGACGTCGTAGGCGTCGGGGTCGAAGGCGGGCTTGGCGAGGCTTGATGGATGCTGGGGGCTCTGCCACGCCAGTTGCGAGGCGATGCCGCGGGCGAAGATCACCCACGAGGCGATCAAGGCCGCCAGGCTGACGACGACCGGGGCGAACCAAATCTCCTCGGGCGCGGCGGTCGCTTCGACCGCGACCAGTGTCATCCCGAACGAGCCGAGCGGCACGAGGACCCCAATCGCCGAGGCCGCCAGCGCCGCAGGCCAGCCCAGGCTGGACGGGGGCGGGGAGCAGCCCAACTCCATCCCCTTCATCCGCTCGATGTGGTCCAACTCCCGCTTCCGGGCGGCGTGCTTGAGGATCAGGGTGGTCGGGACGATCACCATCGGGATCATCATTCCGACGATCGGGACCAGGATTCCGTACATCGGCGGGTTCCTCTTCGCTCCGGGTTGGCCGCCGGCCGAAGGGCCGGGGCGGCGGGGTTCGATCGCGGCGGAAGAGGCGGCGAGGATCGCGCCTCGGGCTCTGATAGGATGGCGGACCGGCCGTTCGGCCTCAACTCTCTTCGGACCCGAGCGGAGCCTCCTCCATCATGGCGCGCGATCACCTCTTGGCGATCGACCAGGGGACGACCAGCACCCGGGTCGTGGCCTTCGACGCCCGGCTCAGGCCCGTCGGCCAGGGGCAGGCCGAGGTCCCGCCCACCTACCCCAAGCCGGGCTGGGTCGAGCATGACCCGGATGCGCTGGTGGCCTCGGTCGGCCCTTTGGTGATCGCGGCGATGGCGGAAGCGGGGATCGACGCGAGCCGGGTGGCGGGGATCGGCCTGACCAACCAGCGCGAGACGACCGTGGTCTGGGACCGGGCGACCGGCCGGGCGATCGGCCCGGCCCTGGTCTGGCAGGACCGGCGGACCGCCCCGTTCTGCGAGCGGCACCGCGACCGCCGCCCCTGGCTGGCCGAGCGGACCGGCCTGGTCCTCGACCCCTACTTTTCGGCCACCAAGATCGCCTGGCTGCTCGACCACGTCGAGGGGGCCAGGCGGAGGGCCGAGGCCGGCGAGCTCGCCGCCGGGACCGTCGACTCCCTCCTGATCCGCCACCTCAACGGCGGGACCTGTCACCTGACCGACTCGACCAACGCCTCCCGGACCTTGCTGATGGACCTCCGGTCGCTCGGCTGGTCCGACGACCTCTGCCAGTTCTTCGGCGTCCCGCGCGGGATATTGCCCGAGATCCGCCCCAGCGTCGGCGATTTCGGCTCCACGAAAGGCTTGTCTTACCTCCCCGACGGCCTGCCGATCCGGGGGGTGGCCGGCGACCAGCAGGCTTCGCTCGTCGGCCAGGGGTGCCTCGAAGCCGGCCAGGCCAAGTGTACCTACGGCACCGGGGCGTTCCTCCTGGTGCACACCGGGGGCGAGTTCGTCCCCTCGACCCGGGGCCTGGTGACGACCCTGGCGGCGAGCCTCGGCCCCGGCCCGCCGCGCTATGCCCTGGAGGGGAGCGTCTTCATCGCCGGGGCGGCCGTGCAGTGGTTCCGCGACGGGTTGCAGGCCGTCGGCGCGGCCCACGAGGTCGACCGCCTCTCCGAGCGGTCCGACCCGGATTCGGGAGTCCTCTTCGTCCCCGCCTTGACCGGCCTGGGGGCGCCCCACTGGGAGCCCGAGGCCCGGGGGACGATCTTCGGCCTGACCCGGGCGACCTCGGTGGCCGACCTGGCCCGGGCCACGCTCGAAGGCGTCGCCTTCCAGATCGCCGACCTCATCGACGCCATGAACGCCGACCTGCCGACCCCGATGGCCGACCTCCGGGTCGACGGCGGGATGGCCCGGTCCGACCCCTTCCTCCAGTTCCAGGCCGACCTCCTGGGCTTCCCCCTGCGGAGGAGCCCCCAGGCCGAGTCGACCGCCCTGGGCGCCGCGCTGTTGGCCGGGCTCGGCGTCGGCCTCTGGCCCGACCCCGCGACCGCCTGCACCTTGCTCGAATCGGGCGGCCAAGCCTTCATCCCCCGCCGCGACGACGCCTGGCGGTCCGCCGCCTCGGGCCGATGGCGGCGCGCCGTCGAGTCGGTCCGCAGCCACTACCGACCCGGGGGGGATGGGGTCGATAATGGCTGATCGCGCCGGCGACCGCGCCGGGCGGCCCTGATCCGAATCGGGTTACGGGATGCTCGGGCCCGGACCTTGTTCGCACATGAAGCCAGCACGCACCGCATAAAGGAAGCCTGGACCGTCCGCACAATCAGGACGGGCTCCGGACGCTCCGCGATCTCAAGAGGGCCCGGCACCCCAGGTGCAAGCGGAACAATAGGCATTTCCCGGATTCTCCGCCGCGCAAGCCTGATACGTCGCGTAGGGCCCTCGCCAATAGGCCCCGCCGCCGCAGATGCTGTACCAGCCGTAGCGGGGAGGATAGTAAGCAACGGCAGGCTGATAGCCGACGACCTGCACGCCCGGGGACGCGGCCATGATCGGGCGCGAGCAACGCCGCCCGGCCTTCCGATGGCATGCCTCAGCATCGGTGCCGGCCACGAGGGCGACGGCAACCACCACCGCGATTGACAGCGAGCTTCGCATCGTCAACTCTCCTTTGGGGTGTGTTGGAACAGGGGGCCGATCAGCACACCCGAGAGCCGCTCGAGCGCCCGGCCCTCCGCCAGCGATAACCGGCGGCGCCGGCCAGGCCCATCCCCAGCATCAGGAGGCTGCCCGGCTCGGGCACGGCCGTGGCGCCCGGGGTGGCGATGAATCCTCGGATTTCCCTGGAAATGCCCTCGCTCGGCACGGCGGCCCCGACGACCTGGCCCAGGTTGTTGATCCCGTAGACCTCCGTGGTATTGCCGCCCGGCACGTTCAGCTCACGGATCGTCCCGTCCGCATCCCGGACGAACCCGTGGTCGTTACCCAGGACGTCCCGATATTCGCCCGCGATCTGCCCCGAATCATTGATGCCGAGACTCCCGGTGAGACCGGTACCGCCCAGGTAGGCCACGGCGCCGGGGATGTCGACGGTGGAATACGAACTGCCGTCGGCGCTCCGGACGAAGATGTGCTCCGATCCGTTGGGTGCGGAATAGTAGCCGACGACCTGCCCCCGATCGTTGATCCCGAGCGCGAAGGTGGAGGTGATCTGAGCCGCCGGGTCATGGATCGCCGTGTAGGTCTGGCCGTCGGCGGACCGGAGAAAGCTGGTAGTCGATTGACCGACGACTACGCCCGAACTGTTGACCCCGAAGGCTCGAGTCGGACCGCCATCGGGAGCCTGGAACCTGTCGAAAGACCCCCCATCCGCACTCCTGACGAACCCTTGAAAACCACCGGAGGAACTGTCGATCGTATATCCCACGACCTTGCCATCGGAGCTGATCCCGGTCGGGAAGCTGACGAACCTCCCCGGGTTGACGACGGTGAAGGTCCCGTCCGTGTTCCGGACGTACCCCTGATTGTCTGCGAAATCCTGAAGGGCCACCTGGCCCGAGTCGCTGATTCCGGTGGCGATGCCCTGATCGAAGTTACCCCTGTCGGGGACGTTGACCGTGGCGTAAGAGTAGCCCCCTTGGGCGTCAAGCATCGGCGACGAGGACATGAACAGGGCAAGGGCGAGGCCGGCGATCTTGGACTTCATCGTGGATCATCCTGTTGATAGGAGATCGGCGGACCTCCAACCGGGCACCATGCCGGGCGGCCGCGATCCTTCCCAGACTCAAGGACGCGCGAAATCCGGGGCGCTGGCGCCGGTCCTGGGGATTTCTCCCGGATCGCCCCTCGATGAGGCTTTTCGTCATCATGCCGGCGATGGGCCCGCCAGGCTCCCCCGGCGGCGGAGCAGGCTCCGGTTCGAATAGTGGGCGGCCAGGGCCACCAGGCAGGCCAGGGCCTCGAACCCGAAGAGGGTCGCGCAGAGCGCTTCGAAGGCAAACCGACCCGCCCGGGCGTCGCCATCGCCCGCGCCGAAGTCGAGGGGGATGATGTTGAAGATCAGGGAGAGCAGGAGGTAGATCGTCAGCAACGAGCATTGCCCCAGGCCGGCCCAGAGCGCCCAGGTCTTCCTCGCGATCATATAGCGGCCCCAGGCGGCCATCGGGAGATAGAAGAGGAAGATGCAGCGGATGATATGGACCTGGGTGGCGGCGGGCGTCGTGAAGCCCATCGATCCGAACAGGAGCACGACTAAGCCGATCGCGCAGAAACTGGCCAGGCTCAGGCCGAGGACGAGCAGGAGCATCCCCGCGTCGCGGACCCGCTGGGGCCGGACGCACCAGCGGCGGAGGCGATCGATCCGGCCGCTGGGCCGGGCCGCGATCGACTCGCCGGCGAGCCATCGGTCGAGGTCGTCGGCCATCGCCTCGGCCGAGGCATAGCGGCGGTCGGGGTCCTTCTCCAGGGCCTTCAGGCAGATCGTCTCGAGGTCGCGGTCCACCCGCGAATTGATCCCCGAGGGCGGCTCCGGGGGCTGGTCGCGGACCTTCTCGATCACCTCCAGCGCCGAGCCGCCTTGGAAAGGGGGACGGCCCGTGATCAGGGCGTAGAGGACCGCACCCAGGCCGTAGACGTCGGTGGCGATGGTGACCGACCCCGACTTGCCGTCGGCCTGCTCCGGGGCCATGTAGGGGGGCGAGCCGAGCAAGGCGCCCGATCGGGTCAGGTCCGATCCGGACTCGATCCGCCTGGCCAGGCCGAAGTCGGCCACGAACGGTTGGCCCCGGTCGTCGAGGAGGATGTTCGAGGGCTTGAGGTCGCGGTGGAGGATCCCCCGCCGGTGGGCATGGTGGACGGCCCGGCCGACGATGACGAGGAGGCGGCAGGCCCGCGCGGGGTCTTCGGCGAACTCGCCCAGGTGATCGGCCAGGCTGCCGCCTTCGACCAGCTTCATCGTGAAGTAGGCGCGGCCCCCGGACTCGCCGACCTCGAAGATCGGGATGATGTTCGGGTGGTCCAGGAGCGCGACCGACTCGGTCTCGTTCCGAAACCTCAGGCGGTCGCCCGGGGAGGCGAACTGGCCGGAGAGGAGCATCTTGAGGGCGACCTTCCGGCCGAGGCCGCGATGGCGGGCCTCGAAGACGACACCCATCCCCCCTCGTCCTAGCTCGCGAAGGATCTCATGATCGCCCGGGGCAAAGTCGGGGTCGGCGGGCGGGGCGGCGATCCGCCGGAGTCGGTCCTGCTCGGCGAAGAACTCGGGCAGCTCGGGCGCCAGATCGGGGTGACGTTCGAGCCAGGCCCGAGGGTCGGGCTCGGTGCCGGTCCCGGCCGACTCGTAGTAGGCGGAGACGACTTCCAGCAACCGACGCTCTCGACTCGGTTCGGTCTCGGCCATCGGTCGTCCTCACGGTGACTCGGCCATCAGTCGTCGGAGGGCCTTGGACCCTCGATAGAGGAGCCCGGTCACGGCCGAAACGCTCCGGCCCATCCGCCGGCCGACCTCGACCACCGACAGGGCTCGCAAATGCCTGAGTTCGAGGGCCGTCCGCTGGTCTTCGGGGAGTTGCATCAACGCGGCGGCCAGGGCCAAAAACCGCTCAGACCGGGCCACGGCCTTGACGGGATCGGCCTGGTTCGAGTCGACGAAGTCCTGGAGCCGGGCCGATGTTCGTTCCAGCTCGGTTTCCAAGATCGGCGCGCCGGGCCCGCCCTGGCGGCCCTGCTTCCGGAACGCCGTCGCGAGGTGGTTGGCCAAGATCGCGCGAAGCCAGGCGACCAGCTCGGCCTCGGTCGTGCCGCGAAACTGGTCGAGCTTGTCGAGCGCCGGCAGGAGCGTCTGCTGGACGACGTCGGAAGGATCGATCAGGCGTCGGAGCCCGGGCCCGAGTCGGAGGCCGGCCAGGAGCCGGAGATACTCGCGGTGGGATCCCAACAGCCGCGGCTCCTCCCCTCCGGCCATCCCCCGGTCCATGATTCACGCCCCCCGCGCCGATCGCCGTCCGGCCATGACGGCCGGATGACGGATCAAAAACTTTGATCGAGCTAAGCGCGAGGATCGATCGTAAGATTTCTCCGCGATCGAGTCAATTGGCCCGGGTGTGCCCGGAAATTCCTGGGCGAGTTCCCGAAGGCCGGGCTCGGCGTCGGCCTCTGGCCCGACGCCTCGACCGCCCTCGGCCTGCTCGAATCGGGGGGCCAATCCTTCAGCCCTCGCCGCGACGACGCCTGGCGGCTCGCCGCCTCGGGCCGCTGGCGGCGGACCGTGGAGTCGGTCCGCCGCCATTATTGACCCGGGGCCGGTGTCGATCAGCGGGACGAGGCGACCGCCCCGGCGCCTCGCCGCCGGGCACCCGCCAGGCCGAGGGCGCCGGCCAGGCCGAGGCCCA
>JAABUQ010011714.1_pt1 | contig 11107 bp, 9 predicted proteins | sample 5560001 | NCBI WGS metagenome assembly JAABUQ01 (sample SAMN10711888, study PRJNA513371) | rock metagenome | isolation source: Antarctica rocks | place: Antarctica: Victoria Land, Finger Mt nord | collected 2015-12-18
CGCATGAAACTGCATTATTACGCACGATGTAGCTCAAAAAGCTGCATCCAAGAGCAAAGACCGGGGTCAAAGTCTTGGAGAGGGAGGCCGCACGTGGACTGGAACGCTGAATATGCGGGCATCCTCGGTCGGCTGGACACCTACATCGCCAATGCCAAGCTCACGCTTTGCGGGATGTCGGCCTGCGTCGATGCGATCATCTCCCTGCACGAAGCTCAGTTCCTGCTTCAGGCGACCGGGCCGTACGAGGCGGTCGATCTGGCAAAGGCCTTGACGGGTCGTGCCAGGGCTGGAACCGGCGGCGAGATACGTGTCGAGTGGCCGGACGGTCCCGCTTGGCTGGACCGCATGCTTCCGTTCCGGCACGCTCTCGGCGGGACCGGACCTCACGCGGCGCGCACCCTCACACGCCTTGGCGCCCCCACATTGCTCGCCCTGGCTACACGCAGTCCCGAACAGATGGGCGTTCTGGACACCGACCTTCGTCTTGCGCATGACGGCCGCTCAACCCCGGTCGGCGAACTTGGACCCACGCGGTCGAACGTCCCGAAAATCTACATCTTTGAATTCACCGCGGGACGTTTGCTCAGCGACGCGATGCTCAGGCGCTCCTCCCGGATCATCGTTCGGTTCAACGACCCGGGCATCGAGGACGACCGTGAGTTCACCGCCCTGAGCCCGCAGCTCGCGCCTTGGGCTGGTGCCGCGATCCTGTCCGGCTACAACGCCATCGGGCGCGGCGACCTACAAGGCGCGCTGGCCGCAACGCGGACGCTGGTGGCGCAGTGGCATGGCAGCAACGATCTCCTGGTGCATCTGGAACTGGCAGGATACGACCGGGATGAGTATCGGGATGCGGTACTCGATGGCCTGTATGGGCACATCACCTCGCTCGGGTTGAGCCTGTCGGAGTTCCAGGCCCTGGTGCCGGACGGCACGCCGTTGGCGGACGGCATGTCCGATCTGGCGGAGCGGCTGAACTTGCAGCGCCTCTGCGTGCATGCGGACACCTGGGCAGCCGCCACCACGGTTGGCGATCCCGCGCGTGAGCGGGAGGCGCTTCTCATGGGCTGCCTGCTTGCCGGCATCCGCGCGGAGAATGGCAGGGTGATCAGGCCACGCCGTCTTCCCGAGCAGGCCGTGTTCGAGGCGCCTCCGGACTTTCCGGCGGCCCACGGGACCATGGCCTTCGCGGCCGTGGCGGCGCCCTACCTGTCGCATCCGGCAACCACGCTTGGATTGGGCGACACCTTCATGGCGGGGTGCCTGCTGGTGCTGGGCCAGGACAGCCTCCATGCACCGGAACAATGATCATGCACGGCATGACGATGGACCCCATCGACAAGAAACAAACTGGAAACGGAAAGATGAACACGCGGAAGACCCTCACCATGCTCGCGGCCGCATCCGGACTAGCCTGCACGGCGACTGCGCAGGCGGCGACGACGATCACGATCGCGACCGTGAACAACTCCGACATGATCGTCATGGAGAAGCTTTCGTCGCACTTCGAGACGGAGAACCCCGACATCAAGCTGAAGTGGGTGACGTTGGAGGAGAACGTCCTTCGACAGCGCGTCACGACCGACATCGCCACTCATTCCGGCCAGCTCGACCTGATCACCGTGGGCATCTACGAGGTTCCCATCTGGGGCAAGCTGGGCTGGCTCTCTCCGATCACGGATATTCCCGCGTCCTACCAGGTCGACGATCTTCTCAAGCCGATCCGCAATGCCCTGACGATCAACGGCGAGCTGAACGCGCTGCCGTTCTACGGGGAGAGCACGTTCACCATCTACCGCACCGACCTGTTCAAGAAGGCGCAGCTCAGCATGCCCGAGCACCCGACCTGGGAACAGATCGCGGGTTTGGCCAGCAAACTCAACGACCCGGCACACGGCGTCTACGGCATCTGCCTGCGCGGCAAGCCAGGCTGGGGCGAGAACATGGGCACCATCGGTGACATGGCGAACAGCTTCGGCGGTCGCTACTTCGACATGAATTGGAACGCGCAGTTCACCTCGCAACCCTGGAAACAGGCTGTGAGCTTCTACGTCAAGCTGCTCAAGGATGCGGGGCCGCCGGGCGTCGTCTCCAACGGCTACAACGAGACCCTGGCGCTGTTCGCGAGCGGCAAGTGCGCGATGTGGGTCGATGCGACCGTGTCCGCGAGTTTCCTGGCCGATCCTGCGCAGAGCAAGGTCGTCGGCCGCGTGGGCTTCGCGCCGACACCGTATGCGACGACGACGACGGGATCCCATTGGCTGTGGTCCTGGACGCTGGCGGTTCCGAAGACGTCACGGAAGGCCGCCGCCGCGAAGAAGTTCGCGATCTGGGCGACCTCTCCGGCTTATATCGCCCTGGTCGCCAAGACCTACGGATGGGGTGCGGTGCCGCCCGGAACCCGGACCTCGATCTACGACAATCCGGAGTACCTGAAAGCGGCCCCCTATGCGCAGGCGGTGCTGCAGGCGATGCAGACGGCTGACCCGACGCATCCGGTGGTCGAGCCGGTCCCCTATACCGGCATCAGCTACGTTACCATTCCGGAGTGGCAGGATATCGGCACCGATGTTGGTCAGCAGATCGCGGCGGCGCTTTCGGGACAGGAGGACGTCGATGCGGCACTCAAGCAGGCCCAGGAGGACACTACCCGCGCGATGACCCAGGGCGGCTACCTCAGGTAGCCATCCATGAACATCTCGGGCAGGCCGCCCGCCATGACGGTTCGCGATGATGGCCACGGGTCGTCCAACGAGCACGCGCTGCGGCGGCCGGACAGCCGGCAACGCCTTCGGCGCGGGAGCAGGAGCGGCGCGTTCGGTGCGCGCCTGATGCTGACCCCCGCCGTCACGGCCTTGCTGATCTGGATGATCGTGCCGCTTACCCTGACCCTCTGGTTCTCGTTCCAGCGCTACAACCTGCTCAGGCCGGCCACCGGCTTCGCCGGCTTCGACAACTACGCCTACCTGCTCAGTGGACATGATCTCTGGCTCTCCATCTGGAATACGGTCCTGCTGGTCGGAGGCGTGCTGGTCGCCACGATCGTTCTCGGCACGCTTTCTGCGGTGCTGCTCGACCAGCCGCTGATCGGCCGCGGCGTTCTCCGGCTCCTCTGCATCGCGCCGTTCTTCGTCATGCCGACGGTCAGCGCGCTGGTTTGGAAAAACCTCCTGATGAACCCCGTGACCGGGCTGTTCGCCTGGGTGGCCAGGCTCGTGCACGTAGCGCCCGTCGACTGGTTCTCCAGGGTTCCGCTGCTTGCGATCGGCGTCATCGTGGCCTGGCAGTGGGTCCCGTTCGCGACCCTGATCCTGCTGACCGCGCTGCAATCTCTCGACCAGGAGCAGATGGAGGCCGCCCACATGGATGGTGCGGGACCTGTGGCACGGCTGCGCTACATCATGCTGCCTCATCTCGCGCGGCCGATCAGCATCGTCGTGATGATCGAGACGATCTTCCTGCTCTCGGTGTTCGCGGAAATTCTCGTGACTACGAGTGGAGGTCCCGGCAGTGCCAGCACCAACCTGCCCTATCTCGTCTACAAGACCGCCCTCCTGAGGTTCGATGTCGGAGGCGCATCGGCCGGAGGCATCGTTGCCGTGGTCCTGGCCAATATCGTCGCCTTCTTCCTCGTGCGCAGCGTCGCCAGGGACATGGGGCGATGAGGCAGCGCGATCCCTCGGCACGGGTCCTTCTGTCCCTTCTGGCATGGGTTCTCGGTGGGCTGACCTTCTTCCCGATTTTCTGGATGGCGGTAACTTCCGTGAAGACCGAAGCGCAGGCGATCTCCTCGACGCCGCTCCTGTTCTTCAGGCCGACATTCGCGAACCTCGCAGACATGCTGGGCAACGGGGACTATCTGCATTTCGCGGCGAACAGCGTGATCATCAGCGTCGGCTCCACCTTGGCAGCCCTATTGCTCGGCATCCCCGCCGCCTACGCGATGGCGTTCTATCCGACGGCACGGACCAAGGACGTTCTGCTCTGGATGCTCTCGACGAAGATGATGCCGTCGGTGGGCGTCCTGGTGCCCGTCTACCTGCTGTTCCGGGATGCCGGTCTGCTGGATACCCGATCGGGACTGCTCGTCATCTACACGCTCGCCAACCTGCCGATCGCGATCTGGATGCTCTATTCGTTCTTTCGCGACGTGCCGCGCGAGATCCTGGAAGCATCCCGAATGGACGGGGCGACCTTCCTGCAGCAGATGGTCTCGGTGCTGCTGCCGCTCGCGGCGCCCGGCATCGCCGCCACGGCATTGCTTTCGGTCATCCTGAGCTGGAACGAGACGTTCTGGTCGATCAACCTGACATCGTCCGCGGCGGCCCCCTTGACGGCATTCATCGCGTCGTTTTCCAGCCCGGAAGGGTTGTTCTGGGCCCGGCTCTCGGCCGCCTCCCTGCTCGCCATCGCACCGATCCTGGTGCTTGGCTGGATGACCCAGCGGCAACTGGTACGCGGGCTCACCTTCGGGGCGATCAAGTAGTGCAGACCAGGAATTCCCTTCATGGAGCGAGCATGTATTCTGACAGGCATCTATTGAAGGGGCGCATCGCATTCATTACGGGAGGCGGGCGCGGTATCGGCTTGGCCGCGGCACACGCCTTCGCCGAGGCCGGCGCGAAGGTGGTCATCGCGGACCGTGACGAGGCGCTTCTCGCATCGGGGCTCAGCGCCTTGCGGGCAAGCGGATACGAGGCCCAGGGTTCGCTCCTCGACGTGACGCACTCGGCGGACGTGCGCCGGGTCGCCGACGAAGTGCTGCAAACCGCGGGACCCGTCGATGTCCTGTTCGCCAATGCAGGTATCGCCTGGCCCGACACGGCAGCGGAAGAGATGACCGACGAGGTCTGGCTGAAGATGATGGAGGTCAACCTCGACGGCGTGTTCTGGTGCTGTCGGTCCTTCGGCAAGCACATGCTCGATCGGGGCAGAGGCAGCATCGTCACGACCGGATCGATGTCGGGCCTTATCTCCAACCGCCCGCAGCGACAGGCGCACTACAACGCCGCCAAGGCCGCGGTGCATCACCTGACCCGCTCGCTTGCGGTCGAGTGGGCTTCCCGAGGGGTCAGGGTCAACAGCATCGCGCCAGGCTATATCGATACGTCGATGTCCGGCGCGGGACTGCGCACGCCGGGTCTGAGCGACATCTGGCTCGAGAACACGCCGATGCGTCGGGCCGGTACGGCTGAGGAGATCGCCTCGGTCGCGCTGTTCCTGGCTTCCGACGCTTCCAGCCTGATGACCGGTTCGGTCGTCGTAGCCGATGCCGGCTACAGCATCTGGTAGACTCCATTTCAGTGAAGGACACATCAAATGGCTCGCATGGATCAGAAGCTGCGCAATATTCGTGACGGTAACTATACCCGCAACGACTTCATGATCGCGGATGCGAAGGATGCGGACATGGGCGGCGGCGTTAGGATGGCCGGTCCTCGCCGCCGCGCCGACGGGACACTGGACGGCTATCGCACCCGCCGGGAGTTCCTCGACAGCATCAAGGCAGTGGTCGCGCAGGACATCGTCGACATCATGCTGGTTTCCGCCTCGAACCTTGAGGTATTGACCGAGGAAGGTGTGTTCAGGCAGAGCGGCATCCAGCCGGCGATACGCGCCAACGAGACGACCGATGTCTGGGGCGGACTGCGTCACGGCAACTACGTCACGCACAAGTCGATTCCGCACAGCTCCGCGGTGCTTCCGCGGATCATGCACGGGTCGGCGACACCAGCGCTCGGTGCACCGTTGACCGGAACCGACCTGGGTCTGTATTCGATGACCTTCAACAACGACCTCGCGGCCGACCTCGCGACTCTGGAGGCCTACAAGGCATTCCGGGCCGAGGCGAGCCTGATCGGGTTCCGGCACTTCCTGGAGGTGTTCAACCCAAATACGCCTATAGGCCTGGATCCTGAAAGCGTCGCCTGCCTGCTGAACGACCATGTGGTCCGCTGTCTGGCAGGGGTGATGAAGGCCGACCGTCCCCTGTTCCTGAAGATCCCGTTCAACGGTCCTGCCGCGGTCGAGGAGCTCGCGACCTTCGACCCGACCATCGTCGTCGGCGTGCTCGGAGGAGGTGCCGGGACCACCAGGGACACGTTCGAGCTTGTCAGCCAGGCAGAACGGTATGGCGCACGCCTTGCCCTGTTCGGGCGAAAGATCAACCTAGCGGAGTCGCCCCTGGCGTTGATCAAGCTGATGCGGGAGGTGGTCGATCATGCGATCTCACCCAGGGAGGCCGTGCAGGCTTATCATGGAGCCCTCCACGAGGGCGGCATCAGGCCGCAGCGCGCCCTGGAGGATGACCTGAAGATCACCGAGGTGCCGCTTCAGCACGAACGGTCCTAGAGCATGATCCGACCATGCTCTGCTTGACTGAGGAAAGAGCAGCATCGTCGCGGTGGACCTTGAGGGAGGCGTCCGTCATCAGGCGTCGGTTGCCAGGGTGTCCGAGATGGTTTCGCGCCTGGGCCGCCGGCGCCGGCTACTCACCACGCCGCCGCATGTCCTATACAGGACGACAGGATGGCTGAACCGGTAAGAATGCGGATGCACGACCTTGATTGCACCACCTGGTTGGTCCGACCATGACCGCGGCCGCACCTTCCCGGCTGATCGGCGTCAGCCTGAAGATGTACATGGACCTCGCGCGCACCCGGGACTGGATAACCGCGCTCGCCGACATGGCGCGGACCGATCATCCGGAGGATGTGGACCTCTTCGTGATCCCGAGCTTCCTGTCGATACGCGACGTGGTCGAAGCCCTGGCCGGGCTGCGCGTCGCGGTCGGGGCGCAGGACGTGTTCTGGGAGGACCAGGGCGCCTATACCGGCGAGGTCTCGGCGCCGATGCTGGCGCAGGCCGGCTGCCGCTACGTCGAGATCGGGCACGCGGAGCGCCGGCGGCTGTTCGGCGAGACCGATGCGGACGTCAGGCGGAAGGTCGCGGCCAGCTTCCGGGCCGGCCTGGTCCCGGTGCTGTGCGTCGGCGAGGCGGCCGAGCTGGGGCCGGAAGCGGCGGTCGAGGCATGCGGCAGGCAGATCGCGGAAGCACTCGAAGGTGTCGCGCCGGAGCGGGATGCCGTGATCGCCTACGAGCCGGTCTGGGCAATCGGAGCACCACGGCCGGCCTCCGCGGAACACATACGCGCCGTGGCAGGCGGGCTGCGCGACGTGCTGCGCGACCGTCCGAACACCCGCGTGATCTATGGCGGCAGCGCCGGCCCGGGTCTGCTGGGCAGCCTGGGCGAGACGGTGGATGGCCTCTTCCTCGGACGCTTCGCGCATGACATCGATGCCCTGAAGGCGGTCCTGGCGGAAGCCTCGCGACGCCATAGCTAGCTAGAGGATGCAAAGCATGCTGGACAGGATCAACACCGTCGCGGTCGTCGGCGCCGGCTACATGGGCGGCGGCATCGCGCAGTCGCTGGCGCTCGCCGGCATGCAGGTGACGCTCGCCGACGCGTCGGCGGCGACGACCCAGGCGGCGCTGGAACGGCTGCTGGCCGAGGCGGCGGAATTCGAGCAGCAGGGGCTGTTCGCGGCCGGCGCGGCCGACATCATCAGGAACAACCTGCACACCGCGCCGTCGATCGAGGAAGCCGTCGCCGGCGTCGACTTCATCGAGGAGGCGGTGCCGGAGATCACCGCCCTCAAGCACGAGGTGCTGCGCCGGATCTGCGCAGCCGCCCGGCCGGACGCGATCATCGGCACCAACACCTCCACCCTGCCCGTGCACACGCTGGCGCCCGCGGTGACCAATCCCGGCCGCTTCCTGACGGTGCATTTCAGCAATCCCGCACCGTTCATCCCCGGCGTCGAGCTGGTCTGCGGCAAGGACACCGACCGGGCGGTCATCCCGGTGGTCAAGGACATGCTCGCCCGCGCCGGACGCCGCAGCGCCGAGGTGGCCGACGTGCCCGGCTTCGTGCTCAACCGGCTGCAGTACGTGCTGCTCAAGGAGGCGATGTCCATCGTCGAGGAGGGCGTCGCGACACCCGAGGACCTGGACACCATCGTCAGCACCACCTTCGGCTTTCGGTTGCCCTTCTTCGGGCCCTTCGGGATCGCCGACATGGCCGGGCTCGACGTCTACGCGAACGGCTTCAAGACCTTCGAGAACGCCTTCGGCAGTCGTCTGGCGACACCCGAACTGCTCGCTAGACTGGTCGCCGAAGGCAAGTTCGGGACCAAGACGGCAGAAGGCTTCTGCGGCAAGTTCAGCCCGGAACAGCTGGCCAAGCTTATCGCCTACCGCAACAAGGCCTATGCGCGCATGGGCCAGCTGCTGGAGGAACTGGGGCCTTCGCCGATCCGCGAATGAGGCGGCCAACCTCGGCCGACACGGCAAATTTACGAGACCGCAACAAAAATCTGCCTATTCTCGTAGCGGCGTGCGGGCTGGGCTGCCAGCGAGGCGCACTCGGCCATGGCTATCCGGAGCCTACCTCTTGAGCGATACGCAAGACGATCACCTGGAGCAGCTGCGACAGCAGACCGTCCTGGCCAGGTTCGGCGAACTCGCGCTGCGATCCGACGACCTGGACGAGATCCTGACCGAAGCCTGCCGCTTCGTCGGCGAGGGGCTGGGCACCGACCTAGCCAAGGTGGTGGAGCTGCAGCAGGACGGCGAGACCCTGCTGGTGCGGGCCGGCGTCGGCTGGAAGCCCGGGGTGGTGGGCGAGGTGACGCTGCGGGCGGCGGACGACACCTCCGAGGGGCACGCCATCAAGACCGGGGAGCCGATGATCTCCCCAGACATCGAGACCGAGACACGGTTCACCTATCCGCCGTTCCTGACCGAGAACGGGGTCAAGGCGGTCGCCAACGTGGTCATCATCGGCCGCTGCGGCAGGCCGCCGTTCGGCATCCTGCAGATCGACAGCCGGGAGCCGCGCCAGTTCACCGGCAACGACATCTCGTTCCTGCGCAGCTACGCCAACCTCATCGCCGCCGCGGTGGACCGGCTGCGCATCATCGACGAGATGCGCGGCGGCGAGGAGCGGCTCCGCCTCGCGCTGGAAGCCGGCAGGCTGGGCAGCTGGGATCTTGACCTCGCCAGCGGCGCCACCACCAGCACGCCCAGGACCATGCAGATCTTCGGCTATGACGAGCCGCCGCCCGGCTGGGGCTACGACGCCATCCTGGATCACGTGCTGCCGCAGGACCGCAAGTCCGTCGTAGGCCTGCTGCGTCGGGCGGTGGACACCAGGACGGAGTGGCAGTTCGAGTGCCGGATCCGGCGCGCGGGCGACGGCGAGATCCGCTGGATCGAGGCACAGGGCAGGACCGCCGGCGCGCACTGCGGCGGTCCTCCCACCCACCTGCTCGGGATCATCGCCGACATCACCATACGCAAGACGACCGGGGCGGCGCTGCGACGCTACCATGACAAGCTCGAGGCGATGGTGGCCGAGCGCACCCATGAGCTGGTCGAGGCGCATGAGAGGCTTCGCGTCGCGGCCGAGGAGCGCGAGCGGGTCGAGGCGGCGCTGCGCCAGTCTACCAAGATGGAGGCGGTGGGACAGCTCACCGGCGGCCTGGCGCACGACTTCAACAACCTGCTCGCCGGCATCTCCGGCAGCCTGGAGCTGATACGCGCGCGCGCGGCGCAGGGGCGCACCGCGGAGCTCGACCGCTACATCGAGGCGGCGCTGACCTCCGCCGGCCGTGCGGCGTCGCTGACCCATCGCCTGCTGGCCTTCGCACGCCGGCAGACGCTCGATCCGAAGCCCACCCACGTGAACCAGCTGGTCCGCGGCATGGAGGAGCTGTTCCGACGCACGCTGGGACCGGGGATCCGGCTCGAGATCAGGCTGGCGGACGACCTGGGGCCGATCCTGTGCGACCCGAACCAGCTCGAGAGCGCGCTGCTCAACCTGGTCATCAACGCGCGCGACGCGATGCCCGACGGCGGCAACCTGGTGATCGAGACCGCCAACACCACGATGCCCGACCGGCGCGGCATGCCCAAGGAGGTGCTGCCGACCAACGTTCCGCCCGGCGACTACATGACCCTGAGTGTCACCGACACCGGCACCGGCATGTCACCGGAGGTGCTGACGCGCGCTTTCGACCCGTTCTTCACCACCAAGCCGCTCGGCCAGGGCACCGGCCTCGGCCTGTCCATGACCTACGGCTTCGTCCAGCAATCGGGCGGCCAGGTGGGCCTGCGCAGCGAGAACGGACAGGGCACCAGGGTGACGATCCAGCTTCCGAGGCATCTCGAGGCGATGGATGCCGCGGCCGAGCTTCACGCGGCAGCGTCCGGCCTGCTCGAAGTGCCGGCCAATTCGGTCGTGCTGGTGGTCGAGGACGAGCCGCCGGTGCGCATGGTGGTCGTCGATGTGCTGTCCGACCTCGGCTATACCGTGCTGGAAGCCAGCGACGGCCGCTCCGGACTGCACATCGTAGAGTCCAAGACGCAGATCGACCTCCTGCTCACCGATGTCGGCCTGCCCGGCGGCATGAACGGCCGGCAGCTTGCGGATGCGGCCAGGCAGATGCGCCCGGCCCTCAAGGTGCTGTTCATCACCGGCTACGCCGCGGGTGCCGGGACCACCAACACCATGCTGGACGACGGCATGCAGGTGCTGACGAAGCCTTTCCGGATGCAGGCGCTCGCGGCCCGGGTGCAGGGCATCATCGGTCCCTGACCCGCCGGCTGCCTGGAGTGCGCGGGTAGCTGGAACTGGCCGACGGAAAGGCCGGAAGGGTTAATATTTCCGCCGGCCGAGATGAGATCCGTCCAGAAACGATTCACGCATCGGTCTCATAACGAGATGGAAACGCTTTTCGCGACACCCGCGAGGGGCGTCAATCCCGGCCGGACGCCGATCTTGTTTCAAATTGTGGAGAAGCTTCATACGACTCAGCTGCGACGGCTGATTAACGCGTGTATTTTATTCTTGAAACAAACGTATCGCTAATTACTATCGACACAAAACAACTTGGAGTGGTAATCAGAGTTCATTGTACCGGAGTAGTAGTAAAATGCGTGTGCTGCTCGCTGAAAAAGACATTACGGCGGCTCGGGGAATCTCCCTGATCCTCACGTCCGCAGGTTTCACGGTGGATCACACCGACATGGGCCGCGAAGCCCT
>JAABUQ010011715.1_pt1 | contig 11104 bp, 6 predicted proteins | sample 5560001 | NCBI WGS metagenome assembly JAABUQ01 (sample SAMN10711888, study PRJNA513371) | rock metagenome | isolation source: Antarctica rocks | place: Antarctica: Victoria Land, Finger Mt nord | collected 2015-12-18
AATTAACCTATATAAGATAAAAAATTAATAAATAAAATAATAATAATAATTCAATTCCAAATTAATCTTAATTTGATTTAATTTAATTTTTATCTTAAAATTCTATTTATTAAAATTAATTTAAAATTATTTATTAATTAATCCTAATTTAATTTATTTTATTTTTAATATTAAAATTCTATTTATTTAAATTAATTTAAAATTATTTGCTAATTAATTTAAATAGAATAAATTATATATTATAATAAGCAAACTCTTTTATTATCTTAATATAGACGATAAAAAGCTTTATCTTATTATAATAAAATTAATTCTTATTTAATCTAAATTTAATTTAAAATTAATATAATTATAAGTTTATTTCTTAAATACTCTAGCCTTCTATAAATATATATCGAAAGATTATAAAATAAATATCTTTTAAGAGAATTATAATTCTTAAAGATTTTAAAATATTATATAATTAATTAATAAGTTTAGTTTTAAATTAATTCGGGATTAAATATTAATTAATTTAAAATTCTTTAAATAATTTATATATTATTAATTAAGAAATATAGTTTCTGAAACCTTTAATTTAGCAAAAAAGGTTATTAAAGTTTTAATTAAATAAAAATTATCTTTAAAGAAAGATTAAATAATAACTAATTTAAAATTAAAATAAAATCGATTGCTAATTAATTTAATTTTATAAAATATATATTTATATTTTGTTCAAAGTTTTAAAAAAAGAAATATTTTATTATAATTATAAAAATTATAAAATTAATAAGTTTTTAACTTCTTAATAATTTAATTTTAAATCAAATTTAATTTGAATTTAAATTAATTATTAATTAAATATAAAATATTTATAAAATTTTATTTATTATAATTATTTAAAGTATTTTAATTATTCAGATTATAATTCTAATATAATAAAGGCTAAGAATATATTTATTATTAATAAATATTCTAACAAAAATAATAAGAATAATAAGAAGGTTAAAGAAGAGATTAAAGGGGAAATTAAAGGGAAAACTAGAAAGGAGATTAAAAGGGAAGCTATAAAGAAGATAGGGAAAAAGATAAGGAAAAAGGCTAAAGGAGAAATAGGGAAGGAGGTTAAGGGAGAAGCTAAAAGGGAAATAGAAGGGGAGACTAAAGAAAAGATAAGAAAAAAGGCTAAGGAGGAGATTAGGAGGGGTAAAAGTAATAAAAAATAAATTAATTAAATTGAATTAAAATCAATTTAAAATTAAATAAAAATTAATTTTAATTAATAAGCTAAATTAGCTTAGTTTAAAATAAATAAATAATAAAATTAATCAGAATTATTTTTGATTTAATCTTAATTTAATTATATCTTTTTATTATTTATCTGATTTTTTAATTATATTATTTTTAACTTTATTCTTTTATTTTTAAACTATAATTTTCGAATTTTTACTTCTTTTTGTCTTTGTTTTAGGTTATTAATTAATAATTAATTAAACGAATTTTATTAATTTATAAAAGTTATTTATTAAAAAAAATTAAAATTAATAAATAAATAAATTAAAATTAATTAAAATTTAATTTTACCTTTCAAATCCTTAAAAGCTTAATTTTGATTTTAATTATAATTAAGAATTATTATTAAATTTAAAATCTAATTATCTTTTTTAGCTTTTAGAAAATATAAAAGATTTTATATTATTTTTTTTATTAAAGTTTATTTCGATTAATAATTGCCTCCGATTTTTGCGATAATTTTTTAATATTTAAATTAATTTTAAATTAAATCCAAAATAAAATAAGATTAATTATTATTTGATTTCTATTTAGATTTATAAAACCTTTTTAATAAATTTATTTAATAATATATATATTATATACCGAAATCGAAAAATATTAAATATTATTAAATATTATATTAATTAAGGTTTCTAATATTAGATTAAATATAAATTAATTTAGATTTGATTTAGATTTGATTTAGATTTAAGTTTATTTTATAATAATATATAATAATATTAAATTTTTCTTAATAATATTATTTTTATAATATATTTGCTCGATTATATTAATATAATTATAAACTATAATAAAGACTTCCTTTAGGATTTCGGAATAATATATATTAATATCTGAAATAATATTAATATTTTATTTATAATAAGCCTAATTATAAATCTTCGGAATAAATAATAATAAATTTAGAAAAATAATAAATATTTAATTTAAATTTGATTTAAATTTAATTTAGATTTAATTATTAATTAAAAATTAATAGATTTTAAAATAATCTTTTTTTGAAGAATATTTTAATAAAGTTATTATTTATTTATAAACGGATTTATTATATTAGTTAATTCTAATATTTTAATAAATTCTATATTTAAAATAAATATTATAATAAATAATCGTCCGTTATATATATTAATATTAAGGCCGAAAATAAGGGTTAATAAATTAAAGATATTATTTAAATCCTAATTAAATTAATATTAAATTAGGATTGAATCTAAATTATATATATCTTTAATTTATATTTTATTTATATTTATAAAGATTATCTTAAGGCTATTATTATAAAGATAAAGCTAATAAATAAGAAATTATAATAATTCGGAAACTAATTCAAATATTTTCGTAAATATTCGTTAATAATATTTATTATTTAATTTATTTATATAAATTTGATAAAACATAAAAATTATAAAATATATAATTAATAAAATTTTTAAATTAATTATAAATTAATCCCGAATTAAATCCCTTATATTTTCCTGATTTTAATTCGAATATTACAAATACAATTTTATTAATTAATCTTTTTATTTTTTTAAATATTATATTTACTTCGCAAGCTTTTAACTACGAGAAAATCTAAGCCTATTTCTTATAAAAGATAATAATAATCTTAATATTAACCTTATTAATATTAAAATATTAAAAATATTAATATTAATCGATTATAAATTAATTCAAGATCGAATAAAAATTAATTAATAAATAATTAAAAACTTATTCTTTTATCTATATTTCGATATTTAAATTTATATTTAAAGTAAATATTATTAAATATTTGTCTTTTAAGATAATAAAATATCTTTTATTTCCGAATAATAACTTCGATTCGGTCTATTTAATTAATATTTTAATAAATATTTATAATATATTTTACTTAATAATTTGAATAAAATATATTTAATAATAAATTACGAAAGAATTTTCTTATATAATTAATTAGATTTAATTTCAAATTAATTTCGATTTAATTTTAAATCGATTATTAATCCTAAGTCTTTTATTTATTTAACAAGCTTGAAAAAGCTATTTTATAACTCTAATAAAAGATAATTATATAATAGCGGTAGATATATATATATTCTATATAAAATAAAAATAAAATATAAATAATAAACTAAATTATTAAGGATAAAAATATTAAATTTTATTTAATAATTTATATATTATAAAGCTCTAGAACTAGTTTAATAATTAATATTTAAATTAATTTAGAATTAATTTTAAAACAATTTTAAATTAAATATAAATTAATTATTATAATTCTTTTTTTTAATTAATATATATTTAATAATATAATATAAGTTCTCTAGCTTTGGTTGAGGATTATTTAACTTTAAAAAAAGATTTTTAAAATATTTAATATAAATATTTTTAATAATATTTAATAATTGAAAAAAAATATTTTTTTTATTCTAAACCTTTATTATTTATATAATTAATATAAAATAAAGGCTTACTAGAAATAGTTTAAAATCAATTTAATTTTAAATTATAATTAATTTAAGATTAATTTCGGATTAAATATTTAAATTCTTATTTATTTAATTATAAGATTATATTCTTTATTTTATTATTTATATATATTCTTTTATTTGAATTGCTTTTAAACTTAAATAAACTATCTTTTTAAATATTAAATAGATTCGATTATAAATTAATTTAGAATTAATTCTTATATAATTATAAATTAAATTTATAAATTATATAAATTATTATAAGATTATCAAATCTCTTAAATCCGTTTTAAATTATCTTTAATAAAAGATATATATTATATTCTTATAAGATTTAAATATAAATATTAATAATATATAACTTTAAAATATTAATATATATATTAAATATAAAAAGTATTATTCAAATATATTAATAAGGAATACTTTTTCGAATACTTTTGCTTTTATAAATATTAAATTTATTATTAAATTAAATTTAAATCTAAATTAAATTCAGATTAATTTAAATATAATTTATCGAATTATAAACCTTTTTTGCCTTTCTTCGGTTTCTTAGGGATATATTAATAATATATATATATTTATTAGAATAACTTTGAAGATAATTAAGGAAAATAAGAAAATATTTAATAAATAATATTTTTAAGCCAATATAATAGTATATAAATATAATAATAAACTTAAATATAATAATTTATTTAATATTAAAATTATTTTTATTAATAATTAATTCAGAATCAATCTCGAATTAATCCTAGTTTATTTTGTAATTTTAAAATTTATAAAATTATATAAAAGATAGAAAGTTATCCGACCAAAAAGTTTTTTTAAATTTTTTTTTTAAAGTTAACCTTAATATAGCTAGACCAATAATCGTCCGACCTTAATATAGTCAGCCAAGTTTTTTAGTAATAGTCGGATAACCTATAGGTTTGCTATATACCGAACAATAAGTTGCCTTAGTTACTCAGACTTTATATACTAATACCCTTCAGGGTTAGCCGCTGCTAACTACGTATATAATAATTATAGAGTCTGAGCTTAAGAATATATAATTTTCTTAGGTATAACTTAATCCTTTCTTTATTTTTGTATTTTAATTTCTATTATATAATATTTATATATTTTTTATATAAAGATTATTTTCCTTTTCGAGCGTATTCAAACGGGGTTTTAATTGACTGATTTTATTAAGCCAAAAAAAAGTTATTTTAATATAAAAGAAAAGTTGAAATTTTGCGCCTGGGAGCCCGGGCTCTCCTTTTTTTATTTTTTTATTTTTACTTTAATATTTCTATATTTATTATATAATATTTATATACTTTCTTTATAAAGATTGTTCTCCTTCTCGAGTATATTCAAACAATATTTTAATTAACTAATTTTATTAAGCCAAAAAAAAGTTATTTAGGTATAAAAGAAAAGTTAAAACTTTATACCCCGGATAATCCCCTTTGCAAATTCTTACCTTTACTTTAAGATTTCAATATTAAATATATATTATTATATATCTTTCTCTATCGGAGAGTCTTCTATATTAAGGTAAATACCGAAAGGTATAACGGAGCTTTTTAGTATTCTCGTTATTATTAAAGAAGGGTTGGATTTTGGACTTTGTTAATAAAAATTTTTTTAAAATTATTCTAACTTTTTTTCTAATAGGAATTTCGAGATTCTAAGTTTATTAAATTAAAGTATATATCTTATTATATAAATTGGATTATTATTATACTAAAATAATATAATATTGTTATTATTATAACCTTATAAAGGGTAAATTTTGGAGTTAAAAAAGTTAAGCAGGAGAATTTAAGGGTTTATTATCAAAATTAAGCTGTATTTAAGAAAATTATATATTCTTAAGCTCAGACTTTATAATTATTGCGTACGTAGTCAGCAGCGGCTAACCCCGAAGGGTATTAATATATAGAGTCTGAGTAACTGAGGCAAACAATAAGGGCTATATTCAGGGTATATTAGCTCTACTAAATGCCTTACTATCTATAGGGCCTAGATTGATCAGCCGTGTATATAGATAAGCCTATATTCCTAGGTAAATAGGGCAATTGAAATCTCCTATAGCCAACAGGTGATGAATGATGTTGGAAGCGTCTGGCTTGTGGGTTGATTTAGATGGTAAAGTTCTCGTTGTATGTGCTTCGCAACAATCCGTGGTTTAGAACTTCCTGACTAATTGTTTTATCTATCGTATATGCTCGCTAATGAGTGCAGACTGCGTGTGCAGTAAATGCAGTAAAACTTACTATACGTTCCAACCTACAGAATAATGACACTCAAATCCAACGGCAACTCCCCAGATCAGAACGTCGCCACGGATCTTCAATCATAGAAAAAAAATGGATATGCACACTCTTGCCTCTTAACCTATACACCTTCGGCGGAGAGAGGCCTAATATATGGCTCCTAGCCTACCTCGTTCGCCCCTCGACTCGAGTACGCGGCTACGGTCCTTCAGCCGCAGAAATTGGAATCCTCGCAGCTCTGCCCGGTCACCTGCATTGCCATTAGCGAGAGAATACCCAAGCACCAGCACCTGGATCGGGCCTTACCTTGTGCACCCCGCACTTGAGCACATTGGTACCTGCAACCCCTTCCACCTCGCTGTCGTCAAAGTACCAAACATGATCACTATCACCAAACCACGATTGACTTCGGAGTGGGTGCAAAATCAGCCTCTCGCCACAACCTCGAGGAATTCATTCGGGGCGCGAGGAAAAGTGCACAACTCACAAGTTCTCTGCCACACCCCTGCAGTCACTAGACTTAAAGGCGGATTCGAAATCTTTCCCGAAATTGGCGAGGCCCGCGCCGCCGTAGATGTAGCGGTGACGCTGCTCGGCGCTCGCGATCGTGGACGAGATGTGGTACGCGCGGCCGTGGATATCATCATCGGAACCATCGACCGCTTCGTCGTATTGAGATGAGAACCCATTATCGCGGGCTTGAAGAGCCCGCTTGGGAGATGCGGCTGTGAGGGGAATGGCCCAGTTGCACTGGTCTTTGTCTGCCCACCAGCCGGCTACAATCCCGGTCAGGTCAGCGAGCACAGGATTGGAGATATGCTGGGGATTGCTCACCTGCGGCTAACAGGGCCAGAGAGTCTGCGTTGGAGACTGCAACTGCCGCATCACATTTTCCCGCCTACGGGAAGTCAGCAATGCATATCATTTCTTCGGCGTTCTATGTCCTACCTTGGTAGCGTCCGTAGGGTCGGGGCAGATAGGCTTGCCCTTTCCATCCTTCTCACGGGGTGCAGGCAATGTGTAAGTGCCAGAGGCTAGGCTAATACACTTCTCCACACCGTACGCATAATCTATACTCCTATCTGTACGTTAGTAAAGGAGGACTGAATGTTTTCCAATGGCTTTAGCAACTCACTTCTGTGCGCCATCCATGACATATCGTGTATGAGTCATCTCATGAAGAAGGGCCCCAGCTGTGGTTTGTGTTAGCTACATATGGCTCAAGAACCTGAGCACGTATTCGTCGAAGATCGTTGTGTGGAAGCCAGGGGATGAAAGAAACGAGGAGAAACAAAAGACCTTTACTGAACCAGAAGTCTTGTAGTTGTGTGAGCCCACCGTGCCCATCCTTCTTGCAGGTGGTCAGGATGTCTGCGGTGCTGTTCAGGTTGGTTTTATTATCAGGAGACTTGAACCACTTGTCACAGAGATTGATATTCTTATTGCCATCATTCATGGCTGCGTAGTAACCCTTTTTGCAAAAGTCGGCTGAATTGTCGCAGGTGATTGTTACTTGGTAGTCTTTGACGGTGTTATCTGCCATCTTGGAGGCAAGGGCATAGTTTTTCTGGAGTTGATTTATGATGAAATTGTCATTGATATCCCGGAGAACTTTGGGGACAAAGGCATTGTAATAGACTGAAGAGCTGTCTTTTCCAACGTTCTGATTCCCAGAGTCTGCCATTTTCTTAGCATTGCCCATCTCCGTTACGATCAGATCGGTGTCGGCTTTTGATCTCCCTGAGCAGTTGATGGTATATGACCTTGGAAAAAGGCTCCGGAGACAGTTAGAAGCTGTTCGATAGCCATCTGGGGATGAGTCTTGCTCCTACCTTCTTTCTGCAAGACTGGTTCTTTTTGCAAGACTGGCTAAGTCCCCATCCGCGGTGGGGAAGGCAACAGCTTGTAGGGCAAAGAGGGTCCCGAGTAGGGTTTGTGACGAGGCTTGCCACATCATGTCTGACAGAAGCTTGCCTGTACGATACTGCTAAGGGAGATAAGAATGAACAAAGTGTCAGAGACCAGATATGAGAATGGTTGTGAATGGAAAGCACGAATGATAGCAGGCTGGATGGTAGAGACCAATATAGTCTTGAATGAGAGTTGTTGAGAGTGAAGGTATTGTGAAGGGCAGATGCTCATTTATATATTCATCGCCGACTGATCGTACTGAACGACATTAGAGGTTTGCCACTGTCTTGATGTCTGCCAAAGTCTATCTCAAGTAGGACCTTAGATGATACCGAGATATGAAACTCGCAACTCTGAGTACATTTAGCAGGCTTGGGCTTTAAACAAGGGGGCATCATCCAGCTGCGCATCGTGAAACTTTTCCAAATTTCAGGCCACTGTTCAAGTCAAGCCTTGAGGTCGAAAAAATTACATGATACTGCGGCTAATCGTTGGATTTTCCCAGCTGCCTAACCGTGTCTTGACATGAGCCATCAGACAGGGAGAGAGGAAGCGATGAAGTGCGGAGCTTTGATACTGCCCGGGGTCTGAATCTTCGGGCAATTTTCCTTGCCTTCGCTGTTTGAGGGATCGTGATGGGAGCAGTTTCGCTACCTTTACCTTCACCACTGGGACCTCCACCCGATTGGAGAAGACGTCAAATTACTCGTCCATGAAAGGAGGCTGTGAACAACCATCACGGAAGAAGAGCACGAATGGTCCTCTATTTTCCTCATTGTATAATGGAAAGAAATGACAGCTGAATAGTAGTAGCGTGACACTCTGTTCGCAGCACCTCGGCACACTCGCAAGTTTCATACGACTCCGTCCAGTCTAAAGATGGAAGACGCATGGTAGGAAAGCGGCTAGTGATTGGTGACTGAAGGTCAAGGGCTCATCGCCTGACCTGATACATATTGTTGATGGTGCCGCAGGGCTGCATTTGTGTGGTGTGCCACAGGGGCTGTCATTCACTATACCGTCCATTCAATCATCCATCAATCATCAAGTCCCGCAACATCAAACCTCCTGGAATCCTCAAACATATTGCTCCTTCACAGCCTCTTTGAGCAGTAACACACCATGTCCAGACTTGATGACTATGAGGATACCATGGAGGAATCGCTGAGGTTTGAGGAGGAGAGATGCCGAAGACTTGATCCTTCTGGCCAGGCTGCCAAAATTCTTCTCCCGCCCAAGCGTCTCCGTCAAAGGGCTGCAAGAGCCATCATCTACGACCCAAAAAAACAGTACGTGTGATCTAGATCATCGCTTGCTTCTGCTCAACTATGCATTTCAAATCCATTACCCACCATGGTTGTGGTTTATATCTCTGGTCTTGCCACACGCTCCCATGCTTTTCGTGGTGTCCCCCAATACGCTCATTGCTTTGACCAAGCTCTACTGGTCCAAGGCCGTAGCTGAAAGATGCTGTGATGATGAATAGCTCAGACTCTCCCTATCTCTCCATCGAGCTCAGCTCAAAAAGCAACACTTTGTCACTCCATTCACCATACAACTTCTCCTTCACACTTCGCCACAACGCAAATCCTCCGGGAAATCCTGACAACAAGCCGATCACCTTTCGTTTGAAGCAGGCTTCAATGTTTAAAGAAAACATCTTTGAAAAGGTCGATGACATTAACATCTCTCCTTGGATGGTTCTGCACCATGAACATGGCCAGACGAGACTGAAAGAAGTGGACGATAACTACAATGGTCCTCCTCCTGATTTCGGGGAGAGCACGGATCCTCCTCCAGATCCAGCAATACCCATCAGTGCCGAGGGCCATTTTGTATCCTTGGCTGTCAACGAAAGCCTGAGCCGGACTGTCGAATATAGATATAGCAATGAAGGGGTGATTCTCAAGCCGGGTGAGAATTATTCACTAGTATTCAAAGGGTATATCATGGACTGGTGGCGATGGGGCTCCTTAGAGGTAAGCGAGACTCCTATCGCTAGAAGATTATCGCCCTGAATGGAAACAGGAGAATCGAGGCGAATCCATGGCGCCATTCCAAGATCATCCCATTCCCAGAATCACCATTGCAGCCTCCAATTTGGTTGATTTTAAGGTTGTGGAATAACCTGCGTTCGAATGATGTTACGTCCTCTTCATCCGGCCAACTCCTCGCAGACATTGTGTTCCTGTTCGCGTATATCCGTGTGAGCGTGGATTCAAATGAAGATCGAGTGTGATTTGGGAATATTTCGAGATGTGTTCAGTCTGTCTACGGCACTACGAAGATCATGCGATTTAATAATTAAGACGCTCCAGTAGAGAGTGAAATATTAGCACTGTTTCATACGTAGAATAAGCAATAAAGCTTCGCACTGAGAGCTTGGTGACCGAACAGGAAACCCTATATATCAAAATCCGTGCAACATCCCCACCCTCACATAATCCCCACAACCATCCACCATCCACACAGGTCACCACCCTCCTCTCCCTCACCAAACACAATGGCCGCCCCACCCTCAACCAACATAAATAATCCTCCCGACCCACCCAATCCCCGCTTCCAAACTTCAACGCACCCACCCACCTCAAAACCCACAAACCCCTCCACCCCCCCAAACCCAACCCTCCGCATCTCAACCCGCTCCTCCGCCCTCGCCCTCGCCCAAGTTTCCCTCTTCACAACCCTCCTCTCCACCTCCCCCCACACCCTCACCCCCCCCACCCCAAACCCCCACAACCATCCCCCCACCCCCCTCTCCCAAATCCCCACCGAAACCATCCCCCTCTCCACCTCCCTCGGCGACGTCAACAAAACCACCTCCCTCGCCACCCTCGCCACCACCTCAGGAAAATCCCTCTGGACCGAAGACCTCGAAGCCCTCCTCCTCTCCCACGCCTGCGACCTCATCGTCCACTCCCTCAAAGACGTCCCCACTCGCCTCCCCCCCGGCTGCCGCGTCCGCGCCCTCGCGCCCCGCGGCGATCCCCGCGATTGCCTCCTTCTATCCCCGGCCCTGCGGCATGCCGGGCGGGGAAAGGGCCTTGCGGCGCTGCCGCCGGGGGGGGTTGTGGGCACGAGTTCGGTGCGGAGAGCGGCAATGGTAAGGCGGAGGTGGCCGGAGCTTGTGTTGAGGGATTTGAGGGGGAATGTGGGGACTAGGATTCAGAAGTTGGATGAGCCGGGGGAGGGGCAGGG
>JAABUQ010011716.1_pt1 | contig 11104 bp, 8 predicted proteins | sample 5560001 | NCBI WGS metagenome assembly JAABUQ01 (sample SAMN10711888, study PRJNA513371) | rock metagenome | isolation source: Antarctica rocks | place: Antarctica: Victoria Land, Finger Mt nord | collected 2015-12-18
ATGGCACCACCACAGCCACCAATAGGTCTGCAACTAACACGTATGCCGGTGTAGTAGGTCAAGATACTACCACCGACCCAACCAACGCAAACAATGTCGGCGTTTTCGGCTTAACACAGAACGGAACTGCCGGAGTCCTTGGACGGACGGAGAGTTCAACCGGAGCGGGCGTCATAGGCGGCAGTACGGGCGGGTTCGGTGTCGCTGCCGTATCGAATAGTTCCGCTGCGCTTATTGCCGCGAATCAGACTTCGAGTTTACCACAACTCTTCATTGACGCGTTGACCGGAACCGGGGCGAAAGGTGAGCCGATGATCATTGCCACCAACGCCAAGAGCGTGGACGTTCTGTCGTTAGATCAAGCAGGGAATCTCATCGTATCAGGCAGCGTCACCCAAAATGGGTCTCCCATGGCGAAAGTTAGAGCAACGAGCGGCGCGAAATTAACTACTTATTCGACTCAACAGACGCGTCCCGCAACGGAAGACGTAGGAGAAGCACGACTCACCAATGGCGCCGCCTACGTTCGTTTAGAGCCTGCCTTTTCAAGTATCATTGACAAGAACTCGAGCTACCTGGTTTTCATTACTCCACTCGGGAACAGCCATAGCCTCTTCGTACAAAACCGTTCAGCCTCAGGCTTTGAAGTGCACGAAAGCGAATTTGGCCACGCTTCGATTGCTTTTGACTATCGCATTATCGCCAAACCGTACGATATGGGCATGACGCGACTTCCCGCCGCCGCTAGTCTGAGATCAGGGAGCGAACGCGCCGCAAGAGCTCGCATTGAATTGAAACTTCTCAAGCTGCAATACAAAGCACACCCGGCACCTAAGCGGCCCAAGCACCTATTGAAAATTCGCCGCTAATTTAAGAGCCCCGGGGGGACGTTGTTGCACCGTCAACAGAAACCGAAGGTGCAGAACACCCCTTGAAATCGTATTGGCCGTTGATGCGAATAGAAAGGGACGTCGCGGCTGAACTCACGCTAAACGTTTCAATTGCTATGAGATTACAAATTTATGCGGCACGGCGCAGGTAGCGAATTCTCCCCTATCAGCTCAAGCCGTTCATGTTGATATGGCACCCTAGGCTTTTTTTTCGCTTGCACATGGAGATTGCAATGCTTGCTCCTTTGGTCTTTGGCCAACTTCGCCAAGCCGGTCAAAAGGTTCGACCAACCCCATGGTCATGAGACGTTCGCGGTGCTTTCAGCCGTGGGTCGGCGTGCCTAGACTATAGTGGTTTACTAGGCTCCGTCCGGGCTCCGGCTGATCGACTTATCTCTGAGCGGTCTTTTCCGCGCAGTGTTTGATGACAAGTCCACCTACGCATCAAGGATCGCATGGACGAAAAACCTGGGTGCCCCATTGGGACCGGGGTGGGCACCGCCTGCAGCCGGAGAGCATTATTGTTCAAAGGCATGTTTCCCATGTCGGCGTCAATGCGTTCCGCGTGGATATGATCGTATGCCGCCCCTGCATTGACCGCGAGCTGCGCAAACAATTCTTCATCCGGGTCTATATCGGCGCCATTCTTGTGCGGACCCAGCATTACGAACGCTTCCAGCCGGTGCCGTAAGAAGACGGGGAACGCGACGACCGGCCGCACCGCCCCGGTCGGCAAGGTGCGTGCACTCCAGGCGATGTCGCGCAAGCGGAGCGGTTCGCGATGGGATTCCATACATGACACCAAAACGCGACGAAGCTCTTTTATTGCGAGCGCAATTGACCCGCCAGTTTGGCGATCTCACGGTTTCCCGTACCGATGAAAAGATTATTCCGCTCCAGCACAAGCCATCGTCAACGTCACCTTCACTCAATTCCAGCACCTCCCAAGGTGCGGGAAGCGATGCAGCTTGGGACGACATCATCGCCCGGATGAAGCATGCGCCGCAATACATAAATGCGGGAGAGACGCTGGTTTCCCACCCCGGGCATCTGTTCGTCGCCGTTGGAGCGCAACAGCTTGCAGGCGCTCCGGAATGTTTTTCCGGTGCATTGACGGATGCGGCCAAAACGCAGCTTGGCTCCGGAAAAGCTTGCACAATTCGTGGACGCCCGCATGGAACGACCCCCTTTGCTGTAGTATCCGCCGAACTTCTGGCCGACCTCAGCAAATCGGGCGAACAGGTATGGGCAGCGGCAAACTACTAAGCGGCGCTGTGTCAACAGCGGGGGACTTGCCTCGACCGCGCACACGAGCTTAGGGCGAAAGGGCCGTCCCTTTTAGGCGACTGGCCTCGGCTGCCCCAAAAAACACCGAGCTATCAGGGCGTCGTGGAAAAGCGCGCCGGGACTGCTATTCCTTAAAGTCCTATTGCCGATATAGAGGGGCATGACTCTTTTCCCGAACACAGGCCTTGAAAGCGGCCGAAATTTAAATCGGACGTTTTTCGGACACCCGGTCTCATTGTGATTGTCAACTCCGAACGATTAAGCGATAAGAAGGAGATAGCTAAGGCTAGTGATGCTTCCGGGCGATCAAAGGCCGAATTTTCAAATAGTTTGCGTAGCCAACTTGGGCGCTCTGCGAATCAAATGCTAATTGACTCTAAGATTAGCGTTGTGATGCCCGCATACAACGAGGCAAAGCATATAGTTTCGAATCTCATCGAAACCGTGCAAACGTTGCACGATTGCAAGTACAATTTTGAAGTAATCGTGGTAGATGACGGTAGCCCCGACAAAACGTACCTTGAAGCGGCGAAGTTGCTTTCCTCGCATCCCAAGCTCGTCCGGGTCGTGCATTATGACAGAAATCGGGGCAAAGGAAACGCTCTTGCTTGCGGCACGCATTTTGCAACCGGACAATACGTCGTCTTCCTTGATGCCGACATGGATTTGCATCCTATTCAGTTGCCGGTCTTGATCGAAATAATGATGACCAACAATGCCGACATTGTTATTGGCAGCAAGCGCCACCCCGCATCAAGGGTTAATTATCCAGAGCTTCGCAAGCTATATAGCATGGTCTACTATTTTTTTATCCGTCTGTTGTTTAAGCTTCCCGTAAAAGATACACAAACTGGGTTAAAAGTTTTCAAGACGGACGCTCTGAAGCATGTTCTTTCCTTCGTGCGATCCACAGGATTTGCTTTCGACATAGAGGCACTCGCGATCGCCCATAAGCTGGGTTATAAAATCTGCGAGGCACCGGTAACATTAGATTTCCGGCGAGTTATTGGGCGCATCAAACTGCGCGACGTATACGATGTTTTCGTCGCAACCTTAGGCGTCTATTATCGCATCAAGGTGAAGAAAATAGGTAGCGCAAGATCGCAGGAACAGGCTCCTCCGCTGCATTACGCAGCATCAGAAATAACACCAGATTACGGGCGCGTGAGATCCCCTTAGGTTTTGTTGTGATAAGGTCTAAAAAGGTCGATCTTTCGATCACACATCGTTCAACGCTCCGGGCATTGGCACGATTTCCAAAGTGTAATCTTTTCTTCCCGTGACCGTCGCCCGTGAATGTGGGGGCAAAAGTACACCCTCTCGATTGCTTCTGTTGAACTGGCGTGATCCGTGGCATCCACAGGCAGGTGGGGCGGAGCTCCTGACACTGAGAGTCGTCGAAGAGCTCACCAAAGCAGGCTGGAGTGTCGAATGGTTCTCGGCGGCGTACCCAGGAGCACCGTCCGACTCGTTTGTGAACGGGATGCATTTCGTAAGGGCCGGCTGTCAAACCACGGTTCACTTCGCAGCCTACCAAAGGTACAAGAGAACTAACGCCTTCGACATAGTGATAGACGAGATCAACACGATTCCATTTTATACACCGCTATACTTCAAGTGCAGAACTTTCGCGTGGATTAACCAGCTAGCGGCCGACGTCTGGCGGTATGAATCTCCGAAATTGTTAGGGATGATGGGAAAGGTACTGGAACCAATTTACCTATCGCCTTATCGCAGAACTGAGATCATCACAATATCCGATTCATCGGCCAATAGTTTGCGCCAGATTGGCTTTCAAGGCAAGATCCATATTATCCCAATGGCCGTCGACGAACTAGCTGACGAATACAAGCCCCGGAAAACAGAACCGCCCGACATTCTAGTCGTGGGAAGGTTGACGCCTTCGAAACGCTTGGAGCACGCTCTTATGGCAGCCGCCGATCTCAAGCGAATGGGATGGCGCGGGAATCTTCACATTGTCGGCGGAGGAAAAGAGCGGTATGCTGCGCGGCTTCGCTCCATCGGCATGAAACTATTGGGATCGACTGCTGTGTTTCATGGCCGCGTTTCGATGCGTAAAAGAGAACAATTGCTAAAAGCATGCACTGTCCTTTGGATGACGTCAGTGCATGAGGGCTGGGGACTTGTGGTGACAGAGGCGGCGCGCCACTGGACGCCGGCTGTAGCTTATAACGTTCCCGGACTCAGGGATTCCATTATCGAGGGAAGTACGGGCAAGTTGGTTCCAGAACGTCCGGAGGCTTTGGCGATGGCAACCTATGACATGTTCGCAACAAACGTGGAGCATTATGCAAAAGATGCGATGCTACATTCAAGATCATTATCGTGGGAAAAAACGGGCGAAGTTGTGCGGTTGCTGCTCCAGAAGGACGCCAGAAAGGAGTATGCAAACGTGGAAATGGACCCTTTGCTAGCCAGTAAGCATGGAGAGTGAATATTTCAGAAGCTTAAGAGGGCGATCTGCTCAGAACCGCTGGCACGGTACCCGAGTTGCAATTTTTAGGTGCCGCCGTCTATGACCCTGACCCCGGATTCTGGACCGGCGGGACTCGCGAAAAATCGGCAAAAACTCTCACCAATGGCTGGAGGTTTTGCCTGTGCGAAAAGATCATTCCCCCGAGCAAATCGCGCCGCTTTGCGGCAAGCTGAAGCCGGAACGCCGGTTGCCGATATCATCCGCAAGCTCGGCGTCCACGAGAATACGTTCTATACTGGAAACGCCGCTTCGGCGGCTTAGGGGACGCCACAAATTCGAGAATTGCGGCAACTTCGCGAAGAGAACACCAAGCTCAAGTCGATCGTCGCTGATCTCAGCTTGAATCGCAAGATGCTTCAGGAGATCATCTCAAAAAACTGTAAAGTCGACGCAGCAGCGCGAGCGCATCGGTCTTCTCATGGCCACCTTCGGTGTGGGCGTACGCCGAGCGTGCAAGGTGATCAAACCAATCGCGCAACGGCACAGCTCGCTGATTGGCCGCGTTCCGCTGGGTTCCTCGCGGCCAATCTTCGCCTTTTGCTACATGCTAAATCTCCGTCGTTCTTCAGCCGTTCTTCGCGTCTCCTTGAGCCCAGGGCGGGCTTCCGTTCGGTCGCGAAGTCTCACTTCGTTACGCTAGGCGATTCTCCGTATCTGACTCAAGCGGCACCCACAAGAAGCTGCGGCGCCGGAAGAAACTACACTTGTTAATTTAGAGGACCAACGTCACAGGATAAGACGGTCCTTTATTGTACAGATTTAAGAAACACGCTATTTACTGCGCTGCTTCAACTCTATTGATCTAGAGGGAAAGCAATCTTCGCGGGTATTTATGCGCTCGATTTAAAGGAGGCGGCGATGATTCTTCCAAGGTGGGGCGCCTCTATAAAGTGTGACGCTCGGCTCGCTATTCCGCTGGCGGCTTTCATAGCGCTTGACGCATTCGTTACGGCACAAAATCTCCCGACAGGGAAAATTTTCGCCGGACACGACAGCGGTTTTTCGGCATATTACCCGTGGAAACTACTTGCTTTGGCTACCAGTCCATGGAATAGCGAGAACGCGCTCGGATATCCCGACTTCCTCGCCCCACAAGCCCTCCCATATGCGGTGTTGGGGGTTGTTATCAGTTCGCTACATCCTTCAGCAGCAATATTGGGCAAGATATATTTTTGCCTCGCGCTTGCTATTTTGCAGCTTGGAATTTTTTGGCTTTCCTGGCTCGCAATCGGGAAAGCATCGTTAACGGGGACCATCCGCGAGAATTCTTTCTGGTGGCACGTTTGGGCAGCATCTTTGGCGGCAATTTTCGCATCCTTCAATCCTTACACAGCGTATCTATTGACTTTTCCGATTATTAGCTTCCAACTGGGCATTGCCATTTGGCCATTCATCATTGCTTATGAAGTATACATCCTATCTGCGAACTACCCAATGAAGCACATTCCGTTTTTTGTTGCGTTGTTAATCTTTGCCACGAGTGGTAATCCTGCACACGTGATGCTAGGGTTTGTTTTGGTACTTTCAATATTTCTTTATAACGTAACTTTCGGCGGCAAGAAGCAACTTCTGCTCTCCGCCATTGTAGCCTTGGCTTTGCTCGGCGGAACCGCACATATTTGGCTCCCGGTCATCGGCACCGCGACGTTGATACATGGCAGCACAGTGGTTCGTGAGGCCCTTAAATACGATCAAACCGTTATATTTAACGATCAAGTTCGAGAATCGATCCGTTCGTCGTTGTCGGCGCTACTCCGGTTCGATGGCGTCTCCACATGGGATTACATGCCCTCTTCGACGTACTATTCCGCGCGCACTATCGCGTTATCAGGCTACGCTCCGATTCTCCTTTCGATCGTGGCGCTATTGACACGAAGCCGCATAGCGGCGGCGCTTTGGATAGTCCTTATATGTGGCATTGAAATGGCCAAGGACGTGCACGGTCCGTTTCCAATTTACACTCCTTGGCTTTTTGAACACGTGCCCGGTTATGCCACCTTTCGAGAATCTTACGATAAATATATGCTCCTTGTGATTATCTCCATGCCGACGGCCGCGGCAATCGGCCTTGGATTTTTGGCCACAAGGAGGAGTGTATATGCTAAGGGTTTTGCAATTGCTTTCGCCTTGCCTGCCTTGTACGTCGGATTCCCCTTTTGGAGCGGACGTGTCGCGAATCCGGCGTATCAGGTAACAATTCCGTCAGAGTATACGAAAGTGGCGACTATTCTTGGCGATCGCGACACAACCCGAGTGTTGACATTGCCTGGAAATTATTTGGATTCTTACACCACTTCATGGTTTTCCGGTCTGAATTTTGAAAACACCCTGTATAAGGCGCAAGTCGTAAATGGTGCGATTTTTAAGCAGAGGGGAATCTCGCACGCCCCCCTTTATAATGATGACAGCATGCAGTTTGCCTCAGACCTTCCCTCCTTAGTTAGAATCTTGGGACTTTACAGTATTCAGTACATCGTTTTACACAAGGACGCCACTACGGAATTTTCGCGATTTGCGCGAACCAGCCGTGTAAATGGTCCTCTTTTTGCTAGGCGAGCCCAGGAAGTTTTAGATCGACAACCGATTCTGGAGCGCATCTTTGACGGACGATATCTCGCCGCGTATAGGATGCGTTCGCGGACCTCCATGCTGTCCGGTTCTCCTGAAATCGTCCCCGTCGTTGGCTACGAAAATCAGATGTTGGCCTTAGCAAGTGCGGGACTGGCGGGTCCCAGAGGCAGCTCGGCGCTCGTCTTTAGCGGGAACAGTTCAGCAGCGTTTCCGACTACCTTAAACGCTTATAGATCTTCAAAGTACGATGTATTGGCAACAATTGAAGGCGAGCCTCGCGGCCTCTACCCGGAACAACTGGCAGCTTCGGAGGCGCAGATGCGGAGTACGCCGCCTGAAATACGGCTCGATGGGCGCCCAAAAGCCTATGTTTTACAACCTTTTCACGGAAACTATATTTCCGGACTAACTTTACCTGCTGCCAATATGTCCGGTAGTTTCACCAAATATTCCGCGGGTGCAGCAACCATCCGCGTCGCGGCGCAGATAAACAAAACCCGCCGCCATGTAGCTGAATTTTTTTTCGGTCGCGGCGGAAGCGCAGGTTGGGTGCCCATGCCCATTGATGATGAAGATTACCACGACTCACTTATGCCCTATGCTGTCGTTAACAACACATCCTTGGCCTCGACGCACGCTGTTGAACGGGCGAATTTCGTTACCTACTTGACAAGTTTTCAGTATGGACCCTCACGTGACGAGGGCGTGGCGATGAAACACACACTACCGACAATTTCGCTAACGAGTCAACCCCTGGTAACTTTTCTATATGACTTTCCACTAACGTACCGTGAAGTTGCGCGGCTGCGTTTTGACCTCAGAGCACCTGACGGTGCACGGCGCTGGTTCGACCTTCCGCTCGATAATTCAGGAGTTCTTGACAGTTTCGATGTTCGTGGGGCAGTTCAAAATGTTCTCAACGCAATAACTGCCAACGACCTTGCGCAACATTGGCATGAAAAATTATTCCAGTCTCGCGAATCATACTTGCCCCCGCAGGCAGATGCTTATGAGCTTACCGGGGTGGAGCTAATCCTCTCAAAGTACGAAGGAACGGATGAATCTGAAGACGGTTCGTATTATCCGTTCTCGATGCGCGCCCTGATTGTAAGCGCCAACGATCCTGCCAAGCCCGCATTCGAGGTGACAGATGTTACCAAAGATTTTACAGGGCCATCCAGACGTATTTTCGTCTCGGGGAAATTGAGCGATGTTACGCGTGAACAGTACCGCAGCGCTGAAGTTCTTAACGCAACGATAAGCGTCGCGCCCACTCCTTCCCCGGAACCATTGCCGTCGAATCAGGCAGGAACCCCGCCGGTGACGCACGCCCTAGTTAGAGGTTCGTACAGCGAAAAAATAGCAGTAACGGGCACTCACGGCTCTCGATACATCTTGATCCGATACCTCGTTGGAAGTCCAAATGAGGACGTCACTATGCACCTGTGGTTTCTGGTCGGAAATAAGGTCAAAGACGTTCCCATTAAACTTCAAGGAAATGCTGGCCCTGATCCAGCCATCGGCATGTCGGTCTCGGACACAACCTATCCACCAGCCGACCGGATTTTGAAGCCAGGCGCCACGAGCGCTGCCTCTGGCTGGAAGCTTTTCAGGTGTGATTTACGTTTGCTGGTAAGCACGCGGTTACAGTCGCTAACAGCACGCCTCACCAAGGTTCAAATCAACTTCGCTTTTGGCGCAATAGACTTGCCGCCTGCGGAATATCGATACACATATGGCTTTGGAGACGTCAGGCTGGTACACGACGCGCCGCAATACGATCTCAAGGCAGCATTGCGTGGATCCTCGATTCGCATTGACACGACCGTACGCCGCCCGCTCGCAATCCGCAGAGATCCAGGCGGAGAAACCATGAACATAGATTACGGGAATCTCTGGCTCACAACAGGCAGGCATGTGATCTCCACTTCGCTTGATTTGCCTTTTTCAGCGACCAGTGTTGCGGTGATCGACCGGCAGCTAATGCGCCTTGCGCCTTCCGCACATCAAGCCCTACCATTCGCAAAACCTGCGATGAACCTATACTCTGTTATATGGCCCGGCTCCAACAAGACAATCCTGTCGTTTTCGCAAACTTATCACCCAGGATGGCATCTGTTCAGAGTTGATGCCCCTCCTCCCAACCGCCTGCGCTGGTTATTGAGTCTACGGTGGACTGGCGCACCTACACCGGAGGGCGATCATTTTATGCTCAATGCATACGCCAATGCCTGGAGCCTTTCAGCGCCGGGCGGCACCTATGTTTTAGATTTCATTCCTCAGAACCTCGTCTATATCGGAATTTTTATTTCAGCGCTGACCTCATTAGCAAGTGGTCTCTTAGCGTTTCGTTTCCGAACTCGGAGTAGTTAGAATGCGAGTTGCTCTCGGCTACGTAAAAAAGCCAGTGCTCGTTGCTGTGTGGATTTCGTTTCTCGTCAGTATCACCGTAAATGCTTTTCCTCAACTACCGGTTATAATTCCACCCATAATGCATGGGGTGATCCTGATCTGCGCGTTGACGATTTCATTAAGAGGCGGTCCGATAGTGCCACTTACCATCGCATTTTTATCTCTTGCAATTGTCATTGTCGCGTTTACCGGTGAAACCACCGTTTCGGACGCCGCATTTGCTGACGTTCTTTTGTGCGTCGTTACGCTTGGAATGCCCACCGTTTTCCGAATTTTTAAGCTAGCAGCCGCCCGCATTAGGGCTCAATCGACCAAAATCGTTCAGGGATGGTGACATTTACCCCTAAGTAAAGCGACTCCACGTTCCTGACGACTGGAAGAGCCGGCAAACGTTGACAAGACGTGTTGTTGTCAGATTTGTACCGGAACTTCCCGGTTAGGCTTACAATGAACGCATGTTGTATGCGCTTGTCCAGAAGTTGTGTGGTACAATTCAACCGCATTGCAAGTTACGAATTTTATTATTCAGGGGCGGGCAATATGCTCGGTGGTTTCCAGAAATTCATGAAAGTTGAGAATGAGGCAAACCTAGACGTGCTAACAAAGTGCTATGCCATCGTGGCGGAGGTCTGATCAACAAAGATTGATCTAAGTAGCCGAATGAAGTGGATGATCGGTCGGCACTTGGCCGCACATAACGCAATTCGTCGTTGTAACCGAGCGCCCGCACCGGCACGCCCAGCCATTAACTCGCGCGGGGGCGCCAACCATAATAGCATATGCTGATATATCTCGGGTCACTACCGCGCCCGCGCCTACAAGTGCCCAGGGACCGATACGGAGATTAGGCAAAATTGTGCTGTTCGCCCCAATTGTGGCCCCATCCCCAACAGTGATTTTCCCAACTTCCCAGTCGCCATCAGTTAGTAGCCCGAACGCTGGATCGGTTGCACGCGGGTAAACATCGTTAGTAAAAACCGCGTGAGGCCCAACGAACACGCCACGCCCAAGGCGAACCCCATGATAAACGCAGGCATAGTTTTGGAGTTTGCAATCGTCCCCTATTACGACATCAAAATCAATGAATACTCCCTTGCCAACCGTGCACCGGCCTCCGATTTCAGCTCGTGCCCGTACTTGAGCGTGATGCCAGATCTTCGTATAGGGACCAATGATCGCATCAACTTCAACAGTGGCAGTAGGATGGATAAACGGCTTTCCACGCTCAGTCTCGGTCACGCCTTCATCCTTTGACTAGTTCTCTGTGAAATTCGACCTTCGATCTCCGCCGTGGCTTCCTGGGCGATTCGTAGTGATTCCAGCGCTAGCGCAGGATTCGGCAGCGATCCCCCTTTGATTCCGCGTGCGAACGCCTGAAGTTCAAGTTTCAGTGGTTCTTCAGAAATCACTGGCAACTGTACCGTATCGCTGCCAATATATTGTGCAA
>JAABUQ010011717.1_pt1 | contig 11103 bp, 9 predicted proteins | sample 5560001 | NCBI WGS metagenome assembly JAABUQ01 (sample SAMN10711888, study PRJNA513371) | rock metagenome | isolation source: Antarctica rocks | place: Antarctica: Victoria Land, Finger Mt nord | collected 2015-12-18
GTTACAAGGCGCTGATCGGACCGCGTCTGCGAGCCCGCGGCTTCGCGGCCCAGCGGACTGAGGCTGCCGTCGGCGTGGCGGTGCTGAACCGGATGTTGGCGGCCGGGCGCCCGGATTCCGTCCGTCGTCATCCGGTCATCGTGTAGCAGCTTGGGATTTGGGGCCATCTCGCCCTGGACCTGTCGAGTGCACCAACGCTCCGCTACGCTGGATCAGACCGAGGATGGGCGGCTTGTCCTTTGCCAACGTGCCGCGGCCCGGCGCGCCCGCCAGCCTGCGACGACGTCCGAGCCGACCCGTTTGGCAACAGCCGCTGGCTGTCCCTTGTGCCCGGCCACTACGTAGACCTCGTCAATCTCCACCTCGCCTTTTAGCTCCACCGCCGGCATCTTGAAGGCCAGCCCGCGGCGCAGCTGCTCAGTCATCGCCTGCGTATCCGAAATGTCCAGGCCCAGCTCCAAGGCAATCTGCCGGTTGGAAAGGTTCAGGCCCATGAAGTATAGGCACAGGACCCACACCCGCAGCGGCTGGTGGTGCCCGGCCAGCACCGTTCCGGTGAGGTCGTCGAAACGCCCCGAACACGTCTTGCACCGGTAGCGCTGCCGGCAAGGTTGGGCATCGTCATGGCCGTCCCGAATAACGGCGCCGCTACCGCACACGGGGCAGCACGCACCCTCCGGCCACCGGTGCTGGCGCACCAGCGCGAAGCACTTGGCGTCGTCGATGAGGCCCGGAAGGTTGATCAGGTCGGATGCCGCCATGACAAAAGCTCCTCGCGCGAGCCGGTCAGCTACTCCCGCCTTTGCTCGCGCACCAGATACTCGCAGCCTAACTGCCCGGTCCTGGCCTCACCACCCCGGAACCCAATAAGAGCCGTGAGGGTTTGTCAGGCCGTTCATAAAAATGACGCCAAGAGGTCATCTAATTTCAGGAAGTTTCTGGGCTACTTACCGTACGCAACCGTCCAAGGATCACCAATGAAGCGCTCCGCCCTGAAAGCCTGCACCGCCTGGGTCGCAGCCGCCTCCCTGCTCGCCCCCTCGTTCGCAATGGCCCAGAGCGCCTCTGTGACGGCGCAGCCGCAGACGGCCGCATCGGGCTTCGGCACGGTGTCGCAATACTTCCGGGACCCCGCCCAGGATGCGCCGATGTCGCAGGCGCAACTCATCAACCTGCTGCGCCACCGGGTGAAGTATGTGTTCGTGCTATACCAGGAGAACCGCTCGTTCGACCACTACTTCGGCACCTTCCCCGGCGCCAACGGCCTGTTCACCGACGCGTCGGCGACGCCCACGGTGCGCTCGCCCACCACGCCCAGCAACACCCAGGTCCTATATAACACCGACGGATCGCAGGGGACGATCTCGCCGTTCCGGATCGGCACCGCGCAGAACGCTGCCGACCTGGACGACATTGACCACAGCCACATGCGCATGGTCGCCAAGATGAACGCGCCGGGCAACACCGGCACGCCGACCATGAACCGCTTCGCGCTGAACGAGCAGTTCAAGTATCTGTCCGGCGCCCCGACGCTGACCAACACCCAGCCGACGCCGGCCACGGCGCCCGTGACCGTGCCGCTGAAGAGCAAGCAGTTCGGCCAGCTCGCGATGGCCTACGTGGACTGCGACACCATCCCCTTCATGTGGAATTATGCGAACCGCTTCACGCTGTTCGACAACATCTTCCAGACAACGGTCGGCCCGTCCACGCCGAACGCCATTGCGATGATTGCCGGCCAGTCCGGCGAGACGCAGTGGGTGAAGCACCCCGGCGACACCTCCGCAGCGACCTTCGGATCCGTGGCGGTCCCGATCGTCAACGACCCGATCCCGGGCCTGCCCGTGACTCCGGCCACGCCGTCTCCGGGCGCGGCCGGCACGTCGCCCCTGCAGTACTCGGGCGTGCCGAGCCAGCCGACCAACGTCACCGCGACCGCCAACACCGGCGCCGCTACCGGCGTTCCCCAGCGCAGGAACGAGTTCGGCGGCGCCACCAACGTCGCCCCGAACCTGACCTTCGCCAGCCTGCCCCTGACGCTCGCCGGCCGCACGCTGGGCACCATGACCAGCACCGACACCAACCCCGCCGCCGACCTGGCCGACGTGCAGCAGGACATCCCGGCCATCGTCGCCAAGAACACGCCGAATTACGCCTGGGGCTGGTATCAGAACGGCTACAACGCCGAGCCGAACCTGCCGGCGGCGAACGGCATCAACACCGTGCCGCACGCCAGCTACATCGGCCACCACAACGGGCCGCAGTACTTCGGCTACGTCACCAACAACCCGGCGATGAACAGCCACCAGCACGGGCTGGGCGACTTCTTCACCGATGTTGGCGCCCAGAGCCTGCCCAGCTCCGGCGGGGTGTTCTACGTCCGCGGCGGCTACGACAACATCCAGGGCCTTGCGCCCAGCACTGCGAACGCCACGGGCTTCGGCACCGTGTCCGCCACGGCCGACGCCGCCTACGTCAGCCGCAACTTCCTGGGCGACGACGACCACCCCGCCTACTCCGACAGCCAAATCAGCGAGTCGCTGCTGGCGCGCGAGATTAACGCCATCGCCAGCAGCCCCTACTGGGGCCAGAGCGCCATCGTCATCACCTACGACGAGAGCGAGGGTGACTACGACCACGTCCCGCCGCGCATCCTGAGCTGGGACCCGGCCGGCCTGATCCTCAGCCGCGGCCCGCGCATCCCGATGCTGGTGATCTCGCCCTTCGCCCGGGTCCATGCCGTGTCGCATGAGGAAGGCGACCACAACTCGGTTATCGGCCTGATCAACAACCTGTTCGGGCTCAACCCGCTGGCCGACCTGCCGGACGAGCTGAGCGCACGGGTCAGTGGCCAGGCGGCGCAGTTCGCCACCGCAGGCGTCACCCAGGCCAACCTCGGCCCGCACGACGGTGTCGCCAACCCGACCCCGGGCAGCGGCAACCTGCTCAGCGCCTTCGACCCGGCGCGCCTACTCGGCAGCGCCCCGCCCCTGCCGGCATCCTACGCGATGATTGACCCGGCGGCGGTTGCGGCCCTGCCCCACCTCGGTGGCGCCGGATGCAGCGCCCTCGGCATCAGGCCGTTGGACGCGCAGCTTGGAATCACCACGACGATCCCGGCGGACTTCTTCGCCCGGCCGAGCCAGACCTCGAACTAAGGCCGGAGCCGACCCATGAACACTCGACGCACCCTGCTTCTTGCCAGCGCCGTGATCGCCACCGGCGCATCAGCCGCTGGCGCCGCGCCCCTCACCCAGGTTCCATCCATCGCGTCAAATGCGGTGTCCTTCGCCGCATTGACCGACTCGGCGGGGTCCTTCAACGGCGCGACGGTGGCCAGCCCGGTCACCTACAGCACGTCTACGCCAGGCTCAACGCTGACGGTCACGAGCACCACGGGCACGCTGCAGCGCTACAGCACTGCAAGCTACCTCGACAACAACTTCGCGGACGGCACGCAGTTCATCGCGCCGTGCGACCTGTATGGCGGCACCGGCTGCAGCATGTCGGCCACCATCCGGATCACCTTCTCGGTCCCAACCGCCGGCTTCACCATCAGCGCCGACGACTTCGACACTTCCGGCAGCCACACGTTCACGGCGACCGCCTTCAACGGCACGACGTCGCTCGGCTCCATCACGGCGTCGAGCCTTGCCGACAACGGCCAGTCGCCGGCCATCCTGGCGGCGTTCTCGTCGGTTCCGGTCTCCTCGGTGGTGGTCGGCGATCCCGGCGGCAGCTTCGTCCTGGCCAATATCGGCGCTAGCACAGGCGCGAACGCGGTGCCGGAGCCTGCTTCGCTCGCCGTGCTGGCTGGCGGCGTAGCACTTCTTACCGGCTTCCGCCGCCGCACCCAGGCGTAACGCCGCCGTCCAACAGCATCTTGGCCGGCCAGGGGGACGACCCCTGGCCGGCCTTTCTTTTGGCCTCGGCTACGGATTGCAGATCAGGCTGGTGTCGTTCGCCTGCCCATCCGGCCCGTGGGAACACAGGTCGTATTCATGCCCGCTCCTGCTGGCCGGGCTGCGATAGACGTAGGCCCGGTTCCAAGGGTCCACCGGCACCTTGGTGCCGTTGACGTAGGGGCCGTTCCAGGTCGCGGCGCCGCTGGGCCGGACCAGCAGGGCCTGCAGCCCCTGCTCGGACGTCGGATACCCACCCATGTCGAGCTTATACAGGTCTAGCACGCTGGCCAGCCGCTCGATGGACTGCCGTGCGACCGACACCCGTGCGCCGCCGAGCTGGCGCAATGCGGCCGGGGCCACCAGTCCGATCAGCATCGCCAGGATCGCAATCACGACGAGAAGCTCCAGGAGCGTGAACCCCTCCTCCCGGCCCCTTTGCGGAGCCGCGCTGCCCGCTGCGCCCCTCAGCACGCCGTCATCCCCAACTGCATCTTCCATCCCAGTCATCCGATCTCTTGACCCGCCCGGACCATGGCAAGAATTCGTATGCGATCCTCACACATCGGCGCTGTGCCGCTGAGCCGAGGAGTCGGGCCGTCGCGAGGCTGTGCAGGGCTGTGCATTAAACCCGTCTGATTGCGGCCTCGCCGCGCCCAGCATTTCCGGGGAGTTTCCTATGCTGTCCCGGGTGTACATGAACCTGTAGCTGAGTGTACAGGGCATGATCACCGCCTTGGATGAGCTGACCGCGGTTTATCTGTCGTAGCTGTTGGCTAATACCCAGAACGGCACCGGCCCATCGGCAGCATGGGAGGTCGATTGGGCAAAAACAGCCATTCTCAAGCCACTAGCAACACATGTGTGAGGATCATGCATGATTCCTTGCCTTGGTCCCGCCCGGCCCATCTGCCGGCGTCCACGGGATATACTGCCGGGGGCCGAGAGCAACATCTCCGCATGATGATGCTTCCCGCCCAGCGCCAGGCTCCGGAACGAGGACGGGGGCGGCCCAGACCTCCTGGAACCGCCCCCGCACGCCAGCCCGGCTGGATCAACCAGTCCGGGTCCTTAGTCCTTGCGGCCCAGCACCAGGTGGCTGCGTATGGCCGGATAAGGCTTGCCATCCGTCAGGCCCTCCCAAAGCACCTCATTATACAGGTCCACCGGAACCCGGTCGGCGTCGGAGAAGTCAAAACCGCGCGTCGCCTCAGCCCAGTAGGCCGCATCGTGCTTGGGGGCGAAGTCGGTCCCCTCGGCATAGCGGATGCCGGTATCGTTCTGCGCCAGCGTCGTGGTCGCGAGCACCCGCGACGCCAGTGCGGTATAGGTCCAGGCGCCCGACGACGTCGTATCGAACACGTCAGCCATCGGCCGTTGGTAGGCGGTGTTGAGGTTGATGTGTTGCGTGCCCAGCAGGTCCTCGATGGTGCGCAGCAGGCTCACCTGGTTATAGCGGGTGCTGACCACCGCGCCCTGCTTGACGTAGGGACCCACCGCGTAGGCCGTGGTGCGGTGCGAGTCGAAGTGGTCGGGTCCGTCCTGGCAATCGTCCTCCGTCACCAGGATCAAGGTGCTGGCGGCGTAGGGGCTATGGGCAACAGCCTCCACCAGCCGGCCCACGGCCAGGTCGTCGTCGGCCTGCTGTGTCTCCGGCGTGTTCACCCCGCCCAGCGCCGTGGCGAAGCTGCCGGTGTGGTCATGGCTGAACCGGACCAGCTCCAGGCTCGGCATGTTGCCGGCGGTAACATACTGGTCGAACTCGCGCTTCCACTCGTTGTAGCGCCACAGGTCCGGATAGTTCTGGTCATAGCCGCGGAAATAGAGGTCCGTCTTGTCGAGCAGGGACGGGTTGATCGCTGCAACCTGGATGGCGTTGGCGCCGAACGGATCCTGGATCGGGGCGGCGATGGTGCCGATCGGGCCGATGTTGTTCACGAGGAAACCGTAGTTCCGCACGGTCCCGCCAGCCTGCAGCACCGCATCGAAGATGTAGCCGTTCTGCACGCCGTAAGGCGCGTCGGTCGCCGCGTGGTTGGCCTGGCCGGCCAGCAGGTTCGGCGTGCCGCCGGGAAGGCTGGCGGACAGGGTGCTGTATCGCCCGGTTGTCGCAGCGTCACGGGCGGCCGTCGCCGGAACACCCACGGGCACGTTGCGGTTGGAGCCTTCGGATTCGTAGGACAGGCCGCGGTTCACGCCGGCATAGTTGATCTGCTGCGTGATGGTCTCGGTGTTGGTCACGCGTCCCGACATGGACCAGGACCAGCCGTCCATGCTGCCGTCGCCCGGGTCCATGAAGTTATCGAGCGTGACGAAATTGGACGAGAGCAGGTGGAAGTTGGGCGTGATGCGCTTGCCGAACACCGCCAGCGTCGGGTCGCCGTTGGAGCCGTTGCCCAGGTCGCCCAGGATCTGGTCGAAGGTGCGGTTCTCCTTCACGACATAGATCACGTGCTTGATGCGCTGCCGCATGAACGCCATCGTCGTCGTGTCGGAGGCGACGGGCGGCACGCTGTAGAGGTTGTTGGTCGCCACCTGCGCCGTCAGCGCCGGCAGGTCCGCCGCGGTCGGGACGGCGGCGCTGACCAGCGTCGCCCGCTCCAGTTGGAACTGATACTGGTTGGACCCGGTTCCCGCTGCGGCCGCAGCCGTGTTGCCGCCGGGATAGGTGGCGGAGGTCAGGCGGGCCGTGTTGCCGTAGATATGCAGCGGGTTCGGGCCGGTGTCGCTCTTGCCGTTGACGATATACATCCAGGTGCCGTCAGCGCTGAACGTGATGTCATGCGGCTCATACGCCGTCGGGATCAGGCCGGTGACGGTGTTCGCCGACGCACCCGTCAGCGGGATGACAGCGATGGAGTTGGCGCCGGCGTTGATGGCATAGAGCGTGCCGCCGTCCCGGGACAGCGTGACCCCATAGGTCGCAGCGCCCGTCGTCTTCGCGTTGGGCAGGGTGCCAGCGGGTGCGCGGGCGTCAATCTGGCTGACGACCCGGTTTGCCGCCGTGTCAATCACCGCGACCTCGTCGGCATTGTCCTGCGCGACGTAAAGCCGGGCCTGCGCCGCATCGAGCGTCATGCCCAGCGCATTGCCGTCCAGCTTGATGCGGGCAAGCAGGCGCCCGGTCGTGGGCTGCGAGATGTCTACCGCGACCACTTCGCGGTCCCGGTCAGACGACACGTAGGCCGTGCCGTTGCCCTTCACGACGACCGCGAAGGGGAAGGTGCCGCCGGCGACGCCCGCGGTTCCCTCGTTCCCCGCGAAGTATGGGCGCAGGTCGTGCTCGTAGCGGACGGTGCGGCTGGCGGTGTCAATGACGCTGATGGAGTCGTTGTAGTTGTTGACGGCCACCAGCGTCGTCCCGTCGGCCGAAATCGCCAGGCCGCCCGCGTTCGGCTGCACGGACAGGCCCACGCCGACCTTGTTGTGGCCAAGCGCGATCGCCGCAGCCTGGGCAAACTGGCCGCCGGTCCGGGTATAGACATACACCGCGTCATCGTTGCCGCCAGCGGCATACAGGATGTTGCCGTCCGGCGACCAGACCAGGCCGACATGGGCGTTTGTCTGCTTGATGACCTGTTGCAGCGCCGGCGAGGTCTTGTTGGCGCCCGCGACGTTATATAGGAATATATACTGTGTCGAGTTCGCGGTATCGAGCACGCCGGCCGAGGTGTACAGCGTGTTCTGCCCGGCGCAGATGACCGCCAACGTCGCGCCGTCGGGGCTGAGCTGCGACCGGACCGCTTCACCGGCGACGAAGCTGGGATAAGCGGCAAGGCCCGGGTTCAGCGGCTGCTGCACCGCGCTGGTCGGTGCCTGCGGGGTCACATACTGCCCAGTCGGCAGCGGCAGCGTGCCGTTGTTGCCGTCAATGACCGTGTTCCGCTCGGCAAGCGCGGCGTGCGGCGCCGCCAAGACCGTGGAAGCGAGCAGCGCAGCCTGCGTCAGGCCGACCAGCCGTATCCTATTCATCCATGCTCTCCATGTAACGTCGTCTGTTCAAGCTGGGCCCGCAATGCGCACGTGCCCGGGCCTGCCAACCCAGGTCTCACCTAGGTAACTCAGCCTTAACGTCATAAACCCCGAACACCCGGACCTCGTCGTTGCCGCAACCGCGTCAGTTCAAAGATGTTTTAACGACGTTACAACGCCGGGGCGCGCCGGCTGGCGCTAGAGCCCCTGCACGGTGTCCCAGGCCAGCGTGCGCCACCCGCGTCCATCCGGCGATGGGCCGATCCGGATGACGGCCCGGCGCACGGTCCGCGTGCCGCCGGCGCCACTTGCCGCGGCCGTGACCTGGTAAACCTGCGTCGCCAGCGGCCCAGCGCCGCGGAACACGCCGATGTCGCGCAACGCCTGCCGCACCACGACGCTTGCGGCCTCTGGGTCAGGGTCTCCATAGGCATACAGGCTCAGCAGCGGAGCCATCGCGGCAACCAGCGCAGGATCCATGCCGCGCACCAATCCCAGCTCGTCCAGCGACTCGAACGGTGCGCCGGGCGGACCGTAGTCCAATCCGGCCCGGCGATACTCCGCCGACTTCGCGCCCGGGGCGCCGGCCCGCTGCCCCGGCGTGCGCCAGTCCACGATGGCCGCGGCAACCTGCTTCGCGCGGCCCGGATCGGCGCCAAGCCGGGTCAGCAAGGCTTGCAGCAGCTCAACCGACGCCGTGTTAGGGTTCACGAACCCGGACAGGGCCGCCGTTTCCACCGTCACCCCGGCCCTCGATGCCTGGACCGCCGGCGCCGGGCCGGCGCCCTGGGATAGCAGGCCGAAGATGGCCGTGTAGATGGCCCCGTCCGCCGCAGCCTCCAGCACCGCTGCCGCGCGCAGGTCGGCCGCCGCCTGCGCCTCCGACCGCGCCGTCGTCGAAAGCGTCAGGAACAGGACCGCAAGCGGGATGAGCGCCCACAGCACGATCAGCAAGGCAACACCCCGGTCGCCCGGCCCGCGGCAGCTCGGCATCCCAGCTACTCCTCGATCGGCCGGCGGAGGGGGGCGACGATGATGGGCGGCCACCGCAGGCCGCCTCCCCCGCTGCCTCCCCCATTGAAGACGAGCTTCACCTGAATAAGGGCGGGTAGCCGCTCACCCGTCCAACCCGCGGTCCAGCCGGCCCCGCCACGCCCTGAGTAGGCAAAGGTGACCAGCTCCACGCCGTCGGCGAGCGTCGCCTCCTGCCAGGCAGGTCCGGGTCCAAGCGCTTCGGCATGAAGGTGCCGTCGCCAACGCAGCACCAGGCGTCCGGACACAACCAGCAGCTCGGCATCCGCCCGCAGCGCCGGGCCGGCACTGGCCGGCAGCTCGGTCGTCAGCGACAGCACGTCCGCCGTGCCCCGCAACGGCGCCGGGTCGGGGTAGGTGCCGGGGTCGGCGCGCTGGATCAGGCGGCGTATCGCCTGGTCGGCCGCCAGCAGGTCCTCCCCCTGTCCGGCCGAGGTCAGCCGCGTTGCCACCAAGCCGAAGTGCAGCCCCTGTGTCAGCATCGCGATGATAAGGCCGAGGACGACCGTCGCAGCCAGCACCTCCAGCAGGGTGAACCCGGCATCCCGCCCGGACGGCCCGCGACCCGCCCTCATGGTCCCCGCGCCGCGGCGGGACCGAGCCGCCGCGTCGCCAGCGTGACAGCCCGGCGCCCCGCGCCCGACCAGGACACCTCCACCGTGACGTCATAGAGCGTCGTCCCCGCGGCATACCCCGAGCCCGGCGGAACCTGGCGCTGCGCCGGAATCGACGCACTGGCGGCGATGCGCGTGCGCCAGCGGAACCCCTGCCCGTCCTCGCCATCGTGGACGCCCGCCACGAGGGCCTGGTCCGGCAATGCGTCAAGGCGCGACTGCGCCCGCGAGATCGCCTCCCGGTAGCGGGCCGCGGCCTGGGCTGCCGTGACCGACTGCACGCCCTGGCCGAACAGCAGCGCCAGCGCCGGCGCCGCTATGGCAAAGGCGACCAGGACCTCCAGCAGCGTGAAGCCGTCCTCCTGCGGCGCCGCTGCCGCCTCGCCGCTTGTCCAAGCGCCCGCCACACTGTCCTCCGGAATGGTCGCGTAGGCCCGCGGCTAAGTGCCGGGCCCGTCCGCCGGCCGTGTTGTGGACGCCGAAAGTAAGAAATGTGGTGAAATTGTCATGAAAATGCGGTCACGGCGCCGGATTGCTTTGTGCATTTTCGCATCGTCTGCACTGCCGCTGCCCTGCCGGGCTGGCAGGACATCCCACGCGCGCCGGGTGTGCTGGCGCATCCGGCGGTCTCCAGCAACGAGGTTTCGATGAAGCATTCCTGGCTCCTTCCCTTGTCCGCCGCCGCCGTGTCCGCCGTCCTGCTGGGCGCAGCCCCGGCAAAAGCTGCCATCTACGACGCGCGGTTCACCGGCGTCGTCACCTCGGCGCAAGGGAGCACGGGCTTCGCCACCGGGAGCACCGTCACCGGCGAGTTCATCTACGACAGCACCACCACCTACTCGCTGTTCACGGTCGGCGGGGTTGCCGCCACGGCCCCCTTCACGTCCCTGGCGTCCCTGACCCCGGACAAGTCCACCGCCCTCTACCAGGCGCAGGCGTCGTCGGTGCAGCAGGGCGGGACCACCAACCGCAGCTTCACCGTTGACCTGGAAGGCCTGAACCCCTGGCCGGTGGCATTCGGCGACGCGACCGGGGTGCTGGGCCTGGGCAGCGCGCTCACCAGCAACCTAGACACGGCCGGCAACCCGCTGTCGCAGTTTCCGAGCACCTTCGGCTACAACCTGGCGCAGTCCAACGGCGCGGCCACCGCCATACTCACCGCCAACCTGACGAGCATCAACGTGACCGTGCCCGGCGTCGCAGTGCCCGAGCCAGGCAGTATCGCGCTGCTGGCGACCGCAGCCCTCGGCCTGGTGGGCGCACGCCGCCGCCGTACCTGAGACGACAACAGGGGCGGCGGCCTGCACCGGCTGCCGCCCTGCGATGCCTACCATCACCAGGCAGACTTTGCACGATGAAGATCCGAGCCGCTGAACCCGCCTGGTGCGGGCCAGCCCTGACGGTTGCCCTTGCCGCCGCGCTTGCCGCACCGGCCTCAGGCCAAACCGCCGGGGAGGCGTTGTTGCATGTGTGGACGGCCCCTTGGGTGCAAGGGGTCTGCTGCATGATCTGACAAGCGGTGTGATGGCGGTTATGTGTCCGGCCTCACATGAGGGCGTCCAGGTCAAGCTATCTCATGGCGT
>JAABUQ010011719.1_pt1 | contig 11103 bp, 12 predicted proteins | sample 5560001 | NCBI WGS metagenome assembly JAABUQ01 (sample SAMN10711888, study PRJNA513371) | rock metagenome | isolation source: Antarctica rocks | place: Antarctica: Victoria Land, Finger Mt nord | collected 2015-12-18
CTCCTCGCGTAAGACTTGACGTGGTTTTCGCATCAAGGGGTAGGACTTAGGGCGACGTTTTCTGACTCTGGGTTCGCATCGTTTGGGACGTTCCGGTAGCAGCTTGTGAGCAATCGTCTTGAGTAGAATGTGATAAAGCCGAACTCGTTTTTGAGTTGAAGCCGAGGCGAACTGTGGAACAAAATTGTTGAAAAGCTGACGAGTTCCTTGAAGAGATAAGCGTAGTGGGTCAACATTATGGGTTGTCCCTGCCTCCCACATCACAGTCCGAAGTAAATTATATGCTAGGAGATGGACGTAGATTTCTTTACGGATGATTTCTGGAGTCTTGCCACGTAAAATGTCCATATCTAAAGTCGTTTTCAAATGTCTCAAATCGAGTTCGACCTGCCAGTGCAGACCATATAACCGCATGATTTCGGTGGGAGGATAAACTTTTGAATCCAATAAAGTTGTGGCCAAAATTACAGACTTAGTGCGAAAGCCTGGGCTAGGAATATAGTACTTAATCACTCGGACAGTTAAAGCCTTGGGAAGGGTGGTAAACTCTTCTAGTGACAAACTTTTAGGACGAGTTTTTGGTCTGTGCCAAACTTCAATTACTTCATAGGACTTCAATGGTTTACGTCTCCCACGTTCGATTTCATGCTTACGAGTTGGAGAGAGACGAAAAACTGCATCACAAGCGTGTTTTTGGATGAAAAATAGGTCGGCGTAGGAGCAAAATGCACAATCTCCTAAGAGGACATCGCCAGGATTCAGAAATTGATATATCTGTCTAGCTAGCTGAATATCATGTGTGTCTTTTCTATTAATAGCTAGAGCTACGGCAGCTCCTGTAGCCAAACTAAACAAAGCTCCAATTTTTGCAAGAGGAAAGCCACAACCTTCAGATTGACTACTTGATTGAGGATAAGCTTTTTGATTCATCGGAGTGTCAGGCATAGACACAGTTGAACCATCAATAACTTTAACGTGCCGACCACACCATAACTGTTCTGAACTAACTTGTTTTTCTAGCTCTTGTGCTACTTGACCAAATAATCTTTGCAGCAGTTTTTCAGGTAATCGTTTGCGAGCCTGACAATAAGCGCTACTATCCTCTGAAGGGATTTCAGCATCTTCTGCTGCCAGCGTTGCAATGACTCGACTCACTGCATTGTGGCAAGTTTTATCAGAGTCTAGAACTTGAGATAAGAATGTCCATGAGGTCACAAATGGGTCAAATAACCGACGACGGTATTGAATCTTTTCGGCCTTCAGTGCTTCTTGGATAAGAGATGCTGGTAGTAGGTCTCGGAATGGTAGTCCCAAGCTTTGAGTAAATTTCTGCAGAAGCATCTCTATTTGATTGGGAATTTTCATTGACAGCTGCTAAAAATCTCTACGGTTTTACCAGACTTATAGTTGGGCTAAACTTCGTCTTCGCTCACGGCATTTGCAGTGCGTACCTTACGCTATGGCTTTACTGCTAAAAAGCTCTATCCTAGTTTGCTTTCTGGCGTGGCGAGTCGCGCTTGTAACCTCCAAAATAAGTCGCACAAGCAATCACCATCATCAACAATCCGATACTACAAACACCGCTCCACTGCCATAAACTCCAACTATAGGCACCGAGCGTTGAGCCGAGTGCGCCACCCAGGTAATAAAAAAGTGCATAGACGGTGTTCAAACGACTGTTATACGTTTCCGGCAATAGGGTATAAATACGCGCTTGATTCGACACCAATCCAGCCTGTACTCCTAAATCCAACAAAATCACCCCAGCAATCAACCCCCACAGGGCATATCCAAGCAGCCAAAATACGACATAGGCTGACGCGATGATGATAATAGATAGCCCAACCGTCAGCCTCGGTCCTTTCTGATCGGCAAGCCTTCCCACGAGGGGTGCGGCAGTTGCCCCAACAATCCCGACTAATCCGAACAGCCCAGCCACTTCACTGCCATAGTGATAGGGTGGAGTCGAAAGCAAAAATGCAAGTGTAGTCCAGAAGGCGTTAAATCCTCCAAACTGCATTGCTCCAATGACGACCGTCTCCCGCAGCACCGGTTGCTCGATGAAAAGCTGCGGTAGGGAACGCATCAGTCGTGGATAGGAGATTGCTGCCGATTGACTTTTGGGCAGTGTCATTGATAGGACGACTGCTAAGACAATCATCAATCCTGCTGCTAGCCAATACACGGTTCGCCAACCGAAATGAGCAGCCACAACTCCGCCGACAGTGCGGGACAGGAGAATGCCCGTGAAAATGCCGCTTAATACAGTGCCAACGGCTTTACCTCGTTGGGGTGGTGCTGTGATTTGGGCGGCAAAGGAGACAACAATTGGATGAATTACTGTGGTTAGACCAATGAATAGGCTCGCCACAGATAGCCAGAGCAGGTTGGAAGCAGTCGCCGCAGCAAGTAGCCCGCAAGCAGTGCAAGCTAGCATGATGGGGAGCAATCGGCGACGTTGCACCATATCGCCCAATGGAACGAACAGGATAACTCCAATGCCAAAACCGATCTGCGTGAAGGTTGGAATCGAACTGGCGGCCCTTGCCGAAACCTGAAAACTGGTAGCGATCTCCACTAAGAGTGGTTGATTAAAAAACACATTCATCACGGCTGTTCCACCCGCGATCGCCAGCAGCAAAATGATTCTCTGCGACGAGGCAGAACAATTCTGCACAGATCTCTCCATCGACTACCTCAATTCCATGAATAAATCTACGCTCTCGTGGCGCTGTCAGTCAGACTTAGAGCTGGCTAATCCCACCATCAACCGCAATTTCAGCACCCAAGATGTACTCAGAATCTGAGGTGCAAAGAAACAAGACTGTCTTGGCAATCTCTTCGGGAGTGCCAAATCGCTGCATGGGGATTTGAGCGATGAATTGCTGGGCGTTTGCCGCCACCACGGCTTCAGGCAGTCCGGTTCGGCTGTGGAAGGGAGTGGCAATCGCACCCGGACTGACGGCATTCACTCGAATTCCGCGACTTACAAGCTCTGCGGAAAACGTTTTTGTAAGCGATCTCACCGCCGCTTTACTAGCAGAGACAACGCTGGTGCCCGGACGACCGAGACTACTAATGAAAGAAGTGTTGAGAATAATTGCAGCGTTGTCGTTGATATGGGTTAAGGCTTTCTGAACCGTAAAATATAACCCTTTTAGGTTGATCGTAAAGACTTCATCGTAAATTGCTTCAGTCGTCTCTTCCAAGGAGGTAAACCTGCCAATACCAGCATTGGCGAATAAGACATCAATCTTGCCAACCTTTTGTGCGATCACTTGGTAAAGTTGGTCAATTTGTTCCAGATGCGCGACATCCGCTTGAAGCGCCAACACATCCCCACCAATGGCTGAAGCTGCCTCATTTAAAGTCGTGCGATCTCGTCCAGCAATTACAACCTTAGCTCCTTCCTGACTTAATAGTTTAGCGGTTGCGAATCCAATCCCGCTATTGCCGCCTGTGATTAGTGCAACTTTGCCAGCTAATTTCATCGCCTCTTTTCTCGTAGTTGTGATGGTTGAATATTTTCCCATCAAAGCACAACTGACTTTCAAAATGGAAGTAGTTACCTAAAAGTGCTATACTTACCTAAAAGAAACAATAGTGAAAACTGCGAGTTTTGTAGAATGGATGCCTCAGTCATACAACGAGCGAGAGCTTGTCTTGCTCAGAAGCAGGAGTTCAGTCCCGCTTGTGCAGTTCCCCAAGTTCTTGAACACATCGGGAGCAAATGGGCAATTTTGATCATTTATGTGCTCTCTCAAGGCACAAGGCGATATAGCCAGCTACAACAGCAGATCGAGGGGGTGTCGCCGAAAATGTTGATTCAAAATTTGCGGAAGTTGGAAGCTTGTGGGTTAGTTCGACGGGTCGTGCATCCAATCGTGCCGCCCCAGGTGGACTACTCCCTTACGCCACTGGGTGAAACACTTATTGTTCCCTTGGCAATGCTCTACGAATGGGCTGAAAATCATGTTCATGAGCTAAATCACACGATAACACCTGACAAGAGTGAATAAGATATAACTTTCTCTTCACAATCGCAGACTTTCAGTCTCTCGCTCACTGGTTAACTTAGTGCCATTCCCTCATGACCTTCGATTGGTTCAGTTGGAGTAGCCACACCATTTGGAAGTCTATCGGGTGTCAAAATAAGAGCTACACTTACCAATGACTCGTATCGAGTTTTGAGAAAATTTAGCTTCAAGTTTCAGGAATAGATAAGCCGCGACAAATCTTCTTCGCTAAATTGTTAGATATCTCCGTATGTCTTGGCACTGCTTCAACTTGCCCCGTTTGAGGATTGCACCATAATGAGTGAGCTGCACCTTCGCGCTTAAGATAGCAGCCGGATCTCCGAAGATGTCTCAGCAGATCCCCACGCTTCATTAAACTGCTATCACTTCTCTAATGGCATGATCGGGAACACTGCGTAAAGTATCTTCTCTGCGAACTGACAAGATCATACTAATAGCCTCTGCCAGACTTTCTCGGCACTCCTCGATCGTGCGACCTTGACCATTAGCGCCAGGAACCTCGGCACAATAGGCGATAAACCAGTCTCCGTCCCGTTCTATGATCGCTGTAAATTCGTTGTGCATGGTTGCTGCAAGAGAGATATTCTATTTAGGATTTTGCATTGTAATTGCTGTTAGTTTAGCGCTTTCCCACAGGTCTTTATGAATGTAACCGAGCAAATAACTACTTTAAAAATACGTCCAAGAGCCAAATCGGGGCAAATCATTAGCGCGATTGCCAAGATGGGGGAGAGGCTGTTGATGTCTCAGTGTCTTTGGCATGTACTGCCGAACCAGCCAAGCTAAAGCAGTCGATTGTCAAAGACCTCTGTAGATTAGCGGAACTGTTGCAGGAAAATACCGAACCAGTGCTATTAGTTGCTCTAGGCTGTGATCGTCAAATCTTGGTAAGCAGCAGTCAAGATGAAACGATCGAGCTATGGGAGATTAAAACGGGCAAGTGTTTAAAAACCCAAAGACTTGATGAAGGAATAGAAGATTTGACTAGTGTCACAGGCTTAACCCCAGCCCAAATAGCAACTCTCAAAATTTTAGGTGCATTTGAGCAATAGTTTTCACGTCCCATCTTGGCGGTTCACCAGCTCAATCATCATTGTCATATCAGAATCAGGGCTAGATTAGATATTATTGCTGTTTGGATTAGCACATGGACGCGGCTACAATCACCTTGCCTCCGATCCTGGAATTAGCGATCGCTTTAACTGACGAGCAGTTTTTTCAGCTTTGTCAAGACAACCGCGATTTTAGATTTGAACGCACAGCATCGGGAGGACTGATAATTATGCCACCTACGGGTAGTGACACTGGCAGACGCAACATCAAAATCACCACTCAACTAGAAAATTGGAGTCAGAAGAACAATCTGGGAATTGCCTTTGACTCTTCAACTGGCTTTAAACTGCCTAATGGTGCAGAGCGTTCTCCTGATGCGTCTTGGGTGAAGCGGGAGAGATGGAATGCCTTAACACCTGAGCAACAAGAGAAGTTCGCTCCTTTGTGTCCTGATTTCGTCGTGGAGTTACGCTCCCCTAGCGATCCTTTAAGAACGACGCAGGAGAAGATGAGAGAGTATATGGATAACGGTGCTAGCTTGGGATGGTTGCTCGATCCGAAAAACCAACAGGTGGAAATTTATCGCCGCGATCGCGCCGTAGAAATTCTATCATCTCCTGCAACTCTGTCTGGGGAGGATGTGCTGCCAGGGTTTGTCTTAGATCTCAAACTAATTCTCTGAATAAAACTATGCCCAAGAAAATCAGGGAGCTTAAAAAACTACTACTAGATGCGGGGTTTACCTGTAGAGAGGGCAAAGGCAGTCACACGAATTGGAGCCATCCTCAGTTAGACAAGCTGATTACAATTTCTCGCTCTGACGGAGACGATGCACCGATCTATTTAGAAAGACAAGTTAATATGGCAATGCGCCAACTAAACGTTGAACCATGATTCACCAACACTACAGCCTTTTGATTCAATGGTCAGAAGAAGATCAGTGCTATGTTGTAATCTTACCAGAATTTGCTGATGCTGTGATGCAGCCTTGCACGGATGGCGCTACCTATGATGAGGCAGCCGTTCGTGGGCAGGAAGTAATTTATAGTTTGATCGAGCTATATCAGGAACAAGGAAAAGAACTTCCTTTACCTCAAACCCTATCTTCCTTACCTGTTGAAAGCGGTTTATCTTAGATCTCAAACTAATTCTCTGAATAAAAATAGTTAAGGAGGAGTTGTGGAAGAACTGAAGGGAAGAGTTGTACTTGTAACTGGCGGTGGACGAGGACTGGGTGAAGCTATCTGTCAAACTTTGTCTTTGGCAGGTGCCAGTGTCGTAGTGGCGGATATTCGTCAGGAACTAGCTCTTAAAGTGGCGCAAGAAATTAGCTCTACTGGCAGAGAGGCAATGCCGTTAGTGCTTGATGTCACTGACGAAAATCAAGCGGCGGGTGCTATCTCAAAAATTACTGCTCATTACGGACATCTAGATGCCTTGATTAATAATGCTGGAGTGGATGTTACTTTATCAGTTGAGGAACTGGCAATTTCTGACTGGGATCAGATTATTGCGGTTAATCTGCGTGGTCCGTTTTTGATGTCTAAGTTCGCCTTACCTGTGATGAAGGAGCAGAGGAGCGGTCATATTATTAATATTGTCTCCACTGCTGCTAAAAGGGCTTGGGCGAATGCTTCGGCTTACCACGCTAGTAAGTGGGGGCTTTTGGGCTTTAGTCATGCCCTGCACGTAGAGGCAAGGACTCATAATGTTAAAGTTACAGCTTTAGTTGCTGGCGGGATGCAGACACCATTTTTATTAGAGCGGTTTCCTGATATTGATGTGAATACGCTTCAAGATCCCAAAAATGTAGCTGAAACTATCCGATTTTTACTGTCCACACCAGCCCATACTGTGATTCCTGAATTGATGGTGCTGCCAATGCGCGAGAGTTCCTGGCCATAATATCTTTAATAGCCGTATGTCCGCCAAGGCAGTATTTCTAGATAAAGATGGCACTTTAATTGAAGATGTGCCGTACAATGTTGACCCAAGCTTAATCCAGTTGACATCAGGCGCAATTGAGGGATTGCAATTAATTGATGCTGCTGGCTACCAGTTAATTGTGATTACTAACCAGTCTGGTGTCGCGCGGGGCTACTTTCTAGAATCGGCTTTGATAGCTGTGGAGGCACGAGTGCGTCAGTTGTTAGCAGATGCTGGTATTCCTCTAGCTGGATTTTACTACTGCCCCCATCATCCAGATGGGATTGTTCCAGAATTTGCGATTAACTGCTCTTGTCGTAAACCTGAACCAGGGCTTCTGCTTCGTGCCGCAAATTGTCACAAAATTGATTTGGCGCAGTCGTGGTTCATTGGCGATATTCTTAATGATGTAGAGGCAGGTCGTCGCGCTGGATGTAAAACGGTGCTAATTGATAATGGGAATGAGACAGAGTGGCAGCTATCTCCTTGGCGATCGCCTCACTATAAGGTAGCTAACCTAGCCCAAGCAGCAAGTGCGATCGTAGCGGAGGATGTGAGTGAACGCTGAGCTGGTGCAGTTATTAGACGCGATCGCTGCTCTCAATGTTGTGGTAATTGGCGATGCCATGCTTGATTGCTATTTGGAAGGGTTTAGCGACAGGCTCTGCCCAGAGGCTCCGGTGCCAGTTGTAACGATAACTAACCGTAAGGATACGGCTGGAGGAGCAGCAAATACAGCAGTTAATCTCCAAAGTCTCGGTGCCAAGGTGAGGTTTTTATCTGCGGTTGGTGATGACTGGGAAGCTGGCTTAATGCGGCAAGTTTTGCAACAGCATAGTGTCTCGGATCGAGATGTGTTGATGGAACTAGGCAGGCAGACGCTTGCTAAGCAAAGGGTAATAGCGTCGTCTCAAATGGTAGTGCGGTTCGATCGAGGTAGCACGAATCCAATTAATCGAGAAACAGAGCAAGCATTGATTGACGTACTTGAGTGCTGTTTTCTAGAGTGTGATGCAGTAGTTGTGTCTGATTACGGCTATGGAATTATGACAGCCAAAGTAATAGATGCGATCGCTCAATTCCAGCAACGTCAGCCCCACACCCTCATAGTTGACTCGAAAAACCTAGCTGCCTATCGTGATGTAGGTGTAACAGCAGTTAAACCCAACTATCACCAAGCCATCAAGTTATTAGGTATTCTCAGCGTTGAACCTACTGCTCGTGCCGCTCAAATCGCCGTCTATCAGAAACAACTGCTTGAGCTAACTGGAGCGCGAATTGTGGCTGTCACCCTTGATGCTGAAGGAGCGCTAATCTTGGAAAGCGATCGCTCTCACCGCACCTACGCCCGTCGAGTCAGTGACTACTATGCGACTGGGGCTGGCGATACATTTGTCGCTGCCCTGATTGCTCTTGCCACTGGTATCCCATCTTCAACTGCTGCTGACTTTGCCGCCGCCGCCGCCGCCGTAGTTGTAGGGAAAGCAGGAACTACAGTTTGCTCCGCCCAAGAGTTGCGCCAGTTCCTTTCTCCTCCTCTGCTTGAGGAAGAATTATCTTCAGACAAATACTTTCTCGCTCCTAATGAACTTGTAGCTCATTTAGCTGCTCGTCGGGATTATGGATGGCAGATTGTATTTACAAATGGCTGCTTTGACATTCTCCACGCGGGGCATGTCTCTTACCTTAACCGTGCTAAGGCACTGGGAGATATTCTGATTATTGGTGTCAATTCCGACGCAAGTGTTAGTCGTCTGAAGGGAGCTAGTCGCCCGATTAACCCACTAGCAGATCGGATTCAGGTTCTAAGTGGTTTGGGCTGTGTTGATTACTTGGTAGCTTTTGATGAGGATACTCCTAGCAACTTGCTCCAAATGATTTGCCCGGATGTCTATGTTAAGGGCGGCGACTACACCAAACAGACGTTGCCGGAAGCGCCTCTAGTAGAACAATTGGGAGGTGTGGTAGAGATTTTACCCTTTTTAGAGAACCGTTCTACTACTAGTATGATTGAGCGGATCTCTGCTAAACAGGGAAACAAACATGACTGATGACTGGAATCTAGTTAAGAACGTCCTGTGCATCCGGCTGGATACAATCGGTGATGTATTGATGACTACACCAGCGATTCGAGCTGTAAAAGAATCGCATCCTAGTCGTCGTATCACACTACTAACATCAAAAGCTGGTGCGGCAACTGGGTTACTAGTACCAGAGGTAGACGACGTTATTATTTACGATGCTCCCTGGTTAAAGGCAACCTCTCCTAGAACTGATAGTTCTTTGGAGTACAAAATGGCAAAGCAGTTACGGCGATCGCACTTCGATGCGGCGATAATTTTTACTGTATATAGCCAGAACCCTTTGCCGTCTGCGTTTCTCTGCTACTTAGCTGATATTCCCCTCCGCTTAGCTCATTGTCACGAAAATCCCTATCAGTTATTAACGCATTGGGTGAAAGATCCAGAGCCAGAAAGTTTTATTCGTCATGAGGTGCGCCGCCAATTAGATTTAGTTGCTACAGTTGGTTGCCAGACTATGAATGAAGGTATGTCAATCCGGGCATCTGAGCAAGCTGCTTGTCGCGTACAAGATATTATTCAAGAACTTAGTTTAGAGCGATGGGCAGTTATTCATCCTGGTGCTACAGCTCCATCGCGTCGCTACCCACCGGAAGGATTTGCCTCTGTTGCTCGTCACTTAGTAAATTTGGGTATTTCGGTTGTTTTTACAGGAACTGAGCCAGAACGAGAACTGATTGAGGCAATTAAAATGGCAACTGGCGTTCCAACTCACTCTTTAGTGGGTAAGCTTGATTTAGGTGAATTAGTGGCGTTGCTAGCGATCGCACCTGTTCTTATTGCTAATAATACTGGTCCTGTCCACATTGCTGCTGCTTTAGGCACACCTGTGGTTGATTTATACGCTCTTACCAATCCCCAGCATACTCCTTGGGGTGTCTCTCATCGCGTCTTGTTCCACGATGTCCCGTGTAAATACTGCTATAAAAGTATCTGTCCCCAAGTACATCACAACTGCTTGCAGTTAGTAACTCCAGAATCAGTAGTTCGTGCCACTTGTGAGTTACTGGATCTATAATTCAGATAGGAAATTATGACTCAAATAAACATTCTGAACCTAACTCACGACTAAATTTTCACATATGTATAAAAGTGACGCAAATTACTCTGCACTCACACTTTAGCAACGAGGGCAAGTACCTGCAAATCTTTTTAACGAATTTGGTTGATTGCAATACTGTGACACAAAACACTCAGAAACTGATTGTGTGGCAAAAACGCTATTATTTATCAGCGATCGCTGATGCCACTTGATTTTTGTCGAAAAGCTGAATGTAGCAACGACAATCATTCCAGCCAAAAGATACTGCCCAGGTTTCGCCGTAGTCTACGATTCCACCAGGAAATACTACCAGCGCTTTCCCTTGCCCGAACTGCTCCCAACGCCTTAGATCTTTGCTGTCATCCTCCCAAGCTGTCAGAACTGGCTTTTGGGAGATGCGAGTTATGCACCACTGCTCTACATCTAAGGTGTAAAAGCCCATTGAATATAAGCGCTCCTGGTCTGGACGTATTGTATAAGTATGGAACAGACCGACATATTCAGAGTCAAGCCAGGAAATTAGAGGAGTACCACCAGACAAGTAGGTTGGGTAAGGGTTGATCCAAGGTTGATAACAGACTGGAATCAGTATTTCTTGCTTTGGTTGAAACTTAAGTATAGTGAGTGGATTAATTTCATAAACAATATATAAATCATCCTCAATCACTAGAGGTGTCCAGTTTTTCTCGAAAGCTGGCGGTGCATCAGCAACTGCATAGTTGATGTTACGACCATAAGCAGGCACATAAACTTGGCTCACCTGACCAGTTAACTCAACACGAGCTAAAACAATGGCTGTAGACCAATGCCATTGGTGTCGATGCCGGTAACGAGCAGCTTGAACGTGCAACAGCCACAACTCATCTCGCCAAACAAAAGCTCGTGGGTCGTCCATTGTCATAACGCGGTCTGTCATTCTTGGTAGCTGGACCTGTTGCTGCTGGCCGAGCGGCTGAAAATTCAA
>JAABUQ010011721.1_pt1 | contig 11101 bp, 8 predicted proteins | sample 5560001 | NCBI WGS metagenome assembly JAABUQ01 (sample SAMN10711888, study PRJNA513371) | rock metagenome | isolation source: Antarctica rocks | place: Antarctica: Victoria Land, Finger Mt nord | collected 2015-12-18
CCCAGAGTGCCTCCAAACCTCCTGATGTAGTACCAATTCCAGAAAACCCAACGTTGCGCGTGCCAGATGGCTTTGTGGTCAACGTCTTTGCTGATAGTCTAGACAAACCGCGCTGGTTAGCTCTGACTCCCACTGGTGACGTCCTGGTTACCGAAACACCACAAAACCGCATTCTCTTGCTGCGCGATACCAACGGCAAGGGAGTGGCAAATGTCCACCAGACTTTTGCTGGTCCGGAAAACGGACTATCTCAGCCTTTTGGGATGGCTTTTGCCGCTGGTTCCTTCTTCCTTGGCAACACCGATGCCGTCCTCAAGTTTCCCTACTCTCAAGGTCAACAGCAAATTACTGGTACTGGTCAAAAAATCGCCAGTCTCCCTGGTGGCGGCTACAACCAACACTGGACGCGCAACGTAGTTGTCTCGCCAGATGGGAAGCAGCTATACGTCTCGGTTGGATCGCAAGGAAATGAAGATGAAGAGCCACTGCCCCGTGCTTCTGTTCAGGTGATGAACCTTGATGGCTCCAACCAGCAGACTTTTGCCTCTGGTCTGCGCAACCCAATTGGTCTCGCCTTTCAACCCCAAACGGGTCAACTTTACACCACTGTCAATGAACGGGATGGGCTAGGGGATAACCTGGTGCCAGATTACTTTACGGGCTTGCAACAGGGGGAATTCTACGGCTGGCCCTATGCTTACCTAACACCGAAAAACCTTGACCCGCGCCTGACTCAGCCAAATGGCAAGAGCGATCGCCCCGATTTAGTAGCCCGTACCCGCACCCCTGATGTTTTGTTTCAGTCTCACTCCGCTGCCCTGGGACTCCAGTTTTACAATGGAAAGACATTTCCAGCAAAATACCGTCATGGTGCCTTTGTCGCCTTTCGCGGCTCTTGGAATCGCGATCAAGGCACTGGCTACAAAATTGTGTTTGTTCCCTTTGACGCCAATGGGCGTCCACAAGGCTACTATGAAGACTTTCTCACTGGGTTCCTACTCAACCCCAGCGGACCGACCACTTGGGGGCGACCAGTTGGTTTACTCGTGCTGCGCGACGGCAGTCTGCTACTTACTGACGAAGCCAATAACCGGATCTACCGCATCCAATATCGCGGTTCTTAGGAACCTTTGTATCTCAAGTCAAGAAGAGCATCCCCACCGCTCAATTAAACGGTGTATTGAGAAAGTGATTTACGATCTAGAGCGCAATCACGGCGAGCGATGAAGTCCCACAGGCAATATTCCCCAGACGCTCCGATATGCGAGAGGGCCGACCGGAGCGATCGCTGTCGTCGTTATGGAAGTCGAGGCAGCGCTAGCCTCGCTCTCTTTGCCTGGATCTCTTGCTCTTTGGCTCTCAACTCTGATTGTTTTTTCAATAACTCTAGATGAGACTGAGACACAGTCTGAGCTTCTAAAACCTTTGCCACTTGCTGCTCCAGAACTTGGAGCCGCTGAGATAGATCCTTAACTTGCTGTTGTAGATAAATAAATTCTGTTTTTTCCATAGCGAGCTTCAGCAAACTAGTACATACATACTATAGACTATGAAGACTTCCATGCCTAGTCTGATGTAATAGCGACAATTAGTTTTAATGAATGAAGGATATAGCAGTCCTATTTGATTTATGGATCAGTTATGGTTTGGAATACTGTGACTCATAGTCGCAAAGAGCTTTGTAGCAGATTGACTCAAACAAGGCTATTATGAATTTTAGAAAAAATACCATAAATCAAATATTTCCACAAGACTCCTTAGGCGGAATTCGGTTTATCCACAGGGCTGATTAACAAAAATTAACAAAACTGGTGCGAATAGTCCGATCAAAGAGAGAAAATAGAATATAGAGGGTTTCCGACCAAAGCATTGCCTTGAACTTGGAGTCTGTTATCAGTGGTATTACAAGTACAAACAAGCACTTACGAAGCTAAAACACAGGAAATTGCCAGAAAACTTCTGGCAGCAACTAGAGAAAATCACTCTTTTTTTGCTGAGCTGCGTAACCAAATGCGCTGGGATGATAAGTTACTTGCTTGGGCAATGGGTAATCCGGGGCTGCGGGTGCAGTTGTTTCGCTTCATTGACTGCTTGCCCTCACTGCACAGCAAACCGGAAATTGCTAGCCACTTGCAAGAATATCTGGGCGATGAATCTGTTGAACTCCCGGCAGCCCTCAAAGGCATGCTTAACTTTGCTAGCCCTGCATCGATGCCGGGGCAGGTAGCAGCGATAACAGTTGCTACAGGTGTTGAGGCTCTCGCTCATAAATATATTGCTGGGGAAAATATCAAGCAAGTTATCAAGACAATCGAGCAACTACGGAAGGATAAGATGGCTTTCACCCTAGATTTACTAGGAGAGGCAGTCATTACCGAAGCTGAGGCTCAGTCTTATCTTGACCGCTATCTGGAATTGATTACCCAGCTCACAGAAGCTGCTAAGCGGTGGACGCCAGTTGGGGCAATCGACCAGGCAGATGGAGAAGCAATCCTACAAGTTCAAGTTTCTGTCAAGTTAACGGCATTTTATTCCCAATTTGACCCCCTAAATGCCCAAGGCAGTGAGGAGCGAGTGAAAGATCGCATCCGTACCCTCCTGCGCCATGCCCAAGAGTCGGGAGCAGCTGTTCACTTTGACATGGAGCAGTACGCCTACAAAGATCTCACCCTCTCGATATTGAAACAGTTGTTGACGGAAGAGGAGTTCCGCAGTCGCACAGATGTAGGTATAACTATCCAGGCTTATCTACGTGAGAGTGAACAAGATGTACGGGATTTGATTGACTGGGTGAAACAGCGGGGCTATCCCCTGACTGTGCGATTGGTCAAGGGAGCTTATTGGGATCAGGAGACAATTAAAGCAACTCAGAAAGATTGGCCTCAGCCCGTATACAACGACAAAGCAGCAACGGATGCCAGTTTCGAGACAATAACCCAACTATTGCTGGAAAACCACGAGTATCTTTACTCAGCGATTGGCAGTCATAATGTGCGATCGCAGGCTCATGCGATCACCATAGCAGAAAGTCTCAACATCCCACGCCATCGCTTTGAGATGCAAGTTCTCTACGGCATGGGAGATAAGTTGGCAAAAGCTCTAGTCGATCGGGGGCATCGGGTGCGCGTCTATTGCCCTTACGGAAAACTGCTACCGGGGATGGCTTACCTGATTCGCCGCTTGCTGGAGAATACAGCTAATAGCTCTTTTCTGCGGCAAAGTTTGGAGGAACGCCCTGTTGAGGAGTTGTTAGCACCACCCTTTTTAGAGCAGGGGAAGCAGGGGGAGAAAAGCCTTAACCTTAATCGTAGCCCCTTCTACAATGCTGCTGATACGGACTATGCAGAGATCGAACAAAGAGAGCGATCGCTGGCATCCTTTCAAACAGTTCGGCGTCAGTTGGGTAAACACTATTTACCCTTGATTAATGGCGAGTACCAACCGGCGCAGGAAATAGTAGATTCCGTCAATCCCTCTAATCCCGATGAAGTGATTGGCAAAATCAACCTCATTTCTGTCGAACAAGCAGAACAGGCAATGCAAGCAGCAAAGGCAGCCTTCCCCATGTGGCGGCAGATACCAGTCCGACAACGTGCTGAAGTGTTGCGGAAGGCAGCTGAATTGATGGACGGGCGGCGGGCAGAACTAGCCTGCTGGATTGTCCTGGAAGTCGGTAAGCCCTTGCGGGAAGCGGATGCAGAGGTTTCTGAGGCAATTGATTTCTGCCGCTACTACGCAGCCGAGATGGAACGGTTAGACCAGGGGTCTAACTATGACTTGGCTGGCGAGACTAATCGGTATCACTATCAACCACGGGGGATTGCCGTGGTGATTTCTCCCTGGAACTTCCCGCTAGCGATTACTACTGGCATGACAGTGGCAGCGCTGGTGACTGGCAATTGCACTTTGCTGAAGCCAGCTGAGACATCTTCGGTAATTGCCGCGAAACTGACGGAAATTCTGGTAGAGGCGGGGATTCCCAAGGGAGTGTTTCAATACGTGCCAGGCAGGGGATCGAAGGTAGGGGCTTACCTGGTTAAGCATCCAGATACCCACTTGATTGCCTTTACTGGTTCTCGGGAGGTGGGGTGCCAGATCTATGCCGATGCCGCCATCTTACAACCCGGTCAAAAACACTTGAAGCAAGCGATCGCTGAGATGGGAGGCAAGAACACCATCATTGTCGATGAAAGTGCTGATCTCGATCAGGCAGTCGTGGGGGTGGTACAATCTGCCTTTGGTTACAGCGGGCAAAAGTGTTCTGCCTGTTCGCGTGTGATTGTCACAGAACCAATTTATGACACCTTTGTCCGACGGCTGATTGAAGCAACGCGATCGCTCAACATTGGGGCAGCTGAGTTACCCAGTACCCAAGTTGGTCCTGTTATCGATGCTACAGCCAGAAACCGGATTCGGGAGTACATCGAGACAGGCAAGGCAGAAGCAATGGTGGCTCTAGAGATGGCAGCTCCTGATCCTGGTTATTTTATTGGCCCAGTACTCTTCACTGAAGTACCCCCCACTGCCACTATTGCTCAGGAAGAAATTTTTGGCCCGGTTGTGGCAGTATTGCGAGTGCAGGATTTTAAAGCAGCGATCACAGTTGCTAACAACACAGACTACGCTCTGACTGGTGGTCTCTACTCCCGAACACCTTCCCACATTCAGCAGGCAAAAGAGCAGTTTGAAGTCGGTAATCTGTACATTAACCGGAACATCACGGGTGCGATCGTGGCGCGGCAACCTTTCGGTGGGTTCAAACTCTCAGGAGTCGGCTCTAAGGCAGGAGGTCCAGACTACTTGCTACAATTCCTGGAACCGCGCACAATCACAGAAAATGTCCAACGCCAAGGCTTTGCGCCAATTGAAGGAGCAGATTGAAGCAAACGCAATAGCGAGAATGTTGTGCATTCTTGCTATTGTCCACCAGTCATCTCAAGGTTAAACCCTGTAATGTAGCTTGCCTCATCGCTCATGAGAAATGCTACACCATTAGCAACCTCTTCGAGGCTACCCAAGCGGCGCATCGGCACTGAGTTTAACATCTGCTGCTCTACCACCTTGGGATCGGCATCGTAGTACTGCGACTTTGCCGCTGCCTGTAATTCTGTCTGCCGCATCCACATCGAGCCAGGGCCGATCAGTGAAGGGGAGAGCGCATTGACCCGAATGCGATCGGGGGCTAGATCTTTAGCTGCTGTCTTAGTTATCCCGATCACCGCAAACTTCGAGGCTGAGTAAGCGAGCATATTAGGGGGACCAATGACTCCCGCATAGCTTGCCGTATTGACGATCGCCCCTCCACCTACTGCGCGCATATGCTGTGCTGCGGCCTTAAGAACGTGGTAGACCCCTACAACGTTGATGTTGATGACTTTCTGAAAGTCGTCTTCAGGATACTCGTCGGTCTTGACAAAAAGTCCCTGGTAACCTGCGTTGTTAAAGACGTAGTCGAGCCGCCTAAACCGCTCGACAGCGCCAGCAAAGGCTCTAGCAACGTCTTGAGGAGCCGTGACATCGCAGCAAAAGGTGGCAACTGGAATTTTTTCCGCTTCTAATTCGCCAGCAACCTCTGCCATCTTCGCTGCGTTCAAGTCTAGGAGGACTATACTGGCACCATCAGCGGCAAAGCGACGCGCGGTAACCTGACCAATGTCCCCGGCACCGCCCGTAATCAGGATTGTCTTGCCAGCAAACTGATAGGTTGCTTTAGCCGTCATCTCTTCAATTCGGCTCCAAGCCAAAGATTTCATCAATTGCCTTCAGCGTTTCCCAAGAAAGCTGCTTGCCAGATGCCCTAACATTGTCCTCAACCTGAGAGGGCTTCGTTGCTCCAATGATGACACTGCTGAGGGCTTCATTGCGCAGGCACCAAGCCAATGCGAGCTGACTCATACTTAAGCCTTCCTGTTGTGCCAGGGGAACAAGTTTTTGCACCTTAGCCAACTGCTGATCATCCAGCTTCATGAAGGCGTTCTGCCTGGAGTCACCGGCACGCGAGCCTTCGGGGAGCGCCTCACCGGGTTTGTACTTGCCCGTTAGCACTCCTTGTGCTAAGGGAGAATAATTAATAATTCCAACTCCCTCCCGATGGCACAACGGCATGATTTCTTTCTCAATGCTACGGTCTATGATGTTGTACTGAGGTTGGTTGGAGGCGAGCGGGGCAAGTCCTGCCAGTCGGGTTAAGTCAGCAGCATGAGCGATTTGACCTGCGCTCCACTGAGAAACCCCGTAGTAAATAATTTTGCCCTGCCTGACTAAGTGGTCAAATGCCATGAGAGTTTCAGACAGGGGAACTGTCTGGTCATAGCGGTGAGCTTGGTAAAGGTCGATGTATTCCACACCTAGGCGCTTGAGGCTAGCATCGCACTGTTCTAGGATATGTTTGCGCGACAGCCCCCGGTCATTGGGACCATCTCCCATGGGAAAGTAAACTTTGGTTGCCAGGACGTAGGATTCACGAGGATATTGTTGTAGCACTTGACCAACAACTTTTTCTGCCTCGCCCCTGGCGTAGACATTTGCGGTATCAAAGAAGTTGATGCCCAGATCATAGGCTTGCTCGATGCACTCGCGGGCAACACTTTCGTCTTTGGCGGCTCCGTAGGTCAGCCATGACCCTAAGCAGAGTTCCGAAACCCGAACTCCATGCTTGCCTAACTGCCGATACTCCATTAACTCCTCCTTAGCGATGCGACACTTGATTGCACTGCAACGTTACCAAGGGAGTTGGAGAATTAACCCCTACTCAAGGCTGATTCTGAAATCCTCTCAACTTAGGGAGAACAACAAGCGGGAGAAAGATTTGAGGTAGCTGGCATTCCTCATGTCAAGATGAGAAAGCAGTTGTGTGACCTAGCTAGATTTGGTGGCTGATAAAGACAAACACAATTGGTTTCGACTTCTGCTGGCATTGGGGTTGATCTGGCTAGTGGGGGCAGTGGGTGATCGCATTTGGTTTACCCTCGACCACTCCATCCCAGCCTGGGATGAGGCACAGTATCTAACTGGCTCGTTGAACTATTGGCGAGCTTTGCAACATCCCCAGTGGTTTAGCAGCGAGTGGTGGACGAGTTTTTGGCTACTCTCCTCCAAAATACCTCCCTTAACTTATATTAGTGCTGCTGTTTGCCAGAATTTCTTTGGTCTAGGGCGAGACCAAGCCACTCTAGTTCAGCTATTATTCAGCGCGATTCTCCTAGGCTCAGTTTATGGGTTGGGTAGTCAGCTATTTAGTGTTGAAGTGGGTTTGTGGGCAGCTGGGTTATGCCAGCTATTACCTGGTCTTTATCAGTACAAGTTAACTTTTCTGCTAGATTACCCGCTCACAGCTTTAGTCATGTTGAGTTTCTGGTGTCTCACGGTTTGGCGAGCTCTTGGAACCGCCCAGACGCAGAGAGGATGGTTTTGGGCGGGGGGGTTTGGTCTTGTCTTTGGGCTAGCTTTGATGGTGAAGCAGACGGCTTTGTTATTTCTGTTGACGCCAGTGCTGTGGGTTGGAGTGGTGGAAATTCGCCGTCGGCATTGGGGACGCATATCCCAGCTCGTCGGGGGTTTGTGCTTGTCGGTGTTGGTATGCGGTCCCTGGTACCGCACCAATTGGCTGATTGTGTTGACTGCCAGTAAGCGGGCGACGGTAGACTCTGCGATTGCTAAAGGCGATCCAGCTCTCAATACACTCTCAGCCTGGACTTTCTACTGGAAAGTGCTGCCCTATCAGGTTTCTTGGCTGCTGTTACTCCTGCCGATTGTGGGGTTGCTGCTCTATTGGAAGCGGTTAGCTCACTTAAAATCGCTCAGTTGGTTGGCAACCTTTTGCCTGGGGGGTTATCTGCTTTCTTGCCTGAATATCAATAAAGATGAACGCTATGTCTTGCCATATTTGCCAGTGGTAACGGTATTTTTAGCTTATGGCTTGACTAGTTGGGGATACCGAGTTCGTTGGGGGACTGTGGGGCTAGCAGTCATACTGTTGTTCCTCAACCTTTTCCCAGTAGGAGGGGTTTTGGGTGATGGCATCACACAAGCCCTCAGCCCCAAGGCCCAGCACTATCCTTATCTAGGACCAGCTTGGCCCCATCCTCAGGTGATTGATGAAGTTATTCAAAAAGACCCGTATCTACGTTCAACTCTAGGAGTATTACCTTCTACAGGAGAAATTAATCAGCACAATTTTAATTATTATGGGGCGCTACAGAACTTTCAGGTTTATGGTCGTCAGGTGGGGACGCGACAAAAGGATATTTTTCAGGATGCGCGATCGCTCGACTGGTTCCTGACCAAAACTGGCGATCAAGGTTCAGTGCCAAAGGCTGCCCAAGCAGCCATTGTGCAGATAGTCGAACACTCGCCTGATTTTCAGATAGACAAAACTTGGAACTTACCCGATCGCAGTACCCTTAACCTCTACCATCGGCGAGTGCCATCGATACAGGTAAGACCGCTTTCCCAGCCACTAGCAGCAGATGCGCTCGTACAGTTAGACCGGGTGGTTGTACCTGATAAATCTCCTCTTGGAGTACCAGTGCCAGTAACCTACGAGTGGTCCGGTCCTTGGGAGCAGCTACGATCGGGTTTGGTGCTACTGACTTGGCAAAATTCCCAACATCGCTGGTTGCATGACCACGGTATTGCTATGGGAGGAATGCAATCGCGCGTCCCTAGCGTGGAGTCTACTGCTGGATTTCAAGTGATTGAGCAAATGGCGATGCTGCCTCCTGTTGACATCCCAACCGGGGTTTATAACCTGGAGGCAACTTATATAAATCGGCAAACAGGTGTTAGTTACCCCATCCCAGTGCCGCCAGTAAAGCTCGTCATTGAACCATCAGCCCCGACACCAGCACCAGAATTGGATTTAGTCACTCAGTTGCGGACTCTAGCAGCAAGTTTACCTCAGGGAATCAAGACGCTGGGACCAATATTTGAGGCAATTGGACGGATCAACGAATACGATCCAATTCAGGACTACGTAGGGCAGGCTCAGATGGCTTTGGCATATCGGTTGCATCTGGAACCAAAAAATCTGGATTGGGCTTATGGTCTGGCTCTAGCAAGAGTGTTGCAGCGGCAGGTGAACGAGGCGATCGCCGCCCTCGAGCGGGTGACTCAATTGGATTCCCAAAACCCCTACGCCTACGCCTATCTTGGCTTTGTCAATCTATATGACTGGCGCCCAGTGGCAGCTGGAGTTGCTCTCAATAGAGCTGTTGCCCTCAATCCCAACTCACCTGAGATCCAAGCCCTTAGTGGCGTCGCCGACCTAATGCAAGGCCACTTCATCAAAGCGTGGCAGCATGTCCAAGCGTTTAAACTCCTCACTAGAAAAACTTAGGGTTATGGCTCATCAGTTGACCGATAAGATAAACATTATTTATTCATCTTCACTGCTGCGGCGAATTTGGCATGACCCTGAATATCAAGCTGTTGGCATTGATTTTTGGGCTGGTCATGTTCTCACAGAGGGCAAGCAGTTTTATACCTATAGAGAAAGGTTGCAGTTAGTGCCAGGGGAACAGTCTTATCAGGGTAGCCAACCTCGTTTAGTCAAGAGTAAAGGTAACCAGCAGCCTGATAGTGAGAAACTGCGGCAGTTGGCTATCCGAAAAATCAATTGGGCAGCGCAACGGAAGCATGGCAAGGGATACATGACCATTCTGGAGCTGAATCAGTGCCTGTTGAGCGAACTCGATCGGAAAGTCTTCGACGCTCTGTTAGAAGAGACAAAAGAGGCAGCTATCCTGCTGGAGGATGAATATCCGACCGATTGCTGAAGATGAGCTAGATAGACTCTCCTGCAAGCTACTTGAGGCGGGGCGGTTCATTGACCACCAGAAACGTTTGCGAGCGCAGCAAGAGAGAAAAGCTGTTTATCTTGTGGCCTGGGAGGATGAAACTCCTGTGGGGCACGTCATCCTCCACTGGGATAGTGATACCTCTGGGGAACCTGATGCTGTTAGGGCATTACATATGCCAAGAGTTGAAGATTTATGGGTGATGCCAGGGCATCGTGGTCGGGGCATTAGTAGACAGTTGATGGACCGGGTTGAAGAGCTTGTCCGCCGTCAAGGTCATAGGCAGATCGGGTTGGATGTGGCGACGGACGATCACTTTGCTCGTGCCCTGTATGAGCGTCGTGGATACCAAGAGGTGGGCCTTGATGAGTATGAACTGAGTGGAGTGAATGTTTTTGACGGCAAGGAGTATCCTTGGCGGGAGAATTGCCTTTTCCTAATGAAAAGTCATAACTTTCAGAATTAACTGCAACTAGCTCTAAATGCCTTACCATAAAGAGTCTCTAAAAATTAGGCTGGAGAAGCTGCTGGGAAAAGCGAGAATGTAGATGGCTATTGCTCCAGCTTTTTTCAGGTAGGCAAAATCATCTTCGTACTCTATTTTTAGTCTCCGTTTAGCCAATGACTGCCATTACCCTTAACTTCAACCCGATTATCCATTTCACTGACGAGCAGTTCTACCAACTCTGTCAAGCAAATCGAGATGTCAGATTTGAACGTACAGCTAAAGGGGAACTGATTGTTATGCCACCGACTGGAGGGGAAAGTAGTAAACAAAATGCTAGCTTAACTGCTCAACTCTGGTCTTGGAACCAACAGTCAAATCCAGGTGTTGTCTTTGACTCTTCTGGTGGCTTCAAACTCCCCAATGGAGCTGACCGTTCGCCTGATGCCGCTTGGGTGAGATTAGAGCGCTGGGAAGCTCTCACTCCGGAACAGCGCCGGAAATTCCCACCTCTTGCTCCTGACTTTGTAGTGGAACTGCGCTCTGCCAGCGATGAACTCAAGTCACTACAGGACAAGATGAAGGAGTATCGCGATAATGGTGTTCGCCTGGGGTGGCTGATTGACCCTCAGAAACAACGAGTTGAGATTTATCGGTCAGGGCAGGAGGTAGAGGTGTTGCAGTCGCCTGATACATTGTCAGGAGAGGATGCGCTGCCGGGGTTTATCCTGGAGTTACAGCAATTTTCAGATGAATAAGCCACAGCGAGCGAACCAACCGAGCGCATCATCGGAGGAAATACAATCATTGATAATCTTAGTTAACGCATGGTCAAGTGCTTCACGAGTGCGGGCTTTGG
>JAABUQ010011722.1_pt1 | contig 11101 bp, 10 predicted proteins | sample 5560001 | NCBI WGS metagenome assembly JAABUQ01 (sample SAMN10711888, study PRJNA513371) | rock metagenome | isolation source: Antarctica rocks | place: Antarctica: Victoria Land, Finger Mt nord | collected 2015-12-18
TGCCGGGATGGGCGAGCAGTGGCGTGAGCGCCCGCGCTCCAGACCCGACCGCAGTCGGCGTCACGCTGCCATGCGACCGCAGTCGCAGGCATCGCCGGCGCATTCCACTATTTTATGGTGCACCCCGCCAGGCCGCCAGGCTCCATCGCCGGGGCTTATGTCCCCCGACATGTTACAATGCGTGCGTCTGACGCTACAATTTATCCCTTTGCCGCCGCGTGGAAACAACAAATGCTCTTATCATATTTACGGTCCGCCCTCGCCGACGCCACGCCCTTCGGGCCGCCCGACGCCGAGGTTACGGGTATCGCCTACGACTCGCGCGCGGTCGCGACCGGCGATCTCTTCGTGGCCCTGCCCGGCGTCCACGTCGACGGTCACCGCTATATCGAGGCCGCCGTGGCGCGCGGCGCCGCCGCCGTGCTCTGCCAGTATCCGCCCGGAGACGACCCGCCCCCGCCCGTGCCGCACCTGCTGGTCCCCGACACGCGCGCGGCTATGGCCGACCTCGCCACACGCCTCTACGGCGACCCCTCCGAGCGCCTCGACGTCGTCGGGGTGACCGGCACCGACGGCAAGACGACGACCTGCTTCTTGCTGCACGCCCTGCTGCAGGGCACGGGGCGCCGCGCCGCGCTGATCTCGACGGTGGCCTTCCGCATCGGTGACCGCGAGGAGTACAACGCCTCGCGCCAGACCACGCCCGAGTCGCCCGACGTGCAGCGCCTGCTGACCGAGGCCGCGGCGGCCGGCTGCACGCACGCCGTCATCGAGAGTTCCAGCCACGCCCTGATGCTCGATCGCCTGCGCGGCTGCCACATCGACGCGGGCGTGTTCACCAATCTGACCCCCGAGCACCTCGACTTCCACGGCACGCTCGACGAATACCGCGCGGCCAAGGCGCGCCTGTTCCGAGGGCTGGGGCAGGATAGCCGTAAGGCGACGACCAGGGTCGCCGTACTCAACCGCGACGACGGTAGCTACGCCTATATGCGCGACGCTAGCGCGGCGCCGGTGGTGTCATACGGGCTGCATCCCGAGAGCGATGTGCGGGCGCACGACGTCGACGTGGCGGTGGACGGTATCCGTTTCCGGGCCACGACCCCGGCCGGCGAGGCTTTCGTGCATAGCCCCATGATTGGGCGCTTCAACGTCCACAACCTGCTGGCCGCGCTCGCCTACGCCGTCGCGCAGGGCATCGCGCCGGACGTTGCCGCGCAGGCCCTCTCTACGGTACAGGGCGTGCCCGGCCGTATGCGGCGCGTCGAGGCGGGCCAGCCGTTCACAATCGTGGTCGACTACGCGCACACGCCCGACAGCCTGGCCAAGGTGCTCGACGAATTGCGCGCCGTGACGGACGGACGCCTCATCGCCGTCTTCGGCGCGGCCGGCGAGCGCGACCCCGGCAAGCGCGCTCCGATGGGCCGTGTCGCCGCCGAGCGCTGCGCGCTAGTGGTGTTGGCCGACGAGGACCCGCGCCTGGAGGATCGCCTGGCTATCATCGACGAGATCGCCGCCGGAGCGCGGGCGGCCGGCGCGCGCGAGGGCGAAACGCTGCTGATACGCCCCGACCGGCGCGACGCGGTGCGCGCGGCAATCGAGGCCGCGCGGCCTGACGACACGGTGGTGCTGGCTGGCAAGGGGCACGAAAGCTGCATCATCGTGGGCACGGAGCGCCTGCCCTGGGACGAAGAAGACGAGGCGCGCATGGCCGTGGCCGCGCTGAAAGCAGGGGTATAGGAGGAAAATGGACAGTACTACCCCGGCCACGACGCCGTCCCATACTAAAGAGCAAGCATCTAAACAGGCCCTACGCGCGACGATCGTCTTCAACCCGACGGCCGGCCGCCACCACGGCGATGTCGCCACGGTCAAAGGGTTCCTGGAAGGGCACGGCTGGACCGCGCGCGTCGAGCGGACCGCCCGGCAGGGCGATGGGACACGCTTGGCGCGCGCGGCCGCCGCGCGCGGCGACGACGTGGTCGTGGTGGCCGGCGGCGACGGAACGATCAACGAGGCCGTCCAGGGGCTGGCCGGGACGACGACGGCCCTGGGCGTGCTGCCCCTCGGCACCACCAACGTGTGGGCGCGCGAGGTAGAGTTGCCGACCGACCCCCTCGCCGCCGCGGCGGCGCTCGTCGACGGAGACCGGCGTGCGATAGATCTTGGCCGCGCCGGCGACCGCTACTTCTTGCTCATGGCCGGCCTGGGCTTCGACGGGGCCGTCACCGGCGCGGTCAACCTGCGCCTCAAGCGCGCCCTTGGAAAAGGGGCGTATGCGCTCACCGCGGCGGCGCAGGCCATGCGTTACGAGGGACCGGAGGTCATTCTGGAGATGGACGACGAAACAGTGCGCTGCCGTCTGCTGCAGGCCGTCGTCGGCAACACGCGCCTCTACGGCGGGAACTTCTCGATCACCGCGAGCGCGGTCGCCGACGACGGCCTGCTCGACGTGGTCGTCTTCGAGGGCCGGCGCCCCTGGGATGCCGCGCCACATGCGCTGCCCATGCTGCTTGGACGCTGCCCCACTCCGGCCAGTCCGAACTACTACCGCACGCGCCGCCTGCGGGTGACGGGCGCGACGGAGTTGTCCGCTCAGGTCGACGGCGACCACCTCGGTACGGCGCTCGACATCGCCGTCGCCCCTGCCGCGTTGCGCGTCGTCGTGCCGCGCGGCCTGCGCTCGCCCCTGTTCAGCCGTCCGCCGGCGCCTGACCTATCCGCGCCTTCGGGAGAGAAAGATGAAGCCTAACCCATTCCTGCTCGCTCCGCTGTGCCTGGCGCTCGCCGCCGCCGTCCTGTTACTCGCCCGCGTCACGTCCGCGCCGGGGGCGTCTGTGGCGCGCCCCGCGCTCGTGGCGCCACGTCCGGCCGCGACCGCGCCGGCCCACCGTGCATCCAAGTTGATAGAAACGATCGAACGCGAGGCGGGGACACGTCTCAACGGATTCCTTACGCGGGGCGGGCATAGCGCGGTGACGACGGTGACGGCGGTGCGCCCGGCGATACAGCGCGACGCCTCGCGGCTCTCACGCTGGATAGCCGGACAAGCGGGTGACGCGCGCACGGATGTCACGAGGTCCGCCGGCGCGGCGCGGACGCGGGCAAGCATCGCCAAGATAGGGCTGGCGCGGCTCGGCGCCCGGCTACAGGACGGGCGGCGGCAGAGCGGGGCGCTGCTGCAGTCGTCGCTGCGACGGGCGGGAACGCGGCTACAGGACGGCCTACGCGCCAGCGCGCGGGCCGTCACCGGGATCATGAGGACGGCGCCGTGGAACCGCTAGCTCGCGAGATCATAGACCTTATCGAGGGTAGCACCGGCTACCGCGTCGCCGTCGTACCCTTATGCGAAGGCGGCCTGCAGGCCCAGTTGCGCGATGGTGACGCGACTGATTCCGTCCGCGTGGCCACGCTGCCGTGTCCGTCGGAGTCTACGGCCATGGTCGCCCTGGTGCAAGAGGTCGTGCAACACCACCGCATCGTGCTCGGACCCGAGGGGATGCGGGCGCTCGTGGCGGGATACCAGGGACTGCTGGGCGGCCGCCGGGAGGACGAGCCCGCGGACGGTCTTGGGAGCGCGGTCGCCTTGTCCGACCCGTCGCGCCGAGGGGCTAACGGGGCCGCGCGCGACGCGCGCGGCCCCCGCACCGGGCAGGGGCTGGACGTCCTCTTCGCGGCGCTCGGGCTCGACCCTCTGGAGGGGTCCGTGCAGATCATGGACGCGCGGCAGGCCCTGGCCCTGGAGGACGCGGCGGCGGGGGACGAGTCGCGGACGCGCTGGGTCGGTCCGTCGATCCGCTTGCTCGACGCGCAGATACCGCTTCTAGTCAGCCTGCGCTCCGACCCGACAAGCCTCCCGCGCGTGGTCGACCTGCTGGCCGCGCGCTATCCCGCCTCCCATCCCGTGGCGCTCGCGCGCGCGGACGGTCCCGAGACCACGGCGCTCTCGCTCGGCGAGGTGGCCGGACTGCCAGACGTCGAGCGATTCGACGCGCTCTACCTGCCCGCGCTCGACCCGCTCGACGACCTACGCTCCCCCAACACGCTTGGCTATATCACGGCGCGCCTGCGCGCCCCGGACGGCTGCCCCTGGGACCGCGAGCAGACACCGGCCTCGTTGACCCCCTACATGCTCGAGGAAGCCTACGAGGCGGTCGACGCCATCGAGCGCGGCGACGCGGCCGACATAGTTGAGGAGTTGGGCGACGTGCTCTTGCAGGTCGTGCTGCACAGCCAGCTGGCCGAGGAGGAGGGGCGCTTCAGCCTCGCCGACGTCGCCGCCGAGGTCAACGCCAAGCTGGTGCGCCGCCACCCACACGTCTTCGGCGACGTAGCGGTGAGCGGCTCCTCCGAGGTGCTGCGCAACTGGGAAACGATCAAGCGCGCCGAGAAAGGCGCGCGGCGCACGTCCGTGCTCGATGGCGTCCCGCAGGCCCTGCCCGCGCTACTGCTGGCGCAGACGATCGGGCGCAAGGCCGCCAAGGTCGGCTTCGACTGGCCCGACGTAGCGGGGACGCTGGACAAGGCGCGCGAGGAGCTCGACGAGATAGCGCGGGCTGGGAATGAGGACGAGCGGCGCGAGGAGCTTGGGGACCTATTCTTGGCCCTCACCTCGGTCTGCCGCCACCTGGGGATCGACGCCGAGCAGGCGTTGCGCGAGGCTACGCGCAAGTTCGACGCGCGCTTCCGGCGCGTCGAGGCCCTGGCCCGCGAGCGCGTCCTCGACCTCTCCGCCATGAACATCGGCGGCCTGGAGGCGCTGTGGCAAGAGGCCAAGGCGCAGGCATAACATAGCATAGCGCACCCCGGCCAGCGCCATGTCATTCGTGTTATTCTCGATGGCGATCCTGTTCCGTAGTGTGTAGGGGCGCATCGCCATGCGCCTGGCGCTTGCTGCAAGTACGTTTGCCACGCTTGCACGGGGTAATGCGCCCCTACAAGTCGGAAATGGAACCAAACCCTTGTCGCGCGAACGGCATGAACGTTGTACGATACTATCGATAGGCGGTTATAGTAGGAGGCTACCGACCTGGTGTTTTAACCCCTGATGCCGGCAGCCTTTTGTTACGCCACCTCGGTATCTGAAGTAGCACGCCATAGTTCCTCTAGAATCGTTTCGCTCATAGATATGGGCCTTGCATCAACAAGCTAAACGGCGTATGCTGGTTGTATTGTCAGACATAGTCAGACAAAAGCAGACGGAGGTAACACTATGGTTGACCAATTGACAGAGCGCGTCACCGTACGCATGGACCCGGAGTTGATGGACTTGCTCCGTCGCGCGGCGGCGATCTACCCTGGGGCCACGCCCAGTAGCCTCATCCGCGATTGGGTGTACGAGATGAGCGGCCGGGCGCGCGATATGATCCAAGCTTGTGAGGACATGCAGTCGGATGATCCGGTCCGGCAACAACGCGGGCTCAAGCTCTCTGCCGCCCTCCATGAGACCGCCCTCGCCGCTCGCATAAGCGTTGCGCACATCAAAGCTGAGCTGGAGCCTCGTGGCGCGGACGAGCACGCGCGGTCATCGCGCTGATGCATGCGCGCGCTCCCCTTGTGTTGCCCCGCGCTGCCGTGGCCGTCGCTGGCCCTGACCACGCCAGGAGGCAAGGCGACGTCGCGGGAGACGGTGATGCGCTGGCGTCGCTTCAGGCGTTCCGTCAGGCGGCCCACGCTTGTTTCGACCGGCGGAGCGATGCCCTGTGCGACTTGTGCGATGCGATCCTGACCGCCGGCCCGCGCCCGTCCCTCGCTCACCTTAGCCTGACCGCAGCCCATCGTCGCGGCTGGGGCAGCCTCTATGCGGCGTTGCAACACGGGCGCATCAACGACGACGCGCTGCGCGGCCTGCTCCCGCACTATCTCCTGGAGGGCGGGCAGCCCGTCTATGCCGTCGACGTGAGCGTCTGGCCCCGGTGCGAGGCCGAGACCAGCCCCGGCCGCGGCTTCTACTACCATCCGTCTCGCCATTTGGACGGGACGCCGGTGGTCAAAGGATGGGCGTATCAATGGATCGCCCAACTTGGCTTTGCCCACGAGAGTTGGACCGCTCCCCTCGACGTGCAACGCGTCCCGCTCGCGCAGACACCCACGGTCGCGGCCATCGCGCAAGTGAAGGCCCTGCTCGGTCGGCTGCCACCCTCCTCCGCCACCCTGCCCCTGTTCGTCTTCGACGCCGGCTACGACCAGGTCGAGCTGGCGCACCAATTGGGCGACGCGTCGGTCGCGCTGCTCATCCGCCTCTACAGCAATCGCTGCTTCTACGGTGAGCCACCGGCCGTGACGGGCACGCGCGAGGGGCGACCGCGGCAGGATGGCGCCAAATTCGCGTGCGATGACCCGACGACATGGCCGGAGCCGAGCGCCACCTATCGCTGCGAGGACGAGCGCTATGGCGCCGTGTGGGTGCAGGCATGGGCCGACTTGCACACGCCGGTGCGCCGCCCCAAGGGCCAGGGGACGTACAAGCCCCGCCCACGCGTGCGGGGGACCATCATCCGCGTCGAAGTCGCGCGCCTACCCGGTCAGACGCGCAAACCGCAGGTCTTGTGGTTGTGGTGGCAGGGGTCGGGTGCGCCCGACCTCGCGTTCCTCTGGCGGGCGTACGTGCGACGGTACGATATCGAGCAGACCTTTCGTTTCCTCAAGGGGTCGCTCAATTGGGTGACGCCGCGTGTGCGCCACCCTGAGCAGGCCGACCGTTGGACCTGGCTGGTGGCGGCGGCCTACACGCAACTGCGCCTGGCGCGCGCCTGTGTCGCCGATCGACGCTTGCCGTGGGAGCGGCCCCAGGAGGCCACGCGGTTCACGCCGGAGCGGGTCCAGCGGGGTTTTGTGGCACTGACGGTGGAACTGGGCACACCAGCCGCGCCACCAAAACCATGCGGGCGCTCGCCAGGACGCCCCAGAGGGCGCTTATCGGGCCGCGCCCGACGCTATCCGGCCGTCAAGAAGAGCGCCTGACTCTCCTACCACCCAGCGCATACCCTCGTCGCGTCGGCTTTCACCGCCGCCGCTTGCGACCCCATGCTTAAAACACCAGACCGACATGGCCACACAAGCGCGACAAACACAGCAAGCGCCCGGCATTGCTGACGACGTTGACGACGTCGAGATGGACGCCGGGCACGAGATAACGCGGGACGAGGCGCGCGAGTTCTTCGACGAGCAAGCGCGGGCATGGTTGGGCATGAGCGGAGATGAGTTCATGCGGGCGTGGGACGCGGACGAAATTAGCAATGAGCCCGAGCGCACCGAGGTCACGGCTGTCGCCATGTTGCTCGGCTTCGGTCACTACGGCCGTGGCGACTAGAAACGAGCGCCAGGCGCTGCGGGAAATAGTCCGGCGTCGACAACGCTCCATCAGTTGCGTGAGCCCTGCGATCGTGAACTACGTGCCCGCGGCTCCTGTTCCTGATCATTATGATTTGGCGCTACGCGGCGAAGGATTGGATAAACGTTCCGTGCGCTTGTCTAAGCCATTAAGTGGTACGCGGCGCCGAAGGGGTTTGCTTGTCTACATGAAGCCGTCATGCCATAATGGGGCTACCCCGGCGAAAACGCGCTCCCGTGACCAGTGATGATACCCGCGGAGAGGATGGATCGTGGCCTCACTTGAAGCGTTGACCAAAGGGGCGCGCGTCCGCGGGATCGTGCCCGACACAGCCGTCACCGTGGTGGATGCCAGTTGGTTCGGCAACAGCGCCGTCCAGCTTACCTATCGCGTCGAAGAGACGGGCGCGGTGGCGCAGCGTCTGCTCTATCGGGGCGACGAGTCGACCCTGCTGGTCGCCGAAGAAGGGGCCACCTGGGCCTTCGACGGCGACGGCGCGCTCTACCGCCTGGCGCTGGAAGCATACCGCATCCGCCTGGCCTTCCTGTTCGACCCTCTGCTGGCCATGAGCGCGTCGCAGGTCGAGGCGCTGCCCCACCAGATCGCGGCCGTCTACGAGAGCATGCTCGGCCGGCAGCCCCTGCGCTTCCTGCTTGCGGACGACCCCGGCGCCGGGAAAACAATCATGGCCGGCCTCTATATCAAAGGAGTGTGACCAAAATCCGTGGAACGGCCTATGAACGTTGAAAGTCAGCAGGCGGACAGGGGATACTGTGGCAAAACCACCCACCACACAATCTCCAGGAAACGTCCGATGACGTCCAACGTAGACCTGAGTGTACAGCCGATCCAGCAGGACTTTCAAGCCGTGATCGCCTACGTCACGGGGCCGGACACGCGCACCGCGACGGCCTACACGGTGGAACTCACGCTCTTTCGGCACCTCTTGGCGTTGGGGGCGGCGCTGGTGCGCGTGTACTTCCAGACGCGCGCGGCCGCACGCCCCGCCGGGCCGGTCCACACGCCGGACGGCACCGTGCTGGCCTATCATGATTGCCGGACGACCACCTACTACGCGGTGTTCGGCAAAGTGCGCGTCGTGCGGCACGCCTTCACAGCGCCGGGACAGGAGGGCGTGTGCCCCCTCGACGCGGCGTTGAGCCTGCCGGAGCGTTGCTATTCGGACCTAGTGCAGGAGTGGGGGACGTATGGCACAACGGACGAGTCCTATCACAAGAGCCAGACCGTGCGGGCGCGCATCCTGGGGCTGGCGGTAGGCAGTGCCGCCCTGGAAACGATGGTCGGCGACGCAGTGGCAGACAGCGCGGTGTTCCACGCGCAGCCCGTCAGCCCGGACGTGCGGGTGGCCGACGGGCCGCTCCTGGTGGTGCAAGCCGATGGCACGGGCGTGCCGATGGTGCAACCGCCCCGTGGGGCGCGCCCCGTGCGTCTGGGCAAGGGGCAGAAACGGACCAAGAAAAAGGAGGCTGTGGTGACCAGCCTCTATACCATCGCGCCCTACGTGCGCACGCCCCAGGAGGTGGTAGCCGCGCTGCTGCAGGACCGCGAGCGGCCGCCGGAGGTGACCCGCCCCAAGCCAGTAGGCAAAGAACTGCGCGCGACCCTCGAGGGCAAGGGGGTCGCTCTGACACGCCTGGCGGAGCGGGCGCGGCAACGGGAGGGGCGCACATCCACGACCGGGTCGCGCTCACTGATGGCGCGCCGGCCCTGCAGACGCAGATCGAAACGCACTTCCCGGAGCAGACGCTGGTGCTCGACATCATCCACGCCACGGACTATCTCTGGGCGGCGGCCAACGCGCTCCTGGGCGCAACGCACGCGGGTCGCCTGGCCTGGATCCGCACGCATCTGGAGCAACTCCGCGCCGGCGAAACGCAGCGCGTCATCACCGCGCTGGAGACGGCGGCGCAGCAACCGGCGCGCACGGCCACCCAACGCACGGCCCTCCTGGGCACCGCCGGCTACGACCGGCGCAACGCGCCCTACATGCAGTATGACGCGTATCTCGCGCGCGGCTGGCCGGTGGGTACCGGGGTCGTGGAAGGGGCCTGTGGTCACCTCGTGAAGGATCGCATGGAACAAGCGGGCATGCGCTGGACCACAGCGGGTGCCCAAGCGGTGCTCGACCTGCGCGCGCTCCGCCTCAATGGGCAGTGGGACGCCTATGGGGCGTTCCATCGCCAGCGGCAACATCAGCGGTTGTACGGGACCTCCGGCCCCGCCGCGGAAGTGGCGGAGATGCAGGTGTTGGCTCACGCCGCCTAGGCGCGCCGCCCCCACAGATTTTGGTCACACTCAATCCATTTAGTGGCTCTACTGGCAATTTTAAAAGTGCGGTCGCCTGGGTGGCGGAAGTCTTAACGGAAATTGTTTACGCCGCAGCACCAATCAGTTCAGTTAAACAACTCGATGCCACCGCTGCAATTAATGGCACAACAAGTCCATTAATCTCTACTGATCCTCCCTACTATGATAATGTCGGTTATGCTGATTTATCCGACTTTTTCTACGTTTGGTTGCGTCATTCACTACGCAAGATCTACCCTGATCTCTTTAGCACATTACTTACCCCAAAGGCGCAGGAGTTGGTTGCCGCCTCCTATCGCTTTGGCGGCGATAAAGCTAAAGCACAGCATTTCTTTGAGGAAGGTTCAGGCAAAGCATTCTCTCTTATACGTGCGGTTCAGAATCCTGCATTTCCGCTAGCTGTGTACTATGCTTTTAAGCAAGAAGACTTTCAGGACAACGGAAATGCCACTAGCACGCAGACTCCGGTTACCGTCTCTACCGGTTGGGAAACAATGCTCGAAGGCTTGCTCAAAGCGGGCTTCGCTATCACTGGCACCTGGCCTGTGCGTACAGAACGCGGGGGGCGAAGTGTCAGTATCAATGCTAACGCATTGGCGTCCTCCATCGTGCTGGCCTGCCGTCCACGACCCGAGAACGCGCCGATCACGAGTCGGCGCGACTTCCTGCGCGCGCTGGGTCGTGAGTTGCCGGCCGAACTGAAAGTGCTGACGAGCGGGCGCGTGGCGCCGGTGGACCTGGCATGGCTATCTTCACGCGCTATTCCAAGGTGATGGAGGCCGACGGCACGCCCATGAGCGTGCGCGCGGCCCTAGGCCTCATCAACGAAGGAATCGAGGAGTTCTTCACCCAGGAGGAGGGCTCGTTCGATCCCGCCAGCGCCTTCTGCCTCAAGTGGTACGAGCAGCACGGCGCGTCCGAGGGGCTCTTCGGCGACGCGCAGGTGCTCTCGCGGGCCAAGGACGTGACGATCGAGAGCCTCCAACGAGCGGGCGTGCTCAAGGCCGCCGCGGGTAAAGTACGGCTGCTGCGGCCCGCCGAGTATCCCGACGACTGGAACCCGGCCACGGCGGGGCATGTGACGGCGTGGGAGGCCACGGCCTACCTCGTGGCGGCGCTCAAGGCGCACGACGAGCCGCACGCCGCCGGGCTGGCCGCGCGGCTCGGCGGCGTGGCCGAGGACGCCAAGAAACTGGCCTACCGCCTCTACGACATCGCCAGCCGCAACGGCTGGAACGCCGAGGCGCTCGATTACAACAATCTGGTGGCCGCGTGGACAGGCATCCAGAAGAGCGCGGCCTCGCAGGGCGGCTACGTGCAACAACGCCTGCTAGTAGCCTGTCAAGCGAACTTTGAACGGTAGAGATTTCATGAAAAGCCGCCACGTCAGGCGACCTGCGTGGCGAACTGGTCGAGGTCGGCCGGTGCGGTGCGCTGGTC
>JAABUQ010011723.1_pt1 | contig 11100 bp, 13 predicted proteins | sample 5560001 | NCBI WGS metagenome assembly JAABUQ01 (sample SAMN10711888, study PRJNA513371) | rock metagenome | isolation source: Antarctica rocks | place: Antarctica: Victoria Land, Finger Mt nord | collected 2015-12-18
AAACCGTAGAATCACGGCCCCGTCCTCACGTCAACACAACCTCGCAACCCGCTCCCGCAGCGCTTCGTCGGCGCTGTTCACCCATCCTGCCCATCGCTCATCCGAACAGGAAGGTGAGCAAATACGGTGTCCTTTCATATGGCCCGTGGAGAGGTCAGCTTCCACCCAGCGTCGCGGCATCGGGCAGGAAGTAGTCGGTCCAGGCATGGGGTGTGCTGCGCAGGAGGCCCACCTGGCTGAGGAAGGTGGAGAACAGCAGCGTCCCGACCGGCTTCACGTCGAACACCATGTCCGGCTGACGCAGCAGGCTCACCAACTCGGCCGGCGGGATCGGGTCGCGGGAGATCGCCAGGTAGTCCCCCACCGCCTGCTCCGGCTCGGCATGGATGGAGGCGATGGCGTCGGCCGAGGCGGCGACGACCGCCTTGATCAGCGCGGCCTGCTGGTCCGCATAGCGCGTCGTCGTGAACAGGATCGCGGTGGACAGCGGCGAGCCCAAAATGTCGAGCGAGCTCGTCACCACATGCGCGCCGGCCACGTTGGCGAGCTCGCGCGTGATGAACGGCGGGGAGGCGAAATGGCTCCGCACCTCGTGCTTCGGGTTGAGCATCGCGGCATACGCGTCGCCGTGGCCGAGCTGCACGGCGTTGGCGTTCAGCCGGCGCCACTGGTCCGCGCCGTATGCCTTCGCCGCCGCGACCTGCAACAGGATGGCCTGCGTGGAGACGAGCACGGTTGGCACAGCGATCCGGTCGTCGGGCCCGTAATCGGCGATGGTGCGCAGGCGCGGGTCACGGCTCACCAACGTCGCCGGCAGGGCCGAGTGCGACACGATGCCCTTCACCTGGCCCCGCGTGCGGTCCCATAGCAGCAGCATGTTGCCCGGCCCGGCACTCACCACGTCCACCGAGCCCGCCAGCAGCGCGTCGGTGGCGTTGCCGCCGCCCGGGAAGTCGATCCACTCCACACGGGCATTCGGCACGCCGAGCTGCGCCGCCTGCTGCTCGACCAGGGTGCGCCGCTGCATGAGGTAGGTGGGCAGGAAGTTGATGCCCTGGATGCGCGCGATCCGGATCGTCGGCACGGGCTGCCCTCGCGCCCCGCTCCAGCGTGCGATGGCCGCAGCGGCCGTTCCCGACAGGAGGCGACGGCGACCGGTCATGCGGCCCCACGTGGTTCGATTTGGCTTGACGATGAGCATGGGAAGATGCGCCAGGGACCGGCATGAAAAGCGAAGGCGCCGCACCCTCCCACCGGATCGGCCGGGCCGTGACCTCGGTCGACGTCGCGTGGGCGGCCGGCGTGTCCCAGGCGACGGTGTCGCGGGTGTTCGCCCCAGGTTCGCGCATTGTCGGGCCGATGCGCGAGAAGGTGTTGGCCGCCGCCGTGGCGCTCGGCTACACGCCCAACGCGATCGCCCGCGGCCTGGCGTCGCAGCGGTCCGGCATGATCGGCATCGTCATGGGCAGCATGCGCAACCCGTTCTACCCGCAGGTGCTGGAACTGTTCAGCGACATGCTGCGCCGAACCGGTCGCCAGGTCCTCCTGTTCACCGTGCGCGACGGCGAGAACGTGGACGACCTGCTGCCCGAGCTGTTGCAGTACCAGGTGGACGGCGTGGTGATCGCCTCTGCGAACCTGTCGTCCGGGATGGCGCGCAGTTGCGCCGCGCTCGGCACGCCGGTTGTACTGTTCAACCGGGTCAGCCAGGACGCGGAGGTGTCGTCCGTGTGTTGCGAGAACCGTGTCGGCGGGCGGCTTGCAGCCGATGTTCTGACACAGGCCGGGCACCGCCGCCTGACGTTCGTGGCCGGCACGGCGGACACGTCCACCAACACCGAGCGCCTGACGGGGTTCGCCGAGCGGTGCGGCGAGCTTGGCTTGCCAGCCCCCCATGTCGAGCCGGGCGCCTACACGCACGAGGCCGGGTTCACCGCCATGGCACGGCTGCTGCAGGCCGGCCAACCGCCGGACGCCGTGTTCTGCGCCAACGACATCATCGCCCTCGGCGCGATCGATGCGGTGCGGCAGGCCGGTCTCGTTCCGGGACAGACGATCTCGGTGCTCGGCTTCGACGACATCGCCCCGGCAACGTGGCCGAATTACCGCCTGACGACGATCCGGCAGGATGCCGAGACGATGGTCCGCAAGGCCGTGGAGATGCTGACCGAGCGGGCCGGCACCGGCGCCGGGCCGCAAGTCACCATCCGCATACGGCCCGAGATCGTGTGGCGGGAGTCGGTGCGGCGCCCCTGACCCTGCGCAGGCGCTCATGCAGCGGTCGCTGGATCGACGATGCAGGACGGTTCGAGCCGGCCATCGATCCCGTCCAGGATATTCTGCGCCATCGCCACCGCCATGGCACGTGCCCCCTCGCGGGTCGTCGCGGCGCTGTGGGGCGTCAGCACGACGTTGTCGAATTCGGCCAGGCGGTGCGGCTGCACGATGGGTTCCTGCCCGAACACGTCCAGCGCCGCTGCCCCGACGGCGCCCTCGGCCAGCGCCTGCGCCAAGGCGTCCTCGTCGACGATCCCACCGCGGGCGCAGTTCACCACGATCGTGCCCCGTGGCAGCCGGCCCAGCCGCGCCGCGCCGAGCAGCATGGCGCTCTGCCGCGTGAGCGGGATGTGCAGCGTCAGCACATCAGCCTGCGCGATCCCGGCGTCCAGATCGGTGATGCACGCGTAGCCTGCCGCATCAGCCTGCTCCAGCGCTGCGGCTGCGGTGTCATGGACCAGCACGTGGAGGCCGAACGCCCGGCACAGGGCCGCAACGCGCTTGCCGATGCGGCCGAAGCCCACCACCAGCACCCGGCGCCCTGCCAACTCGACGGCCCGGGCTGACTTGCGGAACTCCCAATCCGCCTGACGGACGGCGCCGTCGTAGGCGCGAAGATGTTTCGCCGCAGCCAGCATCAGCATCATCGTGTGCTCGGCGACCGAGATGCTGTTCGCGTCGGCGGTGACCGTGACGGGAACACCCCGTCCGGCAAGGTAGCCCACGTCGATGTTGTCGTAGCCGACCCCGTGCTTGGCGACGACCCGCAACTGGGGCGCCCGCGACAGAAGTGCCTGGTCGAGCCGCACCACGCGCACGCCGATCGCCAGCGCTTCCGGCAACGCCGCGTCGAACGCCGGGTCCCCGGGTGGCGCCACGGCCAGGCGAAGGTCGGCGCGCGCCGTCAACAGGTCGATGCCGGCCTGGTCGATGGCTTCGGTCAGCAAGATAGCGGTCATGACGCCTCCGTCACATGGGATCTTCTGCGTCCCGCTGTGAATACGCATTCTTGAACATTGGCAGCGTGGAAGTCCACCCAGGATGCCCGGAGCGAGATGTTATGCTGCATCTGCGAATATTTCTACTTGGCGGGCTGCGATGCATCGTCACTGTTTACGCCCGGGTACACACCGCGCTAGTGTCGCCAGAATACGTATTCAGGCATGACATCCTGACAACAATGAACGTGCGCCGCACCAACGGCGCGTTCGGAGGGACGACGATGCGCAAGCTGTTTTGGGGATTCTGCCTGGCGGGCGGTGTGCTGCTCTCCGCCTCGGTGCACGCCCAGCAGAAGCTCGAGATCCGGATCACCCGCCAGCCCAGCATCATCTACATGCCGACCTACGTCATGGAGGCGAACCACCTGATCGAGGCCCGGGCTGCCGCGCTCGGCGTTCCGGACCTGAAGGTCGACTGGATCAATTTCAACGGCGGCGGCAACGCCACGGACGCGTTGCTGTCGAACTCGATCGACGTGGTGAACACCGGCGTCGGCAACATGCTGCTGCTCTGGGACCGCACGCGAGGCGGCGTCAAAGGCATCGTGGCGACGTGGCCGAGCCGCTGATCCTCATCACGCGCAATCCCGCGATCAAGACGCTGCGCGACTACACGCCGCAGGACAAGATCGCCCTGCCGACGGTGCGCATCTCCACGCAGGCGATCCTGCTGCAGATCGCCTGTGAGGAGGTGTTCGGTCCCGGCCAGGGTGCCAAGCTCGACACCAACACCGTGCAGCTCGGCCATCCGGATGCGACCGGCGCGATGCTGGACCCGCATGGCGAGATAACCAGCCACTTCTCCGCACCGCCCTTCGTGTTCGAGGAGCTGCGCCGCGTGCCGGGGGCGCACGTGGTGACCGACTCGCAGCAGATCATGGGCACGCCGCTCACGGTTGCCGTGGTGTTCACGACGACCCGCTTCGCCTCGGCCAATCCGAAGCTGGTCCAGGCGGTGAAGGAAGCTTCCGGCGATGCACTGGATTACATCCAGGCCCACACGGCCGAGGCGGTCATCACCTATCGGCAGCTGTCGAAAGACCCGACCACCACGGACGACCTGCTGGCGATGCTGAAACAGCCCGGCATGATGGATTTCAAGACGAAGCCGCAGGGCACGATGCGCTTCGCCGAGCACATGCACGAGGTCGGCCTGCTGAAGACGATGCCGAAGGCCTGGACCGATTACTTCCTGCCGATCGCGCAAGACCTGGACGGCAACTGAGATGGCCCCCCTGCTGGAGGTCGAGAACTGCACGCTACGCTACCGCACCGACCGGAGCGTGGTCACGGCGACGCACCGGGTCAGCTTCCATGTCGGGCAGGGTGACCGCTACGTGCTGCTCGGCCCGTCGGGCTGCGGCAAGTCGACGCTGCTGAAGGCGGTCGGCGGCTACATCAAGCCCGACGAGGGCGCTATCCGCATCAAGGGCCAGCCGGTGCGCGGCGCCGGGGCCGACCGCATGATGGTGTTCCAGGAGTTCGACCAGCTGCTGCCGTGGAAGACGGTGCTGGAGAACGTGGCGTTCCCGCTGCGCGTCGCCCGCCGGTTGAGCGCACGCGCCGCCACCGAGAAGGCGATGCAATACATCGAGAAGGTCCACCTGACCCGGGTTGCGCACAGTCATCCACACACCCTGTCCGGTGGCATGAAGCAGCGCGTCGCGATCGCCCGCGGCATGGCGATGGAGCCCGACATCCTGCTGATGGACGAGCCGTTCGCCGCACTCGATGCGCTGACCCGGCGTCAGATGCAGGACGAGCTGCTGCGCCTGTGGGACGACACGCGCTTCACCGTGCTGTTCGTCACCCACTCGATCGGCGAGGCCATCAAGATCGGCTCCCGCATCCTGCTGCTCTCGCCGCATCCGGGCCAGGTCAAGGCGGACGTGGAGGATGTCGCCCACGCGACGCCCGAGGCCGCAGCGAAACTCGAGCAGCGCATCCACGACCTGCTGTTCGCCCCGACCACAGAGCCCGCCTTGATGCTGGCCGGTGCCGGCCATGGCTGAACCTCGGGTGGTGATCTACGCCCCTTCCGATGCCGCCGTGCCGGAGGTCAGCCGCCCGGTCACGATATGGCGCCGCCTGTGGGACAGCGCCACGCTTCGCAAGACGGCGATCATCGTGCTGTTGGCTGTGACCTGGGAAGCCTATGCGCGCGTGCTGGACAACCCGCTGCTGTTCCCGACGCTCACCGACACGCTGGGCGCCGTGGTGGATCACATCCAGGACGGCAGCCTGCCCGCGCGGACCTGGACGTCGTTGCGGGTCCTGTTCCTGGGATACGGCTGCGGCGTGGGGCTTGCCGCCATCCTGACCATCGTGGCCATCAACACGCGGATCGGGACGGACATCCTGGAAACGCTGACGGCCATGTTCAACCCGCTGCCCGCCATCGCGCTGCTGCCGCTGGCACTCATCTGGTTCGGGCTTGGCATCGGCAGCCTAGTTTTCGTCCTGACCCACTCGGTACTGTGGGCTGTGGCGCTGAACACGCATGCCGGCTTCCTCGGCGTGTCGCAGACGCAGCGCATGGTGGGGCGCAACTACGAGCTGCGGGGGCTGCGCTACGTTTTCCTGATCCTGATCCCGGCGGCGTTCCCCTCGATCCTCACCGGGCTCAAGATAGGCTGGGCCTTTGCCTGGCGCACCCTGATCGCGGCCGAGCTGGTGTTCGGCGTGTCCTCCGGCCAGGGCGGGCTCGGCTGGTTCATCTTCGAGAACCGCAATGTGCTCGACATACCGGCGGTATTCGCCGGGTTGCTGACGGTCATCGCGATCGGCTTGGCGGTGGAGAACCTCGTCTTCCGCACGATCGAGCGGCGGACCATCGGCCGTTGGGGCGTGCAGGCCTGACAACTGCAATGCAATCACACCGGCACGGCCGGCAGGAGAAACCCATGGCAAGATACCTGAAGCACGGCCGCAATCCGGACACGGCAGCCGCCGACGACAAGCAGGTCCGCACGGTGGTCGAGACGATCCTCGCTGACGTGCAGGAACGCGGGGACGCGGCGGTGCGGGAGCTGTCCCTGCGCTTCGATGGGCTGGACCGTGCGGACCCCCGGCTGACCGACCAGGAAATCCGCGACTGCGTGGCGGAACTGCCGGCCCGCGCGATCGAGGACATCAAGTTCGCCCAGGCGCAAGTGCGCAACTTCGCCCAGCACCAGCGTGAGTCGATGCGCGACATTGAGGTGGAGACGCTGCCCGGCATCGTGCTCGGCCACAAGAACATCCCGGTCAACTCGGTCGGCTGCTACGTGCCGGGCGGCAAGTATCCGCTGCTCGCCTCCGCCCACATGTCGGTTGTCACCGCCCGGGTCGCCGGGGTGAAGCGCGTCATCACTTGCGCGCCGCCCTTTGGCGGCAGGCCGGCGCCCGCGATCGTGGCCGCCCAGCATCTGGCTGGCGCGGACGAAATCCTGTGCCTGGGCGGCGTGCAGGCGGTGGCCGCGATGGCGCTGGGCACCGAGACCATCGCGGGCGTGGACATGCTGGTCGGCCCTGGCAACGCCTATGTCGCCGAAGCCAAGCGGCAATTGTTCGGGCGGGTTGGCATCGACCTGTTCGCCGGCCCGACCGAGACGCTGGTGATCGCCGATGACAGCGTCGACGCCGAGATGTGCGCGACCGACCTGCTGGGCCAGGCCGAGCACGGGCCCAACTCCCCCGCAGTGCTGCTGACCGACAGCGAGAAGCTGGCGCAGCAGACGATGGCGGAGATCGAGCGCCTGCTCACCATCCTGCCGACGGCAGCGGTCGCCGCGAAGGCGTGGGAGGATTATGGCGAGGTCATCGTGTGCGACAGCCCGGAGGAGATGGTGGCGGAAGCGGACCGCATCGCGTCCGAGCACGTGCAGGTCATGACGCGGGACCCGGACTACTTCCTCGCCAACATGACGAACTACGGCGCCCTGTTCCTGGGACCCCGCACCAATGTCAGCTTCGGCGACAAGGTCATCGGCACGAACCACACCCTGCCCACCAAAAAGGCTGCCCGCTACACCGGCGGGCTCTGGGTGGGCAAGTTCCTGAAGACCTGCACCTACCAGCGAGTCCTGACCGATGAGGCGTCCGCGCGGATCGGCGAGGTGTGTTCGCGCCTGTGCCTGCTGGAGGGCTTCGTGGGCCATGCCGAGCAAGCCAACATCCGCGTGCGCCGCTACGGCGGCCGCAATATCCCGTACGGCGAAGCGGCGGAATGACGCCGGACGAGCTGCCGGTCTGCCCGTCGTTCAGCCTGGCGGGGCGGCGGGCGCTGGTGACCGGGGCCGGGCGCGGCATCGGGCTGGCAGCCGCGGCCGCGCTCGCCGCGGCCGGCGCGGCGGTGACGCTCGTCGCCCGTACGGGCGACGAGATCGAGGCTGTGGCTACCGCTCTCCGCGCGCGTGGCGACCAGGCAGAGGCACTGCCGCTCGACGTTACCGACCAGGCGGCGACCCTGGCCGCGTTCGCCGCCCAGCTGCCGTTCGACGTGCTGGTGAACAACGCCGGCACCAACCGGCCGAAACCGTTCACCGATGTGTCCGAGGCGGATTACGACGCGGTGATGGGCCTGAACGTGCGGTCCGCGTTCTTCGTGGCGCAGGCCGCGGCGCGCGGCATGGTCACGGCGGGGCGGCCCGGGTCCATCATCAACATGTCCTCGCAGATGGGCCATGTCGGCGGCGCTGGCCGCACGATCTACTGCGCGTCCAAATTCGCGATCGAAGGGCTGACGAAGGCGATGGCGGTGGACCTGGCGCCGCACCGCATCCGCGTCAACACGATCTGCCCCACCTTCATCGAGACGCCGATGACGCGGTCCTTCTTCGCCGACCCGGCCTTCCGCGCCAGCGTGCTGGCCAAGATCAAGCTCGGCCGGCTGGGGCGGTGCGAGGACCTCATGGGCGCCATCGTGTTCCTGGCTTCGGACGCATCCGCACTGATGACCGGGTCCGCCATGGTGATCGATGGCGGATGGACGGCCGATTGAACCACCAACAGGAGAGTCCCGCCATGTGGCAACCAAATGAGCGTTACCCCGACCCGGCGTGGCGCGTGCTGCACCCGTCCTTCCTGCCCTACCGCCCGTTCAATGCCACGGTCGAGCGGCTTGCGACGGGCTGCCGCTGGGGCGAAGGGCCGGTCTGGTTCGGTGATTCGCGCCATGTGCTGTGGAGCGACATACCGAACAACCGGATCATGCGTTGGGACGAGGAGACCGGCACGGTTGGAGTGTTCCGCCACCAATCCGGCTACGCCAACGGCAATACGCGCGACCGTCAGGGCCGGCTCGTCACCTGCGAGCATGGCGGACGCCGGGTCACCCGCACCGAATACGACGGCACCGTGACGGTGTTGATGGACTCGTGGGACGGCAAGCGGCTGAACTCGCCGAACGACGTGGTCGTGAAAAGCGACGGCAGCATCTGGTTCACCGACCCGCCATTCGGCATCCACACGCATTACGAGGGCAACGTGGCCGATCAGGAACTCCCCGCCCACGTCTATCGCCTGGACCCGGCCACGGGTGCGGCGACGATCGTGCAGGATACCGTGCTCGGACCGAACGGACTGTGTTTCTCTCCGGACGAATCCAAGCTCTACATCGTGGAGTCCCGCGGTGTGCCGAGCCGTAAAATCCGGGTGTTCGACGTGGTGGATGGGGCACGCCTCACGAACGGACGCATCCTGATCGACGCCGGCCCGGGTACGCCGGACGGCCTGCGCTGCGACGTGGACGGAAATCTCTGGTGTGGCTGGGGAATGGGAGATTCGGAGCTGGATGGCGTACGGGTATTCAACCCGAACGGCGAGCCCATCGGCCATATCGACCTGCCGGAGCGATGTGCCAATCTGTGCTTCGGCGGCGCCAAACGGAACCGCCTCTTCATGGCGGCAAGCCATTCGCTCTATGCAGTTTACGTCAACACCCAGAGCGCCGTGGGTGGGTGACCAGGACGTGCCTTCTTATGGCTGGCCGCTGACGCTCGCGAGGATCACGCACGCCCTGGCATGCACCGGGGCGTCCTCCATGCGTCCCTGGACCGAGATGCTGCCCAATCCCAGCACGACCGCCTGTTGAAAGGCCGCCACCTCCTCCCGCGCCCAGGCGATGTCCGCGTCCGACGGGCGGTATACGGCCTCCGCTACGCCGACTTGCGCTGGATGCACACACAGCGTTCCGGTCATCCCGAGGCTGCGTGATACCAGACGCCCTATCCGCTGACTGCTCTGGCCCAGGTGCGACGGGTGATGGAGGCCAGGCGTTTGGGGGTGCTCATCAGCTTGTTCCAAGCATCGCAGCAGGCACCCACGATGGCGTTGTAGCTGTTCCAAACTCGGTGGCCGAGGAAGTTGGCACGCAAGTAGGCCCAGACCTGTTCCACCGGGTTCAGTTCAGGGGCGTAGGGCGGCAGCCGCAGCAGGCTGACGTTCTCCGGCACGCGCAGCTTGGGCGAGGTGTGCCAGCCGGCCTGGTCGAGCACAAGGACGGCATGGGCGCCCGCGGTCACGTGGCGGCTGATCTCGGCCAGGTGGATGGTCATGGCTTCCACGTTGACCTGCGGCCGCACGACGGCCGCACCCACGCCGCGCTCCGGGCACACCGCACCGAACAGGTAGGCCGAGTTGCGACGGTGATCGCGCACCGCACGCGGGCGCGTGCCGCGCGGCGCCCACACGCGGGTCAGCATACCCTGCTGGCCGACGCGGGCCTCGTCCATGAACCAAACCTCGACGGGCTTGCCCTTTGCTGGTGCGGGCAGATTGGCCGCTACAAGGCCGGTGAACCCGCCCTGAAAAGCGCCTGCGCCTCGGGATCGCTCTTCGGGTGCTGCGGACGCACCGACAAGCGCCGGAACGCGAGCCTGCGCAGCAGCTTGCCCACCCTGCGCTCGTGCAGGCTTATGCCCCACTCGCGCCCAATCCGCTCCTGCAGGTCGACACAGCGCCAGCGCACGACGCCGTCGCGCGCCAGGTCCGGCCCTTGCTCAACCCACTCGGCCACCATCCCTTCCTGCTCCGGCGACAAGCGCGGTTGCGGGCCACAGCATCGGGGAAGGTCGGATAAGCCTGCAAGCCCGTCCGCATTGAAGCGGTGCACCCAGTCGCGCAGGGTTTGCCGGTCCATGCCGCAGGTCTCGGCCGCATTCGCGCGCGACTGCCCCTCCATCACGCACGCGATCGCCAGCATCCGGCGGGCCGCTTTGGCATCCCGCATCCGCCCAGCCTCGCGCCGCAAGTCACCCACCGACACGTCCCGCCGCGTAACCGCCACTGCCATGATCGTCCTCATGCCAAACCAAACGGCAGAGCGAATCACAAAAAGCCGTCCAAGCAGGATCACGTCCGAGTCAACAATCAGGGCGCTTGGTATAACTTGCGGTGTCGTGGACTGGGATGGGGTTGAGCAAGGCTCCGACACCAGACAGCTAGCCGCCATAATTCATAACTTTGAGGCCGGTCTTGTTTGAGGCGTGCGGTTTTCGCGTGTTGGTTGTGCGGGCGTGCGGACCCGTTGCCACGTTAGGGGGGCATGTTGGCGGCTCGATGCGGCGGCGTTGAGGGTTGGCGGAAGCGGATGACGGTGGGGCACGCTGCCCCGCGGTTTAGCTGATGATGCGCGGCATGCGGCCGAGGACGAAGGCCAGGATGGACTGGCATGGGGCGCTGCCGGGCAGGTGCAGCTTGACCTGGGCCTTCATCTCGACGACGCGCACGGCGAGCTTGACCAGGCGCAGCCGCAAGGTGTCGAACTGGGCGGTGCGCCAGGACGAGCGGCGCGGCATCGGCGTGCGCAGGCTCCACAGGAGCCAGCAGGCGGCCCCGTGCA
>JAABUQ010011724.1_pt1 | contig 11100 bp, 6 predicted proteins | sample 5560001 | NCBI WGS metagenome assembly JAABUQ01 (sample SAMN10711888, study PRJNA513371) | rock metagenome | isolation source: Antarctica rocks | place: Antarctica: Victoria Land, Finger Mt nord | collected 2015-12-18
CAGACTGCAAGGCGAAGATATTATCCGCGTAAGGATTGCTCAACGTCCCCGTCGTTGAAAGCTGGGAGAAGACCAGGCTGGAGAGGGTCATGGCCGTGAAAAAGACCCCAAAGAGCACCCCCAGTACGATAGCGACCAGATAGACGATAGCCTGCTCCCAGCCCAGCAGCGTAGCCAGCTGGGCCGGCGTGGTACCCAGGGCACGTAATACCGCCAGGCTGCGCAGGCGATTGCGCACATAGAGCCAGGACGCCGTCACATTGCCCAGCAGCGCCAGCAGCAGCGCCAGCGCGACGCCCAGCGCAAGAGCACACATGAGGTTGAGATACAACGGATCGTGTTGCAGCGACGCCAGCATCGCCTGCGCATCATTGAAATTGCTCAGTTTGAGCGGACCGTGCGCGATCGTGTGGCGGACAGCGGCGAGTGAGGCACTATCCTGCCCCGTATGCAGCCAGACGTAATTGATCGCCAGATTCGCGTTGGGATCATTGATCGTTTTGTTGTAATCGCTCACATAGCTCGGATAATCGACGAGTACATCAGCACTGCCATGTGAGCTAAGTTCCAGATCCAGCGGCGCGAGGTCATTGGTCGCGGGCAGGTGATTGACTTCGCCAGCATCCACCATCTGCATATTCGCGTGTGCGCCAACCAGCGTAAACGTCTTGCCGACTGTAAGATGGAGCAAATTTTTAGTAGCCGTATCGACGATGGCAGGGAGAGGAACCTCTGGCGCATGCGTCGCGGAGACAAAGACAGAACGCTGACTGAGCAGGTGTGCCAGCATCTGCCGGATATGCTGCTCGTCTTGCCCTGGCTCTTCCTGCGACCAGGTTACTGCATTGGCAAAGTTCTCAGTGTTCACGGCCATGACCTGAAAGCCATAGTGAGCATGGAGAAAGCTCTGATAGTACAGACTGCCAACCGCCGCCGAGCGTACACCAGGGATATGCTGGTAGGCCGCGAGCGTCTGAGCCGGCGATAGCGAGCCGACCTGCTGCACCTCACCGCTAAAATCGGCTCCGGCACGGTAATTGACAAGATCATATTCGCGCTGCGTCTGCGTCGCGGTAAAGACGAGGGCAAAGAGCGCGAAGGCAATGGTAAAGATCAGCAGGAGGGCCGTGCGCAGCGCCTGCCGTGGGGAGCGCGCCATCACCACCAGGGCGAGCAATGGCACAACGCCGCGCCGGCGAGCCGCCAGCGCGGTCCCCCACTGTAAGAGCAGGGGGAAGAGGCGTAGAAAGAGCAAGATCCCCGCCAGGCTCAACAGCGTCGCTGCCACCAGCATGCAGGGTCCAGCCAGCAGCACCTGCAACTGCGCATTAATACTGCCAGTCCAGAGCAGATAGCTATAGAAGCCATACACCAGGCAACCGAGCAGGGCCAGGACCAGGTCTACATAAAAACGCTGCCAGAGGGGGCGCTGCCCCATCGCACCAGAGCGCGAACTTCTGCCCAGCGTACTATTTCTCAGCGTTTGCCAGACCGCCAGGCTCATCGCCAGCATCGCGATCAGCACAGCCGCCAGTAGATACCAGCGCAGGTCCAGCGCCACCTGTAGCGGATTGGTCGAGAGCACATTCAATGCGCTCTGATCGGCCAGGGGAAAGAAGATCTGCACCAGGACGCGAACCGTCAGAAAGATGAGCACAGGGCTCACGAGCAACGCAACAAGGCCCAGGATCATGCTCTGAGCCACAAACGTCACAAAGATCTACCCCAGGCTGGCCCCGCGTGTGCTGGTGAGCGGAATGGCCTCCGCCTGGCGGTTGACCAGGATCTCGGTCATGACGCTCACAAAGAAAAGGATCAGACCGAGCATCAACGCGAGCAGCATGATAACCGGCACCTGCGATGTAGAGTTTTGATTCAAGCCATTTTGCAGCAGGTCTTTCAGGCCAGCATTGATAATCGTCACATTTGTGATGAAGGGCACCTGAGTGACCTGGGTGGGCAGGTCCGCGCTCAACTGATCAACCTGCTGCTGGAAGAGAGCGATGTTGGTACTCTTAATCGCCGTCACATCCAGGGGATAATACCAGAAAAAATTCGTATTGAAGCCAATGGGCCGGGCCGTATATGTGTGCGCCAGGGTGTCAAACATCGTGAGCAGGCCGGCGTTAGAAACAAGCGCGACATTGCTTGTAATGCCACTTTGTTGATCAGTATATGATTCCAGCATATCGCCATGCCAGAAATCTTCAAAGGGAGAGACACGATCAAAAATACCAACCACGGTCATCTGTACGGGCAGCGGCTGCTGTCCGGCGACCGGCGTCGTATGGATAGTCAGAACCGAACCGATCTGCGCATCCAGCGAGAAGGCGTTATCCTGGGTCAGGGCAACTTCGAGTCCGGCACCGTTCGACCGGGGAAGACGTCCCTGTATCATTGTAATATGAGAAGCGAAATGCGCGAAATCATACCCATGCAATTGCAGTACATGCTTGGGAATGACATGGTTGTTCTGCATGATCGCCAGACCATTCACATGGAGAGAAATAACGGGAGGCGCATGAAAAAATGTGCCAGCTATACGTTGATAGCCCTGGGTCAGATGCCGGGTAGCCTCGTTGGTCGCCACCGTAGAAGCTACCTTTGCATCACTCTGCACAAAAGAATTGGTCTCGTACAGGCCGCTATTAAACACAGCACGTATGCCGGCTGTCGAGTTTACCTGCGAGAAAAGTGGGAGGGCACAGACCAGGACAACTGTGGCAACTATGCCCAGCGTGATCAGTAGAAAGAGCCGCCAGACGTGCCGGATCTGCCAGAGTGCCAGGGTGAGGGTAGTGGTGATAGGAGCCAGTCTCCTCCCGTTATACGTCTTTGGTCCATGTGTATACAATGGTATCCCCTCTTTTCATTACGCTTCATACATATTATTTGCTCGCATCTCAAGACGAGAAAAAGAGGTGCGGCAACAGTTTAGCGCGCACCACATGTGTTCGCTCTATTTATTCAAGCGGGATCATGGTGTAGTGACAGATAGAGAGAAAGGAGTGCCGCTGTACCTACTTAAAAGGGATTGATAACACGTTATTAGCGCGCATGAACCAGCGACATGACATTCATGCATTTAATTGTAGCAAGCATCCATAGGTTTGTCAATTCTGTACCCATTCATTCATACAGACACACATCTGTGAGGGAACGCCCACAAGCAACGGTAGAGCAACGGTCCATGTCTTATATTCTCCTCAAGAGAAACAACACCATTCTCATTCCTGTGGAACACATCAGTGTTCTATAGGGATGCGACAAAAAGGAGGGGCTGAGCATGGAGAAGCCAGACTCAGACATACATTCTCACTCTCATCTATTCACCGTTCGCGTGTGGGAAGAAGAGATCGGAGCGAATCAGACCGAGTGGCGGGGTAAGGTGCAGTTGTTTACCAGCGGAGAAGTACGTTATTTTCGCGAATGGGCGACACTTGCATCACTTCTCCTTACCATGGTAGCTGAGTCCGAGTCGCAGGAAGATGCAGAACAAGTGTAAAAGACAGAAAAGAGGAACTGCTCAACCTCCCCTGCGCCTGCGGCGCAGCAAACATATAAAATTTGCTTTGCTACACTTCCTGCGGCCTTCGGCCGCAGGAAGTGTAGCAAAGCAAAAAAAAGCTGTGGGCCGCCGAAGGCGGCGAGTGGGAAAAGCAGGTGAGGCGTTACAGAGAATTATAAATATACTCTCTTATCATCACGACTAAGCAATCCTTAGAAAGAGGAAGCAGGAATGGACATACAAACACAGACAGAGAAGGGATCGGCGGCAGGTTCCGAGACAAAGGAGAGTGGTTTCTTCGCGCGTCAACCGCTATCCACACTGGGCAAGATAGCACTCTGGACATCTTTTATAGGATTTCTTGGCGCCCTTGGCGGCACCATCGCCCTTGCCATCACCAGCGGCACCCCCAGCCGCGACATCGTCACGCTGACAGTGTGTGTCTTTGCCAGCTTCATTATCCTGGCAACCAGGTTTCGCTGGGCACCGGCTGTGAGTATTATGCCAGGAGGGTACGGCCTCTTCTTGATCTTCACAGAACCGTTTGTCATCGAAAGCCTGGCTAATCCCAAAGGTCCCAATGGCGGCTACGGCCACTTTATAGGGGATGTGATCGTCATCGCCAATGCTATTATTGCCTTTGTCGCCTGCGCGGGAGCCGCGCTGCAAAACTATCACGTCATTGGCCACAGCTATCCACGCTGGTTCAACTCAGTGTTGGGCGGTGTAGCGGGGCTGGTGATTGGAGCCAGCTTCCTTGGGGCCGTAGCACAACCACCTGTGACAGGATTGACCTACACAAACGGCGTTCCTACCATACATATGAATGCTGGCAATTTTGCCCTGTCGTCCGCGACGATTAGCAAAGGGTCGAAGCTGCTGCTGATCGATGATACAACGTCCCAGCATCTACTTTCGAATGGGACATGGCAGCGGAATACGCCTGTGCAGCAGCGAGAGCCGGGTGCGCCACTGATCAAAAACCTCTCATTGAGCGGGAACAGCGTCACGATCGGGCCATTTGCGACGGCAGGAACATATCACATCTACTGCTCAATTCATCAGGGCATGAACCTGACAATAAACGTCCAGTGATGCCCTGATATGCTCGAATAACAGGATTATTATCATACATGTATGCATACGATCCATAAACAAAAAAAAGAAAGAATGATAATGAGCAAGGAAATACAGACTGAGCCGGAAGCGACAACAAGCGCTGAAGCAAAGAGGAGCAGCCTTTTTATGCGTCAGCCGCTCTCCACTCTGGGCAAGATCGCCTTCTGGGGATTTCTACTGGCAACGATCGCGGGTATCGGTGGCAATGTCGCGCTGATACTGGGCGGCAGTCCCAGCCGCGACCTTCTTACCTTCGCCGCGCTGCTCCTGGTAACGACTATCCTCGTCATAACCGGCATCCGCTGGCTGCAGGCGGCAGCCATCCTGCCAGGTGTCGTGCTGCTCTATCTCTTCTTCACCCAGCCATTTGTTATTCAAAGCCTGGATGAACCAAAGACCGACCCACAGGGAGGGTTTGGTCACTTTATTGGGGTTGTGATCCTCTTCGCTATCATCACACTCGCTTTTGCCGCCAGTGTTGGACAGGTGCTGCAAAACTATCATCGTATGGGACGCAGAGATACGCGCCGGCTTGCGCCCATCTTCAGCGTCATCGCCGGCATGACCATCGGCACTCTTTGCATCGGCGCGTTATCGCCGGCCGCGCCCTCTGCTACGATCGCCGCTATCGCGCCTCTGCAAGCGCCGCAGGTTCCAACAGGGCAGGGCGTGTCCACTGCCGTAAACATGGGTATGGCGGGCGCGCCCACTTCTCTGACGCAGTTGCAGACGCCGGCCACACCCACACACGAGGATCATTTTACGCTCACCGCTCAGAAGGCGCAGCTTGCCCTTGACTCAGGTACTACAGTGCCTGGCTGGACCTTCAACGGGACGGCACCGGGGCCAACGCTGCATGTTCGGCAGGGCGACGAGGTCGTCGTGACGCTGGTCAATCACCTCTCCTTTGGCGTTACCATTCACTGGCATGGCGTGCGCGTTGCCAACGCCGCCGATGGGGTCGCGGGCGTCACGCAGGACGCGGTCAAACCGGGCCAGTCCTATGTCTATCGCTTCATCGCCCTGGACGCCGGCACCTACTGGTATCACTCGCACCAGTTCAGCTATGAGGAGACCACCAACGGCCTCTATGGCATGCTGATCGTCGATCCTGCCATACCCACGATACACACGGATATCGATTATAGCGTTGCGCTACATAGCTGGAACGGGGCGAACAACCAGACGCTATATACAATGAATGCCAGCGACGGAACGCTTACCCAGAAGGCTCGTCCGGGCCAGTGGGTGCGTCTGCGCATCGTGAATACCGCTGAGACGCCGTCGGGAAATCCCCAGCTCGTCACTCTCGTTGGCGCACCATTTCAAGTGGTCTCCCTGGATGGACACGATCTGTATGGTCCGCAGCCGCTCAACGAGACGCCCTTACCGATCGGTTCGGCTCAGCGCTACGATCTCTACTTCCAGATGCCCACCCACGGCTCCGTCGCACTGGTGACGGCCGCTGACAGTCAACACTATGTACGTGCCCCCGCCCTGGTCATCGGTCAGGGAACGCTGCCCGCGCGGTTACCTACCATCACAAAGTGGTTCGATCTCACGACGTACGGCACGCCGACCGCCGATCCCGTCACCAATCAGAGCCACTTCGACGCAACATATACCATCACACTTGGGAACCAGATGGGCATGTCGCTCGGACGCAGCGGCATGACCTATACGATGAACGGCAAGGTCTTTCCCGACACTGGCATGATTATGGTAAAGGAAGGGCAGCTAATCAAGCTCCATTTCGACAACCAGACCAATCTGTACCATCCAATGCACCTGCACGGACACGTCTTTACAGTCCTTGCTCAGAATGGACAGCCGCTCACCGGGAGCCCGGTGCACCAGGATACCGTGCTGATCCCCCCGCACGCCAGCTACGATGTCGCATTCGTCGCGAACAATCCGGGGATCTGGATGCTGCATTGCCATAATTTCTTACACGCCAACTGGGGCATGGACATGATGGTAATGTACGACGTCTCGACGCCCTATACCGTTGGCAGCGCGTCGGGAAACTTCCCCGATTAGCAGGCAACGCTGGCACCCGGAGAGCGCCTCCTCTTCTACAGCGATGGGATAGTAGAGGCCCATAACCCTGATCGTGAGATGTTCGGTTTCCCTCGTCTCAAAGCACTGCTTGAAGAGCATAGCGAGGAAGCATCACTCATAGACGTTTTGCAACACGAACTCAAACGCTTTATAGAAGACGGAGAGCAAGAGGATGACGTAACTCTGGTCACGCTGCAAAGATCGCCTGCGCTCCTCTTGACCGCGAACAGCAGATAAAAGCTGATCTTCTTCAAGAACGGTAGTGAACGGACGCACGCGACTCGTATCAGAGATACCCCATGTCCCTGGCAAGGGGTACGGCCTGCTGGAGAAGCATATGAGCCTCCTCCTGCCGATCAGCCTCCCATGCCTGTAATGCCGCAGCAAGAAGCGCGGCCAGAGGTTCAGGAGGTGGCTGCTGTGTCGGATCGAGCAGCATGCGCACATCGTCCACCGCTTCGGCGATCTTCTCCTGAGCGAGGGCCACACCCAGGAGTGGCCACAGCCCCGTCCACTGGAACGGATTGACCTGCTGTTGCCCCCTGTCTACTGACCTGTGACCGGCGGTCTCGGCCTCGGCCAGATCGCCTTCGCGCCAGGCGATCCAGGCGTAATGCCCTGTGAGAACGCTATTATTTTGCGCTACTCCTACGTCCTGAGCGCGTTTGATCATGGTGCGCACCTGCTCTACCTGTCCACGACGCCGGTAGATAAACGACAAAAACGTCAGGCAGCGAGCTTGCAGCCAGACGATGCCAGTCTGCTCCGCTATCCGTAAAGCATACCCGAGCTGTTCCTCAGCCTCAGTGATCTGACCGGCAAACAACAGAGCACCACCAAGCGCAAGGTAACCGATGCCTTTCTTGCTCTGATCTCCTGCCCCTTGCATTGGCGTTAATTTACTGCGCAGAGAGGATATCTTTTGTTCCGAGACGACGTAGCGAAGGCGCACGAGATCACGCATCGCCATAGCATAGACGAAGAGTTCGCGCTGCTCCTCTGTGCCGTACTGTTCGATGACAGGGCGGGCCTTTTCGATCACTGCCGTCATATGGTCTTCCGAGCCACGAAGCGGCCATATCTGAGCAAATTGCAAGTCGGCCCATTCGCGCCGCCACGCCGGGTTCGCCGGATCCGCAATGCTTGTTAAGAGACGCTCAGCCTCCTCAAACGCCTGGGAGGCATTAGTGTGAGAGGCATCACGAGGATTGTTCGAAAGGTGATTCCAGCTATTTGCAACCTTGCGTTGCAGACGCGCGCGCCAGAGATAAGTGTCTCCCGGTATATACGTTATTGCCCGGTTATACGCCTGCCGCGCCTCCTGGTGACGACCGATCTCCAGCGAGACATCCCCCAGCGCTTCATAGACCCGGACAGCGGTTTCCCACGGCACTTCCTGCTGTGTATGCCCGGGTACGTGAGCTTCGAGGAGTGCTATCGCTCGCTCAAACGCATGTATCGCCTCTATATTAGCGTAGATACGGCTGGCGGCCTCGCCAGCGCGTTGATAGTAAGGAATAGCTTGAGCGGTGAGGTTCGCATGTTCATAATGGGCCGCGATCTGCCCACTGACGGCATCCTGTTCTGTCACATACGCGGCTTTGAACGCCTCCGCGACACGACGGTGGAGGATACGACGAGAGGTGGGACTCAAAGAAGTATAGACCTGCGTGCGCAGTTTATCGTGACTGAAGTCATAAGTCTCGGCTGTTCCCGCGCCCTGTTCACGCACGATGCGCCGCTGCCACAGTTCATCAAGCCCTCGCACCACGGCGTCTTCGCTCTGTCCACTGGCTCGTGTCAGCACCGGGAACGCGAACTCGCGCCCGATGACCGCCGCCACGTTTGCTACCTCGTGCGCCAGGGGAGAGAGCTGTGCCAGCCGGGCCACCAGTACAGACTGCACAGTTGGCGACAGTGTTGAGGCAGAGCGCTTGAGGAGAGGAAGCGATTGATCCAGCGTGCACTGCTCCAACGTTCCTGCCCGCACCATTTCTACAACAAAGAGTGGGTTACCCTCTGTCTCAGCATACAGATGCTTCGCCACGACTGAAGAGAGTTGTCTTCCCGTAACATGCTCTGCCAGAGAGGTCGTCTCGGCAGTAGTGAGCGGCACGAGCGCAATCTCTGTCACCATGCCATCGCGTTGCAACGCGCTCATGAACGCAAGCAGGGGATGCCCGGGAAAGGTCTCCTCTGTACGCACAGTGCCAACGAGGAGAAAATGTGCCTGCGGATCAAAACGTAGCAGGTAGTGCAACCATTCCAGGGTCTCGTGGTCGCACCATTGCAGATCATCGAGCAGGAGCAGTAGTGGTTGACGAGCGCTGAGCACGGCACGGGCAAGGGCCTCGAAGAAGCGCTGGCGCTGCCACCCCTCCGTCATAGCAGAGGGATGGGGTAATGCTGGTCGTGCGGTCAGCAATTCGGGCAACAGGCGCGCGATCTCCGTGAGCCAGGCGGGATCAAGGGCTGCAAGGCCCGTTTGCAGCGCATCGGTGCGCAGCCAGGTAGTGACAGGAGCATATGCCAGTGGTCCAAGCGCGGCGTAACAGCGTGCGCTTGCTGTGGCCATGCCCTGGCGGCTCACCCATGCCTCCAACTCCTCCGCCAGCCGCGTCTTGCCAATGCCCGCCTCTCCTGAAAGGAGCACGATGTGCGGCTGGTGGCGGGCAGCAGTACGCCAGACTTGCTGCAGCTGCCGCCATTCTGTGCCGCGACCCAGCAGTGCAGGTGCGGCTCCCCGTACGCTGAGCGGCTGAGCGGCGTGCTCTAACCCGACAAGAGCTTCGTAGGCCGCCCGGGTAGCCTCCACTGGCTCTGTCCCCAGTTCACGCTCCAACATCGTACTACAGGTGTGGTAGACACGCAGCGCGGCGGCACGCTCCCCACGCAGCGCGTACAGCCGCATAAGCCGCCGGTAGCTCGCTTCGTGTAAAGGATCATGGCGCAGGAGTTGCTGCGCGATCGTGACCGCAGCGTCATAGTCGCGCTCCTCTTCCAGCAGCAAGCTCAAGCGTTCGGCCGACTGGAGAAACGCCTGGCGCAAGCGATCCCGTTTCGGTACAATCCACTCCTCATAGCAATTGGGCAGTAGGTCGCCGCGATAGAGGCGCAGCACCTGCTCCAGTGCCTGGCGCAACATGCGCGCGTCCTGAGCCAGGCGCGCCTGTTCGGCCCTATCCAGCGCCTGCGCGAACTCCTGCACATCGAGGGTAAAAGGGCTCTCGGTGGATGTGGGCAGCCACTGGAGATAGTGCTTGTCAGTGTGGAGGAACTGATCGACGTCCGGGAATGCCTGTCGCAGGTTGTACAGCAATTTGCGTAGATTGGTATGGGCCTGAGCCTCCGTGGAATCGGGCCAGAGGAGAAAAGCCAGATGGGAGCGATCCTGGGGAGCATCATGATGCAGCACGAGGTAGGCAAGCAGGGACTGGACACGAGGAAGTGTAACCGTAGTCACCGGGGTCTCGCCCATGGCAAGCAGGAAATCACCCAGTAAATGAATGTGGAGGGTCGGACGCATCAGAAAGTCTCCCATTGTATACAGCCTGCCTGGCATCCTCCGCGCTATACGCCGCTCAGATACCTCAACGGCAGTATACCACATCTTTAGCTACCAATAGCAGCAACTCCACAGCCTGCTTTAGAGCAGGAAGGATTTTGCAAAGCCTGATCCGCAGCACATCTCTGCTTGCTGTAGAATAGTAACCTGCTATATAATAGTAATTAAGCCATGGGATTATGCCGCAGTACAATCTGTGGAAACAGGTCAGGAGCGGAACGGAGACGGCATTCATCTCGCTGGATAGACATTGACGTCAGCAACAATGCCATGACGTTAGCAAAAAAGGAGAAACATGTATGGCTGAACGTATTCCTGATTCGGTCCTCGATCTTTTTCAGAAGCCAGTCCTGGCTCACCTGGCAACCGTAATGCCAGATGGAACGCCGCAAGTGACACCAGTGTGGGTCGATTTCGATGGCACGCACATCCTGGTCAATACCTCTAGAGGGCGGCGTAAGGAATTAAACATGGCGAAACAGCCTAAAGTCGGCCTGGATATCGTTGACTCGGCTAACCCCTGGCACTGGCTCTCCGTGCGCGGACACGTAGAGGAGATTACTGAAGAGGGTGCTCTTGATCACATCAATAAGCTGTCAAAAAAATACACGGGCCAGGATAAATATGGTCGCCTTCAACCAGGTGAAGTACGCGTTATCTGTAAAATTGTTCCTGAACGCGTGATAGCGCAATAGGGCTCGGACTGCGGTGCTTGTCGCAGCTCCTTTTTCTTGCATGTTGTTTATGCAGCACACAGAGGCCGCATAAACGAAATGTATTTATTTCACCCAAATTTTGCCAATCTTGTTAGCAAAATTTGGGTGAGATGATTTTTATTATCCTCTGT
>JAABUQ010011725.1_pt1 | contig 11098 bp, 13 predicted proteins | sample 5560001 | NCBI WGS metagenome assembly JAABUQ01 (sample SAMN10711888, study PRJNA513371) | rock metagenome | isolation source: Antarctica rocks | place: Antarctica: Victoria Land, Finger Mt nord | collected 2015-12-18
CGATTACCTCATAGTCACCCTGTAGTTCGACAACGTCGAGAACGGCACTCGCATGGCCTGAACTCCCGATTACCAGAAGGGGCCTCATCCTTCCATCTCTGAAACAGGCGGCTTGAAATATTCAACGACATAAATCGGACGCGGCCGTACCTGGTCAAGTGCTCGCCAGACATACTCACCCACAATGCCGATCGCAAGCAGTTCAAACCCATGAAGCACCAAAAGCGCAATCATGACCGAACTCCAGCCCGCCGCTTCCGTCCCAAACAGGAGCCGCTGCAGGACGAGAACGATCGACAGCAAAACGGCTGAGACAAATGCCACGACGCCAAGTAATGTGATGAAGCGAACAGGCACGAAAGAGTATGCGACGAAGCCGTCTACGAAGTATTTCAGCTTGCGGAAAACCGTCCAACCCGACTTGCCAATTTGTCTTGCACGCCGCGTATATGGGATCTGAGCCACCCTTCCACTGGCGGCTAAAATCTGTCCTTGCAAGAATCCGTTTCGCTCGGGCGAATTGAGAATCCTATCGATTACGGCCCGGTCAAGCAGAAAGAAGTCGAAGCCGCTCGACGGAATTCCGGGCAGAGCATAGCGCTGCATGAGCCGGTAGAAAAACCGGGATGTCAGCTTGCTAAATCGAGAATCTTCGCGTGACTCCCTGGTCCCGATCACAGTCTGCGAGCCCTCGCGCCAGAGCCGGAACATTTCGGCAATCAGCTCAGGCGGATCCTGCAAGTCACTAGAAATCACGGCCGCACAATCACCTGTGCAACGGCCTAGCCCTGCCAAGATAGCCGCAACCTGCCCAAAATTGCGCGTCAAATTCACCACGCCTACAGAGCTCGGAAACTCGCTGTGGATCTGCTCAAGCTGCAGAAGCGAATTGTCGCGAGAACCATCGTTGACCAGGATAACTTCGTAGTGGAATAGCTCTGAAGCTCGATCGAGCTCGTTTCGTAACGCTAGAAAATTTGTTCGAATCGAAAGCTCATCCTGGTAAACCGGGATGACGACAGAGAGTTTATGCATGCAGGGTCGCGCGAAATTTAGTTGGTCGTCTTACTGCGCATTCTTCCACACCGCCCCCTATTGTTGAATACACGAGGCTATTCTTCACCACGGCTACACTGAACAGTGTGCCAGTAGCAGAAGGAGCCACGAGGTCTGAGGCCATCCACTCGCATGCCCGTTTGAGAACCGAACTCTTCGTTCTGATTGCATTCTCGCTGATCTACTTCACTGACGTAGCGATTCGGGCTTCTGAAAAGTTCTTCTGGTATGACGAGCTGTTCACGGTCGCTTTCTCGCGTTTGCCTACCTTCGCTTCGCTCTGGGCTGCGTTGAATAGCGGTATCGACTTCAATCCGCCACCGTTCTATCTCTTGACACGCGCCTGCAATCAGCTTTTCGGTGAAGGCCACATCAGCACTCGCCTGCCTGAAATTCTCGGTTTCTGGATATTCTCCTTGTGCCTCTATCGATTCGTTAGCCGCCGGGCAGGGATCTTCGCAGGAGTAGTAGCAATGTTGCTTCCCATGCTGACGGGAGCTTATTTTTACGCATATGAAGCGCGCCCGCACGGCTTAGTTCTAGGATTCTGCGGATTGGCTGTTGTCTCCTGGCAAGTAGCCGCCGAACAAGTCCACCCGCGAAACAGCATGCTAGCGGCATTTTCTTTGGTTCTCTTTTGCGCATTCATGATGCACTGTTTTGCCATCGTGCTCCTCGCGCCATTTGCTCTGGCTGAACTCTTCCGGACATTTCAGAGTAGACGAATCAACTGGAGTATTTGGCTGGCGCTGCTCCTCCCGTTTTGCGCCGCGTGCCTGGTATATGTGCCTCTCTTGCGGTCTTACAAAAAACTCGCGGATGCGACCACCTTCTCCAAAGTCGCTGTGGCAGGTTGGACCCAGGTGGGGCACTTCTATGCCTTTCTCTTAACGCCGTGCATTCTGGTCATCGTCGCGGCATTGCTAGCCTTCGCGGCGACACTTTATTTTCCCGAAAGCAGGCAAGATCGACCAGAACCCCAATCAACTGTCGCTTCGCAGGATTTTGTGCTCGCCCTGGCACTCACCTTACTTCCGTGCTTCGGAGTTGCACTCGGCAAAGTTGTGCATGGGCCCTTTTTCCACCGCTATTTTATGGGAGCGCTGGCGGGAATTTGCATCGCGATCTGCATGGGAGCTGGATTACGCGCGCGACATGTTTGGCTATCACCGGTATTGGCTTTGATCCTGGCATCCGCTGTTCTTCTAAATCTGGCCAAACTGATATCGGAACGTGCACAGGGAAAGGGAGAATGGCTGGTTGAACCTAGCTCTAAAATTGCACTAAGCACCACGCCCGGACAGCCGATGGCGATGCACTCACTTCTCCTCTCTGGACACGCTTCGCTACCGATCGCGGTTGTCAACCCACTCGAATTTTTTTACCTAGTTCAGCACGCACCCACTCTGAAGAGCCATCTCTACTTCGTTACACCGACCGCCTCCGAGTTCACTTATGCCGCATTTACGCGCTTTCTCCAATGCTGCACGCCAAAGTTCAACACTCCCGTAACCTACGATGAGTTTGCCCGAGCGCACGCGAACTACTTGGTCTACGGCGATCCAGGGAACTTTGACCAGATTGCTCTCCTCGGTCAGCGCGGTTCCCACATGGATTCTCTCGAAGTGAGCGGGGGCCACTTCCTCGCTCGTCTTAGTACCCGGCCGAACTAGATGATCTGGTAACTTCACATCGAGGACGAATCACTTGAGACTTCTGCAATCTTTTTTGTTTTTCGCAGCCTTGGCTGCAGCCCAATCGAGCCAGGCGGATATTTTTTCCAGTAAAGATCTGCAGACGCAGGCACAAGATCTGGTGATTAAGAACGGGACTTATGCCGACAAGGCGCTTGCCCGGTATAGCAATCACTACCTGCTGATCGTAAAGCGCGAGGAGACCGGTTCGTCGGAGCTTCACGAGCACGAGGCCGATATTTTTGTCGCCCAAAGCGGAGAAGGATCGATCGTGACCGGCGGCAAAATCGTAGGCGGCCACACAACGAAAGCGGGCGAGATTCGCGGCTCCAGCATCGAAGGAGGCGAGCGCCACCGGATAGCAGCGGGCGATGTAATCCATATTCCTGCCGGCACCGCTCACCAACTGGTGTTGAACAAAGGAAAGCCGTTCACTTATTTTGTTGTGAAGGTGACCGGCCAGTAGATGACAGTTGCTTTACTCCTGACGCTCTTAGGGCTAGCCGGTGTTGCGTGCGGGCTACTGGTCGGACAATCGCGACTGTTCTCGATCTATTTAGCAGCCGCTGGCGGCGGGCTACTGTTTGGAATCTCGATCTTTTGGCTTGTTCCCGAGATCGCTTCGACATCAGGCTGGCCAGCCGCTACCGCCATGACGATTGCCATTTGCCTGCTGCTGGTATTTATCGATGAAATCTTCCTGCGCTCGCATCAGCCATCGGGCCGCACGGCGCTCGGTCCCATTCTGCTTGCGGCGGGCGTCCATAGCTTCCTCGATGGCTGGAGCGTGCAGGCTCTCGAGTCGATGCACGTCGCGAGCATGACAGCGCCGATCGGCTTGGCATTGCATAAAATCCCGGAAGGACTGGCTATTGGCTGGATCGCCCGAAGGAGCTTGGACTCATCTTGGAAGGCCGCCGCCGCTGCAGCGGTGGTAGAGCTGCTCACCATCGTGGGCGCGGCTGTTGAACCCCACGCCAGCAGATCAGGATTCACCGCGTTCGGATCGTGGTGGACATCGGGAGTGATCGCGGTTATCAGCGGCAGCTTTTTGTTCTTTGGCCTTCACGCGGTTGTTCCCAACCGGCGGCGGGTAGGCGTTGTGCTGGTGTTCGCAGCCACGCTCGTGCTCGTCGCAACCTTCAGCTTCGTGAGCTCAGGCAATCTTTAGGACGGCACTGGCGGACGCTGCTTGTGAAAATCGGTACGGTTCTGAAACTCGCGTGCGTACGCGAGGAGCCGGTTTTCAGAGAAAGGTCCGCCCACAATCTGCAGTCCGATCGGCAAGCCATTGACAAAGCCGCAGGGTATCGTGATGGCAGGAAGGCCGCAAAGGTTCGATGCCTGCACCAACCCTGCACCCACTCCTTTGCGATCCGGGCGCTTCGGTTCGTTTTCATCGAACGGTTGATCGGCACGTTCCGGCAGACTGAAGTTGGTAGGCGCTATCAGCAGATCGACTTCGGCAAACAGCTGGTGGAAAGCGGCCTGTATCTGGCTTCGAACGCGCATTGCCTTTAAATAATCGACAGCCGAGTAAGTGAGGGACGCTTTCAAGCCGTCAATCTGGCTTTGATCGGCAAGCTGGTCCACGCGACCGCTTCGAATTAGCGGTTCGAAAACGGAAGCGGCCTCCGAATCGATGATGGTTCCAATCACCGGCCCGTATGGGAAATCCGGCAGCTTGTTTTCAACCATGTTGGGACTGATCGATTTGCACGCGGCGAGGGCGATTTGCAGAACGGGCCGCAACGGCACGTCGGGCCACTCCGCGAAATCGATTTCCGCATATCCGATCTTCAGATCCTGCAGTCTCCCGTAGAGTTGCGGCGTGTAATAGAAGCTCTTGCGCGCGGAACCCGGATCGGCGTCGTCCTTACCAGCTATCGTGCGCAAGACCCAGCCGCAATCGTCCGCCGAGCGGGCCAGCACGCCCAGCTTGTCGAGCGTCCAGGAGAGCGCCATTGCGCCGTGCCGGCTGACCAGGCCATAGGTGGGCCGGAGCCCAGTCACACCGCAGTAAGAAGCGGGCGTGAGAATCGATCCTGACGTTTCAGAGCCGAGGGCGTACGGCACCAAGCCCGCCGCCACCGCTGCTCCAGAACCGCTCGATGAGCCGCCTGACCAGTAAGATTTATTCCAGGGATTCAAACCAGGACCTTGCAGCGATGCAGCCGCGGAGCTGTAACCACCGCCGCCGGCAAGTTCCACCATGGCGAGCTTACCGATGAGAACCGCGCTTTGATCGTCGAGCCGCTGAATCACCGTGGCGTCCTCATTGAAGACTTGATCAGCGAATGGCTTGGCGCCCCAGGTAGTCGGATATTTAGCAACCGCCACCAAATCTTTGACTGCGTACGGAATGCCTTGTAATGGCCCGCGGAAGAGCTCCCGCTTGATCTCGGCATCAGCGTCTTTGGCTTGCTTCTTACCTTCTTTCACGAGTGAGCAGGCTAGCGCGTTGTACCCCGGACCCCACTTCTCAAGCCGCTTGCCGAAAAACTTTGTCAGCTCGAGCGATGATATCTGCCGGGCACGCAGCGCGGCATTCAGCTCCGTGATCGTGGCAAACGGCAGCGCTGCTTCATCGAGTTTGCTCTGACTCTGCCCCATGCAGCTTAAGCCCGGAACGAGAAAGCAGGCTCGACATTCATCGGAACTTCCAGCTTCGACAAGCGGCCGCTGACCTCACGGATATCCGCATACGCTTTCTCCATACGCTGTTGCGGTGTCGCGGAAGTTTTTGGCGGCGAGGGCGCACCAACAGGCGGAACCGTGGAAGTGACTTGACCTGCCAGCGGAGTCACAGCAACCAGCGCCGTCCAGCGGCGGCGAGTGATGAGCGGGGCCATGCGCACATTATAGAGTCCGGCTCCCGCACCCACTCAGAGTGCCGCTTCGAGCGCGCGTCGCATGACTTCGCGAGGCGCACTTTCACCGGTCCAGATTTCGAACTGCGACACCGCTTGTTCAAGCAGCATCTCGGCGCCGGGAATGATCGTGCAGCCTTGCGCCTTTGCACTTTTCAGCAGCACAGTTTCATGCGGGTTATAGACCATGTCGAGCACGACATCGCCAGGCACGTTGTCCATGAACAGCGACTCATTTACCTGCGGGAACATCCCAACAGGTGTGGCATGCACCAGAACGTCGAAGTGGCGGGACTGCGCCTGCTTCAAAGTCACGGCTTCGCCCTTGACGGCGCGAGCGAGGGATTGAGCTTCCACCGCATCGCGCCCGGTGATAGTGACTTTTGCCCGAGCGTCATGCAGCGCAACTGCGGCCGCGCGCGCCGCTCCCCCGTAACCGGCAATCAGCACCGAGGCGTTCGCCAGGCGAAGATGCTGCGCCAGAGGCTTGAGCACGCCTTCGGTATCGGTGTTCGTACCGCGCCACTTGCCCGCTTTCTTCCAAACCGTATTCACAGCGCCGATACGTCGCGCGAGCGGCTCGACCGCATCGAGATAGCGGAGAATTCTCCTCTTGTGCGGAATCGTCACGCTAAACCCCGCCACCGGCAGTTTCTTTGCGAAGCTCATCCAGTCGCTCAGGTTGGCTTGACTCACCAGAAAGGGAAGATATACCGCGTCCAAACGGCGCGCCTGAAACGCGCGATTGTGGATATACGGAGACTTTGAATGCGACACAGGGTCGGCTACGACTCCATACACTTTGCTCTGCCGCGTTAACTTCTCAGGACGATAGAGCGACCGCAGCGTGCGCGCGGAAATTTGACCAGGCGCCGTTCCTGCGTGCCCACTGGGAGCGGCGTAAGTGAAGATTGAGCCTACCGAAGGCATCAGAATGCGGCTCGCTGCCCCGACTTCGGACATGGCGAGCGCCACGAGCGACGAGTGGTCATGCTGCTCTACAAACTGCATCATGCGCAGATTGTCGGTTGGCTTTCGTGCGGTTGTCGCAATCTTATAAACATCGGCCGGAATTTTAGCGAGTCGTCGCATGATTCCTTCCAAAGACGGTGTGTTCTGAAAATTGTGATAGGAGATGATCAGTGGCGCCAGCGCTCGAATCGGCGTGATCGCCATTTTGGCTTTTTCGGCAGTTTCGATCTCGAGATCCACGAAGCAAGCGCCAGCTTCCGCGCTTCCCTTTAGAAGTCCTATCTGCTTTTCTGGATCGCCGTCAAAATATCCTTTTGCCCGGCGATGGCGGCACGTGGCCAGAATCTGGGCGTCGGAATGAACGCGCCTGAACTTCCTGATAAGATCCAGGCCCGCTGCCGGGTCCGTCAGATAATCCAGCCGAAACTCAAAGAACGTCGTACCGTCTTTGTACTCTCGGTCGGCAGCCTGACTCAACTCCGCGATCGTTGGAAACCCTAAAGCCACGCACAAACGAGGGAGAGTTTTAGGGAGAGACGGCATGCAGACGTGGTGGATAGCATAGCAAGCCGTTTGCTATGTTCCGAGTACCAGCGGGTTTTGGCTCACGGGCCAGGACTGCTGGTATCCGTCAAAGTGTGACGATTCACAACCGTGGTCCAGGCTGTTACTTCTGAATATGACTCTTCCAGTGCTTTGCCAAACATTCAGCGACCGACTGCATCCGGCCACCCTGTTTTTTACACGAATCGCTAAAAACGATATCCTTGGTCTTCGTTTTTATGACTGTCATGGAAATCTGATCTGATGCTCCAGTGTCGTAGACACCCCTCAGGACAGCGTTCGCCACTCCCGTCGTCAGCGAGCCTGGATCGAGTCATTCGAGAATCGGACGGCATACGGAGCGTCTCGATCACCTGTCAAGACAACCGGGACCTTCTTCTTCGCCACCCCTGCTGAAAAGTAGTTCGCGAAGGGATTGTTCTGATTCACGAAAACCCTTGCTCCTGGCTCTTGAGCCAGTACCGCAACAGGAATGAGGGAGCAGAAAGCAGCCAACATCTTCATACAGCTATCTTGCCGTAATTGAGCCTAGAAATAAACCGTGCGGCAGAGCCTAAGCGAGCGTCGGGTGAACTGCTAGCGTTTTTGCTCGTGGCGTTTTGCCGGAGTGAGTTATTACGATGTCGAGCGTATGTTTTCTGGCGGAGGAAGAGGGATTCGAACCCCCGAGCACCTTTCGACGCTAACGGTTTTCAAGACCTTACAAGTTTGTTCCACGCAACTCATCAAAGCTCGTATAGTGTTCCCTGGTAACAGCTTGTTGGCATGATTCGTGCCTTGCAGTATCGTCTCCAACCAACCAAGTTCGTCCCCTGTATTTGCACTGGATTTGCACCAGATTGGAAATTGGATAGCAGACGTCATGGTTAACGTCCGATGCTGGTTCAGCTACGATCTGAATCTCTCCGCCCAGTGCTAGTGAAAAAGATGCACCTGCACGGTATTTCAACGAACCGCGCATTCCCGGCGTTCCCCAGCTACCTTTCTCAACCGGCCGTTTGCCGCGTCTGGCCATTGCATATTCTCCGATTCATCCGCTCCTCCGTAAGCGAGCGGCTTAAGTCATCAAATACATAGACCGGACACTGGCCGCGGGTTTCCCGGTTGCCGGGCAAGGATTGTCGCGCCGAAAACGTATCGAACCGCAGCACTGCAGTAGCAATCCGAGGAGCCTTGAAGCAAGAGGAGAAGTGCGCAGACAACACGCATAACAACATATCGGCCGGAACAAAGGAAGAATTTTACAGATGGCAGTTATAACGAAATACCTTGCAAGGGTTCTAAGTTGGCCTCCTATACTACCGAACACGCGAATGCGATACTCTTTGCAGTGTTTTGCCCAAGTTGCGGTGCTGAAGTCCGGAATGGAGCAGAATTCTGTGCCTCGTGTGGAGCACGACAACCCCTCCGCGCCCAAACAGAACAGAAGCGGTTGTGCTTCGCTTGTGCTCGTAGCGATTGGAGTGGTAGGCGTCATATTGGTCATCGTCTTCTTTGTCGGTCAACAAACCCCGACTCAGACGAAGACGGATTACATGGTGACCTATCGCGTGGAGGGAGGCGGCTCCGCAGACGTGACTTTTACGAACGATCAAGGCGGCTCTTCGCAAGAAAGCCCTGTCCGCCTACCCTGGGAAAAGATTCAGATGTTTCAGTGGGGAAGTACCTTGTACGTGTCCGCCCAGGCCCATTCATACGACCACTTAGTCGTAAGCATTCTGGTCGACGGGAAGGTCATAAAGTCATCGGAAAGCACAGGCGAATACGTCATTGCTAGCGCTTCGAGCGTTTTGAAACCGATTGACTAAGGCCGCTAATCAAATTGCGCCAAAGAAGCCAAACGGCTCAGATGGACGCCCTCACAGACTAACCCCCCCTGCACTTTGAAAGCCCCGCCAGAGAACCGGAAAGCATCTAAAAAGGTAGTCTTGTTTAGTCCAATGTCGACGTTTGGACATCAAAGCTCGCAGCCATCAAAACACGGGCGTTTTGGGCTTCTTTCAAGCGGAGTGCGTTAGAAGTGCGTTGGCGGTTTCCAGACAGAAAGCCGGGCCACACTTGTGGCACAAGGAAAGAACAGGTAACCGGGCAGCTTGCTGCTGGATTCGGAAGAAAAAAAACGCTGGCGGTTGAGAGACAGAAATTTAAGGGTTCGATCGGCTAAATTCAGCTACGCCCCGTGCGAAAGAGACTTGTAGGAGGATCCGGCGCCTTGACTTTTACGTCCGTGTTCTTTTAGCTGACGGATACTGGCGAGGGTCTTAGACCATTGCTGGACGAGCTCCCGTGCATCGTCTTCGCCAGCCTGTAAGGCTGCAATAGCTTGGCTGCGTTCTTCTGCGAGCCGCTCCAAATCAGAAATCCATCGATCGTAGTAGTCCGTCATCGCCTTCGCCCTTTTGGTTAGGAGCGCGGGGGCTGCTGTCCAATCAAACAGCCCTCTGCTGGCTTTCCCCAAACACGCTCCTGCCAGGTATTGTCGTGTCAAGGACGGAGTAAAAATCTCCCCGGGACCCGATGGGAAAGGGGACCACTGCACCTTGCTCTTGTTTGCCTAGCAAAAGCGTAGTAGCAGCCGTCAGGCATGCTTTCATCCGCCTACGCTGGCGGTCCGAATTTTCTGTCTCCTTAGTTGATCCTCAGCCTCACTCCAATTCTGTTCGGCTGATCCTTGCACACTGGCAGTCCGAACATTGTGTCTGCTCAGTAGTTCCTCAGCCCTACTCCAATCCTGGTCGGCTGATCCTTGTGGATAACCTTGCTGCTCCCACAGTGCATAAGCGAGGCTCGCTATGTCTCGGCTGGCATTCTCCTCCACGCCGCTAGTTTGATCTGTCTGAGATTGGGCATCTCTCTGTTTTTGATCTTTTTTGGGCACTACTCCCATGGCGGCCGCTATCGATTCCATAACTGTATTCCTCCTGGAGAAAGAAATTCCCTGGAGCAGGGAAAGGGGACGCTGGATGCTCCAAAGAGGCAGTATCCGCGTCAGCGCCCAGCTTAGCGCAGATTCGGAAGGAACAAACGAATTTGCTAAAAACATACCGTTCAAGAGGGCCAGCCCTCCTCTTTCGCAAGGCCACGCCAGTCGCTCAAAAGCGCACGAGAATATTTACGGCGCAAGCGCCTTGCAACCCCAGCAAAATATTCCCTTAGCGCGGTCCATCCAGTACGGCGAACCGTTGCGAATTCACCACCCGCCGCTCTAACTCGCGAGGCAGCGGGGGCATTGCCACAAAGGCAAGCCCGCTATGCCATTTCAAGAACGGAAAGAGGGCGGGTCAGGGAAGTGTACGGACTTCCTTGACCCGCGTCGGCTGTCGGTAAACTTTTAAACTCCTGCGGCTTTCGTGTTCGTGCGTTGTGAGATCGTGCTGAGAAGTTCGTCAGCATGCTTCTCTTCATCGAGCGTCTTTTGAAGCAACTCTGCGTGCTTCGTCAGTAGTCTCCTGATTAAAGCACATGTCTACCAATTAAGGGAACGTACAACTTTAATAGAATCAACAAACCTGCTCCACTGATTAGAGAAAACCGACAGAAGCATTGCGTGTTACCCTGCTGGCGTCGTCCGGCTGAACGTCCGGATTTTGCAACTCGCCCGCCCTGCTCAATGCCGGCCAGCCCTACGAGATGATCGAGCATTCCGCAGTCCTGTTTGGTGAATCGGACATCGCACGCGAGGAGCCTACCGGAAAAGGCTAAGGATTGGCTCTCGACTATTCCGAGTTCAACCTCACCGAAGCCGCAACGAGTCACGAAGCCGAAAAGCCGCTTGGGTTATGTAAGACGCAGAATTATCTGCGAATAAGGCCTGCTCGCGCAAAAATCAGCGCGAACAGAGCAATGCTATTTGCGAATGGATGCGGGACGGCGCCCGTGCTCCAAAGGTTTGCCACGACTTGGAAAGACAGGTCGGCGGCGTATTTGAAGCTCTGGAGTTGG
>JAABUQ010011726.1_pt1 | contig 11097 bp, 13 predicted proteins | sample 5560001 | NCBI WGS metagenome assembly JAABUQ01 (sample SAMN10711888, study PRJNA513371) | rock metagenome | isolation source: Antarctica rocks | place: Antarctica: Victoria Land, Finger Mt nord | collected 2015-12-18
GATCAGCCTCGGCGTCAGCGCTGAAGAGGATGGCGTGGAATCCCTTGATCATGCCGGGCATGCTACTTCCCGGCATGTTCGGCGGCCTCTTTGCCAGCCCGCCACCGGCTGTCAGCCCAGCTCGGCAGGTCTGACGAAGCCGAAACCCTCCTGCGCTTCGAGGCTTTCAGCAACGTCCAGCAGCTCCCAGTCTTGGCCCAAACCGCCGATCAACTGCACCCCCACCGGAAGGCCGCCGGCCAAGCCGGCCGGCACCGACACGGCGGGCAGACCGGCAAAGCTGACAGGCAGCACGAACTGGGTGTACTCGCTCCACTCGGCTGAGAGGAACGGGGGCACCGCTTCGATCGCCATGGGCAGCTGGCCGAGGGTGGGTGTGAGAAGCGCATCCCAGCCCCCCAACTGCTCTCTCAGCGCGGCGCCGGCGGCCAGGCCCGACTGCAGAGCGGAGAGGTAGCCGGTCAACGCCAGCCGGCGGCCGGCGGCGATGAGCCTGCCCGCGGACTCGCCGTACTCGGAGGGGTCGCCGGGCTCGGTGGCGACAGAGGCGGGCCGAACCACTTGATAGGCGCTCGCGAACGGTTCAGGCTCCCAACTCAGTTCCCCCAGCTCGTGGCCGAGCCGGCTGAGCACCTGGGCCGCCCGCTCGCAGGCGCCCGCGCATTCCGCCGCGATCGCCCGGCTGCTGTGGCGGACGACGCCTATGCGCGCTGCGCGGGAAGCCGCCGGCGGTGCCAGCTGTGGGGCGGCCAGGACGCCCAGCACCAGGCGCAGGTCGGCCACGGAGCGGGCCAGCGGGCCCTGGACCGAGAGCCCTGTCGGATCCGGCTTCTCTTCCGTCACGAGCCCGCGAGAGGGCCTGATGCCCACCACCCCGCAGCAGGCCGAGGGAATGCGGATTGAGCCGCCCATGTCGTCCCCCGTCGCAAAGGTGCACAGGCCGGCAGCCACGGCGGCGCCGCTGCCGCCGCTGGAGCCACCTGGCGTGATACCGGGGCGCCATGGGTTGTGGGCGGGAGGGAAGAGGGGGTTGGTCGTGCCCACGGCTGCCGCCAGTTCGGGCAGATTGCTCTTGCCCAGGATGGCCGCCCCCTGACGACGGAGGCGGCTGACCGCGATGGCGTCGTGATCGGCCACCCGAGCGCTATAGCGGGGCGAGCCATGCGTCCACGGCATTCCGGTCACCGGTTGGGTGTCCTTGACTGCCACGCTGGTGCCCGCGAGGAGACCGGCACCGGGGGCGGCCAGTGGATCGACATGAACGTAGGCCGCGAGCGCGGGATTGAGGCGGGCAATGCGCTCCAAGTGGGCAGCGACGACATCGCCTGACTGGATGTCTCCTGCTGCGAGGAGGCTGCGGATCTCAGTGGCTGTGAGCCAGGCGAGTTCCTGCTTGGTCATGCGCGATGATTCTCCCATGAGCATCACCTGGACCGGCCACCCGGAAGCCGATCGACTGCTGGAGTCAGACCCTCTCGCCCTCCTGATCGGCCTGGTCCTGGATCAGCAGGTGAAGATGGAGAAGGCCTTCTCAGGGCCCTACGAGCTGCGGCAGCGGCTCGGTCACCTCGAGGCCGAACGGATCGCGCGGATGGACCCCGACCGACTGGCGGATGTCTTTCGCGAGCGCCCGGCGATCCACCGCTTCCCCGGCAACATGGCCAAGCGCGTGCAGCAGCTCTGCCAGGTGGTGACTGACGAGTACGGCGGCCAGGCGGACAGAGTCTGGCGGGAAGCCGCCTCGGGTGAGGTCCTGGCGCAGCGCATCGGCCGACTGCCAGGCTTCGGCGAGCAGAAGACGAAGATCACTGTGGCTGTGCTGGCCAAGAAGTTCGATGTGAGGCCAGCGGGCTGGGGGCGCTACGCCGCCGATTGGCACACCGTTGCCGACGTCGACTCCCCCGAGTCGATGGCGGAAGCGCGTGACGTGAAACGCCGGATGAAGGCCGAAGGCAAGGCCTGAACCCGCCAGGTGCCCAAATCAGCGCAGCAGAAAGCCTGGGCCGAGGGGGTCGGTTGGCTCCAGGAAGAACTCATGGCGGCCTGTCAGGTGCGCGCTGCCCTCGACATCAGTGACCACCGCCGGCAAACCGGCCACCTGTGTCTCCTCGACGATCCGACCGGTGAATTGCGAGTCGACGATGGAGCGGTGCTGCAGAACGTCGCCCAAGGCCAGCTCACCAGTGGCGTGGAGCAGGGCTAAGCGCGCCGAGGTGCCGCTGCCGCAGGGGGAGCGATCCACCTCTCCGTTGGCGAAGACCGCGACGTTGCGGTCAGCCTGCGTCCAGATCACGCCGTAGATGTCGCGCAGCCCGGGCTCCAGCGGGTGGACGATGCCACCGCGAGCGTTGAGTGCAGCCTTTACCTCGCGACCAGCGGTGACCAGCCGGTCCAGATTCTGGATGTTGATGACGACCGGCGCCGGCGCGATCGCGTAGAAGGCGCCCCCGTACGCGATGTCCACCTCCATGCCCACCACCGGGACCGACCTCTGGAGCACAAACGAGGGCACGTTGCGGAAGCGAACGGAGGTCACGTCGCCGCTTTCAAGGCGGGACCAGGTGAGCAGCCGGCCGGAGGGCACGTCGACCACCACTTGGGCCGCGGAGCATCCCTCCGGCCGAAAGACTCTGCCGCTCTCTAACGCCCAGGTGACGAGCGCGATGGTGCCGTGACCGCAGGCCGTGGAGAAGCCAGCATTGTGAAAGAACAGAACGCCCAAATCGGCTCCGGCATCCAGCGGCGCTGTCAGAAAGCAGCCGTACATGTCGGCATGGCCCCGCGGCTCCTGCACCAGCATTCGCCGTGTCTTGTCAAGATGCTCCTCCGCCCAGGCCCGCTTGGCCAGCATGGTTTCCCCGGGCGGCGGCGATACGCCGGAGGTGACTATGCGGAATGGCTCCCCCGCCGTGTGGTAGTCAACCGTCCTGATAGACTCGGTGCCGGGCTGAGACATGCTCAGCCGAGAGTAGACCAGACCAGCGTCAGACCAGTTCTAGAAGAGAGGAGATGAGCGGTATCCCTGCCTCGGCGGAGGCTGCGCGCCCTTCGACAGCCCGAACGCCACTGGTGCCTGTGCACCGTGACCTGCTGGCGGACATGCTCACTCCGGTTCGCGCCTATGCCCTGCTCTGCGCGCCGGATTCGCCGGGTTTTCTGCTGGAGAGCGTGGAGGGCGGTGAGCGGCTGGCGCGCTACTCTTTCATCGGGCACCAGCCGGTTCCTCTGGAGCTGGGCGAGGGAGATCCACTTTCTGCCCTGCGCCAGGTCGCCTGCGAGCAGGTGGCTGACGCAGCCGGTATGCCTCGCTTTCTGGGCGGCGCCGTTGGCTACCTGGGCTGGGAGAGTGCCGGCCACTTCGAGCGACTGCCCCAGGCGGAAGACCCCGGACCGCCGCTGCCTGAGAGCGCTTTCCTGCGGGCTGAGAGCCTGGCGGTGTTCGACCACGTCCTGCAGCGGCTCCGGCTCATCACGCTCCATCGGCCTGACCGGGAGGATCGCTCAGCCGCTGTGCGCCGCCTGGACGAGATGGAGGCCAAGCTGGCGGCCGAGCCACCCCTGCCGCCGGCGAAGCCATCGGCTCGTCAGGAGGCGTGGACATCGAACTTGGGGCAGGAGCGCTACAAGCGGATGGTGGAAGCGGCTCGAGCCCACATCCTGGCCGGAGACGCTTTCCAGGTGGTGCTCTCGCAGCGCTTTCGGAAGCCGCTGGCCGCGCGGCCGTTTGACGTCTACCGCTGCCTGCGCGGGGTGAACCCGTCGCCCTACATGTTCTTCGTCGCCTTCGGCGGCGGCCGCTACATAGTCGGCACCTCGCCCGAAGTGTTGGTGCGGGTGGAGGCGGGGGAGATCACCACCCGCCCGCTGGCTGGCACCCGCCGACGGGACCTGGACCCCGCCCATGATGAGGCGCTGGAGCGGGAGCTGCTGGCCGACCAAAAGGAGCGGGCGGAGCACGTGATGCTTGTCGACCTGGGCCGCAACGATGTGGGCCGGGTGGCCGCGCCGGGCAGCGTGCAAGTCCCCCGCCTGATGGAGGTCGAGCGTTACTCCCACGTCATGCACATCAGCTCCACTGTTACTGGCCGTCTGGCAACCGGCAAGGATTCGCTGGCCGCGGTTCGCGCCACCTTCCCGGCCGGCACGCTCTCCGGGGCACCCAAGATCAGGGCGATGGAGATCATCGCCGAACTGGAGCCGGAACGCCGCGGGCCTTACGGCGGCGCGCTCGGCTACGTCGGCTTCGGCGGCAACCTGGATCTCGCCATCACCCTGCGCTCGATAGTCATAGCTGACGGGACCGCCTACGTGCAGTCGGGCGCCGGCATAGTGGCCGATTCCGATCCGGCTCGGGAGCACCAGGAGACCCTGGACAAGGCGGGCGCCATGTTCGCCGCAGTCGAGCGGGCGGAGGCGATGCCATGAAGCGCGTCGCCGTCCTGGACAACTACGACAGCTTCACCTACAACCTCGTTCAGCAGCTGGCGGCCATGGACTGCGAGCCGACGGTGTTCCGGAACGATGCAGTCGAACCCGAGGCCCTAGGGGCGTTCGACGCGCTGGTCATCTCGCCGGGCCCTGGCCGGCCTGAGTGCGCAGGTGTCTCCCTGGCAGCCATCCAACGGCTCAGCGGCAGCGTGCCCATCCTGGGCGTCTGCCTAGGCCATCAAGCCCTGGCGGCAGCCTTTGGCGGTCGCGTCGTCAGCCACCCTCCGGTTCACGGCAAGACCTCGCTGGTAAGCCACCGCGGCTCGGACGTCCTTCGCGACCTGCCCGATCCGCTGCAGGCGACCCGCTACCATTCGCTCATCGTCGAAGGCGCCAGCCTGCCCGCTCAGCTCGAGGCGACCGCCTGGGATCCTGACGGCGTGATCATGGGGCTGGCCCACCGCCGGCATCCGAGCTTTGGCGTGCAGTTCCATCCCGAGTCGATCCTCACCCCCGACGGGTCCCGGCTGCTGGCGAACTTCCTGGCGCTGGCGTGATCGAGTACCTCTCGCATCTGGCTCGCGGCCAGGACCTGAGCGAGGCGGAGGCGGCGCAGGCGATGGAGCTGATCATGCGCGACGAGGCGACCCCCAGTCAGATCGCGGGCTTCCTGATGGCGCTGCGGGTGAAGGGCGAGACAGTGGAGGAGATCACCGGCCTCGCCCGAACGGCTCGCCGGCTGGCGACCCCGATCGAGATCCCGGATCCCGCCTCGCTGCTGGATGTGGTGGGAACCGGGGGCGACGGATCAGGCAGCTTCAACATCTCGACGCTCTCAGCCATCGTGGCGGCCGCCTGCGGCGTCAGGGTGGCCAAGCACGGCAACCGCGCCGCCTCCTCACTCTGCGGCAGCGCCGACGTTCTGGAGGCGCTGGAGGTTCGCATCGACCTGAAGCCCGAAGGTGTGGCGCGCTGCGTGGAGGAGGCTGGCATCGGCTTTCTTTTCGCGCCGCTCTTCCACCCTTCGTTCCGCTTTGCAGGCGTGCCCAGGCGCGAGCTCGGCGTGAGGACCGTGTTCAACATCCTGGGGCCGCTCTGCAACCCGGCGGGCGCCGGTCTGCTGGCGCTCGGGGTGCCGGAGGCGGAGCTGGGCCGCCGGATGGCCGACGTCCTGGGCCGGCTCGGCAGTCGGCGCGCGCTCGTCTTCCAGGGCGAGGGCTTGGACGAGCTGAGCACCGCCGGCCCCTCGCTGGTGATCGAGATCATCGAAGGGGACCGACGCGAGTACCAGCTGGACCCCCGTGAGCTGAACCTGGCCCCGGCGGATCGTGAGGAGCTGCGCGGTGGCACAGCCGAGCTCAACGCCCGGATCGCCCGCGATCTGCTGGCCGGGGCGAAGGGCGCCAAGCGGGACATCCTCCTGCTCAACTCCAGCGCCGCCTTGCGCGCCGCCGGCTTGAGCCAGGAGTGGAAGGAGGGCCTGGGCCTGGCGGCTGAAGCCATCGACAGCGGTCGCGCCGCAGCGCTCCTGGAGGGTTGGGCGCGGACCTCGCAAGCGCTGGCCGCCGCTTGAGCAGCCGGAGCTCAGCCCCACCGACCACCAGGCCGGACCTGCTTCGGCGGCTGGTCGCCGAGGCGGAGGTCGAAGTTGCCCGACGCCGGGCGCGGGAGCCCGAAGCTGAGCTGGCGGCGAAGGCTGCCTCCCAGCCCGGCGCGTTGGATCTGGCCGCTGCGCTCACGGGCGGCCGGCTGCGCGTAATCGCCGAATGCAAGGCGCGCACGCCTCTACTTGGCCTGCTCGCTTCGGACTACCGCCCCGGCCGCTTGGCAGCTGCCTACCAGGCCGCGGGCGCGGCGGCGATCTCCGTGCTCTGCCAGGAGACCAGCTTCGGCGGCAGCCCCGAGCACCTGGCGGAGGTTCGGCGCGAAGTCACCGTGCCGATCCTGCGCAAGGACTTCATTGTGAGCGAGCACCAGTTGCTCGAAGCGCGGGCGCAGGGGGCCGACGCCGTGCTGCTCATCGTCGCCGCCTTCGCTCCGCTCCGGCTGGGCGAACTCCTGGCGTCGTCCCGCCGGCTGGGTTTGCAGGCCCTGATCGAGGTGCACTCGGCGGCCGAGGTGGAGACGGCGCTGAGCGCCGGTGCTGCCCTGGTAGGAGTCAATCATCGCGATTTGACGACTTTCCAAGTCGACCTGGGCCTAAGCGAGCGACTCCGGCCGCTGGTCCCCGATTCGGTGGTGCTCGTGGCCGAGAGCGGTATCCACGATGCGGCGGCAGCGCGACGAATGCGGCATGCCGGAGTGGACGCCATCCTCGTCGGCGAGGCGCTGATGCGGGCAGCCGATCCGGCCCAGAAGCTGCGCGAGCTGTGCGTCTGAACGGCTCAGTCGGGCATCCGCCAGACTCAGCCGTATGACGCAAGAATCGACCAGTCACCTCGTCGAGCGCTATGCCGACCTGCTCCTGCGGGTGGGCGTGAACCTCCAGGTGGGGCAGGACGTGCTCCTCACGGCCGAGGTAGAGCACGTGGAGCTGGCGCGCGAACTAACGCGGCAGGCCTACCGCAAGGGTGCGCGCTGGGTCGAGGTTGCCTATGCAGACCAGCACCTCCGCCGAGCGCTTATCGACCTGGCCCCCGAGGACGCGCTGGGCCACTCGCCGGCCGGCTGGCTGGCCACCTTGGAAGACCTTGGTCGCCGCCGGGGCGCGCTGATCCAGCTCGTCGACGACGGCTCGCCCGAGGTCTTGGCGGGAGCTGACCCGGTTCGGGCCGGCCGGGCCCAGATGATCGAGCGGGGCCGGTTGAGCAAACGGTTGACACTGGAAAAACGCCTCTGCAACTGGCTGGTGGCCGGCTGCGCAACCCCAAGCTGGGCGGAGCGGGTGCTGGGCCGTCCTGACGTGGAGGAGCTGTGGCGGCTGCTCGCTCGGACAGTGCGATTGGACGCCGAGGATCCCATTGCGGCCTGGCGTGAGCACTCAGCGCGACTGGCTGAGCGGGCTCGGCAGCTAAGTGAGAGGGCGTTCGCGGGCATTCGCTTCAATGGTCCTGGCACCGATCTCTTCGTCGGCCTCACGCCGGGGTCCCGCTGGCTGGGCGGCGGCGGTCAGACCAGCTGGGGCCTGGATTTCATTCCCAACCTGCCCACCGAGGAGGTGTTCACCTGCCCCGACAAGCGACTGACGCAGGGCGTGGTGACCGCCACGCAGCCGCTGGTGCTGGATGGCTCATTGATCGAGGGACTCTGCCTCCGCTTCGAGGCAGGGCGGACCGTGGAGGCCACAGCTGGTCGCGGCGCTGAGCTGATCCAGCAGCGCATGAGCCTTGACGCCGACGCCTGCCGGCTGGGCGAGGTGGCGCTCGTGGACAGCGAGTCGCGAGTTGGGCAGGCAGGTCACCTCTTCTGGAACACGCTCTATGACGAGAACGCCGCCTGTCACATCGCCTTCGGCTCTGGCTTCCCCGATCTTGTGCCGCAAGCCGAGCGGGAGGCGGCGCTCTCCCGCTCCAGCATCCACACCGACTTCATGATCGGCGGCCCTGAGGTTCAAGTCTTCGGGCTGGAGCGCGGCGGCAACGAGGTGCCGGTCATCCGGGACAACCGCTTCCAGCTGTGACGCTGGTCAAGATCTGCGGCATCTGCTCCGCCGAGGACGCCCTGGCGGCAACCGCGCTGGGCGCGGATCTCCTGGGCTTTCACTTCTGCCCCAGCCGGCGGCAGCTGAGCGCTGAGGCCGCGGCCGAAATCGTGAGCGTTCTGCCCCGCGGCAGGCCCAAGCTGGTCGGGGTTTTCATCGACGCCGGCGAGGATCTCGTACGTGAGACCAGCGATGCGGTGGGACTGGATCTGATCCAGCTGCACGGGTCGGAGCCGCGCGGCTTCGCAGCTCCGCGGCCCGTGATTAAGGCCCTCAAGGTTCGAGCTGGCAAGGTGCCTGACCCCGCCGACTGGCCTGATCCACTCCTGCTCGACTCCTGGACCGCCGACAGCCGCGGCGGCAGCGGCGAAGCCTGGGATTGGGCGGTTGGCCGGGAGCTGATCGGAGGGCGGCGCGTCTTCGTCGCCGGTGGTCTCACGCCGCACAACGTTGGCCGAGCTGTGCGCCAACTTCGGCCCTATGGCGTGGACGTCTCCAGCGGCGTCGAGCGTCAGGTTCGGCGCAAGGACCCTGAGCTGGTGCGAGCTTTCGTGCAAGCTGTACGGGATGCCGACGCAGAAAGGTAGGTTCGGTCCCTACGGCGGTCAGTATGTGCCGGAAACACTCATGGCAGCGCTGGCGGAGCTGGAATCGGCCTGGGACGAGGCCTGGTCCGACGCCGCCTTCCAGCTGGAACTGCGGGCGCAGCAGCACGCGTTCATCGGCCGCCCCACCCCGCTCTACTCAGCCGACAGGCTAAGCGAGGAGTTCGGTGGGGCGCGGCTACACCTGAAGCGGGAGGACCTCTGCCATACCGGCGCACACAAGCTCAACAACGCCTTGGGCCAGGTGCTGCTGGCCCGGCGTATGGGCAAGACGCGGATCATCGCCGAGACCGGCGCCGGCCAGCACGGGGTCGGGGCGGCGACCGCCTGCGCCCGCTTCGGCTTGGAGTGCGTCGTCTACATGGGCCGGGAGGACATTCGGCGGCAGTCGGTCAACGTGCGGCGAATGCGCCTGCTCGGCGCCCAAGTGCGCGAGGTGACGCTCGGTTCAGGCACGCTGAAGGACGCCACGTCGGAAGCGATCCGGGACTGGGTCGCCAACGTTGGCAGCACCCACTACGTGATCGGCTCGGCGGTGGGGCCGCATCCCTATCCCGAGCTGGTTCGCGAGCTGCAGCGCGTGATCGGCGACGAAGCGCGCGATCAGTACCTGGCCGCGGAGGGTCGGCTGCCGGACATAGTCATGGCCTGCGTAGGCGGTGGCTCCAACGCGATAGGCATGTTCACAGCGTTCGTCGGCGATCAGGACGTCCGCCTGGTGGGCGTGGAAGCCGCGGGTCAGGGCGTCGAGACCGGACTGCACGCCGCCTCGCTCACCGGGGGCCGGCCAGGCGTGCTCCACGGCAGCTATTCCTACGTCCTGCAGACGGAGGACGGTCAGGTGAAACCTACCCACTCCATCTCCGCCGGGCTTGACTATCCCGGCGTCGGGCCTGAGCACGCGTTCCTGCGCGACCTGGAGCGCGTCGAGTACACAGCCGTGACCGACGCGGAGGCGGTGGCGGCCTTCAAGCTCTGCACTCGCCTGGAGGGGATCATCCCCGCTCTTGAGCCGTCCCACGCGCTGGCCCGCGCCCGGGCGTTCGCCGAAGAACTGGGGCCCTCTGGCCGGATCTTGATCTGCCTCAGCGGTCGGGGCGACAAGGACCTGGACTCGGTGGAGGAGTTCGATGGCCAGGACTGAGGGGATGGAGCGGGGTCCCCGCCAGATCGATGATCTGGTTCGGGTGGAAGGATCTGGACTCGGTGAGGAGTTCGATGGCCAGGACTGAGGTGAGGGCAGAAGGAAGCCGGCTGGAGCGGACGCTGCACAGGCAAGGAGACGAGCTGGCGCTCATCCCATACACGATGGCCGGCTACCCCGACCGCCCGCGCTCGATCGAGCACGGCCGCGCCTACGCCCGAGCCGGCGCTGCCGCCGTCGAGGTCGGCGTGCCCTACAGCGACCCGCTCGCCGACGGTCCTGTCGTCCAGCGCGCTGGCCAGGCCGCACTTGACCAAGGCACCACGCTGGCCGATTCCATCCGCGTTGCCGCTGCGATCGCGGAGGAGGGCGCGCCGGTCGTTCTCATGACCTATGTGAACCCCATCCTGAGCCACGGCGCCAAGCGCTTCGCTGCCGACTGCGCCGGGGCCGGGATCGCGGGCGTCATCATCCCCGATGTGCCGGCGGAGGAGTCCGAACCGCTGACGGATCCGCTCAGGGCCGCCGGACTGGACACCATCTTCCTGGTCGCGCCGACCAGTCCCGACGCGCGCATCAGGCAGATAGTGCAGCACAGTTCTGGCTTCGTCTACTGCGTCACGCTGGCCGGCGTGACCGGCCCGCGCGCGGAGCTGGACCCGGGGTTGGAGGCCCTGCTCTTGAGACTTCGGGCCGCCACGACTCTGCCTGTCGCTGCCGGGTTCGGCATCTCGACGCCTGTCCACCTGCGCCGCCTCCGCGGCAAGGCCGACGCGGCAGTCGTGGCGAGCGCCCTGCTGGCCCGCATCCACGCCGGCGAGGAGCCGCTGACGCTGGCCGGGGAGCTGCTCCAAGCTTGCCGGTGAGGGGCATCCGGGGCGCTACGACAGCTGAGGCGAACGAGCCGGAGGCGATCGCCAGAGTCAGTCAGGAGCTGCTCGAGCGGCTGACGGCGGTCAACGAGATCGATCCGGAGGAGATCGCCTTCGCTTACTTCACCACCACGCCGGATCTGGACGCGGAGTTCCCGGCGGTCGGCGCCCGGCGCCTGGGCTGGGTCGACGTCCCCCTGCTCTGTGGTCGGGAGCTGGCGGTGCCCCCCGGCAACGCGCGATCTGTGGCGCGCTGCATTCGGGTGGTCCTCCTGTACAACACTGACAGGCGCCAGCGAGAGTTCAAGCACGTCTATCTCCGGGGGGCCCAGGCAATCAAACAGGAGCTCGACCGATACAGGTCGCAGAGAGAAGGAATCGCCCAGTGATCATCGTCATGTCCCACCA
>JAABUQ010011728.1_pt1 | contig 11093 bp, 7 predicted proteins | sample 5560001 | NCBI WGS metagenome assembly JAABUQ01 (sample SAMN10711888, study PRJNA513371) | rock metagenome | isolation source: Antarctica rocks | place: Antarctica: Victoria Land, Finger Mt nord | collected 2015-12-18
TTATTATTTTCAAAAGTATTAGCGAATATATTAATTATTTATATTATTAAAATAATTATTTAATAATAATAATATAAATTATAAATAAAATAATATTAATTTATTTAATTTTAAAAAGTCTTTTAAATAAAACAAAATTATATTAAATTTAAATTATTTAAATTATAAATAATATTAATAAAAATATTACTTTTAAAGAAATTATTAAAATAATATTTATTTATAATAAATAATAAAATTAAAAAGGTTCCTCGAAAGCTTTAAAAATAAGGAATTTTAAAAAATAGAAAAAAATAAAAAATAATAATAATAATAATAATAAAAAGGAAAATATTAAAAATATTAAACCGAAATATTTTTATTATAAAAAATCTCATATTAAAAAAAATATTATTATTTAAATAATAACCTTTATCCTAATTAATAGAAATCAAAAAATAAAAAACTCTTCTTTAAAGATAATAAAGAGAAAACGAGATAAGTCCTAAGGATATATAATTTTAAAATAATTATTAATTTTAATAAAATATTATTAATATAATTAATATATAAAATATTTAGAAAATTATATATTTATTTAAATTTAAGAATTAAAATTTATATTTATTTTAAATATTAATATTTTATTTTTTATTATATATATAATTATTTTATTAATAAAATTAATAATATTATTATAATAATAAAATTAATAATATTATTATAATAATAAAAGGGAAAGGTTTTATTATTATAATAATAAATAATAATAAAGAATTTGAAATAATAAATATATATTATATTTTTAATAATTAATATAATATTATTTAAAGGAAATTTTTTAAATATTAAAAATAAAATAAAGAAAATATTATTTTTGAATTAAAAAATAAATAATAATTATTTTATTTTTTAATTTCCTTTAAAATATTAAATATATATTAAAAATGTTAAAACAAAAAACGTTCTAGCTTTATAAAAGTTTTAATATATATATTTTAAATATATTAAAATAACTTTAATAAAAAGTATAATAAAAATAATTATTAAAATAAATATTAAATAAAATAATAAATTTAAAAATATAATATTATCGGAATAATAATATAAAGCTTATATTATAAGAAAATAATCTTATATTTTTAATTATAAATTAATAAAGAATAAATAAATAATACTTTTAAACAAATAATAATTTATAAATATTATTAAAAATAGAAAAATTATTTTTATAAAAGGTAATATAAAATATATTTTAATATTTATAAATAAATATCGTAATATAATAATTATTTATCTTCTGTTTTTACAAAAAGCAAACCTTATTAATAATTATATTAAAAATTATATTAGAAAGAATAATATTAAAAGAAATAATATAAAAGAATTTATTAATTTATAAGTATAAACAACTTTTAATTAAGTTAATATTTAATAAAAGTTAATATTATTATATAACCTTTATTGAAATAGTATTATTAAATAAAGTAATAGAATACTATTTAAATAAATTAAAGTAATATTATTTTATTTAAAATTAAATAAAGATTTTTAAAAGGAAATTTTAAATTTTATAATATATATTAAAGAAAGGCTTTTATAATAATATTTAATAAAAAAATATTATATAAAGAATAAATTAAAAAGAGATTAAATATTAATTATATAAAATTATTCGGATATATTTATTAAATATATAATAAAAAAATTTATAAATAGAAATTTAAATTCTAAAATATTAAATATAAATTCTTAAGATTCAATAATAGCTATAATTAATATCGAATATAAGATAAAAAAGTTAAAGGATTAAAGCTTTTAACTTATATTATTTTTAATAAAATAATATTAATAAAGATATATTTATTTAAAATAAAGAATAATAAAGAAATTATTTTTAATATTCTTAATAAAATAAATAATATATTAATAAATAAATAATTTGTAAATATAGAAATAAGTATTTAAAATATTAATATTAATAAGGAAGTTAGCCCTAGCTTTAATATATAAAACGGGTTTAAGGAAGTTAATATTCAAAATATTAAACTTAATAAAATAATTAATTTTAACCTTAACGAGTAAAATATAAAATAAATATTAAATATAAAATTAAATAAGGAAATCGTAATTTATATTAATAATATATTATTTTCGTATAATAAATAAAGAGTATTAGGAATATAATAAATACCTTTTTAAATTTATTAAAAATTATTAATATTATTAAAATATTAATTAAGACGATTTACGAAACCTTATTTATCAATAAATTATTATAATCTTTAAAAAGGAGTAAAAGAGAGAAGATTTCCTTTTATATAAATTTCCTAAAAAGTCAAAAACAAAAATATTACTCCTTTTAATAATTGATAAAAAGTATTTTTAAAGTTAAATAAAGAGTAATAGAAAGTAATATTTTAATTAAAATTAAATATAATAAAATTTAAAAAAATATAAAAAATCAAGAAACTATTATTAAATTAAATATTAAAAACAAAATTATTAAATATAAAGTTTAATAAGTCGTTAAAAGCTTCGAATAAATAAAATGAATAAATTATAATATTATTTTCTTATTAATTATAAAAACTTTAAATTAGAAAATACTCTTAGCTTTAAGAATAAAATATAATATAAAAATAAAATATTTTAATATTAATATTGTTCTTTTAAAAATAACTTTTAAAAAAGAAATATAAATAAAATAGCCTTATAAATATATTAATAATATAAATATATTAATAATATAAATATATTAATAATATAAATATATTAATAATATAAATATATTAATAATATAAATAATATATATTATTTAGAAAAGGCTTTATATAACCTTAAATAATTATTTAAAAAATAAGGAAAATTTTTAATAATAAAGTTAAAGAATTTTAATTTTAAATAATTTTAAAAAGATAACTTTATTTTTATTAATAATAAAAAAACGATTGTAATTATTTATATAAATAATTTATTAATATTCTTATACACAAAGAAAATAATAAATAAATTAAAAACTTAATTTAATAAGGAATTTAAACTAAAATATTTAAAAGTTATATCTTTTTATTTAAAAATAGAAATCTTAAGAAATCATAATAATTATATAATAATTATTATTTAAAAAAGCTATATTGTTTAAATATTTAAATAATTAGGAATAAAGAATTATTACATTATTAAAAATATTAAAAATAAAAATATAAAAATATAAAACTAAAATAATTATCTTTTAAATATATTATTAATAAGAAATTAGAAAACAATTTAATATTTATTATTAAAGCTTTAAATTAAATAATTAAAATGAACCGATTTAATATTAATTTTATAATATATTATTTAAGCAAATATTTTATATAATAATAAAATAAATAATAAAATATTTAATTAATATAATTAAAATCGGAATAATATTTAAATTAAATTATATATATAATAAAACCTTTTAAGCCTATTCTAATACTTTTTAATATAATAATATTAATAATAATAAATTTATAATAAAATATCTTTTTAAATTAATTAATTAATTAATTAATTAAAAGTTTAAATAAAAACTAATTATAATTATATTATTAATTAAAATTAAATATATTATTATATTTAAAAGTATATAAAGAAATTATATATTTTAAAAATTTATTTTAAGAATTCGGGTATAATAAAAGAAATATAAAGTTTATAAAAATAAATTTAAATAATAAATTAATAATTAATTTAATTAAAAACCTTATAATATATTTTAAAATAAAATATATATAATTTTAATATTATAAAATAAAAAAGTTAATAACAAATAAAAATATAATTATAAATTAAATTCTTATTAAAAAAATAATAATAAATTTTTTAATAAAATTAATAATAATAACAAACTTAAAATATATATTTTAATTATTAAAACTAATTTAAAAAGATAAAAAAGAAATATAAAATTTAATAAATTATTTATTAATAATATTTTAGAATCTATTATACTACTTAAAAGGAAATATTAAAAAATAATTAAAGTAGTTTCTTTAATAATATTAAATTAAATTAAATTTAATATATTATAATTTTAGGATTATTATCAGCTAGGCTATATACTAAATAATAAGGGCTATACTCAGGGTATATTAGCTCTACTAAATATTTTATTATTTATAGGGCCTAGATTGATTAACTAAGTATATAAATAAATTTATATTTTTAAATAAATAAAATAATTAAAATCTCTTATAATTAATAAGTTATAAGCCCAGCTAGCGTTTGTATATTTATATAAAGAGAAAAATATTCAAGTTTTTAATTTATAAATATTATTATTTTATTTACCTTTATATCAAACTATAAAGGTAATATACAAGAAGGTAATTATTCTGGAAGGGATCTCTAATTACTATAATTGGGCCTTTGAAATATAAATTACTTTTATCAAAAAAGGATCCTAATTAGTTATTAACAAAGATAAAAATAATATTAATAATAATCTACTTTTAATAAATAGGAAAACCTAAACTATTATTATTTTGATATATAAATTATATATCAAAGACCTTTTTAATAGTAAAAAGGATATTATAAAAATATAAAAACTTTTAAAAAATAAATTTTAAAAAAAGAATAATTATATTATATATATAACCGTTCAATATTTAATTAATACAAATTCTATTATTTTAAAAAATATTAGCGGATATATTAGCTATTTATATTATTAAAATAATTATTTAATAATAATAATATAAATTATAAATAAAATAAGATTAATTTATCTATTTATAAAAAGTTTTTTAAATAAGATAAAATTATATTAAATTTAAATTATTTAAACTATAAATAATATTAATAAAGATATTATCTTTAAGAAAATTATTAAAATAATATTTATTTATAATAAACGATAAAGCCAAAAAGGTTCCTCGAAAACCTTAAAAATAAGGAACTTTAGAAAGCAGGAGAAAATAAAAAGTAATAATAATAATAATAGCAAAAAGGGAAATAATAAAAATATTAAACTAAAATACCCCTATTACAAAAGAACTTATATAAAGGAAAAATATTAATATTTAAATAGCAACCTCTATCTTAATAATTAGAAGCCAAAAAATAAGAAACTCCTCCTTAAAGATAATAAAAGAAAATTTGATATATTAATTGCGTTTTAATTGCGTTCTTATTCCATATTATTAATAATGAAAAATTAAAATATAAGAAAATCTATTAATTTAAATTTAATTTATTAATAATATTATAATCGAGTAAAATCAAGTTTCCAAATTTATTAATATATATTATAATATTAGTTTTTTATTATTAATAATAAACTTCTTTTTAATAATATATATAATAATTTTCTATTTTATTTTAATAATTTAAAAAGACGTTTAGATTATTATTTTAAAATATTTTAAAATAAAAAAAATTAATGTTTAATAATACTTTTAATAATAAATTTTTTGAAATTTTTATAAATTATTGAAACAAAATTTTTTCTTAAACGAAAGGCTTTATAAATAATCGTTTTTTCGAATAAAATAAATTCTTTCTCAAGAGTCTTATTAACAGAAATTGGACGTAACAAGGTACGTAGTATAATACTGAAGGTAATAGGGGGTAGTAAAGTTGATAGAGTATAAACGTGTTATTCGCGTTTTTTGGGTTTGGGCCTAGACTTTTGACGTGCTAGTGTATTCCCAGTTGTGGTAGGTGCGACAAGAGAACTGCAATAGTCCTCGTGACTCTTCTCACATGGCCAATCAACAAGTGAGAACCTTTCTGCTGATGATGTCGGGAACGTTCCCGAAACCAGAACCTTACCCGGCACACTCTCAAATCTAGCGCCCAAGAAATCGCCTCTTTTCCATCCAAGTCCGCCCCAGCAACACCATCCAAACTTCTTGATACCTGTCTCAAGACAGAGGGTGGGAAGGTCACCCCACCAAAGCATCCGCCTTGCCATTTCAAGTGGCCTGCTTCGCAATCTAAAACACGTACAGCTGCTCCAAGTGCGAGCATTGCACGTGATGGTGGGCGGGATGTGCTGCAGCCCTGAGGACTTGTCAACCTGAGGTGGGGCCGATGTTCTCTTCTACCAATAGGAAGTGATCTCGCTGCCTTAGATTAACCGTCGGAGGGCCCTTTGATTTTGATTTTGCTTGCCAGTTTCATTCTACAAATAACGGCAGGTGCGAATAATCATCCTCCGAGGGGTCGTCCATGCCCCCACGAATTACTTTTCATGACTATCAATTGAAATGGGACCTACCAGACATGAGAATCACTCCTACCTCGACCATTTCCAGCGGAGATAGAACACTACCACCATTCATGCACTTCTATCTCGCCGTTTCATGAGACGCGAAGAAAACTTTAGACCTCGTCATGGCAGACACTTGAGGATCTTTAACACGGTTGGTGCATTTTCTTTCAACGGGGCCGGTCCATTTTTGTTTTATCGCTACAGCCTAAGGATCGAAACACCTAGTATGGGGTAAGTAGAGGTGCATGAAACGCAGGTAGCTTTTTGTTGAGAATTTCTGCCCTCGGTTGCTGTTTACAGACCAGTAGCGACGAATGTCCCTGGCTTTCGCCTCCGGTGCGTTCCATAGAAACTGAATGTTAGTCCTTTGCGTTTCAAGAAGGGCGTGGGATCGTGTATCTCACATACGGAACTTTCTGTGTCGGAAGAATGATATTTGAATCCTCTTATATCACACCCGGGTCTTAAAATACTTACAGCTAGCTCCACCGCTCTTTGACAAGACCACTTTCTTTCTCACTTGAGAAATTGTAGTGTTCCTATATAAACTTTTGTCTGCTGCGCGGTGCTCTCTGTTTGCATTTGAGACTCAGGATGAAGATTTACAACTCCTGTATTCGTGCTCTTCTCCTTTTCAATTTCCAATTCTGCGCTCGTGCTCGATGGACAAACCCCGTAACAGAGCTCATGAGAAGATGGCCGAATGATTCAACAGATTCAAACTCGCAAGGTGGTTCACAGCAAAGCCAACCTCAGCAGCAATCTCAGCAGCAACATCAACAGCAGCCTCAACAGCAATCTCAACAGCAACATCAACAGCAACCTCAACAGCAACCCCAACAGCAGCAACCTCAACAGCAGCAACCTCAACAGCAGCAACCTCAACAGCAGCAGCCTCAACAACAACGAGAACAAACTCACGCAATCCCGGCTCAGGCCGTCGCGCAACAAGCACAAACAGCCCAGCCAGCAAAAGGCGAAGGATATGATAGCTTTCTTGAAAATGGAAATAAAAAAGGCGGAAATGGCGGAACACAGCAGGCCGGAGGTCAACAGGCTGGAGATCAGCAGCAGGTCAATCACCAGGGAGCTCAGCGAAGTGGGCAGCCTCAGGAGGACGGCCAACAAGGTCAAGGTCAGGCTCAGAACGCTGTGACGAATGTTGTAAACCCAAATGTGCGAATCGCACCACAACCGACAAGCATGCAGCCTCTACCAATGCAGCAACTTAATACCGCGCAAGATGAGGCTGTACAACAAGCGGCCGCCCAGCAAGCACAATCAACTCGAGAAGCTGCAGAGCAACTTGCGGTCCAGCAGGCCCAGTCTACTCGAGAAGCTGCACAGCACTTGGCAGACCAGCAAGCATACTCCACGGGACAGGGTGCGCGAACACAGTACGGACAAGACGGCAATCAACAAGCAGGACAAGCTCAGCCTTCAAACACGAACCTGCCCACATCGATAGCGCCCTATAGAAATCTTCTTGAGTCGTACTCCTTAGGCGGCAACTACATGACGCAAGCCATGGGCTCCCCGAAAGCAAACAGTCAGCAAAGCGGTGGCTCTTCCCCGACCTCTACACCGTCGAACGCTGTGGCACAGTCGCTATCGTCTATCTTGAATTTGGGCAGCAACCAGGGATCTATGTCCACTCATTCTCAGTATGAATCACCAAGCATCCTCTCACAGGCAGCGACAGCGACGGTCTCTTTGGGTTCGAGTGCGTGGACTGTCTCTTATCAATCGGGCACTACAGCCGCTTCCTCTCAGTCGAGTCTATCGATGAGTTCTTCCCAACAGAGTAGAACTACAGCCTCGTCAAGCTCCACCACCACAAGCGCGAGCGCTGTTCCACTTTGGGGCGCATGCCATATCCCAGACGAGGGTGTCTACGGACCAATGTCATGCCAGTCTGGCAGCTGTATCTGCAAAGACGACAGTCTGTATCCATCTCGAACCCTTTCATGAGAGTGTCTGACCTCCAGTCTAGGTTTCTCTCAATGCCGGACGCAGGTCGATGGGTCCTGGACGCCCGCAGGCTCGTCGTGGCAGTGTTCACAACCTGGTGACCAGCCGGCTCAGAATTCTAGTTCTACTGTACCCCACTGGGGGCAATGCGGTGACTCTAGCCAAAGTATCTACGGCCAATCGGTTCAATGTGCTTATGGCAGTCAGTGCATATGCAAGGATCAATGTAGGTGCCTCCAGCATATCTGTTAATTAATATCGATTCGCTAATCACTTTACCTCCAGTCTATTCGCAATGTCGGACGCAAGTCAGCGGTTCTTGGGCTCCCAGCGGCGAACAGTGGCAATGTTCTACTCCAGGCCAGAAACCACCCGCTTCAAGGAGTTCTTCACCACAGTCTGCAGGCTCGGAGGGGCCATTCAATTCTGGGGGCTCAGAGCTGTCACCTAATACCATAAGTATCGGCGGTACTTCACCATTTGCTGGTTCAGGGGGATCTGCAACCAGTAATGGAAACATAGGCCAATCTCGTGTTACAGCGACTGCCAACACTGCATTTGGTACTCCTACGGGGAACAGCCAGTCTGGAAGTGCTGGTCAACAGATAAGCACTAGTCGTAGTGGGAGCCCCTCAGCCACCAGCGCCAGCCCAAGTCAGTCATCCGGCATAAATGACAATAAGTATACGAACCGCACCGCCCAAAAAGGAAATTGTAGCAGCACTCCGTCGACTGACGGCTGGCATGGTGTGGGAAGTACATCCGTAAGTAATGTGGAAGCTCGATGACTTCAATGATGTGCTAATAGCAAAACCAGTCATATGGGTATATGGGCTCTGGTTGCCTGTGTGGCGACCCGAGTACTGGGTACAACACGGCTGGGAATGCCGGATGGCAGTCGAACTCGGCACAAGCTCTGGGAATTCCAGGTTTCTACTCTGGCGCTGTCAATCAGAAGCTTTTCAATGGAACCCTGAATGGCAAAGGGGAGCCTGGCTGTGGGAGCTCATGCGGTTCTTGCTACGAGCTGCAAACAACCGGTAGCAATGCTTACGGCCCGAGTAGTAGCTTCCATGCTCCTGACGGTGGGTCGGCCATCAAACTCATGACAGTGGATTCATGTTACAATACACTAGGCACCCCGAATTGGTGTTCTGACAATTCGGGTGCCAAGACCGATGACTTCGATTGCAGTGTTCATTTCGATATTCAAACAGAACCTGTGGACAAGGGTGCGAACAACGCGCCCGCTCAAGGCCAAGATGGGTCAAAATGGGCAGGTAAGTACGCAAATATACAGAGTACGTGAGGGTCGAGCATTGACAGTCTTAGTATCGGGCGATGTGGTTCAGTACAGACCAATACCCTGCCCCCAGATAGCGAGCCAAAAATACTCGTCGACTTGCCATTGTGGTGGGAAATAAGTGTGGATGCTCGGTTGCATCCCCAGCACTTCCATCCGTTTCAGGAACTGGGCCTACTCAGCCAAAATGCTACTTATGTTATGTAATTCTTTTTGTATTATGACTGCATATCACGACCATTTGACTTAGCGTTCATTCTCAATAACGCTAGGCACACAGGGAACTCTACTCATCGCAGACACTCCATCAATGTATATCCAAAGAGGGTTTTATGGACTTCCATCTGCCTCGAAAAGCGCTTTTCGCGACTGATCGTCTCGTTAAGTCAACAAACCAATATCTCAATCGTTTGCAGCCATGTCAGGTGGACATGAAGATATAAAACGCTGGAATAACCCAAGCGACACCCTACAGTAAATTTCTTTGGTAAAGCTGCACGACATCTCCTCACACTTTATGTTTCAGATTTTTCTTGACGTCTCATACCTATCTGGCCCCGAGGCGAAGCGATGGAAAACCCCCAACGCAAACAAGATGCCCCCAAAACACATAATCGCTACGAGAGGCCCCAAACCTGCCGGGATGCGCCGGGTATTTGTACACACCGTCATTGTCGCACGTGCAGGTTCATGTATCACCGTCACAATGTACTGGGGCCATCACATCCTCTTCTTCGCAATCAGGAGACAAGTACAACACAATGCCGCCCCAAATGTATCAGATTTGCATGCGAAAAACCAAAATCCGTACATACGCTGCCCGAAAACAAGAGGAAAAGCGTTACTATCAAGCAGCAATGCACCACTCTAAATGACCAGGGGGCGCAAATCAGTACACGCGTCTCGTGTGAAGTAGCCCAAGGCCGAAAGCAAAACAATGGCACCGGCACCTGCGGGCTCTTATACCTCCCTTGACCCAAGAGATAAGAGAGCATCTTCCTCCCCAGCGAGAGTGAATTTTGTCAAGCCATCTCCGCTCATTTCAACATCCACTATCGAGTCTGCGACTCGATACATTCGCTTCTGCTCCACAACCGTAACACTCCTATCCAACCAGATCACTAGGAGCCCAACCCCAGCAAATCCACCGCAAGCAACACTCATACTCACCTCACCGTCTCCAACTACCTATCAGCGTAGCAACAACCCACCACGATGCACCACACCACCGTCCTCCTCGCCCTCGCACTCCCCCTAGCTCAAACAGCCCCACTCATCAACCTCACCCCCAGCATCCACGCCCGGCAACAATACTCCTCCGCACCAGTGCAAGGCTCCTCCGTGCCAGTCCAACAATCCGCTTCCGGACAACAATTCGCACAAAGCAGTACTTCAGGGTCGGGGTCAGGGTCAGGGTCCGGGTCCGGGTGCGCGTTGGACTCGCTAAGCGCCATCTTGGGGTGTGTGGAGGAGATTGCGCCGGCGGTGAGCTCGGCGGCTGGGGCGGTGGGGTCGGTTGCTGGGGCGGCGGGGTCGATTGGGTCGGCTGTTAGTTCTTTTGCGAGAAGGTGGGTGGCTGGGGGGGAGTGA
>JAABUQ010011729.1_pt1 | contig 11092 bp, 14 predicted proteins | sample 5560001 | NCBI WGS metagenome assembly JAABUQ01 (sample SAMN10711888, study PRJNA513371) | rock metagenome | isolation source: Antarctica rocks | place: Antarctica: Victoria Land, Finger Mt nord | collected 2015-12-18
AAGTGATCGACGGCATGCCCGAGGGCGGCAAAATTCACCAGCTGACGGGCGTACCGAGCGCGTTTACCCCGGATTACGCGCCGGAGGAGATGTTCGAGATCGCGCAGAAACTGTATCAGAAGTCGCGGTGAACAGGAGACGAGCTGGCGAAGCAACTCGCCAGCTCCGTCACTGCGTCAAGCTACTTTTTAAGATTTTTGGCTGGTGAGGTCGCAGCTTCAAACAAACATGTTCTCGACTTTTACCCGAGCGCCGGAAGTAAGGCGTGGGGAGTTTGGCGCAGTATTTTTCCGCTCGCCCACGTCACTCCCCGCGCCCTTCCGCGTCCATCAAGACTTCCCGCCGCCCGACATGGTCGGGGCGGCTGACAAAGCCGCCCTTTTCTATCCGCTCGATCAGTTGTGCGGCGGAGTTATACCTAATCCGCATCTGCCGCTGAAGCCAGCTTGTCGAGGCCTTGTCGCTCTCGGGGACGATCTGCCGGGCGTTCGGTATTGCTGGTCCTCGGCGGAATCTTCGCCAGTGCGCGCGCCCTCCAGCGCGAAGCTCTCTTCGGGCTCCCCGGTGACGGAGCTGAAATTATCCGGCAACCCCTAGGCGCGCCAATGGTCCGCGACCGCGCGCACCTCGTCGTCGCTGATGAATGGCCCGTGAGCGCGGTCGATACCCTTGCCGCCGGGCATGTAGAGCGTGTCGCCACGCCCCAGCAGCTGTTCCCAAGTCCCTGGGCGCGGTCAACACCGGGACGCTTATGATCGGGGCGGCGGCTACCGATACGTCGACCCATTTTTTGTCGTAATTATTACGACCAGGACGATCGTGTCTGGCGATCGCTTAAGAATTCGGCTGGGCGGTCAGCAGGCCCGCCTGAGCGTGGGGTCGCCCGCCGTTGGCAAATGGCCGCTTCCGCCATGAAGCGACACTACCAATATAATGGTCGTTCTCCGGAGCGGTAATCTGGTCTGAGCCGCGTCGGCTTTCCCTCAAATTTACTCCTGGCGATGGGAACGTGTCTGCCATTCCTTCTAGCTGTCGATGCAACAAGTCCAAAATCTGTGCCTAGCATTACAGTTGCATGTTCGATTTGAGATGCGCTTGTCGGGCGGCGGCTTGATGCGCTCGTCGCCAACACGACCATGCGATGATGTGGGCCGGTGCGATGCGGCGCTGTGCAAGCCGAACGGCGATGCGACGGACCTCCTGTACCGACCAGCGGATCAGTGGCGGGGCGGCCTGCGCATTTTTTTTGGGGGCGTCGGCTGGTTTGCCTGGTGACGGATCTGCGCGGCATTCTGGGCGAAAGTGACGGCGGCGCGGCCGACGCCGTGGGACGGGTGCCACAACGAGTTTGGGTGGATCGTGCTCGCACTGGTCCAGCGGGGGTGGAGCATCAATGCGGAGTTCCGATGACGTTGCCGAAGTGTCGGGCCAGCCGTAAGCGCGACCCAAAGGAGTTCTTGAATGGCTGACGACCTGAACAGCATCGAGCTGGCGACCGAACTGACCATCGCGTGGCTGGGCAACCACAACACCCGCGTTCATGGCGACGATATTCCCACGTTCCTGAAGTCGGTGCACGCTGCGGTGAACGGGCTGACCCAGAGCAACGTGCCTGAGGCTGAACCCGAACCGCAGTTGGAGCCCGAGTACAAAGCCGCAGTTACCGCCCGGAAGTCGCTCGCGAGCCCCGACAGCATCATCTCCATGATCGACGGCAAACCGTATCGGACGCTTCGTCGTCATTTGACGAGCAACGGGCTGACCCCGGACGAATACCGCAAGCGTTATGGGCTCAAGGCGGATTATCCCATGGTTGCCCCGGCCTACTCGGAAACCCGCCGCGCGATGGCGCACAAGATCGGGCTCGGGCGCAAGGCCGGGCAGATCGTGGAGGAAGCGCCAGAGGAGGTGGCATCGCCGGTGGAGAAGCCGGCGAAGCGTGCCCGCAAGAGTGCGTCCGAGGCGAAACAGGCGGCGCAGGCGCATCTGGGCGGCGGCGGCGCCGATCCCGAGTCAGGCAGCTCGGAACACGCCTGACTCGATACTTCGCTCAGAGTTCGTGTCAGCGGACGGTTCCCAAATCGCGCGGTTCGAAACCAGCCGAGGCGATCGGCTGGTTTCTCCCGAACTGACATTCCCCGGTTGTCAGTTTAAAGCTGGTAACGAACGCCTCTGCCCCGTCCCGTTGCCTGCCTATGAGCGACTAGCACTTCATCGCCGCAGCTCCGGTTGGGTTTGCTCATCGGCGCGGCCCACCCCGATCTGGCGATCGATCACGTTCGGGCTGCTCCCGGTCGCGCTCCTGCGTCTGACGCAGCACCTCGTCGGCACTGGTCGAGATCGGGTCGGCTGACTGCTTATCGGCCTGCTCCATGAGCGAACGGAGGCGATCGGAAATGCCAGACGGCCGCTCCGGTACCTGCTCGGTTTGCCGCAGATCGGGAGCTTGTCGAGGGCCTTGATCGGATAGGCCAGCGGACTGCTTGTTAGCCTCATCCATGAGCGAACGAAGGCGATCGGAAATGCCCGACGGCCGCACCTGTACGCGCTCGGCTTGTTGCCGATCGGAAAACTCCGGCATATCTCGTTCGGCCTCAACTCGCTCCCGCATCGCACGCGAACGTGCGCTCGCGGCTTCGAGCGGATCAGCGGCGGTAGGGACGTTGACCTCACGTTGATCGGTCGCCGCCAACGACATTCCAGGATCTCGTTCGCCCCCTGTCGCGCGCGCCGCCCTGATCGAGTTTGGCTCCGGTGCAGGCATCGATGCCACGAACCTCTCCAGGCTCTTGGCGATCACCCGATCAGCGAGGTCGGGAGACGACGACAGCTCGGCAATCGACCGCTCGAATGCGGTTCGGACCGTCGCCTGTCGCTTTGCCAAGAGCGTCTCCACAGGGTCCGGAATACTCCTTTCGCGGAATCGCTCGGCGCGGTCGGAGCGGCTCGTATCGATGCGGGGAACCCGCGCCGTCTCGCGAACTTTCCGGGCCGCGATCGGCTCGTGCGTGGGATCGATGCCGCGCGCCCGGGCGGGCGTCGCGTTCGCCTCGATGCCGCGATCGCGCAGCTTTTCCGCGAACCGCTGGCGGTAGCGGAACAGATCATCCCGATCGGGATGGAACCGCCGGCCGTCGTGATCACGGCGCGCGAAGGTCAGGTGAACATGCGGATGTTCGCGGTCGACGTGGAGCGATGGCCAGGGGCTGGTGCTCCACGCCAAGCGGCTTGAGCGCGGCAAGTTCACCTGGCCGGTGACCGCGGACGGCGTCGCCGTGCTCACGCCCGCGCAGCTGTCGATGCTGCTCGAAGGGGTGGACTGGCGGCATCCGATTCGGTCGTCACAACCGACGCTGGCCTGGTAAAAAGCACGGTTTTCTGCCGTTCTTGCGTGCATGGGCAGTGCCGCTCTGGTATAAGCGATCGTGTTGCTCGACGCCGCCTCGCTGCCCGACGATGTGGGCCTGCTGAAGGCCATGTTGGTGGTCGCGGACGCGGAGCTGGAGCAGCTGCGGATGCAGATCGCCCGGCTCCGACGCATGGCGTTCGGCCGCTCGTCCGAGCGCCTGACGCGCGAAGCGGACCAGCTGGAGCTCGGACTGGAAGAGGCCGAGGCCGAAGCGGCCGCCAGTGTTCCGTCCGCAGTCGCGCGAGCGCGGGACCTCGCCAAGCCGCATCGCCAGCCGCTCCCCGACCACCTGCCGCGCGAGGACGTGCTGCACGAGCCTTCTTGCGTGTGCTCCAACTGCGGCGGCGCGATGCGGCGCATGGGCGAGGACGTGACCGAGCAGCTCGACTACGTCCCCGCCTCGTTCCGGGTCGTGCGTCACATCCGCCCGCGCCTCAGCTGCCGCGCGTGCGAGCGCATCGTGCAGGCGCCCGCGCCGTCCATGCCGATCGAGCGCGGTCGCCCCGGCGCCCGTCTCCTCGCGCATGTGCTCGTGTCCAAGTACGCCGACCATCTGCCGCTCTACCGCCAGTCGGGCATCTACGCCCGGTTCGGTGTCGACCTCGCCCGCTCCACGCTCGCCGACTGGGTCGGGCGCTCAGCCAAGCTCCTCGACCCGTTGGTCGATGCGCTCGAACGGCATGTTATGAGCGGATCCACGCTGCACGCCGACGACACGCCGGTCCCGGTGCTCGCGCCCGGTGTCGGTCGCACCAGGACGGGGCGGCTGTGGACCTATGTTCGCGACGAGCGCGGCCACGCCGGCGATGCGCCGCCCGCCGTGCTGTTCCGCTACGCGCCCGACCGCAAGGCGGAGCGCCCGGCCCAGCATCTGCGGGCGTTCCGGGGCGATCTCCACGCCGACGGCTATGCCGGGTTCGACCGGCTCTACGGCGAGCAGATCGCCGAGGTCGCCTGCTGGGCTCACGTCCGGCGCAAGTTCTACGACGTCCATGCCGCAGACCTCACCGTGGCGTTGGTAAACGTCGATGACGGAGGGCTCTGTGTCGTTGGTTATCCCACCCGCGATCGGCTATCCGTTCGAGTCCGAGCGCCGACGTTCCTCGGCTTCTGCGAAATCGAGCAGGCGCGTCATCGCTTCCCCCTTCGAGAGGCGATGGCGGTAGGCGAAATCTTCGAAGCGCTGACGATCCTCGGGCCGCGATCGCACGTGGATGGCATCCGTGAAGGTCGCCTGCTTTACCCGAGCAACAGGCCGGAGCGCTGCACTGGACGCTGGCTTCTCCGAATGAAAGCCGAGCCCCTCCCCTGCCGACTTCGCATGGGCAAGCTGCTGCGGCGTGGGCATCGGGATCTCGTCATCGCCGGCGAAGCTCGTGATGCTACGGCGCGATGCGGCGGTAGGCTGATCGGTCATGCGGGCACCCCTTCGGCAAGCAGAGACAGGACATCGTGGGTGAAGGCGGCTGCGTTGGATCGCGCGCTTTCAAGCGATCCGACATCGGCCGCCGTCATCTCCGCCAGCGTACCACCCATGCTGAACAGCCCTCGGAAGGCACCACGTTCCGCGAGCGCCGTTGCGGTCAGCGGTATTCCGGCGTCCTTGAGGTTTGCCACAACGGCCTTGAGGTCACGGGTCCACAAGCGAGCGGATGCCGGCGTTCGGGTCAGTACCGCCACGAATGGCAGAGGGCGTTGGCGAGCGGTGCCGGCGTTGCGGACCACCTTGAAAGCCCGGGCTGCCTCAACCGCGTCTAGTTCTGACCCCTGAATGGGCACAAGCGCGAGGTTGGACATCATCAGCGCGCTCGTCGCACGCGCGCTCGCCTTCCCCTCGAGGTCGACGATGACGTAATTCGCTCGCCTCCTTGCGGCGTCGATCGTCCCGATGATCTCGTCCTCGTCGACCTCCTGTACGACCTCGATGTTCGCCGGCCTCCCTGCCTTGCGTGCCCACCTGGCGAGCGGGAAATTGGGGTCGGCGTCGATCATCACGACGCTGTGCCCATTCGCCGCGAGCTCCGTCCCAAGGACCAGAGCGGTGGTCGTCTTTCCGACGCCACCCTTCGGCGAGAGCATCGTGATTACTGGCATGGACCGGCTCCAAGGGTTGACGCGGACGACACTGTACGCATGCGCAACACGTTCCACGTCATATACATGTCCGCTTTGTGCAACAAGGTCCCAGGCGCGACATGCTCACAGGGCGGACTTGTCCACCACGCGGGCTTGTTCATACGATGAGCATGTTCGTCTTGAGAACATGCTCACCTTGGCGGCTTGTTCACTCAATCGATCTCTAGGTGCGGTGAACATGTTCACGAGATCAGCATGTTCACTCGGCCGACGAGATAGCTGCCGGGTTCTGTCGGGCCGCCTCGCTCGACCGAGCGCGGCGAGCGATTGATGCGAGCAAGGTCCGGCTGCATCCTGTCGCGTCGATGATGTGCCGCCAGGTCTTACCATCGCGCAGCATCTCTGCGATTGCGTTGTTGCGCTTCGTGTCGACTGGACGGCCCTTGTAGAGACCCGACGCCTTTGCGCGTGACGTGCCTTCCGCCTGACGTCGACGCCGGTCTTCGTAATCCTTCCGGGCGACGGCTGCGAGTACGTCGAGCATCATCTTGTTGATCGCGACGAACATGCGCGAGGTGAAATCGTCGGTGGGCTCGGAGAGGTTCCACGACGTCGGAAGGTCGAGGGCCACGATCCTGACCTGCTTGTGGTCGATCTCGGCGCAGAGCTTCGTCCAGTCGCGGGCGGTGAGGCGGGAGAGGCGGTCGACCTGCTCGACCAGCAGCACGTCGCCTGGATCGCAGTCGGCGAGGAGGCGGAACAGCTCCGGCCGCTCCAGCTTCGCACCGCTCTCGTTCTCGATGTATCGTGCAGCGATCCGCACCCCGCGCTCGGCGGCGAAGGCGTCCAGCGCCCCCCCGGGCGCGCGTGGCGTCCTGATCGGAGGTAGAGGCGCGGAGATAGGCACGGACGAACATGCCTCGGTCCTCTATACATGGTGCGGAATAGTCTAGTCCTTTTTACGTGGATGGGGACCGATAACGTACCGGGCTTTAGAATGGTCCGGAAAAAGTATACTCAAAGTGCACCGGTCAGGTCGCTGCAACTGTTGGGCGCGACAACCATCGGCTGATTGACGAGGAAGGGTAGGAGCCGGGTGGAAGCGTTGCCATGCTGGTTCTCCGGGAGATGGTCTTTGATGAAGCCTTCGCGGGCGTTGGTCATGCAGAAGCGATGGCGACTCATAGGCAATTGTCCAGTACGCTGATTCCGCAGCAGGCGGCTGGGTGCTGGCGGTGGCCGTCGTTAACAGGTCAGGTGCCACAGAAGGTGGCCGCTATCCGCTCGTGCGGCTGCGGTGGCGCGGCGAAAAAGTGCGCGTCGGGCTGATCCTCGAAGGGCCGGGAGAGCACGTCGACCATCCGGTGAAATGGCGAGAAATCCTGCCTCTCAACCGCGGCCGTGATCATTGCCTCAATCTGGTGATTGCGCGGGATGAAGGCGGGATTGACGCTGTCCATTGCCCTCCGGCGGATCTCAGGATCCTGTCCGTCGCGCGACAGGCGCAAGCGCCAATCAGCGGCCCAGCTGTCGAACGCGGTGGGGTCGACGAATAGACCGCGCGCGGGCTCGTCCGCACCAGTCGCCGACATCCCGAGAGCGCGGAAGAAGAGAGTGAAATCGACCTGGTTCTTCGTCATCCTCGTCAGGATGGCGTTGATCAGCTCGACGTCGGCGGGCTCCTCCGTCGCGAGACCGAACTTCCTGCGTAGCCCGCCGTAATAGGACTGCTCGAACGTGTCCCCGAAGTTGGCAAGCGCGTCTTGCGCTTGCTCCACCGCTGTATCCTGATCCTCGTCGATGAGCGGCAGCAGCGTTTCTGCAAGACGGGTGAGGTTCCAGTGGGCGATGCGTGGCTGGTTGCCGTAGGCGTAGCGACCCGTCTGGTCGATTGAGCTGAAAACGGTTCCAGGGTCATAGGCATCCATGAAGGCGCAGGGGCCGTAGTCGATCGTCTCGCCGGCGATCGACATGTTATCCGTGTTCATAACCCCGTGAATGAAGCCGACAAGCAGCCATCCGGCGACGAGACTGGCCTGGGTGGCGATCACTCCATCGAGGAACGCCCGATATGGATTGCGGGCAGAAGCAGCCGTGAGATAGTGGCGCGCGATGACGTGATCCGCGAGCAGCCGCAGCGCCTGCACTTCACCGCGCGCTGCGAAGTACTGGAAGGTGCCCACCCGGATGTGACTCGACGCGACCCTCGTCAGCATGGCACCAGGGAGGACTGTCTCGCGGACGACCGGTTCACCAGTACTAACCGCGGCAAGGGCGCGCGTGGTGGGGATGCTCAGGGCAGCCATGGTCTCGCTGACGAGATATTCCCGCAGCACCGGCCCGAGTGCCGCGCGGCCGTCGCCGCCCCTTGAGAATGCAGTCCGGCCGGCACCTTTAAGCTGGATGTCACGGCGCCGACCACGGCGATCGACAACTTCGCCGAGCAGGATGGCACGACCGTCGCCGAGCTGTGGGACGAAGTTACCGAATTGATGGCCGGCATAGGCTTGGGCGATTGGCTGCGATCCCTCTGCGATTGATCGGCCCGAGAGCATTTCCAGACCCGCCGGGCTCTTCAACCAAGCGGGATCGATCCCGAGGGTCAGCGAAAGATCCTCATTCACCCGGATCAACGCGGGCGAGGGGCTCCGCAGCGGCTTCGCGGGAGCGAAGAAGCCGTCGGGTAGGCGTGCGTAGCTGTTGTCGAAGGGGATCTGCATCGAGTCAGGAACCCCCTGTGATACTTGAAGTTTCCAGGCGTCGAACCTACAAAAAAGTGAGGGCTCTTGCGGCTGTAGATTTCTGGACGGGTAGATGTAAGATCAAGGCATCGCCAGCGGCCGTTTCGCGACCGCCCGGGCGGTCGCATCAAACTGGGGTTTGTTGCACGCCCGAACCGGCCCGTCCGACCTTATGTAGGTGTTCTGTTCCGTTGCTACTCAGACCCCGGCTACCCGTCGTGAGCCCGTACTTTCATCTTATCGGGGAACAGCCACCCGGCATCCTCAGGGATGCTTCCGGCGACTCGCTTCCGCGATTACCCCATGTGCGAAAACGGCGTGTTGGATTCCGTGCTGCGGCTGATTGAGGTATGCCGCCGATACGGCGTACATTTAGCCCGGGCTCGACGGCATCGGCGCACCTTCGCCCTTCCTGACCACGCGCGTGGCACTCGCCAGCGCGCACCTGAACCACGATCCCGGCGACAACCGGCCCCGCAACCTCGCCGCGCTGTGTCAGCGCTGCCACCTCATCCACGACGCACCCGAACATCGCCGACATCGTTGGTTCAACGCCTTCTGGCTGCGGAGACCGAAGGCCGTCAATTCTGCGGCGAGGCCTGCGCGCAGCACCACGCGTCGGGCACCGGCTGCGACCATGCCGGCTGCACCTGCCACGGCTGACGCATAGGGGAGCCGGACGGCTCCAGCTCCCCTCCTCCCCGGATTGAAAACGCTGCCCATGCCAAGAACGCAAAGGCACGGGCGAGCCAGGCGGTAAAGGCGGGCCGGTTGTCGAAGGCCGAAGAGAGCAGCATCGACAAGCGGGCCGACACTGTGATTGAGAAAGAATGACGAGGCGTTTGCGGCGGGGTACCTTTGCGAGAGAGCTGGCGTGACGGGCAGAACTTCTCTCGTCTCCTCGTTTGAGTCTAAAGCTCCTGCTGCACCTGAGCGTGCGCGAGCAGCGCAAACAGTCCTGTGCCGCCGATGACGTTCCCCAGCAGAGCAGGAAGGACGATCCCGAAGGCACTGTGGGCGAACGTTGTTTTCCCGGCGAACGCCAGCAGCCACGCTTCCCCCGATCCGGCGACCACATGCGCGAAACCGCCCAATGCGATGAAGTATGTGAGGAAGAACAAGACCAGGAATTGCTGGCCGCTTGAGGACGGAAGCACCCACGGAACCGCCGCGATCAGGAAGCCGGCCGGTATGGCCAGCTTCACCGTCTCAAACCAGTCGTGATCCAGCAGCTTGCGCGAAAGCGTCAGCATCGCCTTGCGCTGCTCCGGTGAGCCGATCAGCCCATAGTTGTTGAGGGCGGCGATGAAGAGCTTGCCCACCATGTTCGCCACGAATACGAGACCCCATAGCCGAAGCAATCGGCCGAGATTGCCGAAACTGGGATGCGTCGCGATCGGGAGGACTGCGGACAGCGTGCTTTCGGTGAAAAGCTGGAGGTTGCCCAGCACCACGATCACGAAGCCGAGCGTGTAGCCGATGCTCGCCACCAGCGGCGACCAGGCGGCCTGGGGCAAGCGGCTTTCGAGCAGGGCTTGTCCCAGCACGGAGGTGCTGATCGCGATGCCGCCCGCCAGCCCGGACCAGATCAGGGAGCCGGTCGGGCGCTCTAGTTCCTCGTCGCCGCGGCGGCGGACGACCTCATGGATGACACGCGCGCTCGCCGCCGAACGGTCGCTAACCGCATCCCGCTCCTTGTCGGACAGGTCGATGTCCTGTTCGCGGTCTTCGAGCTCGTCCGACATGGTGCGTTCCCTGCCTGAATAGGGAGCTTATTGCGGCGGCTGGCCGTTGGAGGCCATCAAGCCACCATCGACCGGCAGGTTGACGCCCGTCACGAACCGGGCATCGTCGCTCGCCAGGAACGCGATCACCGCCGCGATGTCTTCGGGCTGCGCTGGCGCTCCAAGTGGCATACGCTCCTTGAACTTGGCTAACAGTTCGGGTTTCGCCTGCATCCCCTTGGTCATGCCACTGTCGGTGAAACTGGGGTTGACCGCATTGACCCGGACGCCGTCTTTGCCAGCGTCCAGCGCCATCGCGCGCACCATGTTCGTGACCGCGCCCTTGGAGGTGTTGTAGGAAAACATTCCCCAATCGCCGCCCAGCCCGGAAACGGACGAGGTCATTACGATCGATCCCCTCGCCTTCACCAGTTCGGGCATCGCTGCCTTGGCCATGTGGAAGTAGCCGCCGACGTTGACGGCCAGCACGCGTTCGAAATCCTCTTCGCTGGTCCGGGTAATATCGCCCTTGCTGGCGACGCCGGCGTTGTTGACAAGCACGTCGAGGCCGCCGAACCGGTCCACGGCAGCCTTGATGGCGGCAACGGCCGCGTCTTTGCTGGACGTGTCGCCTGGCTGGATTAGCAGGCGGTCCTGCGGCAGTTCGACAGACGCCTCTTCCAGTTCCGCGCGATCGAGGTCGACCATCACGACGCTGGCACCCTCATCAACAAACCGGCGTGCGGCGGCACGTCCGATGCCAGACGCGGCGCCGGTGACGAGCACCGTCTTCCCAGTGAAACGGGTCAAGCTGATCTTCTTCCAGAAAATTGCCAAGCGCGAACGATCCGTTTGACGCGCGGCTGTTCGCAAGAACGGTATGACAGCTCTGCAAAGTAGGAGCGTTGATCCATGTGAAGCGCCGGGACATCGCACCCGGAACGTCTCCTGCCATTAGGAGCACGTCGAGATGAACTTGGCATCAACCGAGCGTCCGGTGCGTTGATCTCGCATGCGGTAGCGGGTGAAGCTCAATCCCTTTCCGCGGAATCGGGTGCTGTCGCGGAAGTGGTTGGAATTGGTCGGCGGCGTTCTCCGGCGGGTTGAGGGTAGCTGGTCAGGCGGCGAGGTCAATCGGTTGA